>CZQE01000151.1_pt1 | contig 34661 bp, 25 predicted proteins | sample 734431 | NCBI WGS metagenome assembly CZQE01 (sample SAMEA3597869, study PRJEB11362) | hydrothermal vent metagenome | biome: marine hydrothermal vent biome; feature: marine hydrothermal vent; material: ocean water | place: Atlantic Ocean | collected 2010-09-19/2010-10-04
TGGCCGGAATCGGTAGTTCCGGCTGACTCCAGCAGATCTCGAGGATCCGCTCCACGATCTCTGTCCTGGCCACGCGATGAACCGGCAGAGCCGCGATCGTTTCGAACACCTGTCCTGCCGTGACGCCGAAATCGTCCTTCGATATACAGGATCGCGCCCATGCCGGGCTGAGCGACGAATGCACGGATTCGGCCGGTATTTCCATATTCCGTATCCTGGCGACTGGCCGCGGGAAGAAAGGGTGAAATCCGCCAGGCTTGAAACGGAGCCCTGCAATACGGCCGGAGCCCGATAGAACATGGCGTTGGCGCTCTGTTTTGACGCCTGCCACAAAGGCGTTTTCGTCGACCAGCACCAAATTGACGCAGGGCATCGCGACAATGTCCAGCGGGAGGGAGGTGTCCGCCGGGATGTCCCATTCAGCGATCCAGAGGTGATCTAGGTAGGGCTGCAATGACGATGGCGGTGAAAAACGCTCCATGCACAGCGACGGTGACGGGGAGTCGGGCCGCAATATCCCTTCATCCGTCGGGAACAGTGGTTCGGCGTGACCTGCGGAAATCTTCAATACGGTCCCCGATGTCCCGCCTAACGGTGAGCCGGCAGCTAAGTTAAGAGGAGCAGCCGATGCAATCGGTTTTCGAGATTGAGACGTCGCGGTTCATGCCGGTGCCGCAGGAAGCGGCCTGGAGGGCTCTCATCGACCCGGAGCAGGTCCGGCAGTATATGTTCGGAGCGCAGGTCGAGAGCTCGGGCGTGGTCGGCGGCCCAATATCCTATCGCTACGAATGGGACGGCAAGGTGTTCTTCGATCGTGGGACGATTACCGCGCTGGAACCTCCCCGCTTGCTCGCCATGACCGTCGCACGCGAAACCGATTCCGGGCAGGCCGTGCCCGACGGCTACAACACGCTCATGTTCGAGGTTCGACACGAGCCGGGCGGATGCCGGGTTGCCGTTCGCCAGGGCAACAATCCGAGCCAGGAACTCGCCGACAGGTCGAAGCAGAACTGGGATGGTGTACTGGATCAGCTTGAGCGCTTCCTGAAATCATTGCCTGAACACGAATAGGCCGGAGAAAAACTGTCCATGCACGTCAAGCGTGTCTAAGTGATGGGCGCACCTTTCCCGAAAGGTGCGCGATCCGCCCCGTGACAGGTGCGCGGCGGTGTCCACCATTCGAGTCCGACCATGTCCGATCACCTGAAGATTCTGCTTCAATATCTGCTGCCCAAGCAGCGCCTGACCACTTTCGCCGGCCGGATCGCCGGAGCGCAGGGCAGCGCGATGACGCTCCCGCTGATCCGCTGGTTCGTTCGCAAGTACGGCGTCGATATGACCGAAGCCGAGAATCCGGACATCGCCAGCTATAGCAGCTTCAACGACTTCTTCACCCGCCCGCTCAAGATGGGCGCTCGGCCTCTCGCCACGGCTGACTTCATCTGCCCGGTGGACGGCGCGATCAGCCAGTTCGGCACCATTGATGACGACCGGATACTGCAGGCCAAGGGCCATCGCTTCACCACCACCGAGCTGGTCGGCGGCGACGCCGCGCTGGCGAGCCTGTTCCGCCACGGCAGCTTCGCCAATCTTTATCTGTCGCCCAGGGATTACCACCGCCTGCACATGCCCTGTGACGGCAAGCTGACGCGCATGATCTACGTGCCGGGCGCGCTGTTCTCCGTGAACCCGACCACGGCGCGCGGCGTGCCGAAGCTTTTCGCGCGCAACGAGCGCGTGGTGTGCGTGTTCGAATCCCCGGAATATGGCCCGTTTGTGATGGTGCTGGTGGGCGCGACCATCGTCGGCAGCATGGCGACCGTCTGGCATGGCGTGGTCAATCCGAAGCGTACCGGCAAGGTTTCCGAATGGACCTATGCCGATCAGGACGTCGTGCTGAAAAAGGGCGAGGAAATGGGCCGCTTCCTTCTCGGCTCGACGATCGTGATGCTGTTCAGGCAGGACACCATCGCCTTCAGCAAAGACTGGGTGCCCGAGCGGCCTGTGCGCCTCGGCGAGATGATGGGCAACAGTCCGGGCTGAACATCTTCGGGCACTGCGTATTGGACGCGCGGAGCCAGCACGGCTTCATCGCGCCATGAATGGGTCAGCGGATCGTGATCGGGAGATCGCGCCCGGTCGATGCGACATTCCCGGCCCGGTCGGCAGCGTAAATGCGGATGGTGTAGCTACCGGGCGGGATATCCGCCGGGTTCCATCCGCCCTGCGCTGCCTGACCGTGCCGCACCATGTTGGTGACGACGTAGAGAAAGCGTGTCCGCTGGTCGCTATGGACCGTGTCGCCGCTGGCGGGGGCGTAAGCGATCTTCGCGGCATCGGTTGCGGTCGGCATTCGATCGAATTCGAGCGTGATGCGCGGCTGCTCGTACCCACGCACCGGAGTGCCGTCCGCCTTCAGTATCTGGAAGCCCGCCTTGTACAGGCCGAGGCGGCGGCGGGCGGCGTTGCCATCGACCTGATCCCAGGCTTCGACGACGATGGCGACGGCGCCGCCAGCGGCCGGAACGACGAGGCGGCCATTCTGCATCCCGGTCAGGCGCTGGCCTGCGGCATCAAGGATGTGCACGTCATCGAGATGCGGCGCGATATGATCGGCGAAACCGGGGAAATGCAGCAACAGTGCGTTGACCTTGGCGCGCGGCGGTCCGAGTTCGAGATGGACATGCGCCATGCGGTTGATTGTGCCAAGCGGATCGCCGACGCGGAAACGGGTGCCGCGCTTGACCCGGACGCGGGTGACATGGCCCCCGGCATCGCGGATCACCTGGAAACGCGCGGGATCGAGCGGCGCGCCCGTCGGGCTGCGGCCGACACGCATGTGGATATAGGTGACCTGGTCGATGCGCAGGCCTTCGCTCAGCCCTTCGACGTCCCAATTGGGCAGCGGATCCTGCACCGTCTCGTTCGCTGAGGCGAGCACCTGCTCTCCCACCGGTGCGCTGATATCGAGGCCGGCATGAAGGTGATCGCGGCTCTCTCCCTGATAATTGCCACGCACCTCGCCCAGGTCGCCGACCACCTCGTGCCAGCCATATTGCGGTGCGACCGGCCACGGGAACACCGGCGCGCGGACCAGGGCCGGCGGCGCGGGCTCAAGCACAGCCACCGTGGCGGGGGCACCGGCGCGGCGCGGTGTGAGCTTGCGGATCGCATAGGCAGAGGCATCGGCGACGTAGAGTGCCCCTGCCCGATCGATCGCCAGGCCGGCAGGACCGGTCAGCGGCAGCGCGGCGTTGCCATCGATCGCGGCCCCCGGCCCGGCCAGCACGCGCAGTTCACCCGTGGGCGACATCTGCACGATACGCGCGCGGCGGAAGGAGGCGATGTACAGGAATCCGTCCCAGGTCGGCGCCAGCGCGATCGGCGCCTTCAGCAGGCCTGCCCCGTCACCCGGATCGGTTCTGGCTACGGTCGAGACAAGGCCATCCTTGTCGATCTTGCGGATCGCATCGTTGCCGGTATCGGCGACAAGCAGCGCGCCGTGGCGATCGATCGCGAGGCCGCCAGGTGTATCGAAAGCGGCGGCGGCACCCTGGCCGTCAGCGAAACCCGGCGCGTCGCCACCCGCGAGCGTCCGCACCTGGCCATCAGGGGTGATGAGGCGGATCCGGTCATTATAGCTGTCAGCGACATAGACATTGCCCTTGTCGTCCGCCGCCACCCCCATCGGCCCGTTGAAGCGCGCCTGCGCCGCCACACCGTCGCGCAGCCCCGCGACTCCGTCCCCCGCGAGGGTGGTCACGGCCCCCGTGGGGCTGATCATGCGGATCGCGTTGGCTCCCGTATCCGCGACGATGACATTGCCCGCGGTGTCGAGGGCGATACCGGACGGCGTGTCGAACGATCCTGGCAGGGTCGTGACGGTGCCGTCCGCGTCGATCTTGCGGATTCGGTTGGTGTCGCCGGCATCCGCCACATAGAGCGCGCCGCGCGCGTCGATCGCGACCGCGAACGGATCGCTGAAGCGCGCGACGGCCGGCGCGCCATCGGCATGGCCGCGAACGCCGTCTCCGGCCACAATCGCAAGATCCGCCTGCCAGCCGAATTTGGTCGGAGCGGGCGCGAACCAGCCCAGAGTCTGCAGCAGCCAGAGCCCTCCCCCCACCGCAGCCAGAACGAGCAGGGCAGCCAGAATGACGATTTTGCGGGGGGATTTCTTGAACATCAAACGCGCCTTACCAGCAACTACGAAGCCATCTCGACAGGGGACTGCGGAGCAAATGCGGTGCTCGCTAAGAGCTTTTGCGAACAGGCGCCATGGAATTGAGATGCCCCTGTCGCACCAGGCAGCTTGGGAAGAGGTGCAGGCGACTGGAGATCAATAGGAAAAGTTCAGCGTCGCACGCAGGGCGCGGCCGAACTCAGGCCTGGCGAGAAAATAGCTGGTGCCCATGCCGCCCGCGTCGAACGATCCGGCTCGCGGATTGCCTTCGGTAAGGCCGAGCGCGTTCGTGACATTGGTCGCGTGAAGCGCGAGTGTCAGACGATCGCTGATTCTGGCGTTCATATCGATGTTGACGAGCGAGAAGGACGGCAGCCGCTGCGTGTTCGCGATATCGGCGAAGCGATCGGAATAGTGTACGAATTCAGTCGCGATGCGTAGCCTGCCGGCGAAGAGGTTGAGGCTTGGCGTGGCGCGCAGGGACAATTTCGGCACGCGGATCAACTGATTGCCGGTGACGTTGCGGGTGACCGGCAGGCCCCCGGCCAGTTCGACATAGCTGAAATTGCGATAGCGCGGATCTTGGAGCGTCGCCTGCAGGTCAAGCTGCAGAGGTCCCGGCAGGTCCGCATGGCCGGCAAGTTCGAGTCCGACGGTGGATGTATCGGCGATCGAGGTCCGGTCGACATAGGTATTGGACACCGGATCGAAGCGATAGTCAGTGAACGGCAATCGCGCGAAATGGGTCTTGTAGGCGACGGCTGAGAGATTCCAGTGCCGGCGCCGCACGATGAGGCCCGCCTCCGCCATCGTAATCGGGACGATCGCCTCGTCGGTCCGGTTCGGCGAGCCGATGAACTCGGTCGCGCTCGGCAACCTGGCGGTGCGCGCGAACCGCAGGAACAGGCCGGTGCCCGGGCCGGGGTTGAAATTGATGCCGGCCGTCCAGCTTAGACCGGAGAAAATGCGGTGGATCGGCGTGATCTTGCCATTGCCCGTCAGCACCGCATCGTCGGCCAGCGTCGCCGGATCGCCCAGGTTCACAGGGGAATTGCCTTCGACGCCGCCGCCGATCCGAATCCGCTCCCAGCGTCCGCCCAGATCGATGCGCCAATGGGGCGCCAGCTTCCATTCATCGGCCAGGTACAGCGCCACGTTCGAGGATCGCAGATCGACCCGGTCGAACAGCGAGCCATAGCGTATGAACCCGTTGTCGGTCAGCGCACCGACTTGCCGACCACCGGCATCAAGGGCGACGACGTCGAGCCGCCGCGCCTGGCTGCGTACATCGAGCAGCACGGTTCCCATCGTCCGGTCGAAGCCGAGGCTGGCATGATCATAGGTCAGGCCGAGCGCCAGGTCGTGATGCCCCCATCGATCGACACTGTGCGTCAGTCGCGCATCGCCGATGAATTCGCGCATCGGCATCCGAACCGACAACAGGTTGGCACCGACGACCAGCCCGTTGCCGTTGCTGTCGGGCAGGAACGGCTGACCGGTGTCGGCGTAGCGGATCTGCGTCGCCGATGTGCCGGGAAAGGCCGCCGCCACCTGCTGGCGGACGCTTTCGAGATAAATGCTCCCGGACATCGGCCGGCCGATCGGGAACAGCCCGTTCCTGACGGTGCTGCCGGTCCTCAGCCGCGCCTTGACCTCGAGCGCGCTCACCTCGTCGAGCGCAAGCCGTCCGGTCATCGTGTAGAAGGTGACCCGGCTGTGCGTGCCCTGCGACAGGTCGAAATCGCGCTGGCCCGTCGCGGTCTTGAACGGGACATGGAGATTGTCCGGCCCGGCCAGCGTGCCGAACAGCGGATCGAAGCCGGAAATGCCGTGGACGTCGCCCCGGGCATCGAACTGAAGCGGAACGGGCAGATAGAGAATGACACGGTCGTCCAGCCGCTTGACGTTGAACGACAGGCGAGCCCGGCCATCGTCATAGTCGATGCCAGCGCGGAGCTGTCCGCCCTGGTCGGCCAGATAGCCAGGATCGCGCAGGCCATCGTCGCGCCGATAGAAGCCTCCCAGCGAAACCCCGAGGTTCGGCGCAATCCGCGCACCGGCGAATCCGTCGACCCGGCCATAGCCGAAGCTGCCGCCGGTCGCTGAAAAGATATAACCCGGATCACGCAATCCGCTCCGGGTGAGGAAGTTGACGCTGCCGCCCGGGGCGTTGGGCATGAAGATCGCAGAGGGGCCGCCGCGTACCGCTTCCACCCGCTCGACCGTCGGATCGGCCCGGTATATCTGGTCGGTATTCAGATAGCCGAGACCGCCGTCATATTGCACCGGCAGCCCGTCCTCGAGCAACGCCACCGAGGAATAGCCATCGGTCGGGATGCCCCGGGAGCGGACATTGTTGCTTGCCTCCCCGCCCGTCGATTCGACCCAGAAGCCGGGAATCCGGGTGAACAGCTCAGCCGTGGACTGAGGTCCCTGACGTGCCAGCGTGGCAGCATCGATCCGCGTGACCGCGTAGCTCAGCTCGGCCTCCGCGAGCGGCACGCCGACGGCGCGCCCGGTCACCACGATTTCCGGCGGCGGCGGTGAAGGCGGCGCGGGGACAGGCAAAGGCGCGGGCGGCGGGACGTCGGGGCGCTTGACCGTTCGAGCAAGGGGCGAGGAAACAACCGCGCGCAGGGTGACGACCCGATCAGTGAAGCGGGCGATCTCGAGCCCGCTCCCGCGCAGCAACCGGTCGAGCGCCTCGCGAACTGGCATCCGGCCGCGCAGCGCTGCGTTGCGCCCCCCTGTAGCGACCCTGTAGGGATAGAGTATCTGGACCCCGGCCTGACGCGCGAACTGGTCCAGTGCTGCCGACAGCCCCTGCGCGGGAATGTCGAACGGGGCCGACCGTCCACCCTGCCCCGCCTGGACCGGCGCCGGCGCGATCATCGCCACGCCGCACAGAAGACCAGCCGCGAACCGGGCGGCGGGTTTGGAAGCACGGTGGTTCGATGGCCCGAAGAAGCGACGAAGGCCGTGAGTCAGACACATGATCCGTCACTGGCGCCCATGCGCGACAGCTTCATGTCACGACGACCCTGCACACACAGCGTCCGGGCGAGCGGTCAGCCGCGGCGGCGGAAAAGCTGAATCTGATTGCCCTTCTGGCGATGGTCGATGTCGAACCCGTCGCGTAGGGCGAGCAGGAAGCCATCGGGGTTGTCGATCTGGAATTCCCCGCCGAGCCGCGTGCCGGCGAGGTCCACCTGCTGCAGCACGATCTTGTCGGGAAGATAGCGATTGAACTCGACGATCGCCCGATCGAGCGGCATGCCGTTGAAGACGATCTTGCCGTCTTCCCAGGCAGTGGCAGCCGCGACGGCGTCCGGTGACCGGGCAGAGATTCGCGCCGCACCGTCACTGACCGTCAGCGCGCTGCCGGCATGGATCGTCCCGGCAGGCGTGCCGCCATAGGCAGCCTCGGCCCTCCCGGCGACAACCAGAAGCTCGCCGCCGCCGGGCTCGATCCGGAACGTGAACTTCCCGCCGCCAAGGCGTGCATCGATCGGATCGCTGTATACCCGAAACGGCCTGGTTGCCTCGCGAACGAGCAGAGCCGCCTCACCTCGCTCGATCCAGAATTCAGGTCCGTTCTCGAAACGCCAGGCGACACGCGTATCGGTATTGAGCATCGCATGGTTGCCGTCGGGCAAACGGATGGTCCGGCGCTCGCCAACGGCGGTCGAGGCGAATGCCCTGCGCGGCCATGCCAGCATGGCGCCCATGCCGCCGAGACCGAGCATGGCAGCAACCGCGCCCCCGGCAACCGCACGGCGCGACCAGGTTCCCGTCGCTGCCCGATCGGGCTCGGGCGGCGGACCAGATTCGGCTGGCTCGTCGAGCAGCGCGGCGAGGCGCGGATCGGCGGTTCGCCGCCATGTTGCAGCGACCTGGGCGAAGGCGGCGGCATGCCGAGGATCAGCGGTGCGCCAGGCATCGAACGCCTGCTCGTCCGCGGTGCCGCAGTCGAGCGCCACCAGCCAATCGATCGCCTGCTCGCTCAGCCCTGCTCCAGCCTTTCCTTCCTCTCCCATGCGGGTATTCGCTCCGTCTTCGCCTGTGCTTCCTGCCGGTTCAGCCTCTGCGTCAACAGGCGAAGGGCCTTGATCAGGTGTGTCTCCACCGTGGAGACGGAGATGTTCATTCTTTCCGCTACTTGAGCCGGGGGCAAGCCCTCAATTCTCCGGAGAATCATGGCCTCGCGCATGCGCGGCGGCATTTCCTCCAATATCTGGGCGACCCGCCGCAGCTCGGACCGGTCCATCGCCACGACGTCGGGGGTCGGTTCCTGATCGGCGACGTCAAGCGTGTGCAGGATCGCGCTCCGGTCGAGCCGGACGACCTCGGCGCGGCGAAAGCGTTCGATCGCGAGGTTGCGGACGATCCGCAGGGTGAAGGCGTGGGGATTGGCGATCGAGGCCCAGTCTTCGAGCGCGAACAGCCGCGCATAGGCTTCCTGCACCAGTTCCTCCGCCTCTTCCGCCTGCCGGACGAGGCTGATCGCGTAGCGGCGCGTCTGCTGGTGATAGGCGAAGACATGATCGGCAAACCATATGTCGATGTCGCGCAGCCATGCCATGTCGTCGCCGCTCCATCGGAAATGCCGAACCGTGACTGTGCCTAAAGGCCGCGTGTGACAGCCGGTTGACAGTCCCTCGCCGGCCGGGGCCGCATCGGGCGACCTGACATCGCCGCACCGAAAAAATTTGCGCGACCGGTAGCGGAAACCGCCGCCTGCCCCGTCTGCGCGGCGAAGCACAAACGAAAGCCTTTCACCGACGCGCAGCCGCGCGCCGGAACGACCGGACACGCATCTCTCGGGTCCGGAGAACCGCCAGAGCAATCAACCGAAGGGGAAAATCATGAAGCCGTACCTGATGACATCGTCGCTGCTCGCCCTGCTATGCGCCGGGACGGCCCCCGCATGGGCGCAGGACAGCCAATCCCAGGCGCACGACCAGCAGCCTGATGCTCAGCCCGCGCAAGGCGGCGAAGCCGGCGACATCATCGTCACCGGCCGCGCCGGCACCGGACAGCGGACCAAGGCCGAAATGAGCTATTCGGTCACGCGAATCGACGAGGAAGCGCTGCGCCTCCAGGCACCGACCAGCGTCACCGAGGCGCTGAAGTCGGTCCCCGGCTTCTGGGTCGAATCCTCCGGCGGCGAGGCAAGCGGCAACGTCCGTGCGCGCGGCGTGCCGGTCGACGGCTTCGGCTCGATCCAGCTGCTGGAGGACGGCATCCCGGTCCAGCACGATCCCGCGCTCGGCTATCTGAACGGCGACCAGGTGTTCCGCCTGGACGAGACGATCGAGCGGATCGAAGTGGTGCGTGGCGGCCCCGCGTCGCTCTTCTATTCGAATGCGCCGGCGGGTGCGGTCAACTTCATCCCGCGCAAGGTGGGCGACAAGGCGGAGGGCCTGGTCAAGGCCTCGCTGGGCGCCGACAGCATGTACCGCATGGATTTCTGGGTCGGCGCGCCGATCGGCGACTGGAAGGTCGCGCTGGGCGGCTTCTATCGCTCCGAGGGCGGCGTGCGCGACCCCGGCTTCACCGCCAATCGCGGCGGCCAGATCCGTGCCACCGTGTCGCGCGAATGGGAGCGCGCCAAGGTCAGCCTCGACGTGAAGCGGGTGGACGACATTGTCGGCTTCTACACCGGCATCCCGATGCGCACCTATCCTGACGGCAAGATCCGCGCGGTACCGGGCTTCAGCGGCAATTACGGCACGGTCGCGGGCCCAGAGACGCAGCGGGTGCGGATGATCCAGGGCGACGGCGGCACCTATGATTTCGACAACAGCGTCGGCACCCAGGTGAAGCGCACCCAGATCACCGGCAAGTTCGAGTTCGAGCCCTGGGACGACTGGAAGATCTCCAACGTCACCCGCTACAACGACACCTGGACACAGCGGAACGGCGTGTTCCCCAATACGCTGCAAAGCGCGTCGAGCCTGCTGACCCAGCAAGCCGGCCTGCTTGGCCAGGCGCCCGGCGCGACCGCGCTCCAGTTCCGCTACGCGACCTCACCCGGCCAGATCTTCGACACCGCCAACCAGAACGGCAACGGGCTGGTGATCGTCGGCGGCCTGCGCGGCCTGACGCTGCCGGTGAAGGAGTTCATGAGCGACACCCATATCTCGCACCGCTTCGAGATGGGCTCGACCACCCATGACATCACCTTCGGCTATTATTTCGCGCATATCGACGAGGATTTCAGCCGCTATTCCTCGACCGCGCTGCTCGACGTACGCAACAACAGCCGGCTGCTCGACCTGGTTGCGGTCGACGGCGCGGGCAATGTCCTCAAGACCTTCACCGACCATGGCATCTACAAGTACGGCTATGAATGGGAGAATGCGCATGGCGAGCAGACGAGCCACGCACTCTACCTGGCCGACGAATGGCAGATCACGCCGAACCTGCGCGTCGACGGCGGCGTGCGCTGGGAAACGATGCGCACGCGCGGCACGGTCGGACTGAAGAAGACGGTCAATCTCGGCACCCCGGCGACCTCGTCGATCCTCACCGGCAGCGGCGTCTATGCCAATTACGACAAGAATTACGCCCATGCGACCTGGACGCTGGGCGTCGACTATCAGTTCAGCAAGCATGCCGGCCTGTTCGCCCGCTACACATCGGCCAATCGCCTGCCGAGCCTGGGCAATTTCGTCACCAGCCCGACATCGACTCCCGTCATCCAGACGATGGACCTGGGCGAGATCGGCCTCAAATATTCAAGCCCGCTGATCGACGTCTACGCAACCGGCTTCTGGACCAAGTACAACAACGTCTCCTTCACCAACTATCGCTTCGACCTGAACGGTCCGGCGATCAGCGAGACGCGTTATGCCGACACCCAGACATTCGGCCTCGAGCTGGAGGGGACGGTGCGCCCGGTGCGCTGGTTCGACCTGTCGGCTACCGCGACGATCGAGGACCCGCGCTACAAGGGCCTTACCTATGTCGATGCCTCGAAAAAGACCTTCGACTTCGACGGCAACCGCCTGATCCGCGTGCCGACGGTCAGCCTGCGCCTGGTACCGGGCCTCAACCTGCTCGACGGCCGCATCCGCCTGCAGGGATCGTGGGAATATGAAGGCGCACGCTATGTCGACACCGCCAATTCAGTGCGGCTGCCGGCCTATGGCACGATCAACCTGAGCGCGCGGTTCGACGTGTCCCGCAGCCTGTCGCTCTATGGCTATGTCGACAACCTCAACAACTCGCTTGGCCTGACCGAGGGCAACCCGCGCGCGGGCGAACTGCAGAATGCCGATGCAGGCGCCAACACCTTCATCGCGCGCCCGCTGATCGGGCGGAACTTCCGCGCGGCCGTGATGTATCGGTTCTGACCATGAAGAAGCGTCTCGCGTCCGCCCTTCTCGCAACCCTCTTCCTGGCCGCGCCTGCCTTCGCGCAGGTGGGCCGGGCGGGGCCATCGGAAAGGGTGGACGCGGGCACGCCCTGGCGCGTGCTCAAGGGCGAGCTGACGCGCGCCAGCTACGAGCGGTACACCGATGTCCCGTTCGACCTGCCCGCCGGAGTGACCCGGATCACCATCCGCTTCACCTATGCCGGCAAGGAGCAGCGCTCCGTCATCGACCTCGGGCTGCGCGACCCGCAGCGCTTCCGCGGCTGGAGCGGCGGTACGCGCGACCATATGACGCTCAGCACCGAGGATGCGACGCCCGGCTATCTCCCCGGTCCGCTGCCACCCGGGCGCTGGAACCTGATCCTCGGCGCACCCAACATCCGCGAAGGCGCGCGCGCACCGTACGAGGCGCAGATCTTCATCGACCGCGCCCCGACCGTGACCGAGTTCGCCGACGCCCCGATCGCGGCGAAGCCCGGCTGGTATCGCGGCGACCTGCACATGCACAGCGGCGACAGCGACGGCAGATGCAAGGCCCAGTCGGGCGCGAGCATCCCCTGCCCCGTCTATCGCAACGTCGAGGCGGCAGCAGCGCGCGGCCTCGATTTCATCGCACTAAGCGACCACAATACCACCGCCCATTATAACGCGCTGCGCGAGTTGCAGGGCGCGTTCGACCGGCTTCTGCTGGTGCCGGGGCGCGAGATCACGACCTTCTGGGGCCATAGCAACGTCTTCGGCCCAACCGACTTCCTCGATTTCCGCATGACCGGCCCGACCTGGGACCAGGCGCGCAAATGGATCGACCCGGTTCATCGCGAAGGCGGAATCGTCTCGATCAACCATCCCGGCGCACCCTCGGGCGAGATCTGCATGGGCTGCGGCTGGCGCATCGAGGGCCTGCCGGACGGCGCGGTGGATTCAGTCGAGGTGGTGAACGGCGGCACCATGCGGGAGACACGATCAGCCGACGGCCAGTTCCAGGGGCTCGCTTACTGGACCGGGCTGCTGAACGCAGGCCGGCACGTGACCGGCATCGGCGGCAGCGACAGCCACGAAGCCGATCGCCCGGCGAGCGAACCAGGCGCGATCGGCAGCCCGACCACCGTCGTCCATATGCCTGAACTCTCGGTGCGCGGATTCCTCGCCGGCATTCGCTCGGGCCGGGTCTTCATCGACGTCGAGGGCACGAAGGACCGGTTGCTCGACCTGTCGGCCTTCAGCGGCACGCAGCATGCCGATATGGGCCAGACGCTGCGCCCGCGCGTCGGCGAGGCGATTCGCCTCTCAGTCGACCTCAAGGGCGTGCCGAGCGGGACGGTGCAGGTAATCATCGATGGCAAGGCCGAGCCTGCCTATCGCGCTGCGTTCGACGCGAGCCATCCCGCCTCGATCGCGCCGTGGCAGAGCGACGGGCAGGCCCATTGGATCCGGGCGGACGTCCGCGACGACCGGGGGCGCCTGCTGCTGATCGGCAACCCGATCTATGTCGCGATGGCTGAATAGGATGGTGACGCGGGCTCCCGCGAACCTGCATGCGACTGATCTGCAATCCGCAATTCACCTGCCGACACTTTCAGAGCCTTCCCTTGTTGCAACGATGAGAAGGAAGCGAGGCGCCGGCACCCACCATGACGGCGTTCTACGCGGTGTAGCTCGGTGGTTGAATCTAACGCGTGTTGGGAATGTCATGAGGGTTGCTGACATTCTCTGGCCTGGTCGGCCTTGATATTTCACGTGACTTTACAATAGGATAGGTAAGACCAGTTCTTCCCGGTCGACCTCGCAAAGCAAAATGGGCTGTCCCGCTTGCGGCACTCCGACGCTCGAACGAGCGTGCGTTCCCCGAACACAAGCTTGGCTTGCCCCGGGGGGCAAGCCAAGCGCGAGCACGCAACGAGTCCGCGTGACGGAGGGATGAAACTGCTCGTACGCGATTTGTGCTGGTCTAGCTGGCCTTCTTCGCTTCGCACTCGCCCACGCGCTTGCCGATGACCTGCGTCTTGGTGTTGACCTTGCCGCCGCCGGCGGCGCCGGGCATTGCCGGCATGTTCATCGAGGCATCGCTGGTAACATCGTAGCTGGTGCTGCCGAAATTGCCCGACATGGTGGCACGCATCTCGCCCTGTCCACCGGCAACGCCCTTGCAGACCAGGACAGCGTCCATCTTGCCATCGGACATCGCGAACTTCTCATAAGTGCAATTCTGCGCGCCGCCAGCGAACATGTTCTCCGGCGGCTTGGCAACCATTTCCGGCGTGAGGCAGCTCTCCACCGTCTGGCTTCCTGCCGCGCTCATCTGCTGTTTCATCGCTGCGCCCATTTGCGCGGGCATGCCCGGCGCATCGACCGAGAGGATCTTGATCGTGGTCTGCCATTTGCCTGGCTGAAGCTTCACGGCATCCTTCGTCACTGCAGCGACTTCGGCAACCGAAGCATTCTCCGCCTTGACGCTGGATTGGGAATGGCAGGCGCCCAGAACGGCGATGGCGGGCAACAACATAACCAGATTCTTCATGGCCTTCTCCCTTTGGCTCGGCACGACGGCACCCTGAACAGGTGCCGGACAAGCGAACGCGAAACGCATGAAATCACTTCGCTATCCAATGGGATTGCAAATTTCTTGCAGGTTGTGACCAGAATTCGCCTCCGCCGATCTCAATGCCCATTCGACATGGATTTATTCCCCGATCTGCGGGACGGGCCACGCGGACCAGCGATCCTTTGCCTGAGAAGCCCAACGCTGCGGCGTTCAAATTTTCACGCCCGCATTTCCACCATAGCGGTTTGGTTCACCCAAAGCATCGAGCCTGCGACGCGGCATTCCGCCGCAGGGGGTTTCTCGTCATGCGTCGTCGTTCGGCTATCACCTTGCTGCTGTCAGGCATCGCGCTTGCGCCGGCATCCGCTTGCCTTGCTGCTCCGGTAGCGGCTGCGTCCCGCACAATCGCGCTCGATATTCCGGCATCGGACCTGGCCGCGGCCCTGAACGAGGTCGGGCGCCAGGCGGGTATCCAGATCTCCTTTCCGTTCGACCGCGCTTCCGGCCACCATGTGGTACCGCTGAAGGGCCGGATGACGCCGCTCGATGCCGTGCGCCGGCTCATCGCCGGTACCACGCTCGCCGTGCGCGAGGCGGGCGAAGGCCATATCCTGCTGACCGCCGGGGAGCAGCGGACGAATGCAGCGGCATCGACCAACGATGAGGCGACGACCGATGGCGACATCGTCGTCACCGGCTTCCGCCTCGCCACTCGCCGCGCGCTCGATACCAAGCGCAAGAGCGGCCAGATCATCGACGCGATCAGCCAGGACGAGGTGAGCCAGCTCCCGGACGTCAATATCGTCGAAGCCGCGCGGCGCATTCCCGGCATATCAGTGATGACTGATCGGGATTCGAGCCGTGGGCACGACAATTATCAATATGTCACGATCCGCGGGCTCGACAGCCGCTACAATCTCGTGACCGTCGACGGCGCGCAGATCGCCAGCGCCGACAGCAGCTATCGCGGCGCGCAGCTCGCGATGCTGCCTGCCTCGCTGGTCAGCGAGATCCAGGCGATCAAGACTGTGACTTCCCAATATGATCCGCACGCACTCGGCGGTCAGCTCAACCTCGTGACCAAGAGTGCGTTCGACACCGGCACCTCGCTCACCGCGCAGGCAATGGGCGGCTGGACCTCGCAGACCGGCAAGGTCGTCCCCGACAGGAATGCGAATATCCGGGCCGACGCGACAGGCTCGATCCTGTTCGGCGCGAACCATGAATTCGGCCTGGTCGTGTCGGGCGAATATCAGCAGCTCCATGCCTCGGCGCTCGCCAACCTGCCCGGCGACACCGCGGGCGCCGGATGGACCTATTATACCGCCGCCGGCGCGGCGACCGGAGACATCGCCAACTCGACCGGACGCGCCGTGCCCGTGCGCGTGCAGGATTATGCCTTTGACGAGAAGCGCGAACGCTACAGTGTCAACGCCAAGCTCGAATATCGTCCGAATGACCGCTTCGGCGTGTCGATCTTCGGCGGATATTATCACGAGCTCTCGGACGAGGACCGCTACGAGGCGCTCGCCCTTCCCTCCAGCAGCTATACGCCGGGCGCGACGGCCGATACGGGTAGACTGAACACCGGCAATTACCAGCTCGGCCTGGTCGCCCAGCCGGAAAAACGCCGTACCTGGCAGGTCAACGGCAACGCGCATTATGACTTCAGCGATAAACTAAAGCTGACCGCCGGCGCGTCGAATTCCCAGGCGCACTACAATGAAGATCGCTGGATGTATAAGTGGAACACGGGGATGGTCATCACCGCCACCTCGGCCGCCACGTCCAATCTTCCCGCCTATGGCTATAGCTACCAGAACGCCAACGGCCAGCCGACGATCACGCTGAACGATCCGGTGGCGGCGGCGAAGGCCGCCAATTACGGGCCCCGCTACTGGCGCGACATCGTCTACGACATCGACAACCGGGTGCGCGGCCTGCACGGCGAGCTGTCGTGGAATTTCGGCGCCAACGATCGCGGCCTCGGCATCCAGGCCGGCGTCAACCAGACGCTGACTCATGTCGAGAGCCTGCTCAACTATCGCGAATGGTTTGCGAAGGACGCCGCATCGGCAGCATTGATCGGCAATCTCGACCAATATTCGCAATCGACCGTGCTGACGCCGCTCTCGGCGCCGGGCATCAACTTCTACCTGATCGACGCGGCCAAGGCGAAGGCAGTGCTGCTCAACCATCCCGAATGGTTCCGCCAGTCGACGGCACGCGTCGCCGACGGCAACAACGCCTTTTACGAGCTGCGCGAATCCATCACGGCGGGCTATGGCCAGCTCCGCTGGCAGAGCGATGCCGTCAACCTGCAGGCCGGGCTTCGGTACGACAGCACCTCGGTCGGCGTGACGACTCACCTCAACGGCGGGAGCGCGCTGGTGTCGCGGCAGCGCAATTACGCCTATGCCCTGCCGTCGGCGGTGGCGACATGGAACGTCACGAGCGCGGTGAAGCTGCGCGGCGGCATCAGCGAGACGATCGGCCGCCCCGATTACGGCCAATATGGCGCGACCACGACCATGTCGCTCGACCTTTCGTCAACGCTCACCCCCCTGACGATCAACCAGGGCAACCCCGATCTGAAACCGCGCCGCTCGTGGAACTACGACCTGTCGGGCGAATGGTATCTCGGCGCGGGCGGCCTTCTCTCCGCGGCCCTGTTCTACAAGGACATCCACGACGAGATCTTCACCAAGTCCACGGTCGGAACCGGCGTCTATACCGATGGCGTCACCTATGGCGCGACGATCACCCAGCCGGTCAACGCGTCGCGCGCCGCCGTGAAGGGGGCCGAGATACAGATCGTCAAGGACCGGCTCGATTTCCTGCCAGGCCCGCTCGCCAATCTCGGCGTCTCGCTCAATGCCACCTGGCTCGATGGCCATTTCGATTTCATCTCCACCAACGGTGCCAGCCGGCGGATCGGCGCGCTCTTCAACCAGCCGAACCATATCTACAACGCGACGCTCTTCTATGTGGACGGCCCGTTCAGCCTGCGGGCTGCATTCAACCGGATCGGTGCATCTCCGGTGTCGGTCGATTCGCAGTTCAGCTGGCGTGATATCTGGGCGGATTCACGCGATCAGCTCGATCTGCATGCCAGCTATAATGTGACGCCCTGGTTGCAGGCGGTCGGCCAGGTGCAGAATGTGACGAACACGGCGTTCGAGGCGCATCTCGGCCAGAATCGCGAGCTGCTGCAGACGCGCTATCCGGTGGGCCGGACCGTGTGGTTCGGGCTCGTCTTCAAGCCCGGCGACAGGAAGTGAGCGACGCGTCCTCCGGGCACCCATGCCCGGAGGACGCGGCCTTGCCGAAAATGACAGGCGTGACCGGGTCCTGTCACGGCACCGTATCAATCCAGCCCTAGGGCAATCGGGAAACATCCAGAATCGAGCATTTCCCCGACCCATGTCCTGGCTTCGCCCGATCGATGCATGGTTCGCATCGTCAGTCCTTCCCCATGAGAGCGAGCTGCTGCGCCAGGCGCGGCGCTGGGCCCTTGACGACGACGAGGCCCGCGACCTGCTGCACGAGGCCTATGCCCAGCTCCTCCAGCTCGACCGCTGGGACCAGATCGCCAACCCCGCCGCCTATACCGTCCGCATCATGCGCAACACGGCGCTCCAGCGGATGCGCCGCGCGCGGATCGTGCCCATGCGCCAGTTCGCCGCGCTCGAAGAAGCGGAGCATCCCGACCCGGCGCCCGACAGCTTCGCCATCGCGGCGGGCCGCGACGAGCTGAGGCGCATGATGACGGCGATCGATGCCCTGCCCCTTTCATGCCGCCGCGTTGTCCTGCTCCGCAAGTTCGAGGAATTGCCGCCCCGGGCGATCGCCGAACGGCTCGGGCTCAGCCTCTCGACGGTGGAGAAGCATCTATCGCGCGGCATCTTGCTGCTCTCGCGTGCCCTGCGCGATCTTCCCGTTCCGGCCGACCCAGCCGGTTCGACCGGGACGAGCGACGCCGCACGACGGCAGGCATGAAGAAAATCGCATCGATGGCATGGCGGTTTCGCTTCCGCTAATCATCGGGAGGTGATCGGCATCCCCACGGACATGAGAAGAGCATTTTGACCCTATCGATCGAGCGCCAGGAGCGAATCGAGGCCGAAGCGGCCGATTGGCTCGCCGCACTCGACGCCGGACGCGCCGATGTGGCTACCTTCGAAGCCTGGCGCGCGTCCGACCCTGCCCATGCCCTCGCCTTCATCCGGATGAATGCCGTGTGGCGCGACCTCGATCGCTTACGCGGCGGCCGTTCCGCTCATGAACCAGCCGATGCGGCAGCCCCGCCAATCATGGCGGCCTCCCGCATGCCCCTGCCGCGGCGCACCGCGCTCAAGGCAGCCTTCGGCATGGCCGGAGCGCTGGCGGCAGGCGGCGCCGTCTTCGTCGCAAGCCAGGCAGCGGCACACACCGTTGAAACGGCAGTCGGCGAGCGCCGGCGCTTCTACGTCGCGGATCATACCTGTCTCGACCTCAACACCGGAGGCCGGCTGCGCTGGTGGCTGGCGGAAGGCCAGCTCGAAGTCGAGCTTGAGCGAGGAGAACTCGCCCTGGACCTTCCGCAGGGCACCCAGCCCTGCACGCTGCATGTCGGCGCAGCGCGGTTTAGCCTCGGGCCCGGCCGGTTCAACGTGCGCTTGCGCGCCGGAGATGTCGTCGATCTCGCGACCATCGCCGGCAAGGCCTGGGTGCTGCCGCTCCATGGCCGTTCCGAGACAGCGCTCGTGGCGGAACGCCGCAAGCTCGTCGTCACCGATGGGAAACAGCAGGGTCAGCCCCTGTCGGACGGTGACATCCAGGCCCTCTCGGCCTGGCAGGAGGGCGAGATCCTGTTCGACGGCCAGCCCCTGACGGAGGCGATCGTTGAATATAACCGCTACCTGCCCGCACCGATCGAACTGGCACGCGCCGATATGGGCCAGGTCCGGCTGGGCGGCCGTTTCCTCACCAACGATCCGAGCGAATTCCTGAAGGCCCTTCGCCTCAATTTCGGTATTCGCGCCGAGGTACGGCGGGACCGGATCGTCCTGTCGTCCTGACTGGCCCCGTCAGCTTGCTTCAGCAATGCCGGCTCGCCCGGATTCCACCTCGAAGCGCGCAATCGTCGACACGGCGGAGTCGGGATTGCGGGCATCGGCCAGGCCGCGAAACAGGACTTCGCTGCCCTTCCCGCTCAGGTCCACCCTGGCATAGCCGCGCACCTCATTCTCGGCGAAGCGAACCCCGGGATTCGCCTTAGCCTCGTCACGCCATCCGGGGTGGTTGTTGAGCGAGGTGATCGATCCGCCGACGAATTCCGCGGCGACCGGAGCGGCATCCGGATGATCGGGATGATGGATATCGGTGGCAGTGAAGGCATGGATATCGCCGCTCAGTACGACAGGGTTGGGCGTCTTCGCATCTACCCAGCGGCGGAAGATCCGGTCGCGCGCGGCCGGATAGCCTTCCCAGCGATCGGCCGGATGGACGACCGCGCCCTGTTCCGGATGACGCGGATCGATCATCGCGAACGGCGTCATCAGAGTCTGCTGCGCGAGGAAATTCCACTGCGTGCGCGTCTTCCCCAGCGCGTCGAGCAGCCAGCGCTCCTGGACGTCGCCGAGCATCGTACGGGACGTATCGTGGCGCTGCGGGCAATCGAGCACCCCGACCAGATAATCGCGATGCTCAGCGAGCAGTTCGGGCGGCTGGCAGGCGCGGGCACCCCGGAACTGCCGGTCGTCGATCACCTGGAACTGGGCGAGCGCTCCCCAGTCCAGCGTCCGGTAGAGGCGTGCGTCGGGCCCCGAGGGACGGGCAGCCGCTCGTAACGGCAGGTGCTCCCAATAGGCCTGATAGGCCGCTGCGCGGCGCGTGAGAAACGCGACGGGATCGCCATTGTGCTCGTCCAGCGCACCGGCATAATCATTCGCGACCTCATGATCGTCCCAGGTGACAATCCATGGCGCGGCCGCATGAGCCGCCTGGAGCAGCGGGTCCATCTTGTAGGTCGCGTAGCGTATCCGGTAGCCTGCCACATCGAAGGGTTCGGGATTGAGATGGCGGCGGACGCCGCCATTGCCCGGGGCGTTCTCATAGATATAGTCGCCGAGGAACAGGATCAGCTCGGGGTCTTCGGCGACGATGTGACGCCAGGCGGCGTAATAGCCCGCTTCGTATTTCTGGCACGAGCCGAAGCAGAAACGGAGGTGGTCGACGGTCGCCCCCGGTGCCGGAGCCGTCCGCGTCCTGCCAACCGGACTCGCCACGCCATCGGCGACGAACCGATAGAAATAGGGACGCGCCGGACGCAGGCCCGACACTTCGACATGCACCGAATGGCCGGCGGCCGGATCGGCAGCGGCAGTTCCCGACCGGATAACCCGGGCGAATCCTTCATCCTCCGCCACCTGCCAGCGCACCGGAACGCGGCGGGGCGGCATGCCGCCCCCGGCCTCAAGCGGATGCGGCGCAAGGCGTGTCCACAGGACCATCCCGTCGGGCGACGGCTCGCCCGACGCCACGCCGAGCGTGAACGGCGTATCGCTGCCGAGCAGCACGCCGGCTCGTGCCGAAAAGGTCAGCAGAGCAGGCGCGGCGATCGCACCGGCCTTCAAGATATCCCGACGAGTCTTACGAAGCACTGACACCCCACACATCCGGGACCGCAAAAAGGCGGGCCGCCCTGAGTCTCTCGTCTCCGATTGTGACGTGCACGCGACATACCCCGGTCTGTCCCTTGGTGCCAGGCGGCCAGCCGTTCCACCGGCCCGGCTTCGTCCACCATGGGAGAAGGGCCCCCTGCGTATTTCACCGTGATTCATTGCTGATGCCGCAAATATCAAGGGCAGGCACCTCGCCGATATCACTTCCCGACGACCATCCCTAGGTCTTCAATCCGAAAATTGTGACGCTCCATATTGCTATCGAAGGGAGGACTTGCGGCAGTCGATGGCTTATCGCATGCTGATAATCTCTCGTAAAAAGCGAAAACATTCAGCTTCAATTTGGTACCATAGGGCCGGTTGCCTGAACTTGTCGTAGTCGTGTCATCCACAACTGATAATATATCCCGGCTCCTGTAGTGCGGGAGGCGAAAGAGGGGGAAGAATGCAGCCGGCGGAAGTCGATACCTTATTGTTCTCGATGGGCGTGCGGCAGCGCTTCACCCAGGACACCCCGATCCTTCCCGAAGTCTGGTATGCCTATGCCGCAACGCCGGATCAGCGGCACGATTTGCTGATCACACCGCTCAACACCGATTCGGCCAATCGCCTGCTGCGGGAAATACTGGAAGCGCCCGGCGATGCAGACCTGATCGCGACATGCCCCGCGGCGCTCCGCGGATTCGTCGCGATGCGCCTGACGTTCGATGAATTCTGCCAGCTTATCCTGCCGCGCACGCATTGGGCCAAGGCCGCCGTCGCGCTTGCACGACGCAACGACTATCGCGAGGGCTGGTTGCACCTCGCGTTCGAGCGCAACCGCCGCCTCGCCGTTTCCCCACCGCCCCGCGACAAGGAGATGTCGGACTTCGAAATCGGTCGGATTGCCGTGCTGATCGGCGCGATCCTGGCTGACCGCGAAGCCCTGCGCACCGGGCCCGCAAAGCCGAGGGACGGAGATTTTCTCTCCGAAAGCTTCAGCAACGCCGAAAAGCTGATCGCCCGCCTTTCCGACGCCCCCGCGACGGGCGCGATCTGGCGCGTCGCGATGAACCGGCCGCTCGACCTTTCGGACGAGCAGGCCCGCGGCACGGTCAAGGCGGATGCCGCGTTCCGCGTCTTCGAGGTCAAATGCGCTGACATCTGCTGGGCAGTCATCGATTCCGGTATCGACGCCAGTCATCCGGCCTTCAACGACGCAGGCACCTCCCGTATTTCAGGCGCCTATGATCTCACCAGCCTTCGCCCGCTGTTGAACGCCGCCTATCGGACCAATCCAGCGAACAACCCGCGGCTGGCCCGATGCTGCGCCGCCGCAGGCGTTGCGATCGACGATGGAGTCCAGCTCCTCACTGCGATCTACCGTGCCCTTGATACCGACACGATGGACTGGTCCTCGATCGAACGGCTCATCCGACTGGAGAATCCGCCTCCACCGACCGATGGCCATGGTACCCATGTCGCGGGCATCATCGGCGCCAACTGGCGCGACGACAATGGCGAGCCCATCGTCATCGGGCTGTGCCCCGACATCCATCTGCTCGATCTTCGTATCCTCGCGCCCGCACCGGACGAGGGAGAGACTACCGAGGAAGACACTGAATTCGCGGTGATCAGCGCCCTTCAGTTCGTTCGCTATCTCAATGGGCGCAACGAACATATCGCAGTCCACGGCGTCAATCTGAGCCTTTCCATTCCCCACGCAGTCGAAAACTACGCCTGCGGGAGAACACCGATCTGCGACGAATGCGAACGACTGGTCGGGGCCGGCGTGACCGTCGTCGCCGCGGCCGGCAATAACGGCTATCAGGGTTTCGCCACGACGAAGGGCCTTTATCGCGGCTATGCGACGTTGAGCATCACTGATCCCGGCAACGCCGATTCAGTGATCACGGTCGGTTCCACGCACAAGCGCGAGCCCCATACTTTTGGCGTCTCCTATTTCTCAAGCCGGGGGCCGACCGGCGACGGACGCCTGAAACCCGATCTGGTTGCACCGGGCGAACGCATCAGGAGCACGCTTCCCGGCGGCGAGTACGGACCGCTCGATGGAACCAGCCAGGCGACACCGCACGTCAGCGCGGCCGCCGCCATGCTGATGGCCCGCTTTCCCGAACTGATCGGACAACCACGGCAGATCAAGCAACTGCTGTGCGAGAGCGCGACCGACCTCGGCCGCGAGCGCGCCTTTCAGGGACATGGTCTGCTCGACACGCTGCGCGCCCTTCAATCCTATTAGAGGAGCCTATCGATGGAGCATTTCACGCTTGAACCGCTGGCCGCCCGTCACGGCGACTGTCTGTTGCTGCACTACGGTCCGGCCGCCGCACCCGGCACGATCCTGATCGATGGGGGCCCCTCCCAAGTCTATGGCAAGACGCTCAAGCCCCGGCTGAAGACGCTGAAGGCAAAGCGCCCGGGCGGCGCCTTCGCGATCGACCTGCTGGTCGTCAGCCATATCGACGACGACCATATCCGCGGCATCATCGACTTCACCGAGGACTGGCGCGACGCGAAGACCGATCATCGCCCCTGGGACTGGCCCGTACGCCAGCTCTGGCACAACAGCTTCGAACGGATCGCCGGCGGCAACCCCAATGATGTGAGGGCATCAGTACTCGCCTCGTTCGGTACGCAGAATTTCAGCGACATCGCTGGGCTCGATACGGACAATGAAAACGAGCACGCTGCGTTCAAGATACTGGCGAGCGTCGGTCAGGGCACGCAGTTGCGCAATGACGCGAAATTGCTCGATATTCCGACAAACCAAGGATTTGATGGCCTGGTCCAGCCACCCGCCGATCCGGGGGAGCCCGTTCCGTTCGGGGATCAGCTCCGGCTTCATGTCGTTGGCCCATTGCCCGACCAGCTCAAGGCTTTGCGCGACAAGTTTGCCCAGGAATTGCCCAAGGGACCGGCCGCATCGCTCGCTGCCTATTCGGACACATCCATCCCGAACCTGTCGAGCATCGTGCTGCTGGCCAAGTATCGCGACAAGTCGATGCTCCTCACCGGAGATGCGCGCGGGGACTATATCCTGACCGGGCTGGGGAATGCCGGGTTGCTCGATCAGGGCAGGCTGCATGTCGATATCCTCAAGATGCAGCACCATGGCAGCGACCGGAATACGGCGGGGGAATTCTTCGAACGCGTCACGGCGGATCATTATGTCGCGTCGGCAAGCGGCAAATATGAGAATCCGGATCGCGCGACGTTCGAGATGCTGGTCAGGGCGCGACCAAAGGACGATCGCTACACCATCCACCTGACCGGCGAGGTGGCCGATATCGACGTGCTCCGGGCGAAGGAACGCGCCACCACGCGTGATCAACAGGCCAGGGACAACAAGCCTTTGTCGCCCCAGTGGGACGACGCCACGGACAGCCTCGCGGCATTCTTCTCACGCGCCACGCAGGACGGGTACAAATTCACGGTGCAGACACCAGCCCTTCACCCGGCGCCGATCGATCTCCTTGATCCGATCGGCTTCTAAGCCGCGCCGAGGGAATGGATCGTAGCTCCATTCGCGTTGCCGCGACGGGGACGGCTACCTATCTGCAACCATGATCGCTGGCGTGACGGATGCGACAGCCATCCGCACGTTGTGCAGGAGGATCTGATGGAACAGGCCGACACTCCGCGAACCGATTCACCGCCGCCGGACGACCCCAAACCGCCTGCCGATCTCGACCGCTGGCTCGACGAAGCGCTGGAGGATACTTTCCCCGCCAGCGACCCGGTCGCGCCCCGAAAGGTCTCGAAGGTCACTCCGGCTCGAAATTGTGCAGGATCACCGGGCGCGGGTTGAATGGGATACGCGTCGACATCGGCGTCAGCGGGCTGTTGCCGGCGCGGTGCCAGCGGCCCTTGGCAGCGGTCACGATATCGCCCTGGTCAGCCTCGAAATAGGGGAAACCCTCGATCTGATAACCGATCCTGCCTTCCATGATGAACCAGAACTCGGTCCAGTCGACATGGAAATGGCCCTTGTTGGTCGCCGGCGGCACTGGCTGCGCCTTTCCGCGCAGGATGTTCGAGGTGAAATGATCGTCCCACACGAACTTGCCGTTATAGGCCTTGTCCCCGACCGCGATGTCCTTCTGGAAATCCACCCAGATCGGGTTGCTCGTCCCGCCCGTGGCGATCGTCGCAGGCCCAGGATTGCCACGCACCTTCACATAGGTGCGGCCCGGATACGCCTCCGGCGTTTCGGATAGCGGGAAGAGCGGTGGCGAGCCGGCCTGCCGCACCTCGAAGCGCAGCGACGGCTTATCGCCCACTGTCTCGATCGTATAGAGATGGCGGAACGGCACGCTGACCATGAAGCCCTTGGTCGCGACAAACGGCTCGACGCCGTCGATCGTCACCTTCATCGATCCGTCCTGCACGATCCAGGCGACCCGGTCGTCGGCGTACATGCGCGCCCTGGTCTTCTTGCCGACGCCCAGCGAGATATAGTCCGCATCCTGTTCCCGGTTGCGGATGATCGGCTGAACCCAGTCAGTCCTGCCGCGATGCGCGGCGAGGATTTCGGACAGTTTCCAATGAACCTTGTTCGGCGCCACATAGGAGGTCGGCGTGGTCGGCTTGGCCGACCAGTAGTGCTCCGGAATCTTCGGCGCGGAGGGCATTGGTTCGGTCTGCGGCACGAACTGCGCGGCAGCCATGCAGGCAGTCGAGACCGCGACGACAGCCACACCAAGATAGAACAGGACCTTCATCGCATTCCCCCTCCAACGGCGTTGCCGCCCTTGGAGGTAGGATGCATGATATCAATATTGCATGCAAGATGCCCGAACGATCCTCGACGAAAGATCAGGCACCCCGGTCTAGCATCCTGATGATGCCGGAAAAATCCAGCCCGCCCTGCCCTTCGTCCGCGAACTTCTCGTAGAGTTCGGCTGCCTTTGCGCCCATCGGAGTGTCGGCGTGCGCGCCCGCCGCCGCTTCCATCGCGAGGCGCAGGTCCTTGAGCATCAGCGCTGTCGCGAAGCCGCCCTGATAATCGTGATCGGCCGGCGTGTCCGGGCCGACGCCGGGCAGCGGGGCGTAGCTGGTCATCGACCAGCTCTGGCCCGATGAGACCGAGGAGATATCGAAGAATTTCTGCGGATCGAGCCCGAGCTTCTGCGCAAGCAGGAAAGCCTCGCACGTCGCGACCATGGTCGCGCCAAGCAGCATGTTGTTGGCGATCTTCGCGGTCTGACCGGTGCCGCTTGGGCCGGCATGGATCACCGCCTTGCCCATGTCGGACAGGAAAGGCTCGGCCCGGTCGAACGCCTCCGCACTACCGCCGACCATGAAGGTGAGCGTGCCGGCATTGGCCGCACCGATGCCCCCGGAGACGGGCGCGTCGACCGCGGTCAGCCCTCTGGCCAGCGCCGCTTCGCCGACGCGCTTGGCGGTGGCGACGTCGATCGTCGAACAGTCGATCAGGATCGCCGACGCGGGCGCGGTACCGAACAGGCTCTCGGTATAGACCTGTTCCACATGCTTGCCGGCGGGCAGCATGGTGATGATCGCCTCGGCACCGTCAGCCGCTTCTTCCGCGCTGGCGACGGGCAGGCAGCCCGCCGCCTTCGCACGCTCCAGCGCTTCCGCGGAGAGATCGAAGGCGCGAACGTCATGCCCCTTCTTCGCGAGGTTCGCGGCCATGCCGCCGCCCATGTTGCCGAGCCCGATGAATCCTACGCGTGCCATGTTATTTTCCCGTCCAGTTACCGGGGCGCTTCTCGACGAACGCCGCCATACCTTCCTTCTGATCCGCCGTGCCGAACAGGCCGTGGAACAGGCGCCGTTCGAACTGCACGCCCATGGCGAGACCCGTCTCGAACGCTGCGTTGACCATCTCCTTGTTGGCCTTGACCGCGAGCGGCGCCATCGACGCGATCGTGGCGGCGGTCTTCACCGCTTCCTCGACCAGATCGGCAGCCGGGACGATGCGACTGACGAGGCCAGCGCGTTCAGCCTCCTCGGCGCCCATCATCCGGCCAGTCAGACACATCTCCATCGCCTTGGCCTTGCCCACTGCGCGCGTCAGGCGCTGCGAACCGCCCATGCCGGGGCCGACGGCGAGCTTGATCTCAGGCTGGCCGAACTTCGCGGTGTCGGCGGCGAGGATGAAGTCGCACATCATCGCCAGTTCACAACCGCCGCCGAGCGCGAAGCCGGCGACCGCGGCGATGATCGGCTTGCGCGTCGCGGTGAATTTCTCCCAGCCAGCGAAGAAATTGTGGCCGTACATCTCGGCAAAGCCCTGGGCCTGCATCTCCTTGATGTCGGCGCCGGCGGCGAAGGCCTTTTCATTGCCGGTGACGACGGCACAGCCCTGGCTTTCATCAGCATCGAACGCGGCCGTCGCGGCGATCAGGTCAGCGAGCACCTGGCTGTTGAGCGCGTTCAACGCCTGGGGCCGGTTGAGCGTGATCAGCGTGACGGCGCCGCGCTGTTCAACGAGGAGGGTTTCATACTCTGCCATGGAAGGTTCCTTATGCGGGAGTCCACGCCTCGCCATCAGGCAAGGGCGCGAAAATCTGGTCGATGACGTGATCGGTGACGCCTTCGGGCGTCGGCGGATCCCATCGCGGCGCATTGTCCTTGTCGACGATGACCGCGCGGACGCCTTCGAGGAAATCGTGGCGCTGCACGACATGCGCGCCGACGGCATATTCCTGGCGCATCTCATCCTCGAAGGTCGGCATCATCGCCCCCTCGTGGAGCAGGCGCAGCGAGACCTTCATCGTCTGGGGCGACTTGGTGCGCAACGTGGCAAGCTGAGCTTGGGCCCATTCGCCGGGATCAGCCTCGAGCGCGGCGAAGATTTCCTCCAGCACGTCGGACGCGAACAGCCGGTCGATCGCGTCGCGGTGCGCCAGAATGCGGGCATCCGGAGCAGGCGCCGACACCTCGTCGAGGATCGCCGCGATCCGCTGGGGCTCCGCGGCGATCCGGGCCTTGGCCTCGTCCAGCCGGTCGCTCGGCAGGTAATGGCTCGCCAGGCCCAGCTCGAGGCACTCCGCACCATCGAGACGATGGCCGGTCAGCGCGAGATATTGCCCGGTGCGACCCGGCAGGCGCGAGAGATACCAGCCACCGCCGACATCCGGGAACAGGCCGATCCCGGTCTCAGGCATGGCGAGCCGGGTGCTCTCCGTCGCCACGCGATATTTCGCCGGCTGCGACAGACCGACGCCGCCGCCCATTGTGATGCCGTCCATGAAGGCCACGATCGGCTTGGCATAGGTGAACAGCCGGTGGTTCATGCGATATTCGGTGTGGAAGAATGCCCGTGCTTCTACGCCATCCTTCGCGCCGCTCTCCGCGAGCATGCGAATGTCGCCGCCCGCGCAGAAGCCACGGCCCTCGGCATGGTCGATCAGCACCGCCTCGACATCGGGGTCGGTGCGCCAGCCGTCCAGCGCATCGAGGATCGCGGCGCACATCGCGGTATTGAGCGCGTGGATCGCCTTGGGCCGGCTGAGCCGGATACGGGCGACCTTGCCGTCGCTTTGGGTGAGGACATCAGTGGTCACCAGATAACTCCGTTCGTGCCGAGTAGAGATCGAGCCTGTCGAGAGCTCCTATCGAGGCAGATGGCACTCGGGACGGACGACGGCGGAGACATTCTCACAGCGCTCACTGCCGCGTCAGGTCCCGGCCGACGATCATGCGCATCACCTGGTTGGTTCCTTCCAAGATCGAATGGACGCGCAGGTCGCGCCAGAAACGTTCGATCGGATAGTCCATCAGATAGCCATAGCCGCCATGGAGCTGCAACGCGCGGTCGGCCACCGATGATCCGGTGTCAGTAGCGAGGCGCTTGGCCATCGCCGCGAACTTGGTCTTGTCGGGCGCGTTGGCCGTCACCTTGGCCGCCGCCATGTACAGCAGCGCCCTTGCCGCCTCGAGCTCGGTCGCCATGTCGGCGAGCATGAACTGGGTGTTCTGGAAATCGGCGATGGCGGTGCCGAACTGCTTGCGGTCCTTGGTATATTTGATCGCCTCATCGAGGCAGCGCTGCGCACCGCCGAGCGAGCAGGCACCGATGTTGAGCCGCCCCCCGTCAAGCCCCATCATCGCGATGCGGAACCCCTCGCCCTCCGCGCCGACCAGATTCTCCTTCGGCACGCGGACGCCGTCGAACATCACCTGAGCGGTCGGCTGCGAATGCCAGCCGAGCTTGCGCTCGTTCGCGCCGAAGCTGACGCCCGCCATGCCCTTCTCGATCACCAGGCACGAGATGCCCTTGGGCCCTTCCTCGCCAGTGCGGACCATGGTGACGTAGATCTCGTTCTCGCCGCCGCCCGAGATGAACTGCTTGGAGCCAGTGACGATATAGTCGTCGCCGTCCCTGACCGCCTTCGTCTTGAGCGCCGCGGCGTCGGATCCCGAGCCGGGCTCGGTCAGGCAATAGCTGGCGATCTCGTCCATCGTGACGAGGCGCGGAAGGTATTTGTCCTTCACCGCCTGGCTGCCGAAACGGTCGATCATCCAGGACGCCATGTTGTGGATCGAGATGAAGGCCGAGGTGGACGCACAGCCATAGGCCATCGCCTCCATGATCAGCGCCGATTCCAGCCGGCCGAGATTGATGCCGCCACTTTCCTCCGAGACGTAGATCGACGCGAAGCCGAGCTCGGCCGCCGCCTTGATCGTCTCGCGCGGGAAGATGTGCTTCTCGTCCCATTCGGCGGCGAAGGGCGTGATGCGGTCAGCGGTGAACTTGCGCGCCAGTTCCTGGATCTCGCGCTGATCGTCGGTGATGTCGAATTGCTGGGTCATGCAGTGCTTCCTGAGAGAAAAGTCTAGGCCGCCTTGGCGGTGAGGTCGGGGCAGGTGCGATGCGGTTCCCTGCGCCGGGTGCGGCATTCCCGACGCGCGCCGCCGAACGCCGCCACCGCTGGCGGCTGGTGCATCACGCGTTCGTTGAACAGCGCGCCGGCTATGCGGGCGTCGTTGCGGTCATACCAGCGCGGGCCGGGAATGCCCTTCGCCCATGCCATCGCCTCGGACAGGGTGCCGTTCGAGGTCGGGACATTCGGCTCGCTGTGATAGATCGGGTCGCGATAGGCGGTATCGGCCGTCACGATCCGCCACCCGTTGTTGCGCAGCGCCTCGACCAGATCGCCGATATAGCGCGCGGCGAGATCGGTCTCGTGCAGCAGCATCATGTGTGCGGGCGAGCGACCGATAGTCTTGCGCATCAGCCTGTCGGAGAATTCCGCCGACTGGACCATCGTCTCGATATAAAGGTCGTGCAGGGCATCCTCGTCGATCGGCTTGCCCGCCCTCGCCGCCTCCAGCGTCAGGCGTTCGATATACCAGTCCGATCCGTCGATCGTCACCGCGCCGACGAGAAGCCCCCGCGCCTTCAGTCCGTCAAGCACCGCGCGGCGCTTGGCCCGATCCGCGCCGCCCTGGTTGAGCCCGGGAAAACGGAACCAGGGACGATAGCCCGGCTGGTGCTTCAACCATGCCTCGGCCTCGTCGATATCGGCGAGGAACGCCGCGGCCGGCACGACGGCGAGGCTGCGGTGCGAGAAGCTGTGATCGGCGAGCACATGTCCGGCGGCGGCATAGGCCTCGATCAGACCGAGCGACCCGTCCTTCGCGCCGACGCGGCCCGGATTGACGAAGAAGGCGGCCTGGGTGACGCCCGATGCCCTGAGCGCGGCGATCAGGCGCTCCGTCCGCTCCTCCCTCGAATAGAAGGCGCCGGGCGCGCGGGGGATATCGTCGAAGCTGAGGGCGATCGTCTTTTGCGGCGGAGGGGCCTTCCCGATGGAACGAGGCGCGTCGACGGCGCCGCCGATCGGCAGCATCACGCCGACCAGCGCAACCAGGGTCAGAAGCGCCCGCAGCGCGATCATCTCAGCGTCCCCTTGCATCATTTCTGGACACCGGAAGGGGTCTATCGCGCTTGTTGGAGAATTCCCACAGGCGCGATGGACGGGGTTTCGCGACCGAGCCATAACGGCTCCGATATGACGCGGCTGATGCTTCTGGATACGGTGATGCGGATGCTGGCGATCGGCCAGCTGCTGCTGATCGCGCTGGTGATCGGGCGCGGCCGGGCGCCGAGGCCGATACGCATCGCGACGGCGATGCTGCTGCTTGGCGTATGCTGCTACCTGACGCTGGCGACTCATCTGTTCCGGCCGACCGAAGGGCCGTTCTGGGCGATCGTGCAGCTTCTGGCGCAGTCGGTGCCGCTGCTGCTGTGGATTTTCGCGCACCTGCTGTTCGAACGCGCGATCGACCGGCGCGCACTCATCGCCGGCATCGCGGTGACCGTCGGATGCTGGGCGTGCTTCTTCTTCGCGCGCTATGCCGGCAATGACCTGCGCACCTCGATCGCGCTGTTCCAGCGGACCGTTTCGCTGATCCTGATCGGCCACGCGATCCTGATCGCGCTTCGCGAGCGCGGTGACGACCTGATCGAGAAACGCCGCCAACTTCGCGTCGGATTCGTGATCGTGGTCGGCACGCTGGCCTTTGTCGTGATCGCCCTGGAGATGTTCTTCGGCTTCCGCCGCGCAGGCGCCGACATCGCCATCGCGCAGGCGACCGCCATCCTGATCGCGACCACCGCCATGGGGGTCGCGCTGCTGCAGAGCGATCCCGAGCTGCTGTTCGACCCGGCACAGCCGGAACCGACCCCCGCCCCAAGCTTCAGCCCGTCCGAGCATGTGCTCAACCGCAAGCTCGAGACCGCGATCGCCGGGGCGGTCTACCGCGAACAGGGCCTGAGCATCGGCGCGCTGGCCGAGCTGCTCGAAACGCCCGAGCACCGGCTGCGCAGCCTGATCAACCAGCGGCTGGGCTATCGCAACTTCTCGGCCTTCCTCAACCATCACCGGATCGGCGAGGCCAAGGCGCTGCTGGTCGATCCGGCACATGTCGACCTGCCGATCCTGACCATCGCGATGGACCTTGGCTATGGCTCGCTCGCGCCGTTCAACCGCGCGTTCCGCGAGACCGTCGGCCAGTCGCCGAGCGAATATCGCCGGGAGAACATCGTGCGGAACTGAAAAAACGCGATCGATTCCGGAATCGATCGGCATTTTTCGGGCTGGCGCAGCATCGCAGCGCGCAGCCGGATAGGCAGACTGCTGGACCCAACCGAACGGAGTGGCAATGTGATCGAGACCCTGCAGACCATCGGCGACCATTGGCTGCACAGCTTCACCGTCGAGATGACCCGCTACCTGTTCGGGGCCGCGGGCGTCGCGATCCTCTATTGGCTGCTGCGCCGCTGGACCGCGCCGCGCCGCATCCAGCAACGCGAGGCGACCCTGGCCGATCGCCGGCGCGAACTGCTGCTGTCGGTGCAGACGGTTGCGATCTTCGGCGTGGTCAACCTGATCACCTTCGCGATGATCACGAGCGGCGTGATCACCGTCGCCCGCAATTTCGACACGGGCATGATCGCGATCCAGCTCGTCGCGATGGTGATCCTGCATGATTTCTGGTTCTACTGGATGCACCGCGGCCTGCATTTGCGCGCGATGTTCCGCCGCGCCCATGCCGCGCACCACCAGTCGCGCACCCCGACCTCCTGGGCGTCCTATGCCTTCGCGCCGATCGAATCCGTGTTCGAGGCGCTGTACGTGCCGGTCTTCCTGTTCGTCCTGTCGCGCTTCGGGCCGATGTATCCGCTCGCGGTGTTCATCTTCCTCGGCCACCAGATCGCCCGCAACGCGATCGGCCATTCGGGGCATGAACTCGCCTGGTCCGGCTTTACCCGGTCGCGCTGGACCGGCTGGCTGACCACGACCACCCACCACGACCTGCACCACAGCGAGGGCCGGCACAATTTCGGCCTCTACTTCACCTGGTGGGACCGGTGGATGGGCACCGAGCATCCGAAATATCATGCGCGGTTCGAGAGCGTAGCGGCCCGGAAATCGGTCGAAGCAAGCCCGGCCACCGCCTGACCATCGTCGCCACGGACCAACACGGGCCCGTGGCGCGAGAGACCGAGGCAGCCGGCCAAGCGCCTCACCCCATGGTCGGGATGACGAACGCATTGGCGGCATCGCCGACACCACCATCGGGCCAGCGCTGCGTGATCGTCTTGACCTTGGTCCAGAATTTCACGCCTTCCATGCCGTGCTGGTTGGTGTCGCCGAACGCCGAGCGCTTCCAGCCGCCAAAGGTGTGATAGGCGACCGGCACCGGGATCGGCACGTTGATGCCGACCATGCCGACATTGACGCGCGCCGCGAACTCCCGCGCGGCATGGCCGTTGCGGGTGAAGATGGCGACCCCGTTGCCATACTGATGCTCGCTCGGCAGGCGAAGCGCGTGTTCGAAATCGTCGGCGCGGACGATCTGCAGCACGGGGCCGAAAATCTCTTCCTTGTACGCCTGCATGTCGGGCGTGACATGGTCGAACAGCGACGGGCCGATGAAGAAGCCCTTCTCATGGCCCTGCAATTCGAAGCCGCGGCCGTCGACGACCAGTTCGGCGCCCTCGTCGACGCCGGTCTGGATCCAGTTCTCGATGCGCTGCTTGTGCGCGGCGTTCACCACCGGGCCGTAATGCGCATCATTGTCGGTCGAGACGCCGACACGCAGTGCGTCGATCGCCGGGATCAGCTTCTCGCGCAGTGCGATGGCGGTCTTCTCGCCGACCGGCACGACGACCGGCAGCGCCATGCAGCGCTCGCCCGCCGAACCGAAGGCGGCACCCGACAGGTCGGCGACTACCTGGTCGAGATCGGCATCGGGCATGACGATGCCATGGTTCTTCGCCCCGCCCATCGCCTGGATGCGCTTTCCGGCGGCGACGCCGCGGCTGTAGACATAGTGCGCGATGTCGGACGAGCCGACGAAGCTGACCGCCGAGATCGCCGGATGATCGAGGATCGCATCGACCATTTCCTTGTCGCCCTGCACGACCTGGAAGATGCCCTCGGGCAGGCCTGCCTCAAGGAACAGCTCGCCAAGGCGGACGGGCACGGAAGGATCGCGCTCGCTTGGCTTCAGGATGAAGGCGTTGCCGGTCGCGATCGCGACGCCCGACATCCACAAGGGGATCATCGCCGGGAAGTTGAACGGGGTAATGCCCGCGCCGATGCCGAGCGGCTGGCGCATCGAATAGACGTCGATGCCGGGTCCGGCGCCCTGGGTATATTCGCCCTTCAGCACATGCGGGATGCCGCAGCAGAACTCGATCACCTCAAGCCCGCGCTGGATGTCGCCCCGCGAATCCGCGATGACCTTGCCATGCTCGGACGAGAGCAGGTGCGCCAGCTCGTCCATGTGCTTCTCGACCAGCGCCTTGAAGTTGAACATCACGCGGGCGCGGCGCTGCGGGTTGGTGGCGGCCCAGTCGGGTTGCGCCTTTTGCGCGGCGGCGATGGCGGCATCGAGCACGGCCTGATCGCCGAGCTGGACCGTCGCCTGCACCTGGCCGGTATTGGGGTTGAACACGTCGGCCGTGCGGCCTGAACCGCCGCCGGAGAGGCCAGCGACGTGATGATCGATGAGGCGCATATCCAACCTTCCCAAAACTTTTGTATTCCTCCCTTACGCTCGGAGAATTTGCAGGCAAGGTGTGTGGGGTGCAGGTTGGGGCTGCGATTTTGCAGGGCGCTGGGGTGTGGGGCGACCTTCGGAGAACTCCAGCGTTATGCTTGTTGCAGAGCCGCAAAGCGTGTGGAAATCAGGTATGACTGACAGTCAAATGGATCGCGCCGCGAGAGAAAATGCTTGGAGTAGCGTATGCCGTGGAGGAATATGTGGATCAGTGGATATGTATCCATGATGCTCTACTTTATACTGATCACACTCGGCTTTGCGCTTCCTGTGCAGGGGCATAAAATCGATAGCGCCTTATGCAAACCCGCACTTATTGGCGACGGAAGCTTGAGGCATAGGGTAACTGCT
>CZQE01000195.1_pt1 | contig 34238 bp, 25 predicted proteins | sample 734431 | NCBI WGS metagenome assembly CZQE01 (sample SAMEA3597869, study PRJEB11362) | hydrothermal vent metagenome | biome: marine hydrothermal vent biome; feature: marine hydrothermal vent; material: ocean water | place: Atlantic Ocean | collected 2010-09-19/2010-10-04
GTCCGCCGGATCTCGTGGACGATCCGGTCGCCCACCTGCCATTCGTCATAATATCTGCCGGCCATCAACCGATTCCTCCAAGACTGCGCCCAGCCGTCCAGCCGCCATCGGCCGGTAGCACAACGCCCGATACATAGCGGGCGTAGTGCGAGGCAAGGAACAGGCAGACATCGGCGACATCATCCACCGTGCCCATTCGCCCGAGCGGCACCGCTTTGGCGGAGCGCGCCTTGGCCTCCGGCGTGGGGGCAAGGCGTTCCATGCCTTCGGTGCCGGCGATCGGGCCGGGCGAGACCGAGTTCACGCGCACGCCTTCGGGCCCCCATTCGATCGCGAGCGTCTTGGTGATCATGTCGACGCCGGCCTTGGCCGCGCAGACATGGACCTGCATAGGTGTCGCGATGAAGGCTTGCGGCGCCGAGATGTTGATGATGCTCGCGCCCGGCTTGGTCAGATGTTCGTAAGCGGCGCGCATCACATGGAAGGTGCCGAGCGTGTCGATCTCGGCGACCGCCTTGAAACCGTTCGAGCTCAGCATCGCCGCGGGCACGGGGAAATTGCCGGCGGCGCCCGACACCAGGACGTCGATCGTGCCGCGCTGGGCGCGGAAATCGTCGATCGCGGCCTTCACCGCCTCATAGTCGCGGACGTCGAGGCTGTAGCCGAGCGCCGGAGTCTCGCCCGACAGGGCTGCGACCGCTGCGTCGACCTTGTCCTGGCTGCGGCTCGCGACACCGAGCTTCGCGCCGCGTCGCGCAAAGGACTTGGCGATGCCCAGATTGATGCCGCTGGTCCCGCCAAAGACCATCACTGTCTTGCCGGTGAAATCGAAGCCCTCGGCCATATCCAACTCCCTTGTCCTGTTCTTCAGAGCTTCAGCTTGAACCCGGCATGGCTCTTCTTCCAGCCCATTGCCTCGTAGAAGCGGTGGGCGTCGATACGCGTCGACATCGAGGTAAGCTGCGCCATGCCGCAACCCCGCTCGCGGAAACGCTCGACCGCCCATTCGATCATCTTTTTGCCGAACCCCCGGCCGCGCAGGCGTCCTGCGATCCGCACCGCTTCGATCTGCCCGCGCCAGCCGCCGCGAAAGGCGATGCCGGGCAGGAAGCTCAGTTGCATGGTGCCGATCACTTCGCCATCGAGCTCGGCGACGACCTGCATCTGGTTCGGATCGGCGGCGATTGCCTCGAATGCGGCAAGATAGCGCTGGTCGAGCGGCAGGCCCGGGTCCTCGCGGCCCTTGCTGTGCTCGTCATCGTCAAGCAGCGCGACGATCGCCGGAAGATCGCCGGCGGTGGCGGCGCGAAAGCTGATGCCGCTCATGCCGCCCGCTCGATCCGCGCGAGCACCGCGCCTTCGCTGACCTGGCTGCCGGTTTCGGCGTTGAGTTCGGTCACGGTCCCGTCGAACGGTGCGATAAGGCTGTGCTCCATCTTCATTGCCTCCAGAGTCAGAAGCTTCTGGCCCTTGGTGACATGTTCGCCCGCACTGATCTCGATCGCGATGATACGGCCGGGCATGGGGGATAGGATCGCGCCGTCGGCGGACGAACCAACCGGGCCGCCGGATGTTCTGCTCGCTGCGATCAGGAAACTGGCTCCATCCTTCTGCATGAGAATTTGAGCCGTATCGCGCATTTCCCGGAAACCGCTGTGATAAGGGCCGTGCCATTCGTAATCGAACTCGATCCGCGTGGCGTTGACGTCGAGCGCGAGTTTTTGCTGTGGGTCGCGATTTAACCTGAAACCGAACAGTCCCTCGCTGATCGATGAAAAACCGCTCAGCGTTCGGCTTATCCATTTGGCGGCGTGCGTCAGGTCGTGATTCGAAGGGATTGGGTCGCGCCGCAATGCTTCGCCTCGCCGTTCAATCAAGCCCGTGTCGACATCTCCCGACATCACATCGGAATCGCGCAATAGCCGAGCGAGGAAAGCTGAGTTCGTCTTCACCGGCCAGATCGTGGCATGTTCAAGCTGCGCGGCCAGTTCGGAGAGTGCTGTCGCTCTGGACGTGGCGGGCACGATGATCTTTGCGATCATGGGATCGTAATAGGGCGATATTTCCGCGCCCTCATCGACACCGGTCTCTTCGCGATAGTCGTGGCAAAGATCGAAAATCTCGAGTTTCCCGATGGACGGCAGGAAACCGTTCGACGGGTCCTCTGCATAGAGCCGTGCTTCGACTGCCCAACCGTTGATGGAAAGCTCATCCTGCCGCTTGGGCAGCGTCTCGCCGCTGGCGACGCGGAGTTGCCATTCGACCAGGTCCTGCCCGGTGATCTCCTCGGTGACGGGGTGCTCGACCTGGAGGCGGGTGTTCATCTCCATGAACCAGATGCGGTCGGCGCGCAGGCCCTCGCTTGCATCGGCGATGAACTCGATCGTGCCGGCGCCGACATAATCGACCGCCTTCGCTGCCTTGACCGCAGCGGCGCAGATCGCCTCGCGCGTGACCTCGTCCATGCCGGGGGCAGGCGCTTCCTCGATCACCTTCTGGTGGCGGCGCTGGAGCGAGCAGTCGCGCTCGAACAGATGCACGACATTGCCGTGGCTGTCGCCGAACACCTGCACCTCGATGTGCCGGGGCGAGAGGATATACTTCTCGATCAGCACCTGGGTGTTGCCGAACGAGGAGGCTGCCTCGCGCTGGCAGGAGAGCAGGGCGTCGGCGAAGTCGGCAGGATCGTCGACCCGGCGCATGCCCTTGCCGCCGCCGCCGGCGACCGCCTTGATCAGCACGGGATAGCCGACCTTGGCTGCCTCGGCCGCAAGGCGCTCGGGGGACTGGTCGTCGCCGAGATAGCCCGGGGTCACCGGCACGCCGGCGGCGATCATCCGCTGCTTGGCGGCGTCCTTCAGGCCCATCGCCCGGATGCTGTCGGGCCTGGGCCCGACCCAGACGATGCCGGCATCGATCACGGCCTGGGCGAAATCGGCATTCTCGGAGAGGAAGCCGTATCCCGGATGGATCGCCTCGGCGCCGGTCGCCCTGGCGGCGGCGATGATCTTCTCGCCCACCAGATAGCTTTCGCGGACAGGCGAAGGGCCGATGTGCACTGCCTCATCGGCCTGGCGGACATGCAGCGCCTTTGCATCGGCATCCGAATAAACCGCGACCGTACGCACCCCCAGCTTCCGCGCGGTGCGGATGATCCGGCAGGCGATCTCGCCCCGATTGGCGATGAGAAGGGATTTGATCATCGTCATCACATTCTGAAGACGCCGAACTGTGCGCGTTCTGGCACAGGGGCGTTGAGGGTTGCGGCGAGAGCGAGTCCGAGCACGTCGCGGGTCTGGGCGGGGTCGATGATGCCGTCGTCCCAGAGGCGGGCGGTGGCGTGCCAGGGATTGCCCTCGTCCTCGTATTTCTGGCGGATCGGCGCCTTGAACGCCTCGGCCTGTTCCTCGGTCCAGCTTTCCGCGTCGCGGTGGACGGTGGCGAGCACCGAGGCGGCCTGCTCGCCGCCCATCACGCTGATCCGGCTGTTGGGCCAGGAGAACAGGAAGCGCGGGGAATAGGCCCGGCCGCACATGCCGTAATTGCCGGCACCAAAGCTGCCGCCGATCAGGATGGTGATCTTGGGCACGCTTGCGGTGGCGACCGCGGTGACGAGCTTGGCACCATGCTTGGCGATGCCCTCGGCCTCGTAGCGGCCGCCGACCATGAAGCCCGAGATGTTCTGCAGGAACAGCAGCGGAATGCGCCGCTGGCAGGCGAGCTCGATGAAGTGGGCACCCTTCACGGCGCTCTCCGAGAACAGCACGCCGTTATTGGCGAGGATCGCCACCGGCATGCCCCAGATATGGGCAAAGCCGCAGACGAGCGAACTGCCATAGAGCGCCTTGAACTCATGGAACTCGGACCCGTCGACCAGCCGGGCGATCACCTCGTGCACGTCGTACGGCGCACGCACGTCGCCCGGGATGATGCCGTACAGTTCCTCGGCCTCGAACTTCGGCGGACGCGGCTCCTTCAGTGCGATGTCGGGCTTGCGGTTCTCAGGCAGCGTCGAGACGATGTCGCGCACGATGGTCAGCGCATGCTCGTCATTCTCCGCGACATGGTCGACCACGCCCGACTTGCGGCCATGAGTCTCGGCGCCGCCAAGCTCCTCGGCCGAGATCACCTCGCCGGTCGCCGCCTTCACCAGCGGCGGCCCTGCCAGGAAGATCGTGCCCTGGTTGCGCACGATCACCGTCTCGTCCGACATCGCCGGCACATAGGCGCCGCCCGCAGTGCAGCTCCCCATCACGCAGGCGATCTGCGGGATGCCCCTGGCCGACATGTTGGCCTGGTTGAAGAAGATCCGCCCGAAATGATCGCGGTCGGGGAACACCTCGGCCTGGTGTGGCAGGTTGGCGCCGCCTGAATCGACCAGGTAGATGCAGGGCAGGTGGTTCGCCTCGGCGATCTCCTGCGCGCGCAGATGCTTCTTCACGGTCAGCGGATAATAGGTCCCGCCCTTCACCGTCGCATCGTTGCACACGATCATCACCTGCCGGCCGGACACCCGGCCGATGCCGGCGATCATGCCTGCCCCCGGCACCTCGTCGTCGTACAGCCCGTTCGCGACCAGCTGGCCGATCTCCAGAAAGGGCGAGCCCGGATCGAGCAGCCGCTCCACCCGCTCGCGCGGCAGCAGCTTGCCCCGCGACACATGCCGCTCACGGCTCTTCTCCGATCCCCCCAGCGCCGTCAGCGCCACGTCCGACCGAAGCCGCTCCGCCAGCCCGCGATTGTGCTCCGCATTCGCCCGAAAGACCTCGCTCTCCGGCGACACCTTGCTCTCTAACGCCGGCGCACTCATGCTTTCATCCTCATCCCGGGCCTCTGACTAGACAGCGATCGCGCTGATGGGAAGCGATGCTCGCGGCACAAGATCGCGACATGCGGCGAGTACCCGGCCGGGTGGTATCTGGTGTAACCGGAAACGCAGGTGTACTCCTCACGCCATACACCTTGGAGAGGTTTGTCTCATGAAGCGTCCAACGATCTTTCTCGCAGCCCTGCTTGCCACTACCGCCTGCACCCAGAGCGCGCCCGCGCCGGTCGCGGGAACGGCAATCGGCATCGATGCGGCCGGAGTCGACAAGGCGGTGAAGCCGGGCGACGATTTCGACGCCTATGCCAATGGCGTCTGGCGCGCAAAGACCGAGATCCCGGCTGACCGGTCGAGCACGGGCATCTTCCTCCAGGTGTTCAACGTCGCGGAAGGGCGCAACGCCCAACTGATCGCCGAAGCTGCCAAGGCGAATGCCGCGGCCGGGACCGACCAGCGCAAGATCGCCGATTTCTACAATGCCTATCTTGATACCGCAGGCATCGAGAAGCGCGGCCTCGCCCCGATCAAGCCGGAACTCGATGCGATCGCGGCGATCAACGACAAGGCTGCGCTGGCCCGGGCGCTGGGTGCCGATCTGCGCGCCGATGTCGATCCGCTCAACGCAACCAATTTCCGCACCGAGCATCTGTTCGGCCTGTTCGTCACCCAGGCGCTCGACAATCCGGGCCAGACGGTACCCTATCTGCTGCAGGGCGGCATCGGCATGCCGGAGCGCGATTACTATGTCTCGGCCAAGCCGGAGATGGCGCAGCTCCGCACCGCCTACAAGGCGTACATCGCGAAGATCTTCGGCCTGGCCGGGATGAGCGATCCGGCTGCCCGCGCCGATCGGGTGATGGCGCTTGAGACGAAGATCGCCACTGCGCATGCCGGCTATGTCGAAAGCCAGGATGTCCACAAGGCGAACAACGCATGGAAGCAGGCGGATTTCGCAAAGAAGGCGCCGGGGATCGACTGGAACGCTTTCTTCGCCGCCGCGGGCCTGTCCCGCCAGCAGGATTTCATCGTCTGGCATCCGGCCCCGACTGCGAAGCTTTCAGCGTTGGTAGCGAGCGAGCCGCTCGACGCGTGGCGGGACTGGCTGGCCTTTCATCATCTCAACACCGTCACGGCGGTGCTGCCCAAGGCCTTTGACGACGCCTCGTTTGATTTCTTCGGCAAGACCTTGAGCGGCACGCAGCAGCCGCGTCCGCGTGACAAACGGGCGATCGCTGCCGTGAATAATAATCTGGGCGACGCGGTCGGCCAGATCTATGTCGCCAAATTCTTCCCGGCCTCATCCAGGACTGACATCCAGGGCATGGTGAAGAACATCCTCGCCGCGTTCGACAAGCGTGTCGAGAACCTGACCTGGATGGCGCCCGCGACCAAGGCCGAGGCACGCAAGAAGATCCAGACGATGCGTGTCGGCGTCGGCTATCCCGATGCGTGGCGCAATTACGGGTCGCTTGATATCAAGGCTGACGATCCGCTCGGCAATCTCGAGCGCGCGCGGCTGGCTGAATACAGGCATCAGCTTGCCAAGATCGGCAAGGCGCCGGACAAGGGCGAGTGGTGGATGACGCCGCAGACGGTCAACGCGGTCAACTTGCCGCTGCAGAATGCGCTCAACTTCCCGGCCGCGATCCTCGAAGCGCCTTTCTATGATCCGAAGGCGGACGCGGCGGCGAATTACGGATCGATCGGCGCAACGATCGGCCATGAGATCAGCCACAGCTTCGACAATACCGGCGCCGAGTTCGATTCGAGCGGCAAGCTGCGCAACTGGTGGACCCCCGCGGACTTCGCCCATTTCAAGCAGCAGAGCGCGACCCTGGCGAAGCAATATGATGCCTATGAGCCGCTACCCGGGCTTCACCTCAACGGCGAGCAGACATTGGGTGAGAACATCGCCGACGTGGCCGGCCTGACTGCGGCGTACGAAGCATATCGCGCATCGCTCGGGGGCAAGGAGGCACCGGTGATCGACGGGCTGACCGGGGACCAGCGCTTCCTGCTGGCCTTTGCGCAGAGCTGGCGGGAGAAGACCCGCGAGAAGGCGATGCGTCAGCAGGTTGCGACGGACGGGCATTCACCGGGCAGGTTCCGTGCACAGACGGTGCGCAACCTCGATGCGTGGTACAAGGCGTTCGATGTGCAGCCGGGCCAGAAGCTGTACCTCGCACCGCAGGCGCGCGTGAAGGTCTGGTAAGCTGGAGGGGAAGGGCGGGCCATGCTGTTGATCGGACAATATGATTCGCCCTTCGTCAGGCGCGTCGCGGTGACGTTGAAGCTCTACGACCTGCCCTGTCGCCATGCGCCGCTATCGGCGTTCGGCGATGTTGAGGAGATTGCGCGCTACAATCCGTTGCGACGTGTGCCGACCCTGGTGTTCGACGACGGTGTCGCGCTGACCGACAGCAGCGCGATCGTCGACGCGATCGACGAGATGGTCGGACCGCACCGCTCGTTCCTCTCGCGCCGCGGCGACGATCGCCGGGCGATGCTTCGCACCTGCGCCTTCGCCGCCGGGGTGGCGGAGAAGGCGGTCAGCCTGGTCTATGAGCGGGCGTTTCGCGATGGCCTGAAGATGTGGGTCGAGCGCTGCCGTGCCCAGGTGATCGATACGCTCGACCTGCTTGAACGCGAGCGCGCGGCCGCCAGGCGTGATTGGTTGTTGGGCGACACGATGAGCCACGCCGACGTGCTGCTCGCGACGATGCACCGGTTCGTCAGCGAGGCACTGGCCGACCAGTTCGTCATGGACGGCTGGGTCGCGCTCGCGGAACACGCCGCGCGGTGCGAGGCGCTGCCCGAATTCGCCGATGCCTATCAGCCGTTCAGGCTGACGCTGCCCGACTAGATCGCCTGGAATCCGAACTGCCGGATCTTGTCCAGCAGGTCGCGGTTCCGGGGAAGCTGGCTCGTCATCCTGCCGGTGATCCGGGCATTCTCTTCGCGAAGCCGTGCTGCCAGCCGTTCGGTGGTGGCGGTGTCGAGCGCGTCGATCTCGGTCCTGTAGCCCATGCCGTACAGGACATATTGATAGCTCGCCGCAGGGAAGACCTCGTCGAGCCGGTCGAATTCCTCGAAGAACCAGGGCGGTTGGTATTTCCACAGGTGAAGCAGGTTCTGCAGTCGTTCCGGGATCGTCGCCGGATCGACATTGTCTATCCAGAACGCCGAATCGCGACGCTTGGTCAACACATAATGGAGCTTCAGGAAGTCGATGATCCGGCCCCAGCGATAGGATGTCGTCTCGTTGAAGCGCCGCGCGACGATGTCCATCACGTCGCGGTTGGCCGGCATCTGTTCGGCGATCAGCTTCGCCGACAGCTCGATCAGCACGATCGCCGACGCCTCGAGCGGTTCGAGGAAGCCGGCGGCGAGTCCGACCGCAACGCAATTCCGCTTCCAGAACGTCTCGCGATGGCCGCCGCGGATCGGGATCTTGCGGATCGACAATTTGTCGGCTGCCGGGCCGATATAGGCACGCAGCTCGCGTTCGGCGCTTTCGTCGTCGGTGTGGGAGGTCGAATAGACATAGCCGATGCCGCGGCGCGTCGGCAGGCCGATGTCCCAGATCCAGCCAGCCGACTGGGCGGTGGAAATGGTATGGGAGGCAAGCGCGTCCTCGGGGGTATCGAACGGTACCTGTACCGCCAGCGCGGCATCGCAGAACAGCACGTCCTTGCAGTCGCGGAACGGCACGCCGAGCGCCTTGCCCAGCAGCAGTGAAGCGAAACCCGTGCAGTCGACGAACAGGTCGCCGGCAATGTCTCCGGCCTGCTCGGTGGAGACGCTGACGATGTCGCCGTCCTCGGCCTGGTTGACGCGCGTTACATCGGCCAGCACGTGGCGCACGCCCAGCTTCGTCGTGCAATGCTTCTGCAGGAACGGGGCGAATTTCCCCGCATCAAGATGATAGGCGTAGTTGGCGACCGCATCATATTCGGGCGTGGTGATCATCTTGGGCGCCAGCCCCGCGTCGCAGATCGCCCCCTGCGGGGATACGGCGTCGCAGAAGGACCGGCCCTGTTCGTCGTGAAGCCAGTGCGGCACCATGTTCAGCTCGCTGAACCCGTGCGGCAGCATCAGCGGATGATAATAGGCGTCGTCCTCCGCGCCCGTGGTCCATTTGGCGAATTTGGCGCCCTGCTTGAAGGCGGCATCGCATTCGCGGAAGAAATCCGTCTCCGAAACGCCCATCTTCTGGAGCGTCGTTCGCAAGGTCGGCCAGGTGCCTTCGCCGACGCCGATGATCTTCACATTGGGCGATTCGACCAAGGTGACGGTGAAGCCGCCTGCCATCCGACCTTGGTGCCGCGCGGCGATGACGCCCGCGGTGAGCCAGCCGGCGGTACCGCCGCCGACGATGACGATATTGCGGACCGGACTGACCATATCGGGCGGTTACTCTATTCGGCGTGGTGGCGCCGCTGCCTGGCATGAAGGAAAGAGGGGCCGCCAACCATGGTCGGCGGCCCCGGGGAACGGCGTCCCCTCAGTAGTGGAAACGCACGCCAGCCGTGATGCGTCGGCCGTAGCCGAACGCACTGAGCAGCTGATTCTTGTACCGGCCGCGGGTGCTGTACGTTTCGTTGGTCAGGTTCAGCGCTTCGCCGAAGATGGTGAACTGCTTCGTGAGGTCATAGCTCGTGCTGAAGTCGATCTGCGTGCTCTGGTTCACGAAGGTCGGTTCGGCGCCGAACTTGCCGTTGTTCTGGGCCTGTCCGAACTGAAGCAGATAGTCGTCGCGCCAGTTGACGGCCATGCGGGCCTGGAAGCCGTTCTTGTCGTAGAAGCCGACGAAGTTCGCCGAATTGGCAAGCCCGGTGACGGCGAAGCCGGTCTGGGTGAAGTCATTCGGGTTATAGGGCTTGTTGGTATTGACGAAGGTTCCGTTCGCCGAGAAGCCGAAGCCGCTGTTGCCGAAGACCTGCTGCCAGGCGATTTCGATACCGCGCACCGTCGCGTCGGGACCGTTCACCCGTGCCGATACCGAGAATTGCGCCGGCAGGCCGGTCGTCGGATCGATGACGTTGTTGATCGGCTGGCGCGTCACGCCGGCAACGATGAAGTTGCTGACATTCTTCACGAACAGGTCGACGGCGAAGTATGAGTTGCGCTGGTAGTACCATTCCGCCGTCAGATCGAAGTTGTCGGACAGGTAGGGACGGAGGTTGGGATTGCCGCCGGTCGCGGTGAAGGCCCCGACACGCTGGCCGCTGCCCACGTTCAGGACGGGCGTCAGGAAGCTCAGATTCGGGCGCGTCAGCGTTCGGGACGCATCGAACCTGATGTCGAACTTGTCAGTGATGTTGAGCTTCATGTCGATGCTCGGCAGGAAGTAGGCGTAGCTGCTCTTCGTCGACACCGGCTGGCTTGGGGAGAAGCCGACCGACAGCAAGGTCGGGTCGCCGATGCCCTGAGTCAGCGTCAGGGGTACCTGACCGATGCCGTTCGACGTGATGTGCGTGACTTCCTCGCGCGCGCCTGCGTTGAAGTTGAACTTCATCCCGGCGATCTCGGTCTCGAAGCTCGCACGGACGAACGCCGCCCACGTCTTTTCAGTGATGACCTGCACGCTTGCAGGGTTCAGCTTGACGTCGAATGTGCCGGTGAAGTTCGGACCGACCTGAGGATCGAGATAGTTGAACCCCGGAATTCGTTTCGTCTGCGGGTTGCCGAGGCTGGTCAGATACGCCTGATAGTCGGCTGCGCTGTACTTCAGCAGCGGCGAGGGCAGGTTGCCTGAATAGCCAGGCAGGAAGTTCGCCGTGCTGACCTGGCCCGTGAACAGGCTTGCCGGGAGCAGAACGCCCGTCGTGCCACCCGAGGGCGGACCATAACCCGCATAGGCCTGCCAGAAATTGTTGGCGAAGGTGTCGCTGGTCTGCAGCTTGAACTGGTCTTCGAGATACGACCCGCCGAACTTGATCGAGAAGCCGTCCTGCTTCCACTGGCCGGTAAGGCGCCCCTGCTTGATGACGTCGGTGTTCTTGTTGGCGGTGTTCACGGTCACGTGCGACCCGATGACCGACGTGTCGGCCCAGCGGGACTCGTCCCCGTTCACGCCATAGTTGTTGAGCGTCGGAATCTTGTTCTTGCTGTCGCCGTCAATGACGATGCCGAGCGACGGGCCGATGCCGAAGCCATAACCGACGTCGCCGTTGCGGCTGTTGACGCGGCCATCGGGGTTGCGCCAGCTCTTCGAATAGCTGCCGTCCGCCTCGACGCTGAAGTTGTCGGAGACGTCCCATTTCACGTTCAGGCCGGTTTGGTTGGTCTGCAGGACGTTGCTGTTCGTCGTGGCATTGAAGTCGGTCTGGGTGCCGGCCTGGGTGAAGTTGGTCGGCACGCCGTTGCCGTCCAGCACGACGTTGCGCAGGCTGCCCTGGTTGAACCAGATGCCGAACCCGAACGAATCCTGGTTGACCGTCTGGCGCGAGAAATTGTTGTCGAGGGTCACCATGACTGCGTCGGACGGGTGCCATTGCAGCGCGAGGCGCCCGTCGATCCGCTCGTCCTTGGTGTAGAGCTGGTTCAGGCCATATTGTTGCTCGAACGCGCCGCGGACTGTGGTCTGTTGGGAAGCGGGGGCGGTGGTATTGGTCGTTGGGCTGCAGGTCGCGGCCGTGCTTCCCGCCAGCTGGCAGGGGGCGAAATAGCCGAAGCCGAAACCGTTGATATAGGCCTGGTTCGTCTGGGTGTCGTGACGCGCATAGGCGACATCGGCCAGGATGCCGAAGGTATCGTCGGCGAAGGTGTCGCTGAACAGGATGCCGCCGGTTGGAACGACTTTCTTGGCGTCTTCCTGCCAGGAGCCCGACACGGTGGCGGCAAGCCGCATGCCGGGGTGATCGAACGGCTTGGGGAACAGGATATTGACGGTTGCGCCGATCGAGTTGGCGCCGACAGTGACGTCAGGCGTCTTCATTACGTTCAGCTGGCCGACGAAATCGGCGCCGACGGTGCTGAAGTCGACCGAACGGCCACCGGTCGCCGTCGAGATGCGGCGACCGTCAAAGAGGGTTTCGTTGAAGTCCCCGCCGAAGCCGCGAACCGTGATGCCGGTCGCTTCGCCGCGTGCGCCGTCGCGCTGGATCGACACGCCGGGCAGGCGCTGCAGCGAGGCCGCGACGTTCGAGTCCGGGAATTTGCCGATGTCTTCCGCCGAAATGGCATCCACGACACCGATCGAATCGCGCTTGATGTCCAGGTTGCGCTGGAGTGATCCGCGGATGCCGGTGACGACGATGTCTTCTTCGGCTGTCGAGGGGGCAGCCTGCGCCGCGTCCTGTGCGTGAGCTGGCGCAGCGATAATCGTCAAACTCGACGCGCCGATCAGGAGGAGGCTGCGTAGCCGCCGTCCCTCCGCGCGATTCGATTGTGTCCCCGCCCTGTTCATTTTCATGTGTCTCTCTCCGTGTCAGATCGCTTGTTCATCTGGCGCCGGCACGTCCGACCGATCGGCGCCGCCTTCTGAGGCAGTCAGCTCTGACCGCGCTCCCTGCCGCGCTGAATCGCACCCGATTCAACGTCGCATCGCTTTTGAATGACGGCTGGCGCCCCCAAACATCCTCCTCCCGGCGAGGTCGCGTCGTTGCGCGCCCGGCCAATCCCCATATCTTATATGCGGCTTCGCATATTCTATATCCTATATTGGTAGCGTGAACATTTTTGTTCGGCAAGCGTCATATTTGCCACATTTATGGTGCTAATCGCCCTGCGGCGGAGTATTTTAGATGCAACGCTGAGCTCCGCTGCGGTGGAATTGAAGGTTTTGTGTGCGCGCTATCATGTAGCGTTGGCTTAGCGGACGGCGGTGGCTATCATTGATCCGATGGTAGGATTCCCATGCTCGGCGCGTGGTGATCGTCTATCGCGGCAACACCACGCCAAGCCGGCGAGAGACCGGCGCGGCCGGGAAGGGACAGGCTGACTGGATGAGCAATATCGTACCACTGGATACGGTCGCGCACCGCGATCTGCGCGTCGACGGTACGGCGTCGCGGCAGCTGGGAGACGGCGTCAAGCTGGTGTCAGTCGTGCTGCGCGAATTCGCCCTGCTCGCGCTCGACTATCCGATCCTGTTCGGCAAGCAATCCGATACCGGCGCCTTCTTCTGCGCGGCGATGCTCGGCTTCGATGAAGAGGAGAATCTGTTCCTCAGGCCGGGCGGGGGAATGGACGGCTATCGGCCGCTGAATATGGAACGGATCCCCTTCTTCGCGACTGAGACCGGCCTCGCGATTGATCTCGACAGCCCCAGAGTGGGAGGCCCCGGCGGGGAACGGCTGTTCGACGATGCCGGCGAACCGGCGCCCTATCTGCAGCGCATCATTTCCATCTTTCGCGAACTGCGCCCCGGCATGGAAGAGACGCGCGCGTTCATCCGGACGATGCTCGACCTGAAGCTGGGCGAGCCAGTCGATATCTCGGTGAGCTTCGACGATGGCGTCCGGCGCAGCGTCGAGGGCGCCTACACCATCAATCGCGACGCGCTCGCTGACCTCGACGATGCGCAGGTGGTCGACCTGTTCCGGCGCGGCTATCTGCATGCGGCGTCGCTGATGATCGGGTCGCTGAACCAGGTCACGTCGCTGGCGCGTCGTCGCAACGACCGGCTGACCGCCCCGATCCCGGTCGGCGCCTTCCAGGGCTGAATCGACCATGCCCGACGTCGCAAAGTATCCGGCCGAACGCGTCGCCGATCCGGTTACGTTCCGGGAGGAGATTGTCGGGCAGTGCCGCCCGGTCGTCTTGCGCGGCCTGGTGCGCGACTGGCCGGCGATCGTCGCCGCGCGCGAATCCCCTGCTGCGTTCGCGCGGTACCTGGCGCCTTTCGATGCGGGCCACGAGCTGGAGGCCTTTTTTGGGGCGCCACGCATCGCCGGCAAATATTATTATGACGAGGCGCTTCAGGGTTTCAATTTCGAACGGCGCCGGATGCGTTTCCGGGAGGCGCTCGAGGCGATCCTGGCCGGTCTCGATCATGCCGATGCCGGCAGCATCTACGCCGGTTCGCTGGCGACGGAGGATTATCTGCCCGGGCTTGTCGGACAGAACCCGCTGCCCATGGTGCCGGGCGTTCGACCGCGCATCTGGATCGGGCATGCCTCCAACGTCTCGGCGCATTATGATACGATGGACAATCTCGCCTGCGTCGTCGCCGGTCGCCGGCGGTTCACGCTGTACGATCCCCGTCTGATCGACAGCCTCTATGTCGGCCCGATCGACCATACCATGGCCGGACAGCCGGTCAGCCTTGCCGCAGCCGCAGCGCCCGGCGATGCCCGCTATCCGCGCTTCGAGGCAGCGCGCGATCAGGCGCTGGTCGCCGAGCTCGAGCCCGGCGATGCGCTCTATCTTCCCAAGCTCTGGTGGCACCAGGTCGAATCGACCGCGCCTTTCAACGTGCTCGTCAATTATTGGTGGGACGCGTTCAGCGCGGGTCCGGATGCCCCTCACACGACGCTGCTGCTCGCGATGATCGCCATCGCCGAGCGGCCTGCGGGCGAACGTGCGGCCTGGAAAGCGTTGTTCGACCACTATGTCTTTCGAGAGAACGGCCATCCGCTTGCCCATCTCCCGCCCGACAGGCACGGAATCTTGGGCCCGCTGCGCGACAATTACGGCCGGATTCGCGCCTATGTCATGCAGATGCTGCGCGGCGGCTGACGGCGCCATGACCCAGCCGGGTTGAATATGCGACGGGGCTTTTCGCGGCCGATTGACTTGGGGCTGGCGCTCGCTCAGGGACGAACCGTCGCACGGGAGAGATCGGCTTTGGCCGGCGCCGAAGGAGCAACCGCCCCGGAAACTCTCAGGCAGAAGGACCGCGCGACACAGACACTCTGGAGAGTGGTGCCTCGGCACCCGCCGACGGGATAACGATCTCAGGCAAACGGACAGAGGGGGCATGCCGCGGCGCTCGCGCCGCCAGACGGAGCATGCCTCGTGACATCGACTCTTCCGGACCCGCGCCATCGTCCGATCAGCATCGCCGAGATGTTCACCATCGGCATCGGTCCGTCCAGTTCCCATACGGTCGGCCCGATGCGGGCGGCGGCAGATTTCGCGCGGACGATTCTTGCCCTGCCTGAACGTGCGACCAGGGTCGGTTGCGCCCTGTACGGTTCGCTCGCCCTGACCGGTATCGGCCATGGCACCGACGTGGCGGTCCTGCTCGGGCTGGCTGGCTGGGAGCCTGAAACCGTCGATCCCGAAGCTGCCACGGCGATGGTCGCCGGGTTCCGCGCTGAGAATGCGCTGTCGCTTGGGCAGGGCGGTGGCGATGGCGGGTACCGGGTCGAGCTGGAGGGGCGGGGAGGAATCGATTTCCATCCCGAGCGTTTCGAGCCGGAGCATCCCAATGCCCTTGATCTGACTGCCTGGTTCCCGGACGGGACAAGGCATGTCCAGCGCTATTACTCGGTCGGCGGCGGCACGATCCGGCGCGGCGGGGAGCGGCCCGAACTGGGCAATGTCGCGGTGCGCCATCCCTTCACCTCGGGCAACGAGCTCCTGGCCGCGGCAGCGCTCGAGCGGATCTCGATCAGCGAACTGGTGCGCCGCAACGACACCGCATGGCGCACCGCCGCCGAGACTGACGCGCTGCTCGACGGGGTTGCCGATGCGATGCGCGCCTGCATCGATCGCGGGATGCTGAAGGACGGCATCCTGCCCGGCGGCCTCAGCGTTCGCCGCCGTGCGAAGGGGCTGCATGAAGCGCTGATTTCCCGGTCGGAACGCGGTGCACCGTCGCACACGATCCAGTGGGTCAGTCTCTGGGCGCTCGCGGTGAACGAGGAGAATGCCGCGGGTGGCCGCGTGGTTACCGCGCCGACCAACGGTGCCGCCGGGATCATCCCCGCGGTGATCCGCTATTATGAGACCTTCGAGGGGCCGGCAACGCGCGAGGGCGTCAGGATCTTCCTGTCGACCGCGGCGGCCATCGGCATGCTCTACAAGACACGCGCGTCGATCTCGGCGGCCGAGATGGGGTGCCAGGGCGAAGTCGGCGTGGCCTGCTCGATGGCCGCCGCGGGGCTCGCGGCGGTGCTCGGCGCGACCAATACGCAGATCGAGAATGCCGCTGAAATCGGGATTGAGCATAATCTCGGGCTCACCTGCGATCCGATCGGCGGGCTCGTCCAGGTGCCCTGCATCGAACGCAACGCAATGGGCGCGGTGAAGGCGATCAACGCCGCCTATCTCGCGCTCGACGGCGACGGCACGCACATCGTCAGCCTCGACCAGGCGATCGAGACGATGCGTCAGACCGGCGAGGACATGCGCTCCAAATACAAGGAAACCAGCCTGGGCGGCCTCGCCGTGAACGTGGTCGAATGCTGACCGGTCCGCAGGCGCGGCGACAGCCCGGATAGGGCCTGCATTTTTTCCGGCGCGGCGCCCTTGCATCGGGATTGCCACGATCCTATTAGTTGCCGAAGCAACCATTGCTGGAGCAACGATGTGCCGGTGTATACCCGCGAGGAGTTCAATCCCGATGTCTCGGTCGGTTATCTGACCAAGCGCATCTACCAGTCTGCACTGGTCGGGCTTGAGCCGATCTTCGTGGAAGAAGGCATCTCCCATCTGCAATGGTCGGCGCTCGTGTCGATCTGGTATGATCGCGGTCCGAACTGCCGCGCGCTTGCGCATGACCTGGGCCACGACAAGGGGGCCACGACTCGCCTGGTCGATACGCTCGAGGAGCGCGGCTTCTTGGCGCGCGATCGCGATGCGGATGACCGGCGCGTGGTCAATCTCGTCCTGACCGACAAGGGACGGGATATCGCCGAGCGGTGCATGCATGGCGTGGTCGATCGGTGGAACGGCTGGCTCGATGGCTGGTCGACCGAAGACGCGGGACAGTTCATCAACCATCTGCAGCGGTTGCGGACGTCGCTTGAGGCCAGCGTCGGAGATGATTCATGCGCCTGACCGTTCTCGCTCTCGCCACCACTGCCTTGCTTGCCGGCTGCGCCATCCCGGCGTCCCGGCCCGAAGTCGTGCCGATTGCCGATTCAGCGCTTGGCCTGTCCGGCGGCGCCGATTCCACTACCCCGGCGATCGCGGATGGCTGGTGGCGCTCGTTCGGCGATCCCCAGCTCGATCGACTGGTCGCTGATGCGCAGGCGGGCAATCCCTCGCTTGAGGCGGCGCTTGCCCGCGTGCGCCAGGCAAGTGCGATCCTGTCGAGCCAGCGTGCGGAAAACGGGCCCAACGCGGTATTCGACGGCCAGGCGCAAGTCGCGCGCCTGAGCGGCCAGTATCAGATCCCACCGCCCTTTGCCGGCACCACGCGCTTCATCGGCCAGGCCCAGGCAAGCCTTGACTGGAATCTCGACCTGTTCGGCCGGCAAAAGGCCGTGATCGCGGGTGCCCGAGCCTCGACCCGTGCTGCCGTGCTCGATGCGACCGCGGCGCGGCTCGCGCTCGCCGGGTCGGTTGTGCAGACCTATATCGAGCTGGCCCGCGCCGAACGGCTGGCGGCGCTCGCCGGGCGGACGATCGCGACACGCGAAGGATCGCTGCGGCTGGTGCAGGCCCGCATCCGCAACAAGCTGGCGAGCGACCTCGACGCGCAGGCTGCCCACACCTTGCTTGCCCAGGCGCAACAGGCGCTGGTGCGCGCAACGGCGCAGCGGGTCCTGGCAGCGAACGCGCTGGCGGCACTGGCCGGGCGCGGCCTGGATTATCCCGCGACCATCGCGCCCGCGACGTTGCAGCTCGACGCCGCCTTGCCATTGCCGGCGAAAATCCCGGCCGATCTGCTGGCGCGACGGGCTGACGTCGCCGCGTCCCTGGCGCGCATCGATGCGGCGTCACAGGGGCGGCTTGCTGCCCGGCGCGCCTTCTATCCGGACGTGAACCTCTCGGCGCTGGCCGGACTGCAGGCGATCGGGGTCGGCAATTTCTTCAACGCCGATGCCGGCACTGCCGGCGCCGGCGCTGCGATCCACCTCCCGATCTTCGACAATGGCCGGCTCAAGGCGGGCCTTGAGGGCGCGACCGCCGGGGTCGATCTCGCCATTGCCGACTATAACGGGAAGGTCGTCGGCGCGGTACACGAAGCTGCCGATGCGCTGGCCCGCATCAGGAGCTCGGCGGAAGATCGCGCCCGCCAGGCAGAGGTCGTGCGAGGGCTTGCCGAAACCGGAAGGCTCAACACGATCCGCGTGTCGAGCGGGCTCGAATCCCGCCTGGGCCTTGTCGACAATGACGTGCGGCTGCTCGACGCGCAGCAGGCCGATGCCAATCTCGCGGCCGACGCCGCCAGCCAGCGCGTCGCGCTGGTCCTGGCGCTGGGCGGCGGTTTCGATCCGAAGGACGTGAAATGACCAAGATGGAAAAGATCGAGGCGACCGAGGCGCAGGCCGCTCCCGCGCAGGACACGCCACCCGCCGCGCCCGTGCGCGGAAATCCGGGCGCTCGGCGGCGCGGGCTGACCATCCTCGCAGTGATCGTCCTTATCGCGGCGATCGTGTGGGCGGTGTTCCACTTCCTCCTCGCCGCACCGGAGCAGGAGACCGACGACGCCTATGTCGCGGGCGACGTCGTGGCGATCACGGCGCGCGATCCGGGCACGATCCTCGCGATTCATGCCGACAACACCCAGACGGTGCGCGCCGGCCAGCCCCTGCTTGATCTCGATCCCGCCACGGTTGATGTCGGGCTCGCCGCGGCTGAGGCCGAGTTGGCGCGGGCGGTCCGCGCGACCCGGTCCGATTTCTCCAAGCTCAACGAGACCGGTGCGGCGGTGGTTCAGGCCCAGGCCGAACTTGCGCGTGCACAGAACGACCTTGCGCGGCGTCGCGGCGCTGCGGCCGAAGGCGCGGTTTCGGGCGAGGAACTGAGCCATGCTGCCGACGCGGTGAAGGTCGCCTCGGCGAACCTGGCGCTCGCGCGCAGCCAGCAGGCCCAGTCGCGCACCGGGGTGCAGGGCACGACCGTCTCGACCAATCCGGCAGTGCTCGCCGCGATTGCCGCCTATCGCCGCGCGGCGATCGTGCGCAGCCATATGCACATCACCGCGCCGATCGACGGGGTGGTCGCCCAGCGCACGGTCCAGCTCGGCCAGCAGGTTGCGGCCGGCACGCCGCTGATGGCGGTCGTCCCGCTCGACCGGGTCTGGGTCGACGCCAATTTCCGCGAGACCCAGCTCAAGGACATCCGCATCGGCCAGCGTGCGACGGTGACGGCTGACATGTATGGCAGCGGCATCGTCTATCACGGCCATGTCATCGGCCTTGGCGCGGGAAGCGGTAACGCCTTCGCGCTGCTCCCGCCGCAGAATGCCAGCGGTAACTGGATCAAGGTGGTCCAGCGTCTTCCGGTGCGGATCGCGATCGACAGCGCCGATCTGCAGCGCAATCCGCTCCGCGTCGGCCTGTCGGTCAATGCCACGGTCGATACCGCCGATACGTCCGGCGCTCGGGTCGGCGCCCCCGCGCGGCAGGCCTATCGCGATGGTGCATCCGACGGTGGCGATCCGAAGGTGGAGGCGCGCATCGCGCAGATCATCGCGGCGAACCGCTGATGGCCAGCGCCGCCCCGGCGCCGCTCCGGGGCGGCGCGCTAGCCCTCACCGCGTTCGCGCTGGCGCTCGGCACCTTCATGCAGGTGCTCGACTCGACCATCGCCAACGTCTCCTTGCCGACGATCGCCGGCAACCTTGGCGTCAGCAGCGACAATTCGACCTGGATCGTCACTGCCTTTGCCGTCGCCAACGGCGTGGCGGTGCCGCTGACCGGCTGGCTGATGGGCCGTTTCGGGGTCGTGAAGACCTTCAGCGTTTCAGTGCTGCTGTTCACGCTCGCGTCGTTCCTGTGCGGTATCGCCTGGGACCTGCCGTCGCTGATCGGCTTCCGTATCCTGCAGGGTGCGGTGTCCGGTCCGATGATCCCGGGCAGCCAGGCGCTGCTGATTGCGATCTTCCCCTCGGACAAACGGTCCACCGCGCTCGGCATCTGGTCGATCACCACGCTGGTCGCGCCGATCATGGGGCCGATCCTCGGCGGCTATATCTCCGACAATTATCACTGGAGCTGGATCTTCCTGATCAACGTGCCGGTCGGTCTGTTCTGCGCCGCGGTCTGCTGGCGGAGCCTGCGCACCCGCGAGACGCCGACGCGCAAGCTGCCGATCGATCAGGTCGGGCTTATCCTGCTCGTGCTATGGGTCGGGTCGCTTCAGATGATGCTCGATCTCGGCAAGAACGACGACTGGTTCAACTCGACGCGGATCGTGGTGATGGCGGTGATCGCCGCGATTGGTTTCGTCGCCTGGGTCATCTGGGAACTGACCGACGCCAACCCGACCGTCGACCTGACCCTGTTCAAGAGCCGTAATTTCCTGTTCGGGTCGATCGCCTTCTGCCTCGGCTATGCGGTGTTCTTCGCCAACACGCTGATCCTGCCGCTGTGGCTCCAGACCCAGCTTGGATATACCGCCACCTGGGCCGGGCTGGTCGCTGCGCCGAGCGGTGCGGTGGCGGTCATCCTGACGCCGTTCATCGCGCGCGCCTCCGGCAAGGTCGACGCGCGCATCCTCGCGTCGATCGCGTTCATGGCGTTCGGCATCTCCTATTACATGCGGTCGGGCTACACGACGGGCGCCAGCGCGTGGGATTTCATGCTGCCGATGCTTGTCCAGGGCGTGGCGATGAGCACCTTCTTCCTGGCGATGGTGACCATCTCGCTTGACGGCATCCCGCCGGAACGGATCCCCTCGGCGACGGGCATATCCAATTTTGCGCGCATCACCGCGGGCAGTTTCGCTGCGTCGATCATCACCACCGCATGGGACAGGCGCGAGGCACTGCACCAGAGCCATCTTTCCGAAGCGGTAGGGACCGGATCGCCGCTTCAGGCGGCGCGCTCGGCGCTTGGACACCTTGGCCTGACCGACCTGCAGGCGGCGGGGGCGATCACCCGGCAGATGGTGGGGCAGGCCTATCTGCTCGCCTCGACCGATCTGTTCCGCGTCTCGGCCTGGCTCTGCGCGATCCTGGTCGGCATTGTGTGGCTGACCCGTCGCCCGCAGCCTCCCAAGGGACCGATCGCCGCTGACTGAGCTTCCCGCTGGAATGTGACGTCGGTCAGTCGGCCATTCCGGGCTTGTCCCGGCCATGGCCGGCGGCGGGTGGCGAAACTGGCTGGTACGCGGGATCTGGTGACCCCAAATCCGGGATGGCGGTTCAGGCTGGACTGGTCAGGCCCTGGTCGCTCAGGCGAAAGCCCACTTCGCTACATCCCTTATAGGGGCCGCCAGCGGCGCCGATCAGGACGGCACGGTCTTCGTCCTGGGCAAAGGCGACATGGTCGGAACCGTAGCGGACACCCTGCGACGCCGGACGCCGAACCAGATCGTAGCGGCGTTCGCCCGTATCGATCCGCACCTTCCCGTTAGAGAATTGGGCGGAGAAGGAACTGCCTGAATCGCAGTCATATCGCCGCTCGTCGGTGGTCACGGCGCTTTTGTCATGGGGTGCGCACGCGCCGGTCATCAGGCAGGTCAACAGCCCGATCAGTGCCGGCGCGATACGCGGATGGGGGCAGCGAAACAGATCAGCCGCCATTGTTCCCGATCACGATCGACACGGCGCGCCGGTTGGCGGCGTAGGACGTCTCGTCCGAGCCGAGCGCCTCGGGGCGTTCCTTGCCGTAGGAGATGGTCCTGATCCGCATCGGCGAGATGCCTTCGGCGGCGAGGAGGGCCGCGGCGGCCCGGGCGCGACGATCGCCCAGCGCGAGGTTGTAGTCACGCGTGCCGCGTTCGTCGCAATGGCCTTCGATCGAGAAGGCGACGTCGGGGTGCCGGCGCAGCCATTCGGCCTGGCGAACCAGCGTCTGGCGCGCTTCCTGGGTGAGGGTGAAGGAATCATAGCCGAACAATACGCGGTCGCTGCCGGCCGACGCGGCGAGATCCGCCTGCAGGCTTGCCAGCGTGTTCTCCGCGACGGGGGTCTCGCCAGCGCCGGGCGCATAGCTGTTGCCGTCGACCGGCAGGCGCTTGCTCGCGCAACCCGTCAGCATCGCGGCGCCGATCACGGCGGTCAGGACCAGTTTGTTCATCATTCGCTCCAGGGGAGTTGAGTCGTGCAATGCCTAGGACGGAGCGGGGCAGGGGTGTTACTATAGGTTTTTTATGCATGGACTGATCGGCCGGCGTGCCCCTATCCCGATTTGGCGAGCCCCTCCGTTGCGGCCCCTCCGCACGGTCTTTCCTCCCCCCGGAGGAGGCGCTCCATCACCACGGCGGTGGGTAGCCCCATGCTCCCCTCCCGAGAGCTAGCGCCCGCCGTCGTGGACCATCAGGGTGTGGACCGAAGACAGGGAAAACCGGATAATCGATGACGGATGGCCGCACCTCGTTGTTCGACACCATGCGCGGGGTGAAACTGCATCTGAGTCCCCGACAGTTCCTGCTGACGATCTTCCTGGTCGTCCTGTCGGCCACTGGCTCCTTCGCAGCCTCCCGGGTCAGCGAGGTTGCGGCGGCGCTCGTCTTCGTACTCGGGATCACGGTGGCGGGCGCGCTCTGCGGCCTTGCCTCGGCCCTGATCGCGGCGCTGGTCGGCTTCCTGATCTACAATTTCTACCTGACCGAGCCGGTGCTCACCTTCAGGCTTGCAACGGGCAGCGACGCCGCGCCGCTGGTCGTCTTCAATCTCTGCGCGCTCGTGTCCGGGGTGCTTGCCGGGCGGCTCAAGGACCATGCGGAGGCTGCGCGCGTCAGCAACCTGCAGCTCAACAGCCTGCTCGAGCTGAGCCGGGCGCTGCAATCCGCGCTTCGATTGCAGGATGTCGTCGCAACGGTCGGCAAGGCCGCGCAGGACATTCTCGGGGCGCGCGTGTCGCTTTTCCGTGCCGAGGGAACCGATCTGGTCTCGCTCGACCAGATCCCGCACGATACGCGATGGCGCTCGTTCGCCGCGACGGTGCTGTCCAGTCCGACGCCGATGCTTCGGGACGGCGGCCTGCTCGGCCGTCGCCTGGAACGCGGAACCGAGGGGCCGATCGCGATGGTTGTCGAACCCTTTCGCCCTCGCGGCATCGAACCAGCGTTCGTCAATGCACTCGGCAATATGGTCGCCCTGGCGCTCGAGCGCGCGGCACTTTCCGAACAGATGACCGAACGGAACGCTTCGGCACGCGCGGAGGAATTGAAGAGCGCGCTGCTCGCGTCGGTCAGCCATGATTTTCGTACGCCGCTCGCGGCGATCAGTGCGTCGGCGTCGAGCCTGATTACCTATGGCGAAAAGCTCGATCCCGAGACATCGATGCGCCTGTTGCGGGGCATCGTCGACGAAGGAGAGCGGCTCAACCGCTATACCGCGAACCTGCTCGAGATGAGCCGGCTTGAAACGGGTGGCGGCCCTGCGCCGCTGCAGGTGCTGAGCGTCTCCGAAATGGTCGCTGCGGCCGTTCAGCGCGTGCGGTCGCGGGCGGGCACGCGCGCGATCGTGATGCGCGATCGCGAATCCGATCTGTTGATCGCGGCGAACCCCGCCTTGTTCGAACTCGTGCTGATCAACATCCTGGACAACGCGATCACCTACAGCGACGACGGCACCCGCATCCGGATCGAGATAGCCCGCGCCGACGGCCTTTGCCGCATCGCCATCAGCGACGAAGGCTATGGCATTCCCGAACAGGATGCGAAGCGCGTGTTCGATCGCTTCTACCGCGTCGCGCGAAGCGAGGCCTCCCCACGCGGCAGCGGGCTCGGGCTCGCGATCGCCAAGGGTTTTGTCGAGGCGCTCGGCGGGACCATCGGGGCGACCGTTCCGGGCATCGAGGGCCGCGGCACTCTCATCACCATCTGCCTGCCGCTTGCCGAAGGAACCCGGGCACCATGACCCATATCCTGCTCGTCGATGACGAGCCCTCGCTTGTCGCCGTGCTCCAGCCCGTGCTGGGGGCAGCCGGCTATCAGGTCAGCGTGGCCTCCGACGGGAACGGCGCGTCCAGCCTTGCCCTGTCGGAACGGCCGGATGTCGTCCTGCTCGACCTCGGCCTGCCCGACATGGACGGCAAGGACGTCATCAAGCGGATCCGTGCAGCCAGCGAAGTGCCGATCATCGTGATCTCGGCGCGCCATCAGGAGGCTGAGAAGATCACGGCACTGGACAATGGCGCCGACGACTATGTCAACAAGCCGTTCGAGATCGGCGAACTCATGGCACGCATCCGCGCTGCGATCCGGCGCGGTAATAGCCTGGAAAGCGAGCCCGAGGCCTATCGCGGCGGGCCGCTCGAAATCGATTTTGTCGGGCGCCACGTCCGGCTCGACGGAGAACCGGTCAGGCTCTCGCGCAAGGAATATGATCTGCTGCGTGCCCTCGCGCTCAGCGCCGGCCAGGTGGTCACGCACAAGCGCCTGCTTGCCGCCGGTTGGGGGTCGGAGGGCGCGGACAGCCAGTATCTGCGCGTCTATGTCGGTCTGTTGCGGCAGAAGATCGAGGAGGATCCGAGCGATCCGCGGCTGCTGATCACTGAGCCCGGCGTTGGCTACCGTCTCACCCCCGGGGTGAGGGAGGGATGATCGAGCTGCGCGCACGCGACGCACTGGGTCTCACGCGACTTGCCGGGCTTGAGGCGCTGCATCATTTCTCCTTCGGGCAATATCAGGATGCGGCGCGGGGCCATTGGGGTGCCCTGACCACGCTGAACCACAATCTCCTCGAACCGCGTACTGACATGCCGCCTCACCCGATCGACGGCGTCGATATCCTGACGATCGTCCGCAAGGGAGTGATCGCGCACCGGGTCAACATGGACGCGGTCGATCGGACGCTCGCGGGGGAGGTGCAACTGCTCTGTCCCGGTCGCGGGATCGTCCATGCCCAAAGCAATCCCGGTGCGAAGCTGGCGGAATTCATCGAGCTCAGGCTGCGCATGGAGACGGTGCCGGAGCGTGTGCAGCGGCGCGTGGTGAAGTTCCCGAACCGTGGCCACACCGGACGCCTCGCGCTGCTGGCGAGCGGCTTTTCGGAGGACAGGCCGGCAATGCTGCTGCATTCGCGCGCCCGAGTGTTCGGTGCCCGCATGCCCGCCCGGGGCGCGTTCGATTATGTCCTGGCGCGGGGACGGCGGGCCTATGTGATGGCGCTCGGTGGTAGCGTCGAGGTCAATGGGCAGGCGGTCGGACCGCTCGAAGGTGCCGCCATCGCGAGCGAAAGGGAGATCCGGATCGAATCCCGCAAGTTCGCTGAAATCCTCCTCATCGACGTTCGCTAGGTCTTGTTCCCTGGAACCATGCCGGAGAACGAAACCGTTCGCAGGAGGATAGTCGGGTCGGATCGATTCAACCCTGCTGAAATACGCACATGATGTTGCCCGGTCGGGGCTCTCTGCCGGGCACTCGCCGCGCTCTTTCTCATGACCGGAGACGAAAAGGGGCATCCCCTGTTACGCCGCCCCTGTTCCGCCGCATGTCGCGCCTGTTATGCGGGTGGAGGCGCCGCTGTTACGCAGGGATTTTTCCCCTGTTCCGCATAACAGGGAGTAGGCCGGATAAGCCATTGATACCTTGGTGGAAAAATCACGGCAAAATCCAACATAACAGGGGAAGAATTTTTATTCCCTGTTTGCTTCCCTGTTAACCGTGCGGGACAGGGGAAAACCTATGGTGTTCGCCGTAGTGCCGAGCGCACGGCCGGTAAGGTTCTGCGCACCACGATCGCGACGCCTTTCGCATTGGGGTGAAGGCCATCCGCCTGGATGAGGGTGCGGTTGCCCGCCACGCCGTCCAGGAAGAACGGATAGAGCTGAACGCCATGGCGTCTGGCGAGGCGCGGATAGATGCTTTCGAATGCATCCCGATATGCGGTCCCGAGATTGGGCGCGGCGCGCATGCCCATCACCAGCACCGGAATCTCCCGCCGCTTCAGCTCTGTCAGGATCCTGTCGAGGTTGCTCGCGACCTGGTCGGTCGGCAGGCCCCGCAGCATGTCGTTCGCGCCGAGCTCAAGCAGGACGAGATCGGGCTTCCGCCCAAGCCCGCGCAGGCCCCATAACAGGCGCGCCCGGCCCTGGGCCGCGGTGTCGCCCGACACGCCGCCGTTGCGTACCTCCGCCTCGACGCCGGCATGCCGGAGCGCGCGTTCCAGTTGCGGCACATATCCCTGGTCGGGCGGCAGGCCGAGGCCGGCCGTCAGGCTGTCGCCGAACGCCCAGATCAGTGGTTTGGACGGCGCGGGTGCGGCGGCCGTCAGCGCGAAGAGCAAGCCGAGTTGGACAAGTCGGCGAAGCACGCCATATCGCAGGAATCGTGGCATCATCATCTTCCTCCGCATCGGCCGGCACTCCGGATAACCCTGTACCTTCCGAAAGCAACGTGATCGTTGCCAAAGGGGTCACGCTCGCCCTGGGCCAGCCGCCTGCACGGGTGCAGATCCTGCATGGGATAGACCTGTCGGTCGCGACCGGGGACAGCGTCGCCCTGCTGGGGCCGTCGGGGTCGGGCAAGTCGTCGCTGATGGCGATCCTGGCAGGACTTGAGCGGCCGGGCAGCGGTGCCGTCGGCGTGGCCGGCCTGAATTTCGCTGCGCTCGATGAGGATGCGCTGGCCGTGGCGCGTCGTGGGCGCATCGGTATCGTCCTCCAGGCCTTCCACCTGCTCCCGACCATGACCGCGCTGGAAAATGTTGCGGTGCCGCTGGAGCTGGCCGGCGTGCGCGATGCCTTTCAGCGCGCGGGGGCCGAACTGCAGGGCGTCGGCCTTGGCCACCGGCTCGATCACTATCCGGCCCAGCTCTCTGGCGGCGAGCAGCAGCGCGTCGCCATCGCCCGCGCGCTCGCCCCGCGCCCGGCCTTGCTGTTCGCCGACGAGCCCACCGGCAATCTCGATACCGCGACTGGCGCCGCAATCATGGACCTGCTGTTCGCGCGCCACCGCGAGACTGGTGCGACATTGTTCGTCATCACGCACGATCCCGCGCTGGCGGCGCGCTGCGCCCGGGTGATCGAGCTTGCCGACGGCCGTATCGTCGCCGACCGGCGCCACGCGTGAGGCTCGCCTGGCGGCTGGCGCTGCGGGATCTTCGGCGCGGCGGGCGTGGCCTGTTGCTGCTTGCGCTGTGCCTCTTCCTCGGCACGGCCGCGCTGGCCGGGATCGGCAGCCTCTCCGCGAGCATCCTCGCCGCACTGGAGGGGCAGAGCAGGGCAATGCTTGGCGGGGACCTGCAGCTGCGCATCTCGCAGCGCCGCGCGACCGTCGAGGAGAGCGCCGTCTTCGCCGCGCGAGGGCGGTTGTCGGAAACGGTCGGGATGCGCGCGATGGTGCAGACCGACACTGGTGCGACGCCGACCCTGGTCGACCTGAAGGGGGTCGATAACAGCTGGCCGCTGGTCGGCACGTTCAGCCTTGCCCCGGGTGCGCTTGCCGCGCGCCCGCATGGCCGGCAGGCAGCGATCGCGCCCGCGCTCGCTGACCGGTTGGGGCTGAAGGTCGGCGATCATATCCGCATCGGCACGGCGCGACTCGCGGTGATCGGCCTCATCGCCGATGAACCCGATGCGCTCGGCGACGGGTTCAGCTTCGGCCCGCGCGTGATCGTCGACATGGCCGGGCTGGATGCGACCAACGCGGTGCAGCCGGGAAGCCTGTACGAGAGCCGCTATCGTCTGACACTTCCGCCAGGCACTGATGCCGAGGCATTGGGCAATCGGCTGGTGGCGCGCTTCCCGGGGGCGGGCTGGTCGGAGCGCACTGCCGATCGCGCGGCGAGTGGCCTCCGGCGCGGCATCGCCCAGCTTGGCCAGTTCCTGCTGCTCGTCGGGCTCGCCGCGCTCGCCATCGCCGGGGTCGGGGTGGGAAGCGGCGTGAGCGCCTATCTCGCGGGCAAGACGCCGATCATCGCGACCCTTAAGGTGCTCGGCGCCCGGTCGCGCACCATCGCCGCGATGTTCCTGATCCAGCTCGGGCTGGTCGCCGGCGCAGGGATCGGTGGCGGATTGATCCTCGGCGCGATGGTGCCGGCGATCGTTGCCGCAGTGGCGGGCGACGCCCTGCCGGTGTCACCCCGCCTCGCGCTCTATCCGGTGCCGCTGCTGAGCGCGGCGGCACTCGGGCTGATCGTCGGCGTCCTGTTCGCCCTTCCCGCGCTGGCCCGCGCGCGCAGCGTGCCTGCCGCCACGTTGCTGCGCGGTGCGGTCGCAAGGCGCCGGTGGCCGTCCTGGCGGGTGATCGCGGCAATGGTCGGGCTGCTCGCCGCGCTGATCGCGCTCGCCGTGCTGACCGCGTCGGACCAGATCCTGGCGCTGGGCTTTGTCGGCGCGATCGCGGTGCTGATCCTCGCGCTGTGGCTGATCGGGCTGGCGATCCGGCGCGGCATGGCGAAACTGCCGCGCCCGCGCCGGCCGTTGTTGCGCATGGCGCTCGCCAACCTGCACCGGCCCGGCGCGCAGACCGACCGGCTGGTGGTCGCGCTCGGGCTTGGCTTCTCGCTGTTCGTCGCGCTGGCGACGATCGATACGAGCCTCTCGAGCGAGATGACCAATGCCGCGCCCGCAAAGGCGCCGCGCTTCTTCGCCATCGACCTTCAGCCGGAAGATACGGGGGCCTTTCGCGCTGCGGTCCTGCGCGCTGCCCCCGGCGCCCGGTTCGAGGCGACGCCGTCGCTGCGCGGGTCGATCGTCGCGCTCAAGGGGCAGCGGGTGGCTGACATGAAGAACCTGCCCGAGGATGCTTGGGTGCTGCGCGGCGACCGCACCATCACCTGGGCGGCTACCCTGCCGGCGCGCAATACGATCAGCGCCGGAAAATGGTGGCCGTCGGACTATCGCGGGCCGCCTCTCGTGTCGATCGAGGACAAGGCGGCCGCCTCGCTTGGGCTGAAGATCGGCGACGAGATCACCGTGGCCGTGCTCGGCGTCGACGTGCCGGCGCGGATCGCGGCGCTGCGGACGATCGACTGGAGCGGGCTCGGCCTGAATTTCGCGATCGTCTTCTCGCCGGGCCTGATCGAGGAAGCACCGCACAGCCTGCTCGCCAGCGTCTACTCCCCGGCTGATCGCGACGGGCCGATCGCGCGGGAAGTCGGCGCCGCCCTGCCTTCGGTCACCCTGATCCGTGTCGGCGACGTGATCGGCCAGATCGGCGAACTGCTCGGCCGTATTGCCTTCGCCGTCCGCGCCGCGGCCGCCGTCACCGTCGCTGCCGGGATCGCCGTGCTGGTCGGCGCGGTCGCCGCCTCGGCGCGTGCCCGGCGTCTCGACGCCGTCATCCTGAAGCTGCTCGGCGGCAGCCGGGCGCAGATCCTTGCCGTTCAGGCGATGGAATATGCCGTGCTCGGGCTGTTGCTGGCGGCTGTCGCGCTGGCGATCGGGGCTGGCGCCGGATGGTACGTCATCGTGCAGGTGTTCAACCTGCCCTGGGCGCCTGACTGGGGCGTCGTTGCCATGACGCTGGCGGCATCGATCGTCGTGACGCTCGGCATCGGCGTGCTCGGGAGCCTGCCTGTGCTGAACGTGCGGCCGGCGCTGGCGTTGCGCGAGGACTGAGTTCCCGGCCTGCGCGACGCCGCCGGCTCATCAGTCCAGCGCGTGAACCACGCCGGGCGAAACCTCGTGCCAGCCTCGTCGCGCGGCCTTGTCCATCGCTACTGGGTCGATGGCGGCGATATCGGCGATGCTTGCCCGCATCCTTCCGGCCTTGATCGCGATCTCCAGGACATTCCTGTCGCCGCCGAGCGCGGCCATCCAGCGCGCCTTGCCGTCGTCCCCGCTCTCCCGTGTGCCCCTGCCGAGCGCCCGCATCTCGCCGGCCACTCGATCGGCAATCGGGCCGAGCACGACCTGCACGGCATTACCCCCCGGACGGACCACCCCGCGCGCGCCCAGCGCCTTGAGGCGGGCCTCATCCACCTTCGCCGGATCGGCCAGCACCAGCCGCAAGCGAGTCGTGCAGGCGTCGATCGACCGCAGGTTGCCGGTTCCGCCCAGGGCATGCACCAACCCAGCCGCCAGATCTTCTGGCGCGTTGGCGCTTGCTGGCTTGTCCGCGATCTCCGGCTCGCGTCCGGGCGTCTTCAGATCGAAGCGAAGGATGCAGAACCGGAAGGTGGCGTAATAGATTCCGAAATAGACGGCACCGACAGGGAACAGCAGCAGCGGCCGCGTCGCGAGACCGTAGTTCAGGACATAGTCGAACAGTCCGGCCGAGAAGCCGAAGCCAAGCCTGACGTCGAGCAGATCCATGATCACCATGGACAGGCCGGTCAGCAGGGCATGCACCGCATAGAGCAGCGGCGCGAGGAACATGAAGGTGAATTCGATGGGTTCGGTCACGCCGGTCAGCAGAGAGGTGAGGGCGAGGCTGAGCAGCATGCCGCCGACTGCCTTGCGTCGCCCCGGCAGGGCCGAACGATACATGGCGAGGCAGGCGGCGGGCAGGCCGAACATCATCACCGGGAAGAAGCCGCTCATGAACGCGCCCGCGCTCGGGTCCCCGGCGAAATAGCGTTTCAGGTCGCCGGTCGCGCCATGGAAGTCGCCGAGGAAGAACCAGGCGATGTTGTTCAGGATATGATGGAGGCCGGTGACGATCAGCAGCCGGTTGAGCGTGCCGTAGATGAACAGGCCGACCGGGCCGGCGTTCACGACCCAGCGGCTCAGCGTGTCGATGGCGGTCTCAAGGACAGGGAAGCCGATGCCGAACACGGCCGCCCCGACCAGGCCGGCGAACCCCGCCGCGATCGGCACGAAGCGACGGCCGCCGAAAAAGGCGAGATAGTCGGGCAGCTTGATTCCCGAATAGCGGTTGTAGAGCCAGCCGGAGACAAGGCCGGAGAGGATTCCGGCAGGTACGCTCAGCTTTGCGAGTTCCTTCGCCTTCCATGCTGCGGTGGCCAGGTCGCGGGCGGCCTGATCGGCAAAGGTGGCGGTCACGGCCGGTGGTACCGCGAGCAGCGCCTTGCCGCCCTCGATGGTCACGAGAAAGGCGATCGCCCCGGCCAGGCCCGCAGCACCGTTATTCTCGCGCGCAAGGCCGACGGCGACACCGATCGCGAAGATCAGTCCGAGATTGGAGAAGATCGCTTCGCCCGCCGCAGCGATGAAGGTGATGTCGAGCATGTCCGGTTGCCCGAGGCGAAGCAGGAGCCCGGCGCCCGGCAGCACCGCGATCGGCAGCATGAGTGCGCGGCCGAGTGGCTGAAAGGCGTCTATCCGCATGCGCATCATTCGGTTCCTTCGAGCAACGCGCGCACCTCGGCGGCGGTCGCGGCGGACAACGCCTTCGCAGCGAGGGCGCGGCAGGCCGGCATGTCGAGTGCCCGGACGGCCGCCTTCAGTGCCGGGATCGCGGAGGGCGTCGCCGAGAGTTCAGTGACGCCGAGCCCGATCAGGATCGCCGCCGCCGCGGGATCGGAGGCGATGCCCCCGCACACTCCGAGCCAGCGGCCATGGGCGCGTGCGCCTTCCGCCGCCCGGGCGATGAGATGGAGCACCGCTGGATGGAGCGCGTCGACCATTGCTGCCACGGCGGGATTGCCGCGATCGGCGGCCAGCGCATATTGCGTGAGGTCGTTGCTGCCGATCGACAGGAAATCGGCGTCGCACGCGAGGCTTGCGGCGAGAAGGGCGGCCGCCGGCGTCTCGATCATCACGCCGAGCGGCACCGGCGTTTCGATCCCGAGGTCGGCGCGCGCCTGGTCGAGGATCGTGCGGGCAGCGGCGAGTTCCCCCGCATCGACCACCATCGGCAGCATGATGCGGCATTGCGCGGCGGGCACCCCGCGCAGGATCGCGCGAAACTGCGTGCCGAGCAGGCCCGGGTTGGCGAGCGAGAAGCGGATGCCGCGCGCGCCGAGCGCCGGATTCTCTTCGTGCGGAAACGGCAGATAGGCGACCGGCTTGTCGCCGCCGATATCGAGCGTGCGGACAATCAGCGGGCGACCTGCCAGTCCCTCGGCGACTGCCGCATAGGCGGCGCATTGTTCGTCCTCGTCAGGGGCGGACACACGGTCGTGAAAAAGGAACTCGGTGCGCAGCAGGCCGCAGCCCTCGGCGCCCAGCGATACCGCCGGGGCCGCTTCCGTGCTTGCCGCCAGGTTGGCGAAGATCTCGATCCGGGTGCCGTCGGCCATGACGCAATCCTGCCGCGCGGCGCTCGCGTCGGCGGCGTTGCGATCGCGCAGATGAATCAGCCGCGCCGCGGCCGCTTCCCGGGCAACGGTCCTGGGTGCCGGGTCGAGCACAGCGCGATCCGCGTCGAGCACGACATCGTCGCCGTCCGGCAGGTCGAGCACGCCCGCGCCTGCTGCGACCAGCATCGGAATGCCGGCCGACGCTGCAAGGATGGCGGCATGGGCGGTGGGCCCGCCAAAGGCAGTGCAGATACCTGCGACTTGTGCTGCGGCAATCGGTGCGAAGTGAGAGGGAAGAAGTTCGTCGGTGATCAGGATCGCGCCGGGCGGCGGCAGCGGCATGGCCGTATCGGCGCCGACGAGCAGTGCGATCATCTGGCGCTCGATGTCCTTCAGATCGGCGATCCGCTCGATCAGCAACCGGTCGCCGGTCGCGCGGATCGCGTCTGCATGGCTGTGGATCGCGCCGCGCCAGGCAAAAGCAGCGCTCTTGCCTTCAGCGATGAGGTGCCGGGCGGCGGAGAGAAGCTCCGGGTCGTCGATCAGGCTGTGGTGGGCCGCCGCGATGTCAGCGCCGGGTCCGGTACTGTCCTCGGCAATGGCCAGCAGCCGCTCGCGTGCCGCGGCAAGGGCGGCGCCTTCGGCGGCCGGGCCATTGCCTTGCTCGGTCACGGCAATGTCGGAGGCGCGGAACTGGAAGACGCGGCCGATTGCCAGGCCCGGCGCCGCGCGGACACCGTGGATCAACCCATCGGCCGCAGGCCTCGCGATGAGCGCGGGAGATTGATGCGCTTCCTCACCCATGCCCTGTTCGATCAGCGCGGCGACCGCAGCGGTAGCGGCGCGGGCATCCGGCCCGCGGCCGGCGATCTCGATCTCGTCGCCATGGCGGATGCCGGCTGAAAGCAGGGCAACGATGCTGCGCGCGTTGGCGGCCTTGCCGTGCGCGGAGAGCGTCATCTCGGCCGCGAACGGCTTGAGTGCGGCGACGATCCGCGCGGCCGGGCGGGCATGGATGCCGCTGGGTAGCGGGACGCGGATCGTGCAGCGCGCCGTGTCCTCGCCGAGATCGCTGGCTGTCTCGGCGGTGGCGAGTGGCGCGACCTCCGCGAGCGGGTCGCCAGTCTTCACACGCGTGTCGGTCCCGCGCACCGTGACGGTAAATCCTTCGCTGGTCACGGTGATGGGGGTGATGAGGCTCTTGGCCCGCGCCGCGACGGGATCGAGATCGACCTCCAGCAGCACCTGGCCAAGGACGACTGTCTCCCCGTCTCTCACCCTGGCGGTGAAACCGTCCCCGGCCAGCGCGACCGTCTCGAGCCCGACATGGATGAGCAGGTCGGCCCCGTTCGCCAGCCTCAGCGTGACTGAGTGACGGGTCGGGGCGACGGCGATGACGGTGGCGTCGCACGGCGCCCGGATCGCCCCGTCGAGCGGGTCGATGGCAAAACCTTCGCCCATCATGCGGTCGGCGAAGACCGGGTCGGGCACCTGTCCAAGGTCGAGTGCCCAGCCTGCCATCGGCGCGTGAAGCCGAACGATCACGGCGCAGTCACGAGTTGCACCGCGCTGACCGCCCAGAGCGGGTTCACGCCCCTGGCCGTATAGGTGATGCAGAGATCGTGAGCGCCCGTGACAGGGGCGATTGGGGCGGTCAGCCGGGTCACTCCGGGTTGGCGGACGGCGGGGGCGAGCGGCAGGGTGGCGATCCGCGGGCCTTCACACCCATCGCGTACCTCCATTTCTCCCGCAGGAGTGACGGGCGGGCGGAATTTGATCTTGTCCACGTCCCGGCCGATCTGGAAGTTGAAGGGAAGCTGTCCGACCGAGATCGCGATCGAGCGGACCCCGTCCATCGGCGCGGCGTCGTAGATCCAGCAGGGGTTGGCGATGTCGAGCAGGAATGCCGCGCGGGGACCGGCTGCCGGCGCATCGTCGGTCAGTCGCAAGGGGATGCCTTCGGAGCAGAGCCTGAGCTGCGTGTCGTCGCGGTGGCGGACAGTAGCGGGAGTCAAAGCGAGGTCGATGGCGCCCGGCATCGTCGCGCCGTCGAGGATGGTCGCAACGCGCAGGCGTGCCGGCATTGGAAGCGCGAGGGGCCCGGCGTAGAGCGTGGACGCAGGACCAGGCAGAGTGGCATCGGTCGTGTAACGCAACGGCAGCCCGGACTGGCCGGTGAGCGTCACCTGTGCCTTGTCGCCGGCCGGGGATAGAGTCGCCACCGGGCGGAACAGGGCTTCGCTCGGTTCAATGCCGAGTTTCGTCAGGCGCTGCATCTGCGGCGCGAGCCGGCGAACGAAATTGCCG
>CZQE01000205.1_pt1 | contig 33059 bp, 26 predicted proteins | sample 734431 | NCBI WGS metagenome assembly CZQE01 (sample SAMEA3597869, study PRJEB11362) | hydrothermal vent metagenome | biome: marine hydrothermal vent biome; feature: marine hydrothermal vent; material: ocean water | place: Atlantic Ocean | collected 2010-09-19/2010-10-04
CTGTTCGTCGGGTGAGATGGCGAGCGAGGACATCAGCCAGGCATTGATCAACCCGTCCTGCTTGCCCGGATTGCCACTGACGTCGCGATTGCCATAGCCCAGCCTGTCGACATAGGCCTTGAACCGCGCCGCCCCGAGCCGCTTGGTGATCTCGCGCGAATACCAGATCACTGAATTCAGCTCCCAGCTCGTCGGGTCGGTGCGCTGCTTCTCGACTGCCCGGCTCGCCTCGTGAACGGCCGGATCATAGTCCCAGGCGGGGGTGCGCGCGTCCTTCAGGATGCCCGCGTCATAGCCCATCAAGGCCAAGGGAATCTTGAAGGTCGAGCAGGGGGAGAAGCGCGTTGCGCACTGGCCGGACCGGTGTAGCACCTTGCCTGTCGCCTGGTCGACCAGCAGGGTCGCGCGTGCCGGTTGTGCGATGATCGCTTCGGTAGTCCCCGGAAATCCGACGATTCCGGCGCCCGCGCCAAGCAGCAACCGTGTCGTGAAGGTCCGCCGGTCGATCGCCATGTTCGTTCTCCTCGGTTCCGATGCCGCGCAGGCTAGGGTGGGCGGGGCCTCCCGCACAAAGGATCAAAGCTGGCACCAGCCCCTAGATTAACTTATGGCGCGGCATGGTTCGCCCCCACCTCCCGCTCAATGCCCTGCGCGCGTTCGAGGCGTCGGCGCGGCACCTCTCCTTCACCCGTGCCGCGATCGAGCTGTGCGTGACGCAGGCGGCGGTCAGTCATCAGGTGAAGGGGCTTGAGACCCGCCTCGGCGTCCAACTCTTCCGTCGCCTGCCGCGCGGCCTGGCGCTCACCGATGAAGGGCTGGCGCTGCTCCCAGCGCTCGCCGACAGCTTCGATCGTATCGCCGAACTGGTCGAGGGCATCGGCGGCGGCATGACGGTCCAGGTCCTGTCGGTCGCCGCAGTCGGCACTTTCGCAACCGGCTGGCTGCTGCCGCGACTGCCAATGTTTCGCGCGGCCCATCCACGCATCGACCTGCGCCTGTTCACCAACAACAACCGGGTCGACATCGCGGGCGAGGGCCTGGATTTCGCGATCCGCTTCGGCGACGGCGCGTGGCACGGGACGGAGAGCGTGGCACTGATGGAGACGCCACTGACCCCGCTCTGCACCCCCGCCATCGCCCGCACCCTGGCCGAACCGCGCGATCTGCTCGCCGTTACCCTGCTCCGCTCCTATCGCGCCGACGAATGGCCGCGCTGGTTCGCCGCCGCCGGCGTGGCCGCGCCGCCGTTGCACGGCCCGGTCTTCGACAGTTCGGTGACGATGGCCGAGGCGGCGATGCAGGGTGCGGGCGTGGCGCTCGCCCCGCCCGCGATGCTCGCCCGCCCGATCGAGCATGGCGCGCTGGTCAGGCCCTTCGCGGAGCAGGTTGCAACCGGCCGCTACTGGCTCACCTGGCTCAAGTCGCGCACGCCCAATCCGGCGATGCTGTCGTTCCGGGACTGGCTGCTGGCGGCAGTGGCGGGTTAGGGTAGGCGGATCGACGCAATGGGAATCAATGCCGGGTTCGTCATCCGGCTCACTGGCTATCGACGCGTCTGGCCCGTCCGGTAACCGCCCCGGCGAAGTTTATCGTTCCGGCCTGCATCCCGATTGCCTCCTCGTACGTAGCTGGCGCGGAGCGCCAAGCGGGAGGCAGGATGACCGAACTGGATAAAATCACCGACAGCATCGTGGCGCTGCGCGCATCGCTGGCGCTCGACATGGATGCGCTGGGCATCGCTGAAAGGCGTCAGTTGCGGGCTCATGTCGAACATTGCATCCTCGACCTGCAACGCCTGTTGTCGCGCCTCATCGCGGCGCCGGATGCCGTGCTCGACGGCGCCTGGGAAAGGGAAGCGGGCGCCGGGTACGATCAGCCGATAGTGAACCATATAGGCGTGAAGCCTGAAGGCTAGGGAACCGGCCGCAATATTTCCTGGCACCGCGCATCGAATGCCGTCGCCAGCGTCGCCAGGCTCACCGTGCCCAGTCGGGCGATCAGCAGCGCCTCGGCCTCGTGCAGCGCATCGTCGAGGGCGGCGTTGACCACCTGCTCGACCGCGCAGCCGGGGTTGTCGCTCTCATTGCCGATCGCGAAGAGAGTGGGGCCGCCCACCGCACGGTGAATGTCGAGCAGCGAGACTGAGGCCAGGTCGCACGCGATCGACCAGCCGCCGCCATGTGGCTCTATATCCGCAGCCTCGGGGCCGTGCTTGTGGGCTTTGCCCTCATCGTGATGCTGCACACCGGCACTGACGAGATCATGCATTCAACGGGGGTCATTCCGCGCGGCGCGATGTGGAATCCGTGGCACAATCTCCTCGCCCTCGCCTATCGCTGCCTCTTCTCCGTCGCTGGCGGCTTCGTCACCGCCTGGCTCGCCCCGCGCGCGCGGATGCGGCATGTGGCCATCCTGGCGATGATCGGCACGCTGGGCGGGATCGCGGGGGTGCTGCTGAGCTGGAACCTGAATCTCGGCCCGCGATGGTATCCGATCGCGCTGGCAATCACGGCATTTCCAGCGGTGTGGCTTGGCGGCCGGTTGTACGAGAAGCGATACGGCGCGCGCTGAGGACTCGGCGTCCAGACTGGTCTCGGCAGAAACCACTGTCCCAGACCCGCCCTGTTATGCCAGATGACCCGATGCAAGCATCAACGACTCCAGCCGCCCGTCCGCTCGCCGAGCTTACCATTCGCGGCATCATCCTGGGCGGGCTCATCACTGTCCTGTTCACCGCCGCCAATGTCTATCTCGGCCTCAAGGTCGGGCTGACCTTCGCGACTTCGATCCCTGCCGCCGTCATCTCCATGGCGATCCTGCGCTTCTTCAAGGATGCCAACATCCTTGAGAACAATATCGTCCAGACAATCGCGAGCGCCGCAGGCACCCTGGCGGCGATCATCTTCGTCCTGCCCGGCCTGATCCTGGTCGGCTGGTGGACCGGCTTCCCCTATTGGACGACGGTAGCGGTCTGCGCGGTCGGCGGCATATTGGGCGTGATGTTCTCGGTGCCGCTGCGCCGCGCGCTCGTGACGGGATCCGACCTGCCCTATCCGGAGGGCGTCGCCGCGGCCGAGGTGCTCAAGGTCGGCGCGGCCACCGATGGCGACGAGGAGAACGCCAAGGGCCTCCGCGTCATCATCCTCAGCTCAGTGCTGTCGGCCGGTTTCGCCCTGCTCGCCGCGATGAAGCTCGTCGCGGGCGAAGCAGCGAAGAACTTCCGGATCGGCAGCAGCGCGACCGGGGTCTCGACCAGCTTCTCCATGGCGTTGATCGGCGTCGGCCATCTCGTCGGTCTCTCGGTCGGCGCGGCGATGCTTTTCGGAATGCTCATCTCCTGGGCCGGGCTGATGCCGTACCTCACCCACGGCGTGACGGGAGAGGTCGATGCCGTCGTAGGCACCGCGTTCCGCCTCAAGGCACGCTTCATCGGCGCCGGCACGATCGGCGTCGCGGCGATCTGGACCCTGCTCAAGATCCTCGGGCCGATCATCGGCGGCATCCGCTCGGCCATGGCCGCATCGCGTGCGCGCCAGGACGGCTCGATCCTGGAACTGACCGAGCGCGACCTGCCGATCGGCATCGTCGGCTTGTCGATCCTCGCAACCCTGCCACCGATGGCCTGGCTGCTGTGGAGCTTCTCCGCTGGTGGCCCGGTCCACGATCACGCTTTTGCGGTGATCGCCGGCACGATCCTCTACATCCTCGTCATCGGCATCGTGATCGCCGCGGTGTGCGGCTATATGGCCGGGCTGATCGGCGCGTCGAACAGCCCCGTCTCGGGCGTCGGCATCCTTGCCGTGCTCGGCGCCTCGCTGCTGCTCGTCGCGATCTATGGCCACAGCACTGATCTCGCGCGTACCAACGCGCTGATCGCCTATGCCCTGTTCACCACAGCGATCGTCTTCTCCGTCGCGACCATCTCCAACGACAATCTCCAGGACCTGAAGACCGGCCAGCTGGTCGGTGCAACGCCATGGAAGCAGCAGTTCGCGCTGGTGCTGGGCGTGATCTTCGGCTCGCTGGTCATTCCCTTGGTGCTCGACCTCCTGAACACCGCCTTCACTTTCCAGGGTGCGCCCAATGCCAAGGACACCGCCCTCGCGGCGCCCCAGGCCGCGCTGATCTCGTCGCTTGCCAAGGGCGTGCTGGGCGGCGACCTCGACTGGCGGCTGATCGGCGTCGGTGCCGGGATCGGCGTACTGGTGATCGCGCTCGACGAGGCGCTGGGCCGCGCCGGCAAGATGCGCCTTCCGCCGCTGGGCGTCGGCATGGGCATCTACCTGCCGATGGCGCTGACCCTGCTGATCCCGGTCGGCGCGGTCATCGGCCATTTCTACGACAAATGGGCAGGACGCAGCGCCAATCCGGCCTTTGCCGAGCGCATGGGCGTGCTGGCCGCGACCGGCCTGATCGTCGGCGAGAGCCTGTTCGGCGTGGCGTTCGCTGGGATCGTCGGCGCGTCAGGCAAGGATGCGCCGCTCGCACTGGTAGGCGCCGGCTTCGAAACGATCGCGACTGTCGCGGCACCCGTGGCGTTCGCCGGGCTGATCTGGCTGCTCTACAGCCGGACCAAGTCGATGGCGCGGTGATCTCTGTTCCCCTCCCCTTCGGGGGAGGGGCCTTCGGGTGCTACATCGCCGCGAGCAGCGCCTTGATCTCGATGAACGCGAACGCCACCGAGCTGTCGGCCACACCATAGGGCACGAACAGCTTGTCGCCGTGCCGGATCGCGCCGCAGCTATAGACCACGTTGGGCACATAGCCCTCGCGATCCTCATGCGCCGCCGCCAGGATCGGTTCCCGCGTGCGGCCAAGCACCTTCGACGGATCGTCCTTGTCGAGCAGGACAGCGCCGATCGAATATTTCCGCATCGCCCCGACGCCGTGCGTCAGCATCAGCCAGCCCTCATCCAGCTCGATCGGCGGGCCGCAATTGCCGATCTGCACCAGCTCCCACGGATAATGCGGCGTCAGCAGCTTCTCGCCCTCTTCCCAATGGGTGAGGGTGTCGGACTTGAGCAGGAACAGATTCTCGCCGTCCTGCCGCCCCATCATCATGTACTGCCCGCCGATCTTGCGGGGGAACAGCGCCATGCCCTTGTTGCGCGAGGCGGGGCCGGTCATCGGCACCAGGTCGAACGCGCGGAAATCGCGGGTGCGCAGCAGTTCGGACTGGATCGCCGAGCCGTTATAGGCGGTGTAGGTGCCGAGCCATTCGGCCGAGCCGTCGTCATGGGTGAACTTGACGAGGCGCAGGTCCTCGAGCCCCTTTGACTGCGCAGCGGTGATCGGGAAGATCACGGTGCCCGACAGAGTCGAATCCCGGTGGCGATAGACGGTGATCTCGCCCTCGGGCAGTTCCTCCTCGTCCTGCCCGACCGCGTCGGTCGCGGTGGCGAAGGGAGGCTCGGGCGCCAGTTTCAGCTCGTTCCGGCTCGTGATGATTCCCTCGCGGAACGCCACCGAGGAGATATGCCCCTCGCCCACCGCGCGCAGCGACATCAGGATACGCAGCGACCCTTCGGGCATGCCGGTCTGGTCGAAATGCGGCACCGCGCTGGGGTTCATCAGCGCGGCGGCGGCATAGCTGTATTCGTGGCAGAAATAGGCGCCGATCAGCTGACGCTTCTCGTCACCGATCTCGCTGCCATCGAGCCCGAGCATCTCCTCGATCTCGTCATAGCGGGTCATGAACACGCGCCGGGTCTGCCAGTGGCGTGCCTCGAAATCCTTGAGCACCAGCTCAAGCTCGGCGCGCGTCGCCGCGGTGTCGAGCTCCATGACTTCCTTCACCAGCCGCTCGGTGCGACTGCCGCCATTGCCTGCCCATGCCAGATGGAAGGGACGCACCACCACACGAGAGGGATCGGCATGCAGCCGAAGCGCGTGGTGGAACAGTTCGATCACGTGAGGGCCTCGCACCAATGACGTCTTGGCGACGTCCCGAGCGAGGCTACGCGACGGCGCGATCCGGTCCTGCCATGCTTTCGGCCCGCTTTGAAAGCCCCGAAATGGCGCAAGACGCCAATTGGAGTGCCAGAATCGACTCGGCGCCCTGATTGCGGTTCAAACCGGTCGGCATCAGCCCGTCGAAACAGCCACCATCCTGCGCGGTGGCAAGCGGCAGGTCGAGATCGTTCTGGCCGAGATACCAGCGATAGGCCCGTTGCGCTTCCTCGACCCAGCGCACATCGCCGGTTGCCCTGAAGGCGGCGGAGCAGGCGTCGATCGTCGCCTGCGCCTCGAGCGGCTGCTGGTCGAACGGCAACGGCTCCTCATAGGCGCGGCCGAAGCTCTCCGTACCGATCGCGCGGAACCGGCCTTCCGGCGAGGTCTGCTGCGCCACGATCCAGCCCAGCGTCGACAGGCCGCATTTCAGCAAGTCGTCGCGACCCAGCATCATGCCGGCGCGGATCAGCGCCTCGGGCAGCCGCGCATTGTCATAGGCGAGCACGATCTCGAACCATTCCCATTCGGGCCGCCGCGCCTCTTCGACCAGCGCGAGCAGGTCGTTGGAGAAGCGTTCGAGGATATTGCGCGCCAGTTCATGCCCCGGATGCGCGCCGAGCATCGCCGCCGCGCCGAGCATGGCGAACGCCTGCGCGCGCGGACTGCCCAGGTCGAAGGCAAGCGACGCCGTCTCGTCGAACAGGCGCACCGCCCAGTCGCGATGCTTGGCGAGGGTGGAGCGGCGCGCGGTGACGCCAAGCGCCCAGATCGTGCGGCCGTTCGAATCCTCGGAGCCATATTCCTCGCACCAGGTGCGATCGAAGTTCATGAAGTTGCGAAAACGGCGCTTGTCCGGGTTCCACGCATATTGGACGAACGACGCATAAATCGTCATCCACTTGTCGCGCACGCCCTCGTCGAGCGTGTCGATCGCGGTCATCAGCATCAGCGCGCGAACATTGTCGTCGATGCAATAGCCATGGCGGCGATCCGGCACCGAATAGATCGAATGCTGGAGCATGCCGGTCGAATCGCTCATCCGCTCGACCGCGGCGATATCGGGCTGAAGCGGCGTCAGGCGTACCTTCGTCGCGATCCGGCGCGGCTTGGTCGCCACCATCTCCACGATCTCGCGCATCGCCACCTCGGCAAGGCGCGGCCAGATCATCGTCCGGCCCCGCGCATAGGCACGCTCGGACAATTTGATCCGGTTGCGGTCGCTGCCCAGCAGGGCGTTGATCTCGCGCGCGAAGGCGGCGCTGTCGCCGAAATCGACCAGGACGCCGTGTCCGTCCGCCAGTATTTCGGTCGCATGGACATAGGGCGTGGAAACGACCGCCTTGCCGACGCCGACCGCATAGGACAGCGTGCCCGATGTGATCTGCGCCGGGTTGTTGTACGGTGTCACATAGATGTCTGCGGCCTGCAGATAGTCGATCAACTCGTTATGTTCGAGGAACGCGTCGATAAACTCGACATGCGCCGCGACACCGTGATGCTCGGCCAACGCCTTCAGCCGGTCGCGATACGCCTCGCCCTCGTGCGCGACGAGGTTCGGGTGAGTCGCGCCGAGCACGGCATACAGCACGTCGGGATGCTCTGCCACGATCGCCGGCAGCGCATCGATCATCGTCTCGATGCCCTTGTTGGGTGCGAGCAGGCCGAAGGTCAGCAGTGTCTTGCGGCCCTGCCAGCCGAACTGCGCCTTCAGCGTTTCGGGATCGACAATCGCCCGATCCGGCACGCCGTGCGGGATCATCACGATCGACTTCGGGCTCGCGCCATAGACCCGGTCGAGAATCTCCAGGCCGCGCTCCGCCATGACCACCACCTTCGCGGCACGACGAAGCAGGCCTTCCATCACCCGGCGCTCGTCTGCGCTCGGCTTTTCGAGGATGGTGTGGAGCGTGACGATGACCGGGATCGACACCCGGTCGAGCAGGGCAAGGATATGCTCGCCCGCCGGTCCGCCATAAATGCCATATTCGTGCTGGAGCCAGAGCGCCTGCGCCCCGCTGTGTTCGATCGCGCGGGCGGCATCGATATAGGCGAGGCGATCCTGTTCCGGGATGCTCGCGGTCACTTCCGGCGGGTAGTCGTAACGGCCGGGGTGATCGTCCATCGCATAGACGTCGATTTTCAGATCGGGGAACCGGCCCTTCAACGCGGTGAACGTGTCGGTAGTATATGTTGCAAGGCCGCATTTCCGAGGCAGGAAATTGCCGATCAATGCCAGGTGATCGATCGGGGTCACTGCCTTTTCCGAAAGAACCATCGATTGAAACCTCTTGTGAAACGAGGCTGGGAGCCCCGAAATTGCCTCCCACGAACGGCCAAGTTTCAATATGGTTGCAGTAATGCTGCGGCGCAACAAGAGATTCGCGCTGATCTAGGTCAAGATTAAGCCGAAATGAACGGCTCACCCCCTGCCGCGATAGCCTGGAACGTCCTGCGCGGGCAGCCAGAGGCCCTCCGGCGGTGGGCCGGACTGCCAGAAGACATCGATCGGGATGCCGCCGCGCGGATACCAATAGCCGCCGATTCGCAGCCACACAGGGTTCATCTCGGCGGTCAGCCGCTCGCCGATCCCCACGGTACAATCCTCATGGAATGCCTGGTGGTTCCGGAAACTGCCGAGGAACAGCTTCAGCGACTTGGATTCCACGATCGTCCCGCCCGGTGCATAGTCGATCACCAGATGCGCGAAATCGGGCTGCGCCGTCACGGGACAGAGCGAGGTGAATTCGGGCGCGGTGAAACGCACCAGATAGGGTCTGCCGGGGCGCGGGTTGGGCACATAGTCAAGCACCGCCTCTTCGGGAGAAGAGGGCAATGCGCTGGCCTGGCCGAGATGTTTGATCGTCATGGCGCGTATTTAGGATGCGATGCGGCAAATTGAAACGCGGCACCATGTCGCGCATCAATCGTTCCGCGATCGTCTCGACGCCGCCATCGCCGGTGGCTAGGGAAAAGAGCGACAAACAAGGAGCATGCACATGGAATCGCTGGTAACGACCGAATGGCTCGCAGGGGAGCTTGGCGCGAACGATCTGCGCATCGTCGATGCGACCTATGTGCTGGCCGGTGACAAGCGCGATCCGGCCGCCGAATATGAGGCGGCGCACATCCCGGGCGCGGTGTTCATGGACCTGGCCGAACTGGCCGACACCAATACCACCCTGCCGTCGATGCTGCCCTCGCCAGAGAAATTCGCGAGCCGCATGCAATCGCTTGGCCTTGGCGACGGCAGCCGCATCGTGCTCTACGACAACTCGCCCTATCACACCGCGGCGCGTGCCTGGTGGATGCTGCGCACCTTCGGCGCGCATGACGTCGCCATCCTCGACGGCGGCTTCGCCAAATGGCAGGCCGAAGGTCGCGAGACGAAGAGCGGCAAGGAAACGCTGCGCCACCGCCACTTCACCGTGTGGGCCGACGACAAGGGCGTGCGCACGCTCGATCAGATGAAGGCGAATGTCGACAGCGGCGCGGAGCAGGTGCTCGATGCCCGTTCCGCCGCGCGCTTCACTGGCGAGGAGCCTGACCCGCGCCCAGCGACCCATGCCGGCCATATCCCCGGATCGAAGAACCTGCCTCAGGGCAAGCTGTTCAACGCAGACGGCACCTGGAAACAGGGCGACGCGCTGAAGGCCGAGTTCGAGGCAGCCGGCGTCGACCTCGCCAGGCCGCTCGTCACCACCTGCGGATCGGGCATCACCGCGGCGGTATTGTCGTTCGGCGCGCATCTGCTCGGCAACGAAGCAGCGCTTTATGACGGAAGCTGGTCGGAATGGGGCGCCGACCGCTCGACGCCAAAGGCGACGGGGGCCGCGTGAGCGACAAGGAGCCCAAGGGCGACGCGACCCGCGTCGTCTCCGCGGGCCGACGGGCCGAATGGACTCAGGGGATCGTCAACCCGCCCGTTTGGCGGGCTTCGACGATCCTCTACGATTCGGTCGCGGAATTGCGCGCGGCCGGTGGGCGCGACACGCATCACCGGCTGTTCTACGGCCGGCGCGGCACGCCGACTCAATGGTCGCTGGCCGACGCGCTGACCGAGCTTGAGCCGGGGGCGGAGGCAACGTTCCTCTACCCTTCCGGCGTCGCGGCGATCGCGGCGGCCCTGCTGTCGGTGCTGTCGCCGGGCGACGAGGTGCTGCTGCCGGACACTGCCTATGATCCGACCCGGTCGATGGGGACCGGGCTGCTCAAGCGCATGGGCATCGCCACGCGCTTCTACGATCCGCTGATCGGCGCCGGCATCGCCGACCTGATCGGCGACACCACGCGCGCCATCTTCATGGAGAGCCCGGGCAGCCTGACCTTCGAGGTGCAGGATATCCCCGCGATCGTCGCCGCCGCCAAGGCGCGCGGAATCGTCACCCTGCTCGACAATACCTGGGCGACGCCCCTGTTCTTTCCCGCGATCGAGCGCGGCGTCGACCTGACCATCCTTGCCTGCACCAAATATATCGTCGGCCATTCGGACGTGATGCTCGGATCGGTCACCGCCGCGCCGGGTCATTTCGCCCGGCTGCGCGACACGAGCTTCCAGCTCGGCCAGTTCGCCAGCCCGGACGATTGCTGGCTCGGCTCGCGCGGCCTGCGAACGCTGGCGATCCGCCTCGCCCAGCACCAGTCGAGCGCGCTGACGATCGCCAGGTGGCTGAAGGACCAGCCCGAGGTCTCGGCCGTGTTCCATCCCGCCTTGCCCGACTGCCCCGGCCACGAGATTTTCCTGCGCGACTTCAAGGGATCGTCGGGCCTGTTCTCTTTCACCCTGAAGGACGCGACCGAAGAAGCACGCGCTGCGCTGATCGACGGACTCGAGCATTTCGGCATCGGCTATAGCTGGGGCGGCTTCGAGAGCCTGGCGCTGCCGGTCGATCCGGCGCGCTATCGCACCGCCACGAAACGGCATGACGACGGGCTGCTGGTGCGGTTGCAGATCGGCATAGAGGACCCGGACGATTTGATCCGCGATCTCGCGGCGGGGCTCGAACGCTTCAGGGCAGAGCTCGCGTGAAGCCGGTCGCCGCCTGGCTGCAAGCACAGGGGCTGGCGACCATCTCGCAAACCATGCTGGTCGAAGCGGCCATCGCCGGCGGGCTGGTACTTCTTGCGCTCGCGTGCGGCGTAGTCGCGGGCCGGCTCCTCGGCCCCGCCGCCGAACGCGAATGGAAACAGCGCCTCGGCACCCATGCCGAGGGTGTCGGGGGCCGGCTGCACCGTATCATCCGGCACGGCACCGCCGTCCTGCTGCTCGCCATCCTCCTCAATGCCGTGCCCTGGCCACCGCTGGCCGGGATACCGATCGGCCTGGCGCTCGGGGCGGCGGTCGGGCTCACCAGCGTCTCGATCCTGCGCGGACTGGGCATTCCGCGCTGGATGGCATGGACGGTCGCCGCGATCCTGTTCGTCGCTATCTTCAGCCACGCGGTGGGCGGGCTTGAGCCGATCACCGACACGCTGGACCGCATCGGCTTCGACATCGGCAAGCGTCGATTCTCGCTGCTCGCGCTGATCATCATCCTGGTCACGGCGACCGCGCTGTTCGCGGGGGTACGCCTGGTCAACAGGGCGACGGGCCACTGGATTGCCGGCGCGCGCGGGATGGACGCCACCCAGAAGCTGCTGGCGCAGAAGCTTTCCGCCATCGCGGTCGTCACCCTCGCCTTCTTCGTCGGGATCGACCTGCTCGATATCGATCTCACTGCCTTCGCCGTCTTTTCTGGCGCGTTCGGCCTGGCGGTCGGCTTCGGGCTGCAAAAAACGATCGGCAACCTGATCGCGGGGATCATCCTGCTGATGGACCGGTCGATCAAGCCGGGCGATGTGATCGTCGTCGGGGAGAGCTTCGGCTGGGTCAACCGCATCGGCATCCGCGCCGTCTCCGTGCTGACCCGCGACGGCAAGGAGCATCTGATCCCCAACGAGAACCTCATGACCAACGAGGTCGAGAACTGGTCCTATACCGATCGCAACGTGCGGGTGCGGATTCCGGTGACGATTGGCTATGGTTGCGACCTGAAGCTCGCCCAGGAACTGATGCTGCGCGCCGCGACCGAGAGCCCGCGCGTGCTCAACAGCCCCAGATCGAACGTCTGGCTGACGGCCTTCGGGGGAAGCGGCGTCGAGCATGAGATTCTCGCCTGGATCAGCGATCCGGAAAGCGGGGTCGGCAATGTCCGGTCCGACGTGCTCAACCGGCTCTGGTGGCTGTTCAAGGAGCATGGGATCCAGATCCCCTACCCTCAGCGCCAGATCCATATCAGCCACGACGAGCCCCCGACTCCTCCGTTGCCCTGAAACCAGCCCACTGTTGCGCAGGTGCAACATGCTCCGCAAACCCGCGGGCGTGTCGGAGAATTATGTTGTGCGCTGCAGCGCGTTTCGGCAATCTTTCCTTACCGAACGGAAACATTGGCACGGGGTCGTTGCACGGCCCATCACAGATGCCTTGTCCGTCGGCACGCAGGCTGGGGCCCGGTTTACACATTGAAAGGGACACCCATGCGCTTTTCCATGATCAGCCTCAGCGCGCTGACGCTCGTCTCCGCCACGCCGGCTTTTGCGGACGAAACCGCGCCGCCGCCGCCGATCACCATCAACGGCAGCGCCACCGTCGTGACCGATTACCGCTTCCGCGGCATCTCGCAGACGGACAAGAACATCGCCGTTCAGGGCGGCATCACGGTCAGCCATGAATCGGGCTTCTATGTCTCTGCATGGGGTTCCTCGGTCAGCGGCTATGTGACCGCAGCCGGCAACGCCGCGCAGGAGCTCGATCTGATCGCCGGCTTCAAGAAGACCTGGAACGGCACGACCTTCGACATCGGCGCGCTCTATTACGTCTATCCGAAGACGAAGCTGGCCGGCAGCGTCGTCTCGTCCGACTTCATCGAGCCCTATGTCTCGGTCGCGCACACTTTCGGCCCGGTCACGGCCAAGGCGACGGCCAATTATGCGCCGAAGCAGAAAGCCCTGTCGCTCGACCAGATCGGCCCGAAGCAGGACAATCTCTATCTGGCCGGCGACCTGTCGGCCGCGATCCCTGGCACGCCGATCGGCCTGACCGGCCATCTCGGCCACACCTTCGGCCCGAGCTGGCTGTCGATCGGTAAGGAATATACCGACTGGGGCCTCGGCGCGACGGTGACCTACAAGGCGCTGACCCTCGGCGTGCAATATGTCGATACCGACGGCGACTTCATCACCCCGACTGGCAAGAATGCCAGCAAGGCGGGCGTGGTCGGCTCGATCGGCGTCAGTTTCTGACCAACCATAGCCGTTCGTGCCGAGTAGCGACCGAGTAGGCGAAGCCGTATCGAGGGCGCGTACCGACGCACAGGCGAGTGCGAGACGCCTGTCCCTCGATACGCCATCTCGACAGGCTCGATGGCACTCGGGACGAGCGGTGATGTTTCTGGTTTTGCGCTGATGCTCCAGGCAATCGTAACGCTATAAAAGGGGGCGGCCGAGGCCGTCCCCTTTCGCTTATCCACTCGCGGCGACAAGCGCCTTTACCGCTGCCGACCGCGGCGCCGCGACGATCGAGTCGGCCGGCCCCACCTCGACGATCCGCCCTGCCTCCATCACCGCGATGCGGTGACACAGGCGCCGCGCCACCGCGATATCGTGAGTGATCATCAGGATGGCGAGCCCGCGCGACCGCTGCAGTCGCTCGAGCAGGTCAAGAATCCGCTCCGCCACCAGCACGTCGAGTGCCGACGTCGCCTCGTCGAGGATCAGCAGGTCGGGCGACGCCACCAGCGCCCGGGCGATCGCCACGCGCTGGGCCTGTCCGCCGGAAAGCCCCGCCGGCCGCCGATCGGCGAAACCAGCGCCCAGCTCGACGGTCTCGAGCGCGTCGATCGCGCGGCCGCGGCGCTCGGCCGCCGTCAGACCCGGCATCAGATAGCGAAGAGGCTCCGCGACGCTTTCCGCCACTGTCCATTGCGGATCGAGGCTCGCCACCGGATCCTGGAACACCGCCTGCATGCGCGCGCGATGCTCGCGACGCATCGCGCGCCTCGGCGGCAATGACTCGCCGCGCCACCGCACGTCCCCGGCATCGCACGGCCCGATCCGCCCGATGGCGCGTGCCAGCGTCGACTTGCCCGATCCCGACGCCCCGACGATCGCCAGCGCCTCGCCCTCTGCGAGGGTGAGCGACACACCGTCGACGGCGGCGACAAGACTGCCGCGCCAGCCGGGTGCACGAAAGCCGACATGAATGTCACGAGCTTCAGCCAGGAGCCCGCCCGTCGCCGGCAGATCGGGCGCGGGATCGCCGAGCCTCGGACTCGCGGCAATGAGCGCCCGGGCGGCATTGCTCGCAGGATGCGTCATGACGTCATCCGCCAGCCCCGCCTCCACCACCCGCCCCGCGTCCAACACCACGACGCGATCAGCATGGCGCGCCACCAGCGCCAGATCGTGGCTGACCATCAGCAGTCCGAGCCCGTCGTCGCGCAGCCGGGCAAGCACATCTATGATCGCATGGCGCAGATGCGCGTCGAGCGCGCTGGTCGGCTCGTCCGCGACGAGCAGCGACGGACCATGCGCGATGGCAGCGGCGATCAGCACGCGCTGGCGCTCGCCACCGGACAGCCGGTGGGGATAGGCATCGAGCCTGGTCTCGGGCGCGACGAGCCCGACCCGGTCAAGCATGGCCGCGAGCGCCGCCCGCCCCGGTCGAGGCCCGCCCAGCGCCATCGCCGCCTCGGTCAGTTGCGCGCCGATCTTGAGATGCGGGGTGAGCGCGGTCAGCGGATGCTGGAACACGAAGCCTGCGCGGGCGCGGATCGGGCGCAGACCGGCGTCGCCCAGGCCGACCAGTTCATGCCCGTCGAACCGCGCCGAACCGCTCGCGACGCCTGCGCTCAATCCAAAGGGCGCGAGACAGGACAGGCTCTTGCCCGACCCGGACGCTCCCACCAGCGCCGTGCAGCCGCCGGGTTCGATGGCGAAGCCAACATCATGGACCAGCGACGTCCCGCCGATCGCCACGCCAAGCCGCTCGACCGCATAGAGCGTCACCGGGCGAGCCGGTCGCGCAGGCGTTCGCCCAGCGCGCTCAGCGCGAGGATCAGGCCGACCAGCACGCCGCCCGGCACCAGCAGGGCGAACGGCGCGACATCCATGTCCTCCGCCCCGTCATGGACCAGGATGCCGAGCGAGGTCAGCGGTTCCTGAACGCCCAGCCCGAGGAAGGAAAGGAAGCTTTCGACCATCACCACCTGCGGCACGGTCAGCAGCAGATAGGCAAGCGCCACGCCGGCGACATTGGGCAGCACGTGACGCAGCAGGATCGCGCCCGATGGCGCCCCGGCCGCCTCGGCTGCGAGCACGAACGGCCGGTGACGCAGCGCCATGACCTGTCCGCGCACGACCCGCGCCATGGTCAGCCACTCGACCGCGCCGATGCCGAGGAAGACCAGGACGATCGACCGGCCGAACACGACCATCAGCAGGATGACGACGAACATGAAGGGCAGCGCATAGAGCGCATCGACCACCCGCATCATCGCCTCGTCGACCCGTCCGCCGACCCAGCCGGCGATGGCGCCCCAGGCGGTGCCGATCAGCAGCGCCACCAGCGCCGCCGCGCCCGCGACCGTCAGCGTGATGCGCGTGCCGATCAGCGTGCGGGCGAGCAGGTCGCGTCCGACACTGTCGGTGCCGAGCGGATGGCCATGAGCGAAGGGCGCGGCGCGTACCCCGTCCCAGTCGATCTGGTCGTAGCTCCAGGGCAGTGCGAAGGGCAGCAGCAACGCCGCCAGCACCACCGCGACGATGCTCCATCCCGCAAGCCTCATCCGCGCACCCGCGGGTCGAGCCAGCCATAGGCAAGGTCGGCGATCAGGTTGAAGAGCAGGATCAGCCCCGCATAGAGGATCACCACGCCGAGCACGAGCGGATAGTCCCGGTTGAGCGCACCCTGCACGAAGTAGCGGCCAAGCCCGGGCAGGCCGAACACCGTCTCGATCACCACCGCGCCCGTCAGCAACCCAGCCGCGGCCGGGCCGAGATAGCTGACCACCGGCACCAGTGCCGGGCGCAGCGCATGGCGCCACAGGATGACGCGTGGTACCAGGCCGCGCGCCCGCGCGGTCAGCACATGATCCTGGACCAGCGCCACCGCCAGCCCGGCGCGCGCCAGCCGTGCGATCGCTCCCGCGACGGGGAGCGCCAGCGCGATCACCGGCAAGAGCAGCGAGCCCGGGCCATCGAGGCCGGAGACGGGCAATAGCTGAAGCCACAGGGCGAAGACGAGCACCAGCAACGGACCGGTCACGAAGGTCGGGATCGCCGTGAGCAGCGTCGCGGCCGTCATGATCGCGCGATCGGCCGGGCCGCCGGCATGAGTCCCCGCGACCATCGCGCCGCCGATCCCGAGGCCGAGCGCCAGCAGGAGGGCGAGCCCGCCCAGGGCCAGCGACACCGGCAGGCCCTGCGCGATCAGCGCGCCGACGGTGAAGTCCTTGTAGACCAGCGACGGACCGAAATCGCCGGTCAGCACGCCGCCGAGATAGCGCGCTGCCTGTTCGGGCAAGGGTTTGTCGAGACCATAGGCCGCAGCGATGGCGGCGCGGGTCGCCGGGTCTAGCGGACGTTCCGTATCGAAGGGGCTGCCAGGCGCCACGCGCATCAGCGCGAACGACAGGAGGATGACCGCTAGTAACGTCGGCACGGCGGCCGCGAGCCTGCGGATCAGGATCCCGCGCATGGCCTCTTACTCCCCTCCCGCCTGCGGGAGGGGCTGGGGGAGGGCCTGTCCCCAAGCGCTCGCTCGATTTGGGCTACGACGCCCTCGATCTGTTGCAGCACTTGGTTGTTCCAGAACCGGATCACCCGAAAGCCCTGCACTTCGAGATATCGCGTTCGTGCCTCATCCGTGGAGGCGTTTGAATCAATCAGCTTCGCCGAGCGAGCAACAACGTCGCAGACGAAGGGACCTATGGGAACCTGACGGTTAAAACGCGCGCCCGCAACTTTACGAGCGCTGAGATGAGCCCACAGCTTACGTTCGGCATCCGTCGCATTGGCACGCAATTCGCGGGCCCGGAGCGTCGGTCGACCGTAAGCCTTGTCCAACAGGCCCTCCCCCAGCCCCTCCCGCAAGCGGGAGGGGAGTTTTAGCGCGCGCTCGTCGGCTTAGGGATTCGGCGTGGCAGTGCGGGCGTCCTGGCCGTCCCCTTCGGGCGCGGCGACGATGTCGCGCGTGGTCGAGCCCTTGTCGACCACGGCGGTGCCGGGATCGCCGACCGCCGAGCGGATGCCCGGATCGGCGCTCTCGGAACCGGCGGCGTCGATCGTCGCGCTCTCCGAGGCGCTGCGTGCCGACCTGCCGCCGAACAGCGCATCAAGCGCCTGCGCGTTCGGGCTCACGTCGTTGGCGCGTGCGGCACCGGGCTGGGGCGGCCGGAGCGAGAAATCGGGCGGGATCACCAGCGGCGCCTGACGCGCGACGGCGAACTCGTCGGGGCGGGCACGGTCCATGCCGCTATGGCCGCAACCGGCGAGCAGGACGGCCAGGCCGAGCCCGGTTGCGATCGACACCAACTTACGCATTCATATTCTCCACTGGATCTCGCCCTGCCCGTGGCTTGTCGCGCACCAGGAGCGCCCGCACAAGCAGGATGAGCACCCCTATCGTAATCGCCGCGTCGGCGACATTGAAGACCAAAAAGGGCCGCCACGCCCCGATGTGGAAATCGGCGAAGTCCACGACATAGCCGTAGCGCACCCGATCCAGGATATTGCCGATCGCCCCGCCGAGCACGAAGCCGAGCGCGACCTGGTCCTGCCTGTTCGGCTCGCGCAGCATCCACACCAGCACGCCGACCGCGATCGCCGCGGTCAGCGCGACCAGGCCCCAGCGCATCGCCTCGGTATCGGCATGAAGCAGGCCGAGCGAGACGCCGCGATTGGCGACGAAGCGCAGGGTGAAGAACGACGTGATCTCCCGCCCCAGGCTGGATTCGTTCAGGCCGAGCATGTCGGTGATGCCATATTTGGTCGCCTGGTCGACGACGAACAGGACAGCGCCGGTGGCAAGGCCGAGGACGGGAAGCTTCTTCATCGCGAGACGACCTTTGCGCAACGATCGTCGAGCGCGCCATCCTCCGCGACGTCGGGCAGATGGCGCCAGCAACGGCCGCATTTGTGGAACGCGGTACGGGTGACCGACACGCTGTCACCGGTCGTCACCTTCGCCACGATGAACAGCTCGGCCAGCGCCTCGTTCGACAGGGGCGATTTCGGCACGGTCACTTCGGCCTCGAGGCTCGAGCGCACGATCTTCTCGCGGCGCAGCGGCTCGATCGCCTCGGTCACCTGCTCGCGCAGCGCCCGCACATCGGCCCAGACGGTCGCGACGGCATCGTCACCCGGCAGCGCGGGCAGTTCAGGCCATTCGAGGAAATGGACCGAGCCCGAATCGTCGGGGAAGCGCGCCTGCCACACCTCTTCCGCGGTGAAGCAGAGGATCGGCGCGGCATAGCGCACCAGCGCGTGGAACAGGATGTCGAGCACGGTACGATAGGCGCGGCGCTTGGGATCGTCCGGCGCATCGCAATAGAGGCAGTCCTTGCGGATATCGAAGAAGAAGGCCGACAGGTCCTCCTGCGCGAAATCCGTCAGCAGGCGGAGATAGCGGTTGAACTCGTAATTCTCCGCTGCCGCCTTCAGCTCGACATCGAGCCGGCCGAGCAGATGGAGCACATAGAGCTCAAGCTCGGGCATGTGCCGCGTATCGACCTTCTCGGCATCGCTGAACCCGTCGAGCGCGCCGAGCAGGTAGCGGAAGGAATTGCGCAGCTTGCGATAGGCGTCCGACGTGGTCGACAGCACTTCCTTGCCGATGCGCACGTCCTCGAAATAATCGGTCTGCGCCACCCACATGCGCAGGATGTCGGCCCCCGATTCGTCGATGATCTTGAGCGGATCGACGACGTTCTTGAGGCTCTTCGACATCTTCTTGCCCTGGCCGTCCAGGGCGAAGCCGTGAGTCAGCACGGCGTCATAGGGCGCCCGCCCGCGCGTGCCGGCGCTTTCGAGCAGCGACGACTGGAACCAGCCACGATGCTGGTCGGACCCTTCGAGATAAAGATTGGCGCGAACGCCCTCGCCATAGCGCTGCTCGATCACGAACGCATGAGTCGATCCGGAATCGAACCACACGTCGAGGATGTCGGTGATGACCTCATAATCCTCGGCGCGATATTTCTCGCCAAGCAGTGCCTGATGGTCGGCCGAGAACCACGCGTCCGCCCCGCCCGCCTTGAACGCCGCGACGATGCGCGCATTGACCGCTGGATCGTTGAGATAGTCGCCGGTCGCGCGGCTGACATAAAGCGCGATGGGGACGCCCCAGGCACGCTGGCGGCTGATCACCCAGTCGGGGCGCTGCTCGACCATCGCGCGGATTCGGTTCTGGCTGCGTGCGGGCACCCAGCGGGTCCGCTCGATCGCATCGAGCGCGATCTCGCGCAAGGTCGGGGCATTGCCGACGCCGTGCCCGAGCACCGGCGCGAAGCCGACATCGGCGCCAAGGTCGACCGGCTCGGCGACGGCAAGGTCCTGCCTGATCTCGTCCATCGGGATGAACCATTGCGGCGTCGCGCGGAAGATCACCTTGGCCTTCGACCGCCAGCTATGCGGATAGCTGTGCGCGAAATCGTCCGACGCGGCGAGCAGGGCGCCCGCCTCGCGCAGATCGGTGCAGATCGGCCCGTCCGAGGCGACGAACTTCTTGTTGATGACGCTGCCCTGCCCGCCCAGCCACAGCCAGTCGGGGCGGTACATGCCCGCGCCATCGACCGCGAAGACGGGATCGATGCCGTGCGCCTTGCACAGCAGGAAGTCGTCCTCGCCATGATCGGGCGCCATATGGACCAGGCCGGTACCGGCGTCGGTGGTGACGAAGTCGCCGGGCAGGAACGGGCGCGGCTTGGCGAAGAAACCACCGAGATGGTGCATTGGGTGACGGGCGACGGCGCCGACGAGTTGCGAACCTTTGCCTTTCCATATCGTCTTGCCGATGTGCGTGGAAATGTCGTGCGGTTCGTTGTCCCGCGACAATAGCTTGCCGACCCGTTTATTGAACTGTTCTAATAACTCCGGGTCATTAGCGACCAAGAAGCGCTTGCCCTGCCACTTTTCGAAGGCTTGCAAATCGTACGCATGGCCCACTTGAAGGCGGTGGACCGTCTCAAGTTCGATGACCGCATATTCGATCTCCGGCCCATAGCTCAGCGCCTGGTTCACCGGGATCGTCCATGGTGTGGTCGTCCAGATCACCGCATGGGCACCGACCAATTCGGGCGCGTTCGGGGCTTCGACGATCTCGAACGCGACGTCGATCTGGGTCGACACCACATCCTCATATTCAACCTCGGCCTCGGCCAAGGCGGTCTTCTCGACGGGCGACCACATCACCGGCTTGGCGCCGCGATAGAGCTGGCCGGTTTCGGCGAACTTGAGCAGTTCGTTCACGATCGCCGCCTCGGCGTCGAACTTCATGGTGAGGTACGGGTCTTCCCAGTCGCCCATCACGCCAAGCCGTTCGAACTGGACCCGCTGCACCGCGACCCATTTCTCGGCATAGGCGCGGCATTCCGCCCGGAACTGGGCGACCGGCACCTGATCCTTGTCGAGCTTCTTCGCGCGATACGCTTCCTCGACCTTCCACTCGATCGGCAGGCCGTGGCAATCCCAGCCGGGCACGTACGGCGCATCCTTGCCGAGCAGGGACTGGCCGCGGACGATGATGTCCTTCAGCACCTTGTTCATGGCATGACCCATATGGATGTCGCCATTGGCGTAGGGCGGGCCGTCGTGCAGGATGAAGCGCTCACGTCCCTTGCGCTGCTCGCGCAGGCGATCGTACAGGCCGAGCTTCGCCCAGCGCTCCAGAATGGCGGGCTCCTTCTGGGCGAGGCCTGCCTTCATGGGGAAATCGGTCTTCGGGAGGAAGACGGTGTCGCGATAGTCGCGCTGCGTGTCGGATGCGTCGGTCATGAGTCAGCGGGCTTTAGACGAGAGGGTGATGGGTTGAAAGACCCGCGCCGCATGGAGGCCGCACCATGATGCGGCGTTGGATCGACAGTATTTCTGAGCCACGACATAGATTTCCGGAAGAAAGCCGGGCGCATCACCCCAAGTACCGGTGGAATTTCGCGACCCATCTGCGAGAAGGGCCGAAATCGATCGTTATTTGGACCGTGCAGAATCTTTTCGAACGCACCCGACTCTTCCGACTTGAGACTCCGGGCGATCATCTCCCCGCAGCTGCACGATCTCGCAGGCAGCATTGAGGCAGGCAAGTAATAATTTCGCGAGGGGTATCGGATTTTCTTCACGCTGTACTTGGGCCCCGGCTTGATGCCGAACGGCCCTAGCGGGCGGGTGGCCTTGTGTGAATCGGGCCCCGCGCCGCTCGTCACACCGCCCTGGCCGGGCGGCGGAGGTCGAGCAGCCCCCCGCCGCCCGGCTGTTGTGCGGGCCGGGAGGCTTTTAGCCCGCGTTGGCCAGCGCCACCGCGTCAGCGCCGGCGGGGAAACGGAGCCGGCCCGTCATATCGTTGACCGCAGCCCAGACTGCCTCGGCAACATCGGTTTCCCTCGTCGTCAGGGCCGGCTGGCCGAAGGCGGCGAAGATCGGCGCCGCGAAGTCGGCATAGGCCGCCGGAATCAGCTCCCCGATGGGGATCGTGCCGTTTGCCGCAAAGCGCGTCGTCGGGGCGTAGCCCGGCTCGATGAGCCTGGCGCGGATATCGAAATAGGCGAGTTCATGCGCCAGGGAGGCGGTGAAGCCCTCGATCGCTTCCTTGCTGGCGGTGTAGGCAGCCGCCAGGGGCATCGGCGCCAGCGTAACGCTGGACGTCACGTTGACGATCGTGCCCGAGCGGCGCTCGCGCATCTGCGGGATCACTGCCTGCACCATGGCCATCGTGCCCAGCGTGTTGGTGTCGAACACCTTGCGGATATGCGCCATCGGCGTCGCTTCGAAGGCGCCGACGACGCCGATGCCGGCATTGTTGACGAGGACGTCGATCCGCCCGGCAGCCTCGATGGCAGCGGCGATGCTGTCGTCGCTGGTGACGTCGAGCGGCAGGATGCGCAGTCTTTCGGACCGGGGCAGGACGTCAGGGTCCGGCGTCCGCATGGCGGCGATGACGTTCCAGCCATTGGCCAGGAAGTGGCGCGCGGTTTCGAGGCCGTAGCCCGAAGATGTGCCGGTGATCAGGATCGTTTGCATTGGGACCTCCATCTGGTTGCGATGATCCCTGATACGCTCAACCGGCAGGACTAAATATAATCAATACTCCTTGAATCATGTCTGATCGTCCAGATTTACCGATCAGGCCGCCTCGGCTGCCGGAACGCTTCGAGCGAATTTCCCGGGCGAGCACCCCAGCCGTTTCCGGAAGGCCGTGCTGAAGGCGCTGGCGGATTCATAGCCGATCTCATCGGCGATCCTGTCGAGTGTCTTCGCGCCCCGGATAAGCGAGTCCTTTGCCAGCGCCATGCGCCAGCGCCCAAGATATTCGATCGGGCCGCACCCGAGCGCATCCCCGAAGCGGGCGGCAAATGCCGAGCGCGAGAGGCCGGCAATCCCGGCGAGTTCAGCGACCGTCCAGCCCGCCCGGACATCCGCATGCATCGCGCGAAGGACGCGGGCGAGGACCGGGTCCCGCATCCCGCCGAGCAGTCCGGCCACGCCTGAATCCATGCCGCGCCACCGCAGCGCTTCCACGAGCAAAATCTCAAGCAGCCGCTGCAGGATCATGTCCTTGCCGGGATCGTCGCGCCCGCATTCCTCCATGATGAGCCCGATCACCGTGCCGAGCCTGTCTGCGCGACCCTGCGATGCCGGGATGTGGATGACGCTCGGCAACAGCGCGAGCAACAGGGCGGCATTGGCCTGCTCGATGCGGAACGTCCCGCCCAGCGAGACGAAATCGGGCTCTCCTTCCTGATCGCCATGCCTGACGGGGATGTCCATCGGCTCCCGAAACGCGCCCTCGATTCCCGGATGGCTGCTCAGCGAAAACGGGGGTGTCGAGGGCAGAAGGAGGAAGTCCCCCTTCCCGAACCTGGCCGGCTCCTGCCCCTCGAAGGTGATCCAGCATTCCCCCTCAAGGATGATCGTGAAGCCGGGCGCATCGTGAGCGGCGTATCGCACGCCCCACCGGCCCCTTCCGCTGATGGGTTTGGAGATCGCCGTACTTGGGCGAAGAAGCGCAATGGCGTCGCTAAGCGGGTCCATACAGACGATCCATAATGAAATATCGCCATTAGCTTATAGAAAAGCCTGCCCGCCTGTCCATGCGGGTCATGCTCGATCTTCGTGTTGCGGTTCGTACAATCGGCTGGCGAGATCGGCGCGGATCGCCATTTTCCTCATTGGCGCAGTCCCGGCATGGACAAGGATTCGCGCAGAGGGCGCAGAGACGCGAAGCTCCTTTGCGGAAGGATCATCGTGCGCCGGCAAGCCGACTGTTTGTGGACGATGCAACGGGTCTTGTCCGCATCACCGCCCCCTCCGACAAGGCTCGTGCCCCCTTGGCCGCTATGCCGCCACCGTCGCCAAGGGAGGAGGAACGTCAAGCGCCTCGCGCAGGGCGGGCTGGCGGGAGCGGCTGACGGGCAGCGGGGCGCCCTCGCTCAGGTGCAGCCGCCAGCGGTCCCCGTCGCGCTCCAGGCGCTGCACCTGCGCCAAATTGGCGATCACCGACCGGTGGACGCGCAGGAAGCTCGCCGGCAGTTCGCTCGCCATGCCGTCGAGGCGCGCGGCGTGCAGCAGGCTGCGGCCGCCGAGCAGCCGCAGCTCGACATAGTCGTCAGCCCCGACCACCGCGAGGATCTCGGCGACCGGCACCAGCTCGACGCCCCGCGCCGAGGCGACGGTCAGGCGGTCGGGGCGGCTGGCGGCGCGAGTCAGGGCAGCCTCCCGCCCGCGGTCGTCACGGCCGAGCCGCACGACCTCGACCATCAGCAGCGGCAGCACCAGCCCGGCGGCGAGCAGGAAATAGGAAAAGTCGGCCAGCCATTCGGGGAAGCCGAGGGCAAGGGCAAGGAACAGCACCAGATAGGCAAGGGTCGGCCGCGCGCCGGGGACACGCCGATGCACGCCCACCGATGCCGGTACGGCGGCGAGCGCCACCCCCAGGATCAGCGCCCCGACCGTCTTCATGTCGAAGCCCGGAAGCAGGGCCGTGGCGCCGACCGCACCCAGGGCGAGGCCGACCATCAGGCCCCGCGCCCTGGGCAGGAACCGGGTGGCGACAAAGGCCACCAGCAGGATCGCGAAGGCAGCCGCCAGTACCCAGATGGCGCTCATCCGCCAGGCGTGCAGGGGATAGGAATAGTCGAACAGCGTCCGCAGGCTCTCGACGACGGCCTGCAGGGCAGCGACCCCGGCCATGGCAGCCAAGACCAGGCTCGACCCAGTACGGCGCATGGCGTGGATGACGCCGAAGCCGAACGCAGCGGCCAGCAGGGCACCGGCCGCCAGGAAGATGACGGCCAGCGGCGCGATGCGCGGCGGATAGGGATAGGGCGCGACGGCAATGGCGCTTATCGGGCGGGCGAAATGAAGGCCGCCGTGGAAGGACGACAGGCGAAGCACCAGCATGTTCCCATCAGGCAGCCAGGCGGTCTCGCGGATCGGAAAGATCGCCTGGTAGCGCCCGGGAATCTCGGCCTCTGCCGTCGCGCCGGGCTGGCCGTTGGCGCCGAGGCGGCGGCCGTTGAACCAGGCCTCGGACGAGGCAACGCCCGCCACATAGAGAACGCGTGGCCGGGTGTCGGCCGGGACGCTGACGGCGGACCGGATCCACAGCTCGCGTCCTTGAGGATCGACGAAATCCCGGATCGGGCGGCAGTCGCTCAGCACCGGGCCGGCGGGGCCGACCGTGCCATGGCAGGCTTGCCACGACAGGTCCTGCGCCCGGGCCGCGGTCACGGGGATCATCAGGAGGAGGGAGAGGAACAGGATTCGCCACATGCGCGCCCCTCTAGGGCGCCGCTCGCCGAGATGCACCGCCATTCGCCGATGACCGGCCGCCATTGACCGAAGCAGGCTGGCGGACGGCGGCGCGAACGGCTCAGCCGGGGGCATGACCAACATATCGCTCAATCGCCGCGCCGTGCTCGCTGCCGCCGCCCTCGCCCTCCCCGCCCTGGCGATCGCCCGGGCCTCTGCCCAGACGGCGCCCGGGACGGCGCCTTCGCCGGAGGCCGGCCCCTTCCGCTTCAAGGGCTGGCGCGGCGAGGAGACCGACGCAGAGCGGGGCTATTTCGAGGTTCCGGAGGACCGCCGCGATCCCCGCTCACGGAAGATCCGTCTTGGCTATGTCAGGTTCCGGTCGACGGCGGCCCGGCCGGGCCCGCCGATCATCTATCTGGCCGGAGGACCGGGCGGCGAGGCCACGGGAGCGGCGACCGGACCGCGCTTCCCGATCTTCATGGCCCTGCGCGCGGTGGCCGACGTCATCGCCTTCGACCAGCGGGGCACCGGCCTGTCCAGCACCATCCCGGAAAGGCCGACGTCGACGCGCACCCCGCCAGCGTTCACCGAGGCCGGGCTGACGCCCTATTTCCGTTCGGAGCTCCAGAGCGCCTGGGCCGACTGGACCAGGGCCGGCGTGGCCATGGCAGGCTACAACACCGAACAGAGCGCCGACGATATCGATGACCTGCGGCGCCACCTGGGCGCGGAGAAGATCGATCTCTGGGGCACCAGCTACGGCTCTCACCTGGCGCTCAGCATCCTCAAGCGGCACGGCGGCAGGGTGAACCGCGTGGCCCTATCCAGCCTCGAGGGCCAGGACCAGACGGTGAAGCGGCCGGCACGGATCGATGCGTATCTGCGCCAGGTGGACGCCCTGCTCGATGCCGACCCCGCCGTCCGCGCGGCGATCCCCGACCTGCCCGCCCTGATGCGCCGCGTGCACGTCAAGCTGGAGGCGCAGCCGGCCCTGACGCCGGTCACGCTGAACGACGCGCCGACCCAGATCAGGATGGGCGGCTTCGGCGTCCAGATGCTGGCGAGCGGGCTGATCGCCAATCCCCGCACGCTCGCCATGCTGCCAGCCCTGTACCTCGCGCTGGACGCCGGCCGCATGGCTGCGCTGACCCCGCTCCTGGGCGATGTGGGCGGGCTGCTGAGCCTGAGGGGCATGCCCGAGGCAATGGACCTGGCGTCCGGAATCTCCCCGCGCCGGCTTGCCCTGGTGCGGCGCGAGGCGCGCACTGCCGTGCTGGGCGAGACGCTGAACTTCCCGATGCCGCAGCTGCTTGGCGCCATCCCCGGCGTCGACCTGGGCGAAGGCTTCCGCGCGCCGATCAGCATCGAGCACCCCGCCCTGCTGATCGCCGGGTCGCTGGACGGCCGCACGCCGCTGGCCGAGCAGGACGAGGTGGCGGCGCAGTTCAGGCGCAAGTCCCGGGTGATCGTCGAGAACGCGGGCCACAATGTCTTCGAGGCGCATCCCGAGGTGCAGCCGCTGCTGGTACGGTTCTTTCGCGGCGATGCCGTGGCCGATACCCGGCTGACCCTGCCGCCGCCGACCTTCAAGCTGGCGTGATCGCCTGCCCCTCTCCCACCGGGAGAGGGGCTAGAGGCTCATCCGTTGCGCACGAGCCCGACATCGCTGAACGGCTTGGGCTCCATCGGCGGGATGGTCGCCGCGTTCAGTTCGCGCTGCCAGAAGCCGACATCGATCCAGCGGCCCTGCTTGTAGCCGACCTCGCGCAGCACGCCGGTGCGGCGGAAGCCGACCGATTCATGCAGGCGGATCGAATGATCGTTGGGCAGCGCGATCGCGCCGATCGCGTGGGTGAAGCCCTGCACGCGCAAGGTCGCGACCAGCGCCTCGTAGAGCTGGCGGCCATTGCCCTGGCCCTGGGTACCGCTGGCGAGATAGACCGACGTCTCGACGATATATTTATAGGCCGGGCGATCACGGAACTTGGTCGCATAGGCATAGCCGAGCACGCCGCCCTCCTCGTCGCCATTGGTGACGACAAGCCAGGGATAGAGCCCGTCCGACGCATGCATGCGAGTCCGCATCGCACGCGCGTCCGGCGGCTCGAGCTCGAACGATACGGTGCCCGTCTCGACATAAGGCGCGTAGATCGCGGCGATGGCCGCTGCATCCTCAGGTCTGGCGGAACGGATTGCGATCATTGAGTCACCTTTGCGAGTACGAAATCCATGAGCTTGATGTCGGAGGCTGACGCGGCCGGCCCGCCCAGGCCGTCGCACTCGAGGCAGCGCGCCTGGATCGCGGCACCGGTGCCGATTCGCTTCACGTCGCCCAGCGCGCGGGCGAAGACCGCCCGGCGCTCCATCGCGATCCTGGTGAAGGCGTCGGCGCCCTCCCCGCTCGCGCTGTCGTCATCGTCGCCCGGCCCGATCAGCTTCTGGACGAACCTGCCGAACCAGGCCGGCTTCTTTTCGAGATATTCGGCATGCACCGCGTCAGGCTTCAGGCCCGCGCGTTTCGCCGCCTCGTCGATCGCGTCCTTCAGCCCGCCGAAACGATCGACCAGGCCGATCTGCCGCGCCGTGCCGCCATCCCACACCCGGCCCTGGCCGATCTCGTCGACCCGCGCCGGGCTGAGCTTGCGCGCCTCCGACACGCGGGTGATGAACTGGCGATAGCCATTCTCGATCCCCGCCTGGAAGATCGCGTCGGTCTCCGCCGTGAAGCCGCCCATCACGTCGGGCTGGCCGGACAGCGGCGTCGTCTTCACCCCGTCGGTGGTGACGCCGATCTTGCGCAGCGTGTTCTCGAACGACGGGATGATGCCGAAGATGCCGATCGACCCGGTGATGGTGTTCGGCTGGGCGAAGATCACGTCGCCCGCGGTCGACACCCAATAGCCGCCCGAGGCGGCAAGGCTGCCCATCGAGACGACGATCGGCAGCTTCTGCGCCTTCGCCTCCATGATCGCGCGGCGCATGTCCTCCGACGCGAGCGCCGAGCCGCCGGGCGAATCGACCCGAACCACCAGCGCCTTCAGGCTTTTCTTCGCCAGCCCGTCGAGCAGCGCCTTGGCGACGGTGTCCGCGCCCGCGCTGCCGCTGCCCGACTTGCCGTCGACGATGTCGCCGGCGATGGTCAGCACGCCGATCGCGGCGCCGCCGGTCGGCAGCGGGTTCGCCTCGACATAGGCGGCATATTTGATCGTGTTGAAATTGCCCGGTGCCTTGCTGCTGTCGGACCCGGCAATCTCCGCCACGCGCTTGTTGAAGTCGAACCGGGTGCCGAGCTTGTCGACCAGACCGGCCTGCAGGTTCGCCTTGGCGATATCGCCCTTGACCGCAGCGATCACCTCGCCCGGCTTGCTCAGGAAATCGGCGAACTTCGCCTTGGGCCGCGCCTTGGCGATCGCTTCCTGCCACTGCCCGAACAGCACGCCGTACAGCTTGAGATTCTCTTCCTTCGCCTCGGGCGAGGCATCGGTCCGGGTATAGGGCTCGACAAAGGATTTATACTTGCCGACGCGATAGACGTGCGCATTGACGCCCAGCTTGTCGATCAGCCCCTTGTAGTAAAGCTGCGATCCGCCCGGCCCCATGAACAGGGTGCCGCCCATCGGGCTCATCCAGACCTCGCTGGCATTGGCGGCGAGGCGATAGCCGGAATCGGTATAGGCGGTGGCATAGGCCAGCACCGGCTTGCCGCCGTCGCGCACGCGGCGCACGGCATTGGCGACCTCATCGACTGCTGCGGGATAGCCGCCGCCGAACGAGTCGAGATCGAGCACGACCGCCTTCACCCGATCGTCGTCCTTCGCCTTGTCGAGCGCGCGGACCAGGTCGCGCAGACGATACTGGCGCACCGGTGCCGCGCCGCCGAGCGTCGCGAACGGATCCGATTCAACGGGCTGCTCGACGATCTGGCCATCGAGCCGCAGCAGCAGCGCGCCGTCGCGGATCGCGGTCGGCCCGGGCTTCGCGGAGAGCGCGCCGAACAGCAGGCCGAAGAAGATGAGCATGGCGATCAGGACAAGCCCGTCCTTGATGCCGACCAGGATCTTCCAGGCGCCCCGAACCAGTTTCACTTCGCCGTTCCCCTGCATATGCGGTTGCACCCTCACCGCTAGAGCAAGCGCGTACGGGAGTAAACTTCCCTGCCTGCCCGTAGCCCGCCCGGGGCACGGCGCATCGACGGGGCGACAGCCGGTGGCTTTTTTCAGGCGGCGAACCGTTGACGCGGGGCGGGGGCGAGCACATATGCACCTCGCTGGCACTCACCTTTGGCGAGTGCTAACAACCAATCACGACCCCAAGATAAAGGGACTAGCGCATATGACCTTTCGTCCATTGCACGACCGCGTCCTCGTCCGCCGCGTAGAGGCTGAAGAGAAGACCGCGGGCGGGATCATCATCCCCGAGACCGCCAAGGAAAAGCCGCAGGAAGGCGAAGTCGTCTCCGTCGGCACCGGCGCGCGCGCCGACGACGGCACGATCACCCCGCTGGACGTCAAGGCCGGCGACAAGATCCTGTTCGGCAAATGGTCCGGCACCGAGGTCAAGATCGACGGTGAAGACCTGCTGATCATGAAGGAATCCGATATTTTGGGTATTGTTGGCTAAGCCACGATTGCTCTGAATTTCCTCAACTTTCCAATTTGAAAGGGTAGCCTCACATGGCAGCCAAGGACGTAAAATTTTCGCGTGACGCGCGTGAGCGCATTCTCCGCGGCGTCGACATCCTCGCCGACGCGGTGAAGGTCACGCTCGGGCCGAAGGGCCGCAACGTCGTGATCGACAAGTCGTTCGGCGCACCGCGCATCACCAAGGACGGCGTCACCGTCGCCAAGGAGATCGAGCTGAAGGACAAGTTCGAGAACATGGGCGCGCAGATGCTGCGCGAAGTGGCCTCGAAGACCAACGACGTCGCCGGCGACGGCACCACCACCGCGACCGTTCTCGCCCAGGCGATCGTCCGCGAGGGCATGAAGTCGGTTGCGGCCGGCATGAACCCGATGGACCTGAAGCGCGGCATCGACCTCGCGGTCATCGAAGTCGTCAAGGACCTCAAGGCACGTTCCAAGCCCGTCTCGGGCACCAAGGAAATCGCCCAGGTCGGCATCATCTCGGCTAACGGCGACACCGTCGTCGGCGAGAAGATCGCCGAGGCGATGGAGAAGGTCGGCAAGGAAGGCGTGATCACCGTCGAGGAAGCGAAGGGTCTCGAATTCGAGCTCGACGTCGTCGAGGGCATGCAGTTCGACCGTGGCTATCTGTCGCCCTACTTCATCACCAACCCGGAGAAGATGTCGGTCGAGCTGAACGATCCGTACATCCTGATCCATGAGAAGAAGCTGTCGAACCTGCAGGCGATGCTCCCGATCCTGGAAGCGGTCGTCCAGTCGGGCCGTCCGCTGCTGATCATCGCCGAGGACATCGAGGGCGAAGCTCTCGCCACGCTCGTCGTCAACAAGCTGCGCGGTGGCCTGAAGGTCGCAGCGGTCAAGGCACCCGGCTTCGGCGATCGCCGCAAGGCGATGCTCGAGGACATCGCGATCCTGACCAAGGGCGAGATGATCTCCGAGGACCTCGGCATCAAGCTCGAGTCAGTCACGGTCGGCATGCTCGGCCAGGCCAAGCGCGTCACGATCGACAAGGACAACACCACCATCGTCGATGGTGCCGGCGACCATGACGCGATCAAGGGCCGCACCGATGCGATCCGCCAGCAGATCGAGAACACCACCAGCGACTACGACCGTGAGAAGCTCCAGGAGCGTCTTGCCAAGCTCGCCGGCGGCGTTGCCGTGATCAAGGTCGGCGGTTCCACCGAGGTCGAGGTCAAGGAGCGCAAGGATCGCGTCGACGACGCTCTCCACGCAACCCGCGCGGCAGTCGAAGAAGGCATCGTCCCCGGCGGCGGCACGGCTCTCCTCTATGCCACCAAGGCACTCGAGGGCATGAAGGGCGCGAACGACGACCAGACCCGCGGCATCGATATCGTCCGCAAGGCGCTCTATGCTCCGGTCCGTCAGATCGCCTCGAACGCAGGCCATGACGGCGCCGTGATCTCGGGCAAGCTGCTCGAGGGCAACGATCCGACCCAGGGCTTCAACGCCCAGACCGACCAGTATGAGAACCTCGTCGACAGCGGCGTGATCGACCCGACCAAGGTCGTCCGCACCGCGCTGCAGGACGCGGCCTCGGTCTCCGGCCTGCTCATCACGACGGAAGCCGCCGTGTCCGAGCTGCCGGAAGACAAGCCCGCCATGCCCATGGGCGGCGGCGGCATGGGCGGCATGGGCGGCATGGACTTCTGATTTCGGACGGGAGCAGCGAAGCTGGTCCCGACACGAAATCGGAACGATCCAGGACTGCCCAGCCAACCGGCTGGAAAAAGAAAGGGCCGGAGGGAAACCTCCGGCCCTTTTGCTATTCCAATTTCCCCCGGTGGGGGGAACAAGGAGGAGGAATTAGGTGCATGGATTTTCGGCCAGCGCTCCGCCATGACTCGCCCCCGATGCGTCGCCTGCTCACCTGGATCCTGCCCTGGCTCGCCCTGAGCGCGGCAATCTTCTTCGCCTGGCAGAACGCGGCGACGCTCAACCCGACTCGCCTCGCCTGGCTGCTCGACGGCAATGATCACGGCCAGGCGGTCATCGGCCTCGCTTCCTATCTGCGGTCCCCGCCGCCCTGGCCGTCGCTCCGCTCGACCATGCTGATGGCGCCCGACGGAATCCCGCTCGCGCTGATCGACAGCAACCCCCTGCTTGGCCTGCTCCTGCGCCCGTTCGCCTCGGTGCTGCCGGCCGGCGTCCAGTATCTCGGCTTCTGGCTGCTTGCCTGCATCCTGCTCCACACCGCCTTCGCCGCGGCGCTGGTCAGGCGCTTCGCCCCGACGCCGCTGGCGACGTGGATCGGCGCCGCGCTGCTGACGCTGATGCCGGTGCTGCTGGCGCGCTTCGGACACGTCAATCTGTGCGCGCAATGGCTGATCCTGTGGGCGCTGTGGATCTATGTCGACGCCGGACGATCGGCACGCCCGGGATGGTGGGTGGCGGTCATCACCGCCGCGATCCTGATCCACCCCTATATCCTGGTGATGGTCGCGGCGATCTGGGCAAGCGCCATGCTCCGGCAGCTCGTGCTTGCCCCCGACGGCGCGACCCGCACGGCGATGATCGGCGACATCGCCCTCGTGGTGGCGCCGCTGCTGATCGTCCCGCTGCTGATCGGCACCGTCAGCCAGCCGACCGTCGCAGTCGGCGGCTATGGCGGTTTCTCGATGGCGCTCGACGCATTGTGGAATCCCAATACGGGCACCTATTCGGCGCTTCTCCCCGCCCGGGCGCTCGACCCGGCACAGGCGCTCGAGGGGATGAACTATCTTGGCGTCGGCCTGCTCGTCCTCGTCGCCATCGCGCTGTTCCATGGCGTCCGCCACCGTGCGGAGATCCGGCGCGACGGCCTGTTCAATCGCCTCGCCTGGCTGCTGCCGGCCTTCGCCGCGCTGACGCTCGTCGCCATCGCGCCGCACCTGATCTGGCGCGGCGCGGTGATCGCAACGCTGCCCCTGCCCGACTGGGCCGCCGGGGCGCTCGATCCGATCCGTGCGTCAGGCCGGATGTTCTGGCCGGTCCTCTATACCCTCGCCTTCGCAGCGATCGTGATGGTCGCGCGGATGCGGTTCGGCACATGGCTGCTGGCGGGCGCGCTCCTGCTCCAGGTCGTCGACATGGTGCCGCTGCTCGCCTCGGCGCGGGGCAGCGGGGCGGCTGCCGAACGGACAAGCCCCTATCGCCGCACGCTCGATCCGCGATGGGACGCGCTGATCGCCCGCGCCGACATGGTCCAGTTCGAGCCGCCCGAAATGTATCGCGACCTGGCGCTGCTCGAGGAAATCACCTGGCGCGCGATCGTCGCGGGCAAGCCGGTCAGTTTCTTCTACGCCTCGCGCGAACCGGTCGCCGTGCGCCGCCGCCTCAGGGTGGATAGCGCCGCGTTCGTGATGGGCCAGACCGATCCGCGCCGGCTCTACGTGCTGCTCGACAGCATGCCGCCACCCGCGCTTGCGAGCCGCGTGCGAAAACTCGACGGCGTCTCGATCATCC
>CZQE01000353.1_pt1 | contig 31558 bp, 25 predicted proteins | sample 734431 | NCBI WGS metagenome assembly CZQE01 (sample SAMEA3597869, study PRJEB11362) | hydrothermal vent metagenome | biome: marine hydrothermal vent biome; feature: marine hydrothermal vent; material: ocean water | place: Atlantic Ocean | collected 2010-09-19/2010-10-04
CTGGTCGGCGCGATCTGGGGCAGCGCGATGCTGCGCGAGATCGCGACCGGGAGCGGGGCGGATCGTCGCCGCGCCGCGGGGCTGATCGGGGTGGTGATGGCCGGCGTGGCCGGCCTCGCGCTGCTGCACGGCCTGGCCGATCCACCCGTCTCCACCGGCACCTATGGCGCCTTCCCGATGGCGCTCGACGCGCTGATCAATCCCGCCAATCCGGGGTACAGCCTGTTCTTTCCGTCGACCCCCAACGACCAGGGCCGGGGCTTCGAAGGCTATCAGTATCTCGGGGCCGGGCTGATCCTGCTGGTCGTCGTTGCGATGGCCAGCGCGGTCATCGGCCGGAAGAGATCGCTCCCCACATCACCCATCGCGATTCCGACCGCCGAGCTTCGCTGGCTGCTGCCCGCCTATGCCGCGCTGACCCTGCTCGCGATCACCAACGGCGTGCTCTTCCACGGCGAGCAAGTTCTGTTCGTGCCGCTGCCGCGCGCGGTGATCGACCTGCTCGACGTGGTCCGCGCCTCGGGCCGGCTATTCTGGCCGGTGGCCTATACGCTGATCTACGTCGCGATCCTGCTTGCCTACCGGCTCGAACGGCGCACCCTCCTGCTTGCGGCCGCGCTGGTGCTCCAGATTGCCGACATGACGCCGATGCTCGCCGCGTTGCGAGGCCTCACCGCACGGGCATCGCAGCCCGGCACCTATCAACTCACCCGCGATCCGCGCTGGGACCAGGTCATCGCCAGCGCCTCAGCCATCGAGATGCAGCCACCCGACCCGTTCCGCAACCTGAAGCTGATCGAGGAGATCGGCTGGCGCGCGATGCTCGCCTGCCGCCCGATGCGCCATATGTACGTGTCGCGCGTGCCGCAGTCGGCCCAGCACCGGATCGACGCCGATCGCCGCGCCTTTCTCGCCGGCCGGATCGATCCCACCCGGCTCTACATCCTGTATCAGGGCGAGACAGCACCCGCAGCGCTCGCGCCGCGCGTCCGGATGCTCGACGGCATCGCCTTCATCCCGCCCGCGACACCGGCCGCGCCGCCGACTCTGTGCCGCTGAGCCGGTCCGCCATCGCGCGACCCGGAGTGCGTTAGTTTATTGACACACCCTCTTCCCAAGCAGGGCGAAGCGCGACAAAGTAGTTGCAATCGACACTTTTGGGGAAAGCCCGTCACATGACCGATCTTTCGCGCCGCGAGGCCCTTGCCGCCGCCGCCGGCACCACCCTCGCCGTCGCCATGCCGGCCTGGGCGCAGGACAAGGGCACCCCCGCCGATGTCGCCGCCTGGGACCTGAGCGAGCTCTATCCCAGCGACGCTGCATGGGACGCGGCGCGCAAGGACGTGCTCGCGAAAATCCCCGGCCTGCTCAAGTTCAAGGGCACGCTCGGCACCAGCGCCGACGCGCTTGCCGCCGCCCTGGTCGCCCAGTCCGATCTCGGCCGGGTCGCCGGCCGGGTCTATACCTATATCAGCCTGAAGGCCGATGAGGATCTGCGCGTTGCGGCCAACCAGGAAAGGCAGGCCCAGGCGAGCGACATGTTCACCGCGTTCGGCGAGGCCACGTCCTGGATCGCGCCAGAGCTGCTCGCGCTCGGCAAGGGCAAGATCGACGGCTTCGTCGCCGCGAGCCAGGTCCTCAAGACGCGGTTCGACTTCTATCTCGCCGATATCGTCCGCCAGGCCGAGCATACGCTGTCACCCGAGGGCGAGATCATCCTCGCCGGCACCTCGGCGCCCTTCTCCGGCCCGGGCGACATCCGCGAGCAGCTCGTCGCCTCGGACATTCCGTGGCCGACCGTCACCCTCTCCACCGGCAAAAAGGTCCGGCTCGACGACCAGGCCTATACGCTCAACCGCGACGCGCCCAACCGCGCCGACCGCAAGCTGGTGTTCGATACCTTCTGGGCCGAATATGGCAGGTTCAAGAGCTCGCTCGGCGCTGCCTATCTCAGCCATGTGAAGGCCGACATCTTCCGCAAGAAGGCCCGCAAATACCCGACCTCGCTGGCGATGTACCTGTCAGGCAACAACGTGCCTGAGGCGGTGTACCGCTCGCTCGTCACCGAGACCAACAACGGCCTGCCCCAGCTCCACCGCTATTTCGAGCTGCGCCGCCGGATGCTCAAGCTGCCCGACATGGCCTATTACGACATCTATCCGCCGCTGGTTCAGCTCGACAAGAAAGTGACCGTGCCGGAGATGCGGACGACCGTGATCGAGGCGGTGAAGCCGCTCGGCCCGGAATATGGCGCGATGTTCGCCAAGGCGACGGCGGCGAAGTGGCTCGACCCGCTGCCCCGGCCCGGCAAGAAATCCGGCGCCTATATGAACCCGGGCGCTGCCTATGACGTGCATCCGTATCTGCTGCTCAATCTCGGCGAGAATTACGACGGGATGACCACCTATGCCCATGAATGGGGCCATGCGATGCACACGCTGCTCGCCAACAAGACCCAGGTCTATGACAAGTCGGACTATCCGATCTTCCTCGCGGAGATCGCTTCGACCTGCAACGAGCAGCTTCTCGCCGCCTATATGGTCAAGCAGGCGAAGACGAAGGAGGAGAAGCTCTTCTATCTCGGCCAGCAGCTTGAGGCGATGCGCGGCACCTTCTACCGCCAGGCGATGTTCGCCGAATTCGAGCTTACCGTGCACGACCAGGCCGAGGCCGGCGAGGGCCTGTCGGGCGAGAAGTTCACCGCGATCTATCTCGACCTGCTGAAGCGCTACCACGGTCCGAAGGTGGCGATCGACCCGGCCTATGCCGCTGAATGGGCGTATATCCCGCATTTCTATTCGAGCTTCTACGTCTATCAATATGCGACCTGCATCTCGGCCGCGTCCTATTTCGCCCGCTCGATCCTGAAGGGCGGTGCCAAGGAACGGGACAATTACCTGAGCGTGCTGAAGTCAGGCGGATCTGACTATCCGGTCGAGATCCTGAAGCGCGCCGGCCTCGATATGGCCAGTCCCGCCCCGTATCAGGCGGTCGTCGCGACGTTCAAGGACACGCTCGACCAGGCCGAGGCGCTGATGGGCTGATGGGCGCGGCCGTTCACGGGCCGCCCTACAAACGCCATCGTCACCCCGGGGTCACGGCGCCGCACATCAAAAGCTGAGGCTTTTGCGGATCGGTGGATGCCGGAACAAGCCCGACATGACGATAACGGGAGTGCCCGGCTCTAAGCTCGCCGGTACCGCATGGCGACATCGCACCGCTCATAACGGGCGCCGAAATCGCGCATGATCTCGGCGTCATGGACGAAGCCGAGCTTCTCGTAGAGATGGATCGCCGCCTCGCTCTTGCGGTTGCTGAGCAGATAGAGCGTCTCCGCCCCCATGTCGGCGGCGCGCATGATGATGGCGCGAAGCAGGAATTCGCCGGCCTTGCGGCCGCGCGCCGAGGCCAGCACGCCCATCTTGGTCAGCTCGAACTGCCCCGGCCCGGTCTTCTGCAAGGCGCAGGTGCCGACGATGCCGAGCCCGTCAGCCTCGACGAACAGGATGTCGCCGCCCGGATCGACGATCCGCTCGCGCGGATTCTCCAGTACATCCCGGTCAGTCTGTTCAAGCCGGTACATCGCCTCGATCCATTCGGCATTGATGTCATGGAAATGCCGGGCCAGCGACTCCGAGTAGCGCAGGATCGACAAACCCAGATCGGCGGCGCGCCGATCCAGCGGCTTCTCGTCGAGCGCGCGTTCGATCGCGGAGACCTGGCCGAGAAAGGGGCCGCCCAGTTCCTCGCACAGTGCCGCCACCGCCATATCGATCCGCGGCCACACCTCGCGCTTCGATATCTCCATCGCAGCCTGTCCTGCCGGGGTGAGCGACAACGGCTTCTGGCGCTGGTCCCGCCCTTCCCGCACCACCCCGACCAGGCCCAGCTCGACCAGGCGCGACACGTTGCGCGTCACGCCGGGCTGGCTGATCGCCAGCGCCTCGGCGATCTGTCCGACCGTCAGCGCGCCGTGGCGTTCGATCACGGCCAGCACCGGATAATGGCTCGGCTGGATCGGCAGGCCGGCATCCGCGGCGATGCGCTGCACCTCCGCCTGCATGCGCTCCGCCAGCCGCTTCAGTCGGGTGCCGAGGAAAAGATGACCAAGTTCAGCAACGATATCACTCGTCATGCGCCGCTCCACAAATACGCATAACGGGTTATATAACGCGGTATTTAATGTGCAAGCGCGATTTCATCTGCCAGTCGGGCGGAACGAATCCACCTATCGCTTCATCGCCTCGATCAGCTTCTTCACCTCCTGGGATCGCCCGCGCGGCAGGATCAGCACGTCGTTGCCGCTGGCGACGACGATCAGGTCCTCCACCCCGACCAGCGCGATCCGCACGCCGTCGCTGCGTACCAGGCAATTGGCGGTGTCGATCGCGATCACTTCACCATGATGGACATTGCCCGCGGCATCGCCCGGGCTGATCTCGTGCAGCGCGTCCCAGCTTCCGACGTCGCTCCAGCCCATGCTGACCGGCACCACCGCGACCCGCTCCGCCTTCTCCATCACGGCATAGTCGATCGAATCGGCCGGCGAGGCAGCGAAGGCATCGGCATCGGGGTAGATGCGACAGCCCTCGGTGCGCGCCGCCGCCATCGCGCGCTGGCACGCGAGCAGCATGTCAGGCGCATAGGTCGCGAGCGCACCGAGATAGATGTCGGCGCGGAACAGGAAGATGCCGCCATTCCAGGCATGGTCGCCCGCCGCCAGCATCGCCTCCGCCTTGTCGCGCGGCGGCTTCTCGACGAATTTCGCGACACGGTGGACGCCCCCGGAAATCTCCTCGCCGACATGGATCCAGCCATAGCCGGTCTCCGGCGTCAGCGGATCGATCCCGAAGGTCACCAGCCACCCTTCAGCCACCAGCGGCATCGCGGCATGGATCGCCGCGTGGAACGCCGGCACGTCGCCAATGACATGATCCGACGGCATCACCAGCAGCGGATCGGCTCCGCCCCCGGCCGCCAGCGCGGCAAGCGCGATCGCAGGCGCGGTGTTGCGGCCCAGCGGCTCAAGGATCAGCGCTCGCGCCGCGGCCTCGACCGCCTCGAGCTGTTCCTCGACCATATCGGCATGCTGCGCGTTGGCGACGACGATCGGCGCCGTGAAGCGCTCCCCGCACGCCCGGCGCGCGGTCAGTTGAAGCATGGTGTCTTCCGCCGTCAGCGCCAGCATCTGCTTGGGTCGGTCCGGGCGCGACATCGGCCAGAGGCGCGTGCCCGATCCGCCCGACAGGATGACAGGGACGATCGGCTTGGAAAGCGGCATTCGGTGATCTCCTGCGAAGCGCCTCCTTACCCCGGGAGGCGCGGCATAGAAACTGCCGTGGATCAATCGGGGTCCATGTTCTTTCATCTTCCCTCCATCACGGAGAGAGATGAGCCGGCGTTCAACCTTTGTTTGTCAATTTCTGCGACAGCCCATGCTGCGTGTCGGTTTTGTTTACACGCGGGACGCCAAGGGCTGGAACGACGATGATCAGGCTGTTCAAGCACTATATTCCCAACGCCGTGCTGTTGCTCGGCCTGTTCGACGTTGTCCTGCTGGTCGTCGCGGGCGAGCTCGGCTATTCGCTCCGCATCCATCAGATCGGTAGCCTGGTCGATCCGATCGAGAACCGAATCCCCCAGCTCTTCACCTTCGCCGCCTCGGTCGAGCTCGCGATGATCGCGGTCGGCGTCTATGGCGCCAGCGCGCTCCAGTCGCTGCGCTTCGCTGCGGCGCGGCTGCTGGTCGCCGTGTCGCTGGGGGTGATCTTCCTCAGCGTCCTCTTCTTCCTGCTGCCCACCATCACCTTCTGGCGTTCGAACCTGCTCTATTCGATGGGCATCGCGATCGGCATGCTCGTCGCGCTGCGCATCCTGCTTGGCAAGACGCTGGGTGGCCAGGTGTTCAAGCGCCGCATCGTCGTGCTCGGCGCCGGCGCGCGCGCGGTGCGGCTGAAGGCACTCGCCGCGACCCCCGGGGCCGGGTTCGTCGTGGTCGGCTATGTCTCGATGAGCGAAGCTGCCCGCATCATTCCCGAGGCGATCGCCCGCGACGCGATCTACAACCTCGCCGACCATGTCGTGCTGCTCAACGCGAGCGAAGTGGTGCTGGCGCTTGAGGAACGCCGCAACGCGCTGCCGCTCAAGGACCTGCTGCGGATCAAGACCACCGGCGTCCACGTCAACGAGATCTCGACCTTCCTCGAGCGCGAGACCGGACGAGTCGACCTGCAGAGCGTCAATCCGAGCTGGCTGATCTTTTCCGACGGCTTCTCTTCCGGTCGAATGCTGTCCAGCCTGTTCAAGCGGCTGTTCGACATCGCCGCCAGCCTTGTCCTGCTGATCCTGACCCTGCCGCTGATCCTGATCACCGCGCTTGCCATCAAGCTCGAGAGCAAGGGACCCGCCTTCTACCGCCAGCGCCGCGTCGGCCTGTACAGCGTGGGCTTCGACGTCATCAAGCTGCGCTCGATGCGCCAGGATGCCGAGGTCGACGGCAAGGCGGTCTGGGCTGAGAAGGACGATCCGCGCATCACCCGGATCGGCCGGATCATCCGCAAGCTGCGGATCGACGAACTGCCGCAGACCTGGTCGGTGCTGAAGGGCGAGATGAGCTTCGTCGGCCCGCGCCCCGAGCGGCCGCAATTCGTCGAGGATCTCGAGCAGCAGCTCAATTTCTACGCTGAGCGACACATGGTGAAGCCGGGCATCACCGGCTGGGCGCAGATCAACTATCCCTATGGCGCGTCGATCGACGACGCCCGGCAGAAGCTGGAATATGATCTTTATTACGCCAAGAACTATTCGCCCTTCCTCGACGTGCTGATCCTGCTCCAGACGATCCGTGTCGTGCTGTGGCCGGAGGGAGCGCGCTGATCCCGTGCCGATAACGGCCATCCTCTGGAGCCATGCGCTCGCCGCCCTGCTGTTCGCGGGCGTCGCGCTGACCCGGCTGCGCGACGCAGGCAGCGCGTTGCCGCGTCTGACCTTCGTCGTCGCGCTCGGCGTCACCGCGCTCTGGGCGCTCGCCGTGGCGGGAATCGGCCCGCTCGACCTGGTGACGCGCGTGGCCGAAAGCGCACGCAACATCGCCTGGCTCGGCTTCATGTTCGCGCTGGTCCGTCGCGACGGCGGCGCGCCCGAGGCACGCCCGGTCGCGATCATCTACGGCGTCGTCGTGGTGCTGGTGCTGATCAGTGCCGGCCTGGCCGTCAGCGACGAGACGATCGGCCCTGATGTGGTGCCGGCGCTCGGCACGGTCCGCGTGCTGCTGCGCGCCATGGTCGCGATCAGCGCGCTGGTCCTGGTCAACCACCTCTATTCGGCCGTCGCACCCCGCGCGCGCGGCGACATCTCGCTCGCCGTGATCGCCCTGGCGGCAATGTGGAGCGTCGACCTGCTGCTCTATGCCACCACCTATCTTACCGGCAGCGCGCCGAACGACCTGATCGCCGGCCGCGGCGTGGTGATGGTGCTGGCTGCGCCCGTGTTCGCGCTCGCGGTGCAGCGCAACGGCGACTGGACGCTGCAGCTCTCGCGCACGGTCGCCTGGCAGACGCTCTCCTTCGCCGTTACCCTGCTCTATGCGGTGATCATGCTGGCCGCGACCAGCGCGATCGCCGCGTTCGGCGGCGACAATGCGCGGGTGCTGCAGACCGCCTTCGTCTTCGGGTCGACCGCTGCGGTGCTCACCGTCCTCTCCTCCCCCTGGGTCAAGGCGTGGGCCAAGGTGAAGGTCGCCAAGCATCTGTTCCGTCACCGCTACGACTACCGCGCCGAATGGACCCGGTTCACCGATACGCTGGGCAAGCCCGGCGAGGGGGCCGCGCCGCTCGACGAACGAATCGTGAAGGCAGTCGCCGACCTCACCGATTCCCCGGCCGGGCTGCTGCTCGTGCCGGAAGGCACCGGCCTGGGTATCGGGGCAGGATGGAACTGGGCTCGCGACGGCCTGCCCTCGGCTGGCGGGGACGAAGCCCTCGCCACCTATCTCGCCACCACTGGCCGGATCGTCGAGCTGGATTCGGTGCGCAGCGACATCGCCGACCCCGGCGAACTGGCCAGCGTGCCGTTGTGGATGACCGACGAGCCCCATGCCTGGGCCCTGGTGCCGCTGGTCCATCTCGACCGGCTGCAAGGGGCGATCCTGCTTGCCCGCCCGCCGGTCGACCGGTCGCTCGACTGGGAGGATTTCGACCTGTTGCGCATCGCCGGGCGGCAGGTTGCCAGCTACCTCGCCGAGGCGCGCGCTCAGGAGGCCCTGTCCGACGCGCAGCGCTTCGACGAATTCAATCGCCGCTTCGCCTTCATCATGCACGACATCAAGAATCTGGTGAGCCAGTTGACCCTGACCGCACGCAATGCCGAACGCCATGCCCATAACCCCGAGTTCCGCGCCGACATGATCGCCACGCTCCAGGATTCGGCCGGGCGCATGAACGATCTGCTCGCCCGCCTGTCGCAGCACCATTCAGGCCGCGCCGAGGAACTGCGCGCGGTCGAGGTTGCGCCGCTGCTCGAACGGGTCGCGGCGCGGCGGCGTTCGCAGCATCCGATCGCCACCCTCTCGCACGGCGAGGCGGTGGCGCTCGCCGATCCGGCGCGGCTCGAGCAATTGCTCGGCCATCTGGTCCAGAACGCCATCGAGGCGAGCAGTCCGGCCGAACCCGTGACGATCGCGGTGACGGCACAAGATACACGAGTGGAGATCGACGTGATCGACAAGGGCTGCGGCATGTCGCCGGCCTTCCTGCGCGAAAAGCTGTTCAAGCCTTTCGTTTCGTCAAAGACCGGCGGCTTCGGCGTCGGCGCCTTCGAGGCCCTTCAGCTCGCCCAGGCGATGGGCGGCACGCTTGAGGTGACCAGCCGCGAGGGCGAAGGATCGCGCTTCCGGGTCACCCTGCCCGTCGCACGCGACACCCTGATCGGGAAGGCAGCATGAGCAGCGCAGGCACGCCCAAGCCCAAGCTGCTGATCGTCGAGGACGATCTCGGCCTGCAGCGCCAGCTCCGCTGGGCCTATGAGGATTATCAGGTGATCGTCGCGAGCGACCGCGCGTCGGCGCTCGATGCGATCCGTGCCGAGGAACCGGCGGTCGTCACGCTCGATCTCGGCCTGCCGCCAGATCCCGACGGGGTGACCGAGGGCTTCGCCACGCTTGAGGCGATCCTCGCGCTCAAGCCGGACACCAAGGTGATCGTCGCCTCCGGCCACGGCGCCCGCGAAAGCGCGCTGAAGGCGATCGGCGACGGCGCCTGGGATTTCTACGCCAAGCCGATCGACATCGACGCGCTCGGCCTGATCGTCGCGCGGGCCTTCCACGTCCACGCGCTCGAGACGGAAAATCGGCGGCTCGCCGAACGCCAGGACGGCGAGACGGCGCTTGGCGGCATGATCACGTCGAGCCCCGAGATGCTCAAGGTGACGCGCACGATCGAGCGCGTCGCCGGGGCCGATGTCTCGGTGATGCTGCTCGGCGCGAGCGGCACCGGCAAGGAACTGCTCGCCCGCGGCCTCCACGATTCGAGCCGCCGGGCGAAGGGCGCGTTCGTCGCGATCAACTGCGCTGCGATCCCCGACACGCTGCTGGAAAGCGAGCTGTTCGGCCATGAGAAAGGCGCCTTCACCGGCGCGGTCAAGACGACCGAAGGCAAGATCGAGCAGGCCGATGGCGGCACGCTGTTCCTCGACGAGATCGGCGACGTGCCGCTGCCGCTCCAGGTCAAGCTGCTCCGCTTCCTGCAGGAGCGCGTGATCGAGCGAATCGGCGGCCGCAAGGCGATTCCCGTCGACACCCGCATCGTCTGCGCCACCCACCAGGATATCGACGCGATGGTCGCCGACGGGCGATTCCGCGAGGACCTGTATTACCGCCTCGCCGAGATCGTCGTGCGAATCCCCTCGCTCGCCGAGCGCACAGGCGACGCCGGCCTGCTCGCGCGGCATTTCCTCAAGAAATACGCCAAGTCGATGAACAGCGCGGTCACCGGCCTGTCGCCGGATGCGCGATCGGCGATCGACGCCTGGGGCTGGCCGGGCAATGTCCGCGAGCTGGAAAACCGGATGAAGCGCGCGGTGATCATGGCCGAGGGCAAGCTCGTCACCGCCGCCGATCTCGATCTCGCCGAGAGCGCTGACGATGCCCCGATCAACCTGCGCGCCGCGCGCGAGACCGCCGATCGCAAGGCGATCCGCCACGCCCTGACCCGGGCCGAGGGCAATATCTCGAACACCGCCAAGCTGCTCGGGGTGAGCCGGCCGACGCTGTACGACCTGCTGAAAAGCTATGACCTCCATGCTTGAACGATCGCCATCCGCCTTCTCCGTTCGTACCGAGCCGGTCGAGGCACCGGCGCTTCCCGAAACGCGGGACAGAGGGCGCCGCCGCCGCCGATCCGGCCGCGCGCGGCGCTGGGGCGTGTTCCTCGCCGCATGTGGGGCAGCACTGCTCTGCGTCCTGCTGTTCGCCTTCGTAGTGACCCGGCCGGCCCGGATCGACCCCGCCAGCGCCCGCGTCGAGCTCGGCGAAAGTCTCGGCCTGCTCAAGCTCGGCAATATCAGCGCGGCGCGCCTGCATGCGCAGGCAGCGATCAAGGCCGATCCCGACTGGGGCCTCGCCCATGCCGTGCTGGCGCGCGTCTTCCTGGCGCTCGGCGACGGCGTCGCGGCTGAAGGCGAGCTCGCTCGTGCCCGGGCGGCCGGCTTCGACGGTGAGCGGGCGCATCAGCTCTACGCCCATGCCTGGCTGCTCCAGGGCGATCCCAAGCGCGCCCTGGCCGAGGCCGGCAAGGCGCAGCCGCGCTATGCGGGCTATGCAGCCCGTGTCGCCGCCCGCGCGCTCGCGGCACAGGGTGACCTGCCCGGTGCGCAGCGCATGCTCGCGGCGGTCCTGGCCACCACGCCCGGCGACAGCGCGGGCTGGTCGGATCTGGGCCGGATCCGCTACGCCAGCGGCGACCTCGCCGGCGCGATCGACGCGGCGACCCGCGCGATTGCGCTCGACCGCAACAATATCGAGGCGCTGACCCTGCGGGGCGAGCTGGTGCGCGGCCAGTACGGCCTGGTCGCGGCGCTGCCCTGGTTCGAGGAGGCGCTCAAGCGCGACGCCTATTTCCACCCGGCGCTGATCGAATATGCCGGCACGCTGGGCGATGTCGGCCGCTATGGCGACATGCTGCTGGCGACGCGCAAGGCACTCGCGGCGCAGCCCGGCAGCCCCCAGGCCTATTATCTCCAGGCGGTTCTCGCCGCACGCGCGGGCAATTTCGATCTTGCCCGCACCTTGATGGACCGCACCGCCGGCAAGGTCAGCGGCATGCCCGGCGCGCTGCTGCTGGGCGGCACCCTGTCCTATCAGGCCGGCGCCTATGAGCAGGCGATCGAGCAGTTCCGCCAGCTCGTCGGCCGGCAGCCGATGAACATCACCGCGCGCCGCCTGCTCGGTGCCGCGCTGCTGCGCTCAGGCGACGCGAAGGGAGCGCTTGATATGCTCCGCCCCGTGGCGCTGCGCGGCGATGCCGACAGCTATACGCTCAGTCTCGTCGCGCGCGCCTTCGAAAGGACCGGCGAACGCGACTGGTCGGGCCGCTTCCTCGATCGCGCCGCCTGGCCTTCGCGCGAGGGATCGAGCCCGTTCGGCACCGATGACAGCCTGCCGATCCTGACGGTCGCCGCGAACGAGGAGCCTGACGATCCCGTGCGCCGGGTCAGTTATCTGCGCGGCCTGATCGATTCGGGCGATGCGGGCGACGCCCTTGTCCAGGCGCATGCGCTTGCCCGCGACAATCCCGGCGCCCCCGCGGCGCACCTCGCGGTCGGCGACACGCTGATGGTATTGGGCCGCTATGGCGACGCGGCGACGGCTTATGCCCGCGCCGCCGACATCCACTTCGACGAGCCGACCATGCTGCGCGCTGTCGATGCGCTCGATCACGCCGGGCGCCGTCCGGACGCAGCGAACGTCCTGGCGCTGTTCCTGTCGCAGAATCCGCAGAACGTCGCCGGCCTGCGCCTTGCCGCGCACTGGCAGATCGCCGCCGGCGAATGGGACACGGCGATCGAGACGCTCGAGGGCCTGCGCCAGCGAATCGGCAACCGAGACGCAGCTTTGCTGGCTGAACTCGCTTATGCCTATGTCGGTGCCGACGACACGGAGACGGGCCTCGTCTACGCCAAGGCAGCCTATGCGCTCGCCCCGATGAACCCTGCCACGACCGACGCTTATGGCTGGGCGCTCTACCAGTCCGGCAGGAATGGCGGCGCGGTTCAGCTCCTCGAAAAGGCCGTCTCCATCGCGCCCGGGCATGCCGTGCTGCGCTGGCATCTCGGCCAGGTCTATGCCGATCTTGGCCGGAAGGCCGAGGCCGTGGCGGAGGTCAAGGCGGCGCTGGGGGATTCGAGTTTCCAGGATCGGGATGCGGCGCAGGCGGTGCTGAAGACGCTGGGGAGCTGACAGTTCCTTCCCGGCGAAGGCTATTGCCTGGAAGGCCGGTGGTTGTAACAGGCCGGGAATGACCGACCCTCTTATCCGCATTGCCGACGCGCTCGACCGGCTGTCCCCGCCCACCCCGCCGGCCGCCGACCCGCTCGCGCACCCCGCCTATGTCTGGCGCGGCGACACGCTGATCGCCGCGCGCGATTTCGCCGGCCTGCCGCTCGACCAGCTTCGCAACATCGATCTTCAGAAGACGGCGCTGGTCGATAATCTAGAGCGGCTCGCAAGCGGGTCTGCCGCGCACGACGCGTTGCTGTGGGGCGCGCGCGGCACCGGCAAGTCGGCGCTGGTGAAGAGCGCGGTCGCCCATATCCAGGCCTCGGGCGGCAATCTCGCGCTGATCGAGGTCGTGACGACCCGGCTCGACACCCTGCCGACGCTGTTCGCCGCCATCGCATCGGTGCCCCGCGCCTTTGTCCTGTTCATCGACGATCTCGGCTTCGACGCGGCCGGCGACGCGCGCGCGCTGCGATCGATGCTTCAGGGTGGCGCTGAGGCACGGCCCGCCAATGCCCGGCTGATCGTCACCTCCAATCGCCGCCACCTTGTCCCGCGCGACATCGCCGAGCAGGAAAGCGCGATCAACCCGCGCGACGCGGTCGACGATCAGCTCGCCCTCGCCGACCGGTTCGGGCTCAGCCTCGGCTTCCATGTGATCGACCAGGATTCCTACCTGGCGATCGTCCAGGGCTATACCGATGCGTACAACCTGCCCTTCGATCCGGTCGAGGCGGTCGGCTGGGCAACGAGGCGCGGCAGCCGTTCTGGCCGGGTCGCCTGGCACTACATCGTCGATCTGGCCGGCCGGAATGGAAGATCGCTGAGATAGTCATTGATCTGGCTCATCTTTGCACGAACGCGGCTTGACTTGGCGGGCCCCGCGCGGTGACGTCAGCCATGACCCGCATCGGCGACTTTGATCTGTGTGAGAGATTGTCGCCGGCCGTGCCCGTCTGGGTGACTCAGGTCGGGGTCGCCCTGCTGACCGTGCTCGGCGCGAAGATCGTCCGGCTGGTCTTCGACATCGTCGCCGGCGGGGCGGCGCCGTTCGCGCTGATCTACCCGGCGATCATGCTCGCGACCCTGTTCGCGCGCGCCTTTGCCGGCACGCTCACCGCGACGATCATGATCGTCTATATCTGGTACTTCATCTATCCGGTCGAGCGGTCCTTCCGCTTCGCGACGAGCGCGAACGCCTTTTCCGTCGCCATCGTGATCGTCACCGCGATCATGACGATCGCCATCGCGGAGCTGTTCCGCCGCACCGCCCGCCGCGCGACCCAGGCGCGAGACCGCGAGATCGCGGACCGCGACCTGTTCCTCGCCGAATTCGATCACCGGATGAAGAACAACTTCGCGATCGTCGCCGGACTGCTCGATTTGCAGAAGCGCCGCGCGAGCGACCCGGCGACCGTACACGCGCTCGAGACGGCCCAGATGCGGGTGGACAGCATCGCCCGGGCCCACCGCCATCTCTATCGCGGCACCGGCCAGCCGGGCACCGTCGAGATCAGGGACTATCTGACCGATCTCTGCGCGGCGCTCGCCGAATCGCTGTTCCTGCAGGGCGGCATCACCCTCTCGTGCGACAGCGACCAGGCAGCGGTACCGCGCGACCGCGCCGTCTCGATCGGGCTGGTCGTCAACGAGCTTGTCACCAATGCCGCCAAGCACGCCTTTCCCGGGCGCGACCTCGGCACGATCACCGTCACGCTGCGCAACAGGACCAAGGGCGGCTGGCGCGTCACCGTGGCCGATGACGGGGTCGGCATGCCGAAGGGCGGGGCGCTGCCCGGAAAAGGCAGCGGACTCGGCAGCCGGCTGGTCGAGGCGTTCGCCCGTCAGGCCGGCGGCACGCTGTCGACCGAAAGCGACGAAAGCGGTACGCGCGTGGTGATGAAGCTGGAGACCTGATCAGCGCGGATCACGCCTCCAGCAGGCCAGCGTTCGCGAAGCCGACCAGCAGCGCAGACACCCGTTCCGCGGCCATTTCCCTGATTGCGGCGATGTCGGTGACGGCAACCCCATCCCGCGTGAAGGCGACACGTCCGGCCACGACCTCTTGCGTCAGCAGTTCAGCAAGCGCGGCACGGTTGCGGCTGCCGTCAAGCGCCGACAGCAGGAGCCGGGACATCGCCTGGAGCGTCACCGGCTCGTGACGGAAATTGGTGGTGGATCCGGCCCCCTCCACCGAATCCGCCCGAGCGATCGCGATCGCGATCGGCCTGTCCCGATCGTCAGCGCGACCGGCATGCAGCGGCTCCGATGACAGGCTGGCCATGCCGGCGAGGACCATTCGATGAAGCGCCTCCACCAGCGGCGCTTGCCCGGCCGGGGCGCATGCCGCGAGGCTTGAGGATGAGGGGTACTGCCCGATGAGACGCGCTATTCCGTCGGCGACGGCAGTGGAGCCAAGGGGGAGCAGCCGCCCGCCCGCATCGACCAGGACAGGCTCGCTGCCATTCCACAACAGCTGAAGCCCGGCATCAGTCAGGAAATGCAAGGGTGCGATGCATTCCCGGACCACCGAGCGGCTCGCGCCGGCCAGCCGGCCGGCCGACACCAGGATGCTCTGGCGGAACGTGCGGCCGGTCAGCAGATCGAGATACTGCTCGACCTCGACCGGGTCGTCCTTCACCCGCGCCCGCACCTGCTGCGCGATATCCGGCCCGTAATTGTCGAGCGTCGACAGGCCGAGATCGCAGTCGGCAAGGTAGCAGAGGCCGTCCCGCGCCGCCTCCGCGGCAAAGGCGCGAACCGTGGTGGGGTGGCTCATCTCCTCGAGAAATTCGTGCGCGACATAGTCGTCGGGCAGCCCTGCCATCGCCGCGGCGCGGCCGCGCAATACATCGCCATAAGGGCCCCGGTCAGGCGTCGCCGCCGCGAGGAAGTCGAGCAGTTCCCGTGCCCTGGCAACACGGTCCGGCAGGTCGGGATCGCCCTGCGCATCGAGCCTGAAGGCGTCATGGACGGGCTGGATCATGCGCCAGCCCGGCAGCACATTGTAGCTGACACAGGCAATACCGATCGGCGACAGCCGCTCCTCGATGACCCGGAAGATGGCATCGCGTACCGCCGCGGGCACCCAGCTATAGACGCCGTGGCAGATGATATAGTCGAAGACGCCGAGTTCCCCGCCGATCGCGGTCAGGCTCTCGCAACGGATGTCGATATTGTCGAGACCGAGCCTGGCGATCCGGGTGCGACCCGCCTCGACCTGAGCCGACGACAGGTCGATGCCCACGAACCTGGCATCCGGATAGCGCAGGGCATGGGGAATGATGTTGCCGCCCGAGGCGCAGCCCAGTTCGAGCACCCGCGCTGTCGCCAGCGGCGCCGCTTCAAGCCCGAAAGCACGCGCGATGCCCCCGATGCGGGAAGGCTGGCTCGCCGCAAACGCCCGGGACTCATAAGGAAGCCGGTCGTAGTTCCGCGCGGTCCGCGCGAGGCTGTCCCCTGTCTCCGTCGTCCCGCCCATGGCCATGTCACTGCCCCCTCATGCAGGCCTGGGCACACCTGTTCAGGAACCGCGGCCATATTGCAATGTCGCGGGTGCGAAGAACGCGCCGGCCACTCTTATGCCGCCACGGACCGCCCCGTCTCCGCGCCGCGGCGCGGATGCCTGCTTTCCGCCTTGGCAACGTAAAGTGCCCGGTCGGCGGTATCGAACAGGGCGTCGGCGGTGCGGCCGTCGACGGGCCAGGTCGCCACGCCGATGCTGGCGCCGACACGAATGTCGTGACCGCAAATCTGATGCGGCGGCACCAGGGCCGACAGCATGTGACCGGCAATGGCGTGAGTCGCGATCGCCGAGCCGCAGGGCACCAGGATCGCGAATTCATCGCCACCCAGCCGCGCCACCACGGCATCGTCACCGCCGGCACCGCGCAGCCGCTCCCCGACCTCGCACAGCAGCACGTCGCCCGCGGCATGGCCGTGGCAGTCATTGACTGGCTTGAAACCGTCGAGGTCGACCAAAGCGACCGAGAAGCATGTCTCCGGCCCCGCCGTGGCAATCTCCTGCTGCAGCCGGGCATCGAGCGCACGGCGGTTGAGCAGGCCGGTCAGCGGATCGGTGTTGGCAAGGTCCCGCATCTTGCGCTGGAGCATCAGCAGGTCGACGAGCTGGACATGTTGCTGCGCGATCATGCGGAGCAGGAATGCGCTGGCGACGGCGAGGCTGGTGCCGGCGGCCAGGTCCATCCGGTGGCCGGTGAAGAGAAGCAGGATGGTGATCGGCAACAGACCGATCGCCAGGTTGATGATCGTCGCCGAGCGGATGGTCGAGAGGCAATAGGCAGTGGCGAGCGAGCCCATCGCCATGATCATCGGATAATAGATCCGCATCTCCGGCGGCGCGCTGAACCAGCTCATCACGCACCAGGTGCTGCACAGCACGCCGAGCGAGCCGGATACCCATGTCGCTGCCTTGATCATCTTCGCGGCCCGGCCGACATCGAGGATCATCGCGCGCTTCTTCATCCAGGCGAAGAAGCGCAGCAGGCACGCGCCGCCCATGAAGATCGGGATACCGAAGCGGATGATCGGCGAGGCGCCTTCGCTCGACCCGTAGATCGCGGTCGGAATCGTGAGGAGCAGGGTGAGGTAGAGCAGCGGAATCTGGCTCTGCAGCCGCGCGGCGCGAAGCAAGGTGAAATCGTCCCGGATCACCTCGGGAACCGGCGGAAAGGCAGCCCGCCAAAAAGCCTTGATCGTCGCTCTCATCGGGCCGAGCTAGCAGCCCAAGGTAAATCGACCGTTACCCCTGTTCCTGAACCAGGATTCGGCGCCCCGCCTTTGGCCGTGACGGCGTGCCTCCAAGGCACGACGGGGGAGATAAATCCGGATTCGGTCCTGTTTCCCCGCGGCGGGGCCATCAGTTGTTAACCATGTTTCCATAGCACCGCGCCTCGCATGAAAGACCAGCACAGGAGCAGCAGATGACGCGCGCGGCCACCCATCCCAGCCTTCCGCAGAACGACACCCCGGCGCAAAGGGCGGCGCGCGAGGCGCAGATCGCAGCCGCCTGCACCAGCTATGTCTGGACGACCGAGGTGCCGACCCTGCCGGGCGTACCGCTGGCCGCGACCGTCCCGTCCAATGACGAGCCGACCATTCCATGGTTCCTGATCCTGATCGCCGTCGGCCTGAAGATCGCGCGCAACGTGATCGCGGTGAAACTGGCTGGCCTCGGCCAGGGCGCGTTCGACACCGCACCCGAGGACCTGGCCGATGCCCTCTCCCGCTGCGATGCGATCGAGGCATCGGCGACGCATATCGCCCAGCACCACACCGTCCAGACCGGCAGCTCGTTCCTGGCGCGCAGCGCGGCCGATGCGGCGATCGCGGTCGAATATGTCGAGCATGACGCCCATCTCTCCCTGCTGAAAAGCTATGCTGGGGACCTGCGCGACATCGCCGCGCTGGGCGGGAACGAAAGGCTCGGCATCGACGGTACGACGGCGGCGTCGCTCGATGCCTATCGTGCGCTGTTCGACACGATCCCGGTGCCCGGCTTCGCTTACATCTTCGAGGAGGATGACCAGTTCGCGCGGCTGCGGGTGGCCGGGCCGAATGCGATGCTGCTCCGGGGGATCAGCGCCCTGCCCGCGAATTTTCCCGTCACCGCAAAGCAATATGAGGCGGCGATCGGCCTTGGCGACACGCTCGAAAAAGCGCTGGCCGAAGGCCGGGTCTATCTGTCCGACTATGCCGAGCTTGCCGTACTGGTGCCCGGGGTGTGGAACGGACTGGCCAAATATGTCTGGCAGCCGCTCGCCCTGTTCGCGGTGCCGCCGGGCGGATCGGCGCTGAAGCCGGTCGCGATCCAGTGCGGCCAGGACAGCGAGGAACATCCGATCTTCACCCCGACGGTGGTCGCCGCAGACTCCTGGGGCTGGGAGATCGCCAAGACGGTGGTCCAGGTCGCCGACGGCAATTATCACGAGCTGTTCGTGCATCTGGCGCGCACCCATCTGGTGATGGAGGCCTGCGCGGTGGCGACTCACCGCGAGCTTGCCGCCGTGCATCCGCTCTGGGCATTGCTGGTGCCGCATTTCGAAGGATCGCTGTTCATCAACAACCAGGCGGCGACCTCCCTGATCGCCGCCAACGGGCCGATCGACCATATCTTCGGCGGCACCATCACCTCGAGCCAGCTCGCCGCGGCGAGCGACCGGCTGGCGTTCGATTTCTACGGCAAGATGCTCCACCGCGATCTCGTCGCGCGGAACGTGGCCGATACGGCGGCGCTGCCCGACTATCCCTATCGCGACGATGCCCTGCTGGTCTGGCAGGCGATCCACGAATGGACGACTCAATATATCGACATCTATTACGCCAATGACGCGGCCGTGACCGGCGATACCGAGCTGGCCGCCTGGGTCGCCACCCTCGCCTCGGACGGCAAGCTCAAGGGGTTCAAGCCGATCGTCACGCGCGCGCAGCTTGCCGAAGTGTGCACGATGATCCTGTTCACCGCGAGCGCCCAGCATGCAGCGGTGAATTTTCCGCAAAAGGACATCATGGCCTTCGCCCCCGCCGTCACCGGCGCGGGCTGGACGGCGGCACCGATGGGCCAGACCGGTCACGACAAGGCCGAATGGCTTGGCTACCTGCCGCCGGTCTCCCTCGCGCTTGAGCAGCTCAACGTGCTCTACCTGCTCGGCTCAGTGCACTATCGCGCGCTGGGCGACTATCGCAGCAACGACTTCCCCTATCTGGAGTGGTTCCGCGATCCGGCGATCATCGGCGCCGAGGGACCGCTGGCGCGATTCCAGGCATCGCTTCGCGCGGTCGATGCCCGCATCGTCGCCCGCAATGCCGAGCGCCAATATCCCTATCCGTATCTACAGCCGAGCCTGATCCCGACCAGCGTCAATATCTGAACCGTATTGCCCGGCTGCGCCGCGTGCGCACCGGGCTTTTCGGCGCCTTCCCCACGACCCGTTGACCCCGGGGTTTACCCCAGCCCCTCGGCCATCTCCGCCAGTTCGAGCCAGCGCATCTCCGCTGTGTCCTTCTCCTCCCGGGCCTTGTCGATCGCCTTCATCAGCCGGTCGAACGCGGCGGGGTCCCTTGTGTAGAGGTCGGGGTCGGCCAGCGCCGCCACGTCGCGCGCGATCGCCTTGTCCAGTTCCTCGATCCTTTTGGGCAGCAGATCGTAGTCGCGCTGGTCCTTGTAGGTCAGCTTCACCTTTGGCGCCGGCGGCGCGGTCGGCTCGGCCTTGCGCGGATTGTGCCGCTTGCCGCCCGACACGCGCAGCTTGCGGCGCTTTTCCCAATCCTCATAGCCGCCCGCGACGACATCGACCGTGCCCGACCCGTCGAGCCCGAGCGTGATCGTCACCGTCCGGTCGAGGAAGTCGCGATCGTGGCTGACGATCAGGACGGTGCCGTCATAGTCGCCGATCACTTCCTGAAGCAGGTCGAGCGTCTCCAGGTCGAGGTCGTTGGTCGGCTCGTCGAGCACCAGCAGGTTCGACGGCCGCGCGAATTCGCGCGCCAGCAAGAGCCGCGACCGCTCGCCGCCCGAGAGAGTCCCGATCATCGCATCGACCAGCCCGGGTTCGAACAGGAACTCCTTGAGATAGCCGATGACATGTTTCTTCACGCCCTGGACCTCGATCCAGTCGCCGCCATCGGCCAGCACTTCACGCACCGTCTTGTCAGGTGCCATCAGGCTGCGCTGCTGGTCGATGATGATCGCGTCGAGCGTCTTGGCGAGGCGGATGTGCCCCTCGTCCGGCGCGATCTCCCCGGTCAGCAGCTTGAGCAGGGTCGATTTGCCCGCGCCGTTCGCCCCGACGATGCCGATCCGGTCGCCACGCGTGATCCGCAAGGTCAGGTCCTTGATGATCGGACGGTCGCCAAAACTCTTTGATACGCCCTTCACGTCGATCACGACCTTGGAGCGCGCGTCGTCAGTGCCGATCGTCAGGTTCGCCGTGCCCTGCGGCCCCATCATCGAGGCGCGTTCGGCGCGCATGTCCTTCAGCTTGGCGAGGCGTCCCTGGTTGCGCTTGCGCCGGCCGGTCACGCCGCGCAGCAGCCAATGCTCCTCGATCTTGAGCTTGGCATCGAGCCGCTCGGCGTTGCGCTGCTCTTCGGCGAACACGGCCTCGGTCCATGCCTCGAACCCGCCAAAGCCGATCTCCGCGCGCCGCACTGCGCCGCGGTCCAGCCACAGCGTCTGCTTCGTCAGCCGGGTCAGGAAGGTACGATCATGGCTGATCACGATGAAGGCGCCGCGGAACCGCGACAGCCAGTCCTCGAGCCAGTCGATCGCGACGATGTCGAGATGGTTGGTCGGCTCGTCGAGCAGCAGCACGTCGGGATCCTGCGACAGCGCGCGGACGATCGCGGCACGCCGCCGCTCGCCGCCCGAGGCACTGGCGGATCCACGCGTCAGGTCGATGCCGAGCTGATCGGCAATCGCCTCCGCCTCGTGCCGCTCCGGGGCATCGTCGCCCGACAGCACATAGTCGCTGAGGGTCGCGAAGCCGGTGAGATCGGGCTCCTGCTCAAGCAGGATCACCCGCGTGCCCGGTACGATCGTCCGCCGCCCCTCGTCGGATTCGATCTTGCCGGCGATCAGCTTGAGCAGCGTCGTCTTGCCGGCACCGTTGCGCCCGATCAGCGCGAGCCGGTCGCGCGCGCCGACATGGATGTCCAGCCCGCGGAACAACCATCCCGATCCCTGGATGATGCCGAGATTTTCATATGCGAGGATTGGGGCTGCCATGCGGGCCCCGTTAGGGCGACAGGCGCGGGTGGGCAAGTTGCCCTGACATGTTGCACCCGTGTGCTGCCCCGAAGATTACCCCCTATGTTGCCCCCGTACGTTACCTTTGCCTGACGGAAGCATTCACAGGCTGTTCAAGCCCGTCTCCCTATGCGAGACGCCATGAAGATGCTCGTACCGCTTGCGTTATCCGCCTTCGCTGCGCTTGGCCCGGTATCCGCCCCCGCGGAACCGATCCAGCGGCGTGACCAGGAGGAAGCGTTCGACCAGCTCCGCCAGGGCCGGATCATGCCGTTGCGCGAAATCGAGTCGCGTGTCCTGCCGCGCATGAGCGGCGCGCAATATCTCGGTGTCGAGCTGGACAGCGCCACAAGTGTTTACACGCTCAAGTTCGTGCGTAAGGGAACTGTCATCTGGGTCTATGTCGATGCCCGTTCGGGCAAGGTCATCGGCCAGGACGGTAATTGAACGCCTCCAAGGCGTCGTCTGAAGGGATAAACCTATGCGCGTTCTGATCGTCGAGGACGAGCCCAGCCTGGGCCAGCAGCTCAAGAATACCCTCGAAGGCGCTGGCTATGCCATCGATCTCGCCACCGATGGCGAGGAAGGACATTTCCTCGGCTCGACCGAGAATTACGACGCGATCGTACTCGATCTGGGCCTGCCCGAGATCGACGGGCTGACCGTGCTCGACCGCTGGCGGAAGGAAGGCCGCACCGCGCCCGTCCTGGTGCTGACGGCGCGCGACAGCTGGTCGGACAAGGTCGCCGGGCTCGATGCCGGCGCCGACGACTATGTCGCCAAGCCCTTCCAGTCCGAGGAACTGATCGCCCGCCTGCGCGCGCTGATTCGCCGCGCCTCGGGCAATGCCTCGTCCGAGCTGACCGCCGGCGACGTCCGGCTCGACACCCGCTCGGGCAAGGTCACGCTGGCCGGCGAGCCGGTCAAGCTGACCGCGCAGGAATACAAGCTGCTCAGCTACCTGCTCCACCACAAGGGCAAGGTGGTCAGCCGCACCGAGCTGATCGAGCATATCTACGACCAGGATTTCGATCGCGATTCGAACACGATCGAGGTGTTCGTCACCCGAATCCGCAAGAAGCTGGGACAGGACGTGATCACCACCATCCGGGGGCTCGGCTACAGCCTCGAGGATCCGGATGCGTGATCCCGTTCCCATGACGTCCCATGGCTGACAGCGAGGCTGCCCCGGCCGCCGGCGCCATTCCCGCGCCCGCGCAGCCGGTCGGGGAAAACCGCCCGGCCCCGACCATCTATCCAAGGCAGAAGACCACCGGCTCGCTCAGCCGGCGGATGATCTTCATCGCGGCCGGGTGGATCCTGCTGCTGCTGACCGGCGGCGGTTTCGCGCTCGACCGGGTGCTGACCGCCGCGGTGACGCGCAATTTCGACGACCAGCTCGAATATGTGCTGACCGCGCTGATCGTCTCATCGGAGATCGGGCCCGAGGGCGAGGTCGTGTTCAACCGCGAGCCGGCCGACCAGCGTTTCCTCGAACCCTATTCGGGGCTCTACTGGCAGGTCAGCGCCACCGGGCGCGAGCCTTTCCCGTCGCGCTCGCTCTGGGACCGGCGGCTGGCCTTCGGCACCAACCATGCCGACCTGGGCGTGCACGCCTATGACAGCCACCAGTTCGGCGACGAGCGGCTACGCATCCTCGAACGCGACGTGAAGCTGCCCGGTTCGCCGACACGCTGGCGCTTCCAGGTGGCGCAGAGCCGCGACGGGCTCGATGCGCAGATCGGCGCGCTGCGCAAGACGCTGGTGCGCAGCTTCCTGCTGCTCGCGCTCGGGCTGATCGTGATGGCCGCGCTGCAGACCTTCTACGGGCTGTGGCCGCTGCGCCGGGTGCGCGAGGAGATCGCCCGGATGCGCGCCGGCAAGTCGCGCCAGGTCGAGCGCGCCATGCCCAACGAGGTCGCGCCGCTGGTCGAGGAACTGAACGCGCTGATCGAGCACAACGAGAAGCAGGCCGAGGAGGCGCGCCGCCACGCCGGCAACCTCGCCCATGCGCTCAAGACGCCGCTCACCGTCATCATGAACGCAGCGACGGCGCAGGCCGACGATCTCGGCGAAACGGTGATCCGCGAGGCGCGGACGATGCGCCGGCAGGTCGACCACCATCTCGCCCGTGCCCGGGCGGTCGGCCGGCGCGGCTCGGCGCACAGCCGTGCCGATGTTTGGCCGAGCCTCGAATCGGTCGAGCGCGCGGTCGGCCGGCTTTACCGCCATGTCCGGATCGACGTGACCGGGCCGAAGAACCTTCAGGTCCATGTCGAACGCCAGGATCTCGACGAGATGCTCGGCAACCTGATCGAGAATGCCGCGAAATATGGCGGCGGCAGCGTGTTCGTCACGGTCGGCGCGCAGGCCGGCTTCGTCGAGTTCCTGATCGAGGACGACGGTGTCGGCATCCCCGAGGAGGATCGCCTGCGCATCTTCGACCGCGGTGTGCGACTCGATACCGGCAAGCCGGGGACCGGCCTCGGGCTGGCCATCGTCCGCGACGTGGCCGAGATCTACGAGGGTACGGTCAGCCTGGAAGAGAGCGAAGACCTTGGCGGCCTCCTCGTCCGGCTCAGGCTTCCGGCGGCCAATTAATCCCCCCCCCCCCGAAAACGGGGAGGATCAGGCAGCGACGGTCAGTTCCCGCATCACCTCGGCGGTGATCGTCAGGCTCCGCTTGCGGGCCGCATGATCGTAGATCGAGCTCGCGATCATCAGCTCGTCCACCCCGGTCCGCTCGACGAACGCAGCGATGCCGCGCGCCACCGTCGCCGGGCTGCCCACCGCCGAACATTGCAGGACATGATCGAGGATGCGCGCGCCCTGCGGCCCGATGCTGTCGCGATAACCCGGCACCGGCGGCCTGAGCTTGCCCGGATTGCCGGTGCGCAGCGCGACGAAGGCCTGTTGCTGCGAGCTCGCCAGCAGCTCCGCCTCGGCATCGGTATCCGCCGCGAACACATTGAATCCGGCCATCAGATGCGGCCTGGCCAGTGCCGCCGAGGGACGGAAGTCGCGGCGATAGATCGCGATCGCCTGGTCCAGCGCATCGGGCGCGAAATGCGAGGCGAAGGCATAGGGCAGCCCGAGCATCGCCGCGAGCTGAGCCCCGAAAGTGCTCGACCCGAGGATCCACAATTTCACGTCCGCGCCCGCACCCGGCGTCGCGCGGATCCCGGTCTGGCCGTCATCGGCGAAATAGCTCTGCAGTTCGACCACGTCGCGCGGAAAGGCGTTGGCATCGCTCTCCAGCGTGCGGCGGAGCGCCCGTGCGACGACCTGGTCGGACCCCGGCGCGCGCCCGAGCCCGAGGTCGATCCGCCCGGGGAACAGCGCGTCGAGCGTCCCGAACTGCTCGGCGATCACCAGAGGCGCGTGATTGGGCAGCATGATGCCACCGGCCCCGACCCTTATGCTCTCGGTCGCCGCCGCGACATGCGCGATCACCACCGCGGTCGCGGCACTGGCGATACCCGTCATGCCGTGATGCTCGGCAACCCAGTAGCGGCTGAAGCCGAGGCTCTCCACGTGCCGGGCGAGATCGGCCGCATTGGCCAGAGAGCGGGAAACGCTGCCGCCTTCAGTGACGGGAACGAGATCGAGCAGGGAATAGGCTGTCATGAACGGCAAGATGGGGTACCCGGCCCGCCGGTAAAAGCCCTTTGGCGGCGCGCGGCGACAAGCAAAGCTATCGGCACGCACACAATCTTTCCGCCCGCGCCGCCGCCGCGCCTCATGGACGGACGGTCACTGCCGACAGCAGGAGCTCCGCCACCCATGTGCGATATTGTTCGGCCGACCAGCCCCGCTTCGCCACGAGATCGTCCCAGGTCTCGATCGATGTCGTCGTCCAGATGAGGTCGGCGGCCAGCGCCGGATCGAGACCGGGACGGAGGCAGCCCTCGGCGTCGATCCGCGCGACGACGGCGCGGCATCCCGCCAGCCGGTCGTCCTGGCGATCCTGCCAGGCCTGCTGCGCCGCCGGATCCTGGCGGCGAAGGAGATCGAACGTGTCGGCCAGTGGCTTATAGTCGGGATTCCACCGGGCCTGGCGGTCGATGATCGCGAGCAACCCGTCGATGCCGCTCGGCGCGGCCCGAATCTTCGCCTGTTCCTGGACGAGGCCACGCTGCCCGTCGGCATAGCGCAGCACGGCAATGAACAGGTCGGCCCGGTCGGCGAAGATCAGGTACAGCGCCTGACGCGACAGGCCGGCCTCCGTCGCAATCCCGCTCATGGTGAGCGGCGCCGCGCCGCGCCGGATCAGCGCCAGCGTCGCCTGCAGGATGCGGGATCGTGTCGTCGGCGGCGAACTTGACATCGTGTAAACCTCAGGGCAAACGGACGGTGACTTTACACCGTGTCAAGCAGTGACACCTGACACGCGGATTGCAAGCCCAAAGCAGGAGAAGTGCGATGCTGATTCACACGTTCAGAGGACCCGGCCGGGTGTTCGGCTTCACCCGGGACGCCGCCGGCGCCAACCTGCCGGCGCGCTATGCCCCGTGGACAGCGTTCAAGTCACTCGACATGCACCGGGACGAACCGCATGCGGGCGTCGATGTGAACACCTGTCTCGACGATATCGACGCCTACGGATTCCACCTGACCGACGCGCACGAGCGAATCACCCAATCGGCCGTCGGGTGAAGCGGCAGGACTGCCCGCCCCAGTCCTGCCCTCCCCTGCCCCGCCTTGCCCCGGGGGCGCCGCCCGCCTAGAGCCTCGCGCCATGCTCGCGCGCCTTGCTCCCGTCCGTAACTGGATCTTCGACCTCGACAACACGCTGTATCCGGCGAGTGCCCGGCTGTTCGACCAGATCGACCGGAAGATGGGCGCCTATATCGCCGATCGTTTCGGCTGCGACCTGGTCGAGGCGCGCCGTATCCAGAAGGGCTATTTCCTCGGCCACGGCACCACGCTTGCCGGGCTGATGGCCGAGCATCAGGTCGATCCGCACCAGTTCCTCGATTTCGTCCATGATATCGAGATGGACGTGCTCGAGGAGAACCTGCCCCTCGCCGCCGCCATCGCCAGGCTGCCGGGGCGCAAGATCGTCTTCACCAATGCCGATACACCCTATGCCGCCCGCGTGCTCGACCGGCTCGGCCTGGGCGCGAGCTTCGAGGCGGTGCACGACATCCACGCGATGGACCTGAAGCCGAAGCCGCAGACATCGGCCTATGCCGGCCTTTGCGCCGCGTTCGGCATCGATCCGGCCGAAAGCCTGTTCGTCGAGGACATGGCGCGCAACCTGAAGCCCGCCAAGGCGATCGGCATGACCACGGTCTGGGTCAACAACGGTTCCGAGCAGGCGGCCGATATGGACCGCAGCTATATCGATTTCACGACACACGATATCCGGCACTGGCTGGAAAGCATATTGGAGGCATGATGAGCGACTTGCAGGGCATTATCGAAGCGGCATGGGACGCGCGCGACGGGGTCAACACCGGCACCACCGGCGCGGTGCGTGACGCCGTCGAGACAGCGCTCGGCCTGCTCGATTCCGGCGCGGCCCGTGTCGCCGAGCCCGACGGCCAGGGCGGCTGGCGCGTCAACCAGTGGCTCAAGAAAGCCGTGCTCCTCTCCTTCCGCCTCAACGACAATGTGCTGGTCGATGGCGGCGCGGCCGGCGCGCCCGCATTCGACAAGGTCCCCTCGAAGTTCGCCGGCTGGGGCGAGGCCGAGTTCCGTGCCGCCGGCATCCGCGTGGTTCCGGGCGCGGTCGCGCGGCGCGGTGCCTTCATCGCCAAGGGCGCCATCCTGATGCCGAGCTTCGTCAATATCGGCGCCTATGTCGGCGAAGGCACGATGGTCGATGCCTGGGCGACGGTCGGCAGCTGCGCGCAGATCGGGAAGAACGTCCATCTCTCGGGCGGTGCCGGCATCGGCGGTGTGCTTGAGCCCCTCCAGGCCGATCCGGTCATCATCGGCGACGGCGCGTTCATCGGCGCGCGGGCCGAAGTGGCCGAGGGCGTTCGCGTCGGCGAGGGCGCGGTGCTCTCGATGGGCGTCTATCTCGGTGCCTCGACCAAGATCGTCGACCGGGCGACCGGCGAGGTCTTCCGGGGCGAGGTGCCGCCCTATGCGGTGGTGGTGCCCGGCAGCATGGGCGGCGGAGACGGCAAGCCGGCGCTTTATTGCGCCGTCATCGTCAAGCGTGTCGACGCGCAGACCCGGTCCAAGACCAGCATCAACGAATTGTTGCGGGATTGATCCGCAAGCTCGCCTGCCTGTTCCTGCTGCTGGCGGCCGCCCCGGCGCCGCCCGCGCTCCCGGTCGCTCCGGCCGTGGTCGTGCGCACCCTGCCGCACGACCCGGATGCCTTCACCGAGGGCCTGTTCTACCGGGACGGCCATCTCTACGAGAGCACCGGCCAGGTCGGCGAGTCCAGCATCCGCAAGGTCGAGCTGGAAACCGGCAAGGTGATCAGGAGCGTCTCGATCCCGTCGCCTTATTTCGGCGAGGGGATCGCGCCCGTCGGCAGCCAGATCGTCAGCCTCACCTGGCAGCATCACACCGGATTCCGCTGGACGCTCGACGGTTTCCGCAAGCTGGGCAGCTTTTCCTATCCCGGCGAAGGCTGGGCACTCACCAGCAACGACCGGACGGTCGTCATGTCCGACGGCACGGCCCAGCTGCGCTTCCTCGATCCCGCCACCCTGAAGGAGCAGCGGCGCATCACCGTCACCGCGAACGGGCGCCAGATCGATCAGCTCAACGAGCTCGAATTCGTCGACGGCGAGATTCTCGCCAATATCTGGCGCACCCAGTATATCGCCAGGATCGATCCGGCGGACGGCCATGTCATCGGCTGGATCGACCTGTCGGCCCTGATCACTGCAGTCGGGGAATCCGACCCCGAGGCAGTTCCCAACGGCATCGCGTGGGACGCCAGGGGCCGCCATCTCTACGTGACCGGCAAGCTGTGGCCGAGCCTGTTCGAGATCAAGCCGCCCAAGGGCTGACCGGGGGCGGAGTCGGCCTTCTCCTCAGCTAGCGTCTCGACAACGTCACACCTCGCTCCTATCCCGCCCGCAACATCCGAGGGGAAATCACCACCCATGACCACCGCCAGCAAGGTTCTCGACCGCGTTCTCGTGCTCGAAATGGTCCGCGTCACTGAAGCCGCGGCGATCGCTGCCTCAAAGCTCGTCGGCCGCGGCGACGAAAAGGCAGCCGACGCCGCCGCCGTCGAGGCGATGCGCGAGGCGCTGAACGAGCTCTATATGGACGGCACCGTGGTGATCGGCGAGGGCGAGCGCGACGAGGCGCCGATGCTGTTCATCGGCGAGAAGGTCGGCTCCGCGATCGGCAAGGGACCGAAGATCGACATCGCGCTCGATCCGCTCGAGGGCACGACGATCTGCGCGACGGCCGGACCGAATTCGCTCGCCGTGCTGGCGATCGCCGAACAGGGCGGCCTGCTCAACGCCCCCGACGTCTATATGGACAAGATCGCGATCGGCCCGGGCTATCCCGAGGGCATCATCGATCTCGACCGAAGCCCGACCGAGAATGTGAAGGCGCTTGCCGCCGCCAAGGGCGTCGAGCCTGCCGACATCATCGCCTGCGTGCTCGACCGCCCGCGCCACCAGAAGCTGATCGCCGAGCTGCGCGCGCTTGGCTGCGGCATCATGCTGATCGGCGACGGCGACGTCGCCGGCGTGATCGCGACGACCAACCCCGACACGACGATCGACATCTATCTTGGCTCGGGCGGCGCGCCCGAGGGCGTGCTGGCGGCGGCGGCGCTGCGCTGCGTCGGCGGCCAGTTCAAGGGCCGGCTGCTGTTCCGCAACGACGACGAGCGCGCCCGCGCGCGCAAATGGGGCGTGACCGATCTCGACAAGCAATATGACCTGACCGAGCTGGCCAAGGGCGACTGCATCTTCGCCGCGACCGGCGTCACCGATGGCTCGCTGCTCGCCGGGGTGAAACGCAAGGCGACCGTGATGACCACCGAGAGCGTGGTGATGCGCGCCAGCTCGGGAACGGTGCGCTGGGTCAAGGGCGAACACCGGATCTGACGACGGGCCACCGGCATGCAGCGCCGCGCGGGCGCTGCTAGCTCGCCAGATTCCAGTTCACTGGCACGACGAGCCAGCGTAGCTTTGCTTTCGGATCCCGCTCGACGCGCGGGAAACGCGCTTTTCTCATCGCGGCCCGACACGCTGCCTGATCAAGCGCCTTGGTACCGCTGCTGACCAGGGTGCGGCAAGTATCGACCTTGCCGTCGTCGCGGATCGTTATCAGCGCCAATGTCCGTCCTTCCGCTCCGGATCTGATCGCTTCGCCCGGATAGGCATCCCCGTCGAACCACGTTCCTATGGCCGGAATATCGGAATCCGGGATCTTGTCCGCTGGGTCGACTCCCCATTGCCTTGCCAGATCCTCCTGACAGGTTCGCAGCGCCTGGCGCGCGCCGGTCATTCCTCCCGTTTGCAGTATGATCGGCACGCCTCGCTCCAACTGGACACCGATCGTCTTCGCAGCGACGAGGTCGTCCACATCCTGCGCCCCCACCACCATGACGATGCTGCGCCGCTCCTTGAGCGGCACGCTGACAAAGGTGGCGGTCACCGTCTTGCCGGACGGCTGCAAGGCGATGTTCGTCTTCCCCTGCACGATGCCCACACCTCCTTTGTGGGGCAGAACGAACGCCAGCCTGCCACCGTCATTCACCATGCTTGGCTCGAACGCCAGTTCGATCGATCCGGACGGCAAGCCGAAGTGGCGTGACAGAACACAGGCATTCTGCTGATAATCGACCGTCCATTGGGTGCTGGGCTTGAGGGAAACGGGATCTGACCCCGCCAGTGCGGCTATCACGGCAAGCCAATGGTACATTTCCGGCACCCCTCCTGCTGCGCGTCACGCCCCGGCGACTTTGCAAGGCGTCGGACAATTCATTAATTGACGGTCGGCGTAAATCCCCAAGACAGCTGGAGGCCCAGGTCACCGATCAGGGCGCGGCGGATGAAAATGTCGGAAGCGTTTCCGGGGAACTGATGCCAGCAACCCGACCAATGCTATGCGCGCCGGACGTTCAGCGTGACGACATTCTGCCCAAGCGCCGGCTCGATGACGTCGCGGGCGGTGCAGATGCGATTGCGGCCCTCTTCCTTGGCCCGGTAGGATGCCCGATCGGCCCGGCGCATCAGATCGGCGAGGCTGTCGCCTTCCCGCCGCTCGGCGACACCGCCGCTCACGGTCACCGGCGGCAGCCCGCCGGTCGCGAGGTCGGCGATCGCGACGCGGATCGCCTGGGCGCTCAGGCAGGCGCTTTCGGCGGTGGTCCGTTCAAGCAGCATGGCGAATTCCTCGCCACCGATCCGCGCGACGATGGCCGATTGCGGCGCCGCCCGCTGCAACAGGCCGGCAAAGGCAGCGATCACCTGATCGCCGACATCGTGACCATGCGTATCGTTGATCGCCTTGAAGTGATCGAGGTCGAACATCACCGCCGATAGCGGGCGACCGAGCCGGTCGGCCCGGGCAAAGGCCTGTTGCGCCTGCCGGTCGAACCCGCGCCGGTTGGCGATGTCGGACAACGGGTCGGTTTCCGCATCGAGCTGGGATTGAGCCACCGCCTTCTGCACCACAAGCAGGAGCAGCAGGAGCCCGGTACCCACCATCAGGATTCCGGTGCAGGCCTGGGAGAACAGCGCATAGGTACTGGTGGAATATTCCTGCGCCGTCCGGCCCGAGCCGAATGCCACGGCAAAGAACGGCTTGGTCGCGAAATGCAGGGCGATGAGGCCGTAGCTGGACGACAATATGAGATAGAGCGGCTTTTTGCGCCCGACGCGAAAGGCGGTCAGGGCTGCCAGAAGTGCCGCGATGGCGAACGGGACCTGAAAGACCAGTTCATAGGCGATCGTGTTGCGTGCCCCGCCCCAGATCGCCGCGCGAAGCGCCATGCCCAGCAGGAACAACGCGCCAATGACACCCCAGGCGCGACGCTGGCCATGGAACGACTGGAGGCCGGCGGTCATCAGCAGGAGCGAGGCAAGGAACGTGGCGTAGCTGGTGACGACGAAGGGATCGGGCACGTCGCTGAACCGCACCAGCAATTCGCTGACAGGAGTCAGCGCGCCCACGGCATAGCCGGCACAGAACCACAGCGCGCTGCGCTGGGCGCGGTACGACAGGGCGATCACGGCGAAGCTCGCAGCGAACAGCAACGCCATGCCGGCATTGACCGCCAGCGCGAAAACGGCTCCGTTCATGCTGTCCTTCCCTCATGCGCGACCCACCGGCACGCAACCGTAGAGCCGGTTGGGGAAAGA
>CZQE01000384.1_pt1 | contig 30981 bp, 36 predicted proteins | sample 734431 | NCBI WGS metagenome assembly CZQE01 (sample SAMEA3597869, study PRJEB11362) | hydrothermal vent metagenome | biome: marine hydrothermal vent biome; feature: marine hydrothermal vent; material: ocean water | place: Atlantic Ocean | collected 2010-09-19/2010-10-04
GGTTATCTTCTCCGCGACCAGGCCATAATCCTTGGCATGCCGCATGTAGCGAAAAACCTCCGCCGAGCGCAGCAACGCCTTGGTGGGTATGCAACCCCAGTTGAGGCAGACACCGCCTAGATTCTCGCGCTCGACAATCGCCGTGTTCAACTTGAGCTGAGCGGCGCGGATCGCGGCGACATAGCCGCCGGGGCCTGAGCCAAGGACAATCACGTCGTAACTATCAGCCATGTTCGGAAATTCCTTGAGATTCAGGCCAACAGTGTCAGCGGCTTCTCAACGATGCGCTTGAAAGCGGCCATCAGTTGCGCACCGTCCGCCCCATCGATCGCGCGGTGATCGAAGCTGCCGGTTACCGACATCACCGTGGCAACGGTCAGCGCATTGTTCACTACATAAGGCCGCTTTTCGCCCGCGCCGATCGCCATGATCATGGCCTGGGGCGGGTTAATGACAGCCTCGAACTGCTTGATGCCGAACATGCCCATGTTCGACAGGCTGGCGGTGCCGCCCTGATATTCATGCGGCTGCAATTTACCGTTGCGCGCGCGCTCCGCCCTATCCTTCATCTCGCTGGAGATTGCGGCAACGCCCTTGGCGTTCGCGCCCGCGATGATCGGCGTGATCAGGCCGCCGGGGATCGATACCGCCACCGAAATATCGACGCGGCTGAACCGCAGCAGATTGTCGCCGGCAAACTGCACATTGCAGCTGGGCACTTCGATAAGGGCGGCCGCCAAGGCCTTGACCAGCAGATCGTTGACCGAGAGCTTGACACCGCGTTCGGCAAGCCCGTCGTTGAGATCGGCCCGAAGCTTCAGCAATGGATCGAGGTGGATATCGGCCGTGAGGTAGATGTGCGGAACCTGCTGCTTCGATTCGGTGAGCCGTCGGGCAATGACTTTCCGCATGTTTGACAGCTTGACGACTTCGTGTGGAATGTCGGGTTCGATCGACGGTACTGCGGCGGCAAACGCCGCGGGGACCCCCGGAGCGACGGCCGGCATCGAGGCAGGCGTCGCGCCATCAATGTCAACCTTGACGATGCGGCCATTAGGCCCGGAGCCTCTTATCGTAGAAAGATCGATGGCGCTTGCCTCCGCCAGACGACGGGCAAGCGGGCTGGCCTTGATACGGCTGGCACCAATTGCGGGTGCGGCTGACGACGCGACAGGAACAGCGGCGGGAATGGATGTAGCGACCTTGTCGGCAATCTCGGGGGCCGGCAGAAGCGCGGGAACAGCCCCTTCCCCGATAGCGGTGATATCCTCGCCTTCGGCGGCAAGCATGGCGACGACGGTCCCGACCTTCACGCCTTCTGTACCTTCGGGGATGAGGATTTTCGCGATAATGCCTTCGTCCACCGCCTCGAATTCCATCGTCGCCTTGTCGGTTTCGATTTCGGCCAGCAGGTCGCCAGACTTCACCACATCGCCCTCCTTCACCAGCCATTTGGCGAGCGAACCCTCCTCCATCGTGGGAGACAACGCGGGCATCTTGAGTTCAATCGGCATTTTCGAAACTCCGCAGGCGTCAGCGATAACGGACGCGCTTGACCGCCGCGACCACGTCATCCGCCTTGATGAGCGCGGCCTTTTCCAGATTCGCGGCATACGGCAGCGGCACGTCCTTGTTGGTGACGCGGAGCACCGGGGCGTCGAGGTCGTCGAAGCCTTCCTGCATGGCGATGGCGATGATCTCCGAGGAGATGGAGCAGACCGGCCAGCCTTCCTCCACCACCACCATCCTGTTGGTCTTGGCGAGCGACTTCAGCACGGTTTCCTTATCGAGCGGGCGGAGCGTGCGCAGGTCGATCACCTCCGCGTCAACACCTTCATCTGCCAGCTTGTCGGCGGCTTCCAGCGCGACACCGACACCAATGGAGTAGCTCACCAGGGTCACGTCACGCCCCGCGCGGGCGATGCGGGCCTTGCCAATCGGCAGGACATGATCGTCCAGCTTCGGCACGTCGAAGCTCTGGCCGTAGAGCAACTCGTTTTCCAGGAACACGACCGGATCGGGCGAGCGGATCGCGGCCTTCAGCAGCCCCTTGGCGTCGGCGGCCGAGTAAGGCGCGATCACGATCAGGCCAGGAACGGCAGCATACCAGGGCCCGTAATTCTGGCTGTGCTGGGCGCCGACGCGGCTGGCGGCGCCGTTGGGGCCGCGGAACACCACCGGGCAGCGCATCTGGCCGCCGGACATATAGTTGGTCTTGGCCGCCGAGTTGATGATGTGGTCGATCGCCTGCATGGCGAAGTTGAAGGTCATAAACTCGACGATCGGCTTCAAGCCGCCCATCGCCGCGCCTGTGCCTATGCCGGCAAAACCATACTCGGTGATCGGGGTGTCGATGACGCGGCGATCGCCGAACTCTTCCAGCAGGCCCTGCGTCACCTTGTAGGCGCCCTGATATTGCGCCACTTCCTCGCCCATCACGAAGACGCGGTCGTCGGCGCGCATCTCCTCGGCCATGGCGTCGCGCAACGCCTCGCGCACCGTGGTCTTCACGATCTCGGTGCCGGCGGGAATATCGGGATCGGCAACCGCCGCGCGGGGCGCAGGCGCCGCAACCGGCTGCGGGGCCGGCTCCGCCGCCTTGGGCGCGGGTGCCTCGACCTTGGGAGCGGGGGCGGCGGCTTGGACCGTCACGGCGCTTTCACCCTCGCCAGCGATCAGCGCGATCACCGCGCCCACTTTCACGCCGTCGGTGCCTTCAGGAATGACGATCTTGGCGATGATGCCCTCGTCCACTGCCTCGAATTCCATCGTCGCCTTGTCGGTCTCGATCTCCGCGAGGATGTCGCCGGATTTCACCGCATCGCCTTCCTTGACGAGCCACTTTGCGAGCGTACCCTCCTCCATGGTGGGAGAAAGCGCCGGCATCTTCAGTTCAATCGCCATCAATATTGCCCCACCAGCACATCGGTATAGAGTTCGGCAAGCTCGGGCTCCGGGGCCTGCTCGGCGAAGTCGGCGGCTTCCTGAACGATCTGGCGGATCTCCTTCTCCAGCGCCTTCAACTCATCCTCGGTGACGCCGGCCGCCTCCAACTCCTGCTTGAGATGCTCGATGGCATCGGACTTGTCGCGGACCGCCTGCACTTCCTCGCGCGAGCGGTACTTGGCCGGATCGGACATGGAATGGCCCCGATAGCGGTAGGTCTTCAATTCCAGGAGGATCGGCCCCTTGCCGGACAGCACCCACTGCCGGGCTTCCTCAGCAGCGCCACGGACAGCGAGCACGTCCATGCCGTCCACCTGGATGCCGGGGATGCGGAAGCTCTCGCCGCGCCGATAGAGTTGGTCCTCGGCCGACGCGCGGTTGACGCTGGTTCCCATGGCGTACTGGTTGTTCTCGATCACGAAAATCACCGGCAGCTTCCACAGCTCCGCCATGTTGAAGCTTTCGTAGACCTGTCCCTGATTGGCCGCGCCGTCGCCGAAATAGGTGAGGCAGACGCCGCCATCATCCGCATATTTATGCTTGAAGGCTAGGCCCGTGCCCAGCCCCACCTGCGCGCCGACGATGCCGTGGCCGCCATAGAAGCCATGATCGACCGAGAACATGTGCATCGACCCGCCCTTGCCGCGTGAAATGCCCGCAGCGCGGCCGGTCAGCTCTGCCATGATGACCTTGGGATCGATCCCGTAGGCCAGCATGTGGCCGTGGTCGCGATAGCCGGTGATGACGCTGTCCTTGCCCACCCTCATAGCCGATTGCAGGCCGACGGCGACGGCCTCCTGCCCGATATAAAGATGGCAGAAGCCGCCGATCATGCCGAAGCCGTAAAGCTGGCCGGCCTTTTCCTCGAAACGGCGGATCAGCAGCATCTGGCGGTAGAGTTCCAGCATCTCCGCATTGGTCGCCTGATAGCGGACGGGCTCGGCCGGACGTTCGCGATTGGAGGCGGATCCAGATGAAACCGAAGCCCGCCTTGCCGGCCCGGCTCGGCTCTCTGCCTTCACATGCTGCTCTTTGGCCACGAACCCTTCCCTTCCCCTGCCTGCTGCGCTTTCGGGGTCTGGCCATGAGATAAATGTCACATCAGTTCAAATCATAGTTCATTCGATGTATGTATAACCAATGGTGATGAATCGGATCGCGCTCTACCATCTGGAAACCCTGCTTTGGATCAACCGCCTTGGCTCGTTCAGCGCGGCAGCGAATCGCCTCAACACCACGCAACCGGGCATTTCCGCGCGAATACGCGAACTTGAGAATCACCTGGGAATTCCGTTGTTCGCGCGACAAGGGCGTAACATGATCCTGTCTGTCCAGGGCCGTGAACTGGTGCGCCGATGCGAGCAGGTGTGGCCGTCGCTTCAACAGGCCCTGCTCAATCCGGTGGACCTCAGCAGCGTGGCCGGCATCGTCCGTATCGGATCGGGTGAAATTGCGGCCGCCAGTTGCCTGTCCGCTTTCGTGAATGCGATCCGTCAGGAGATGCCAGGGCTTTCACTGGAGATCGAAATCGACCTGACATCGAAACTGATCGATGGACTTCTAAGTGGCGCGGCCGATCTGGTTTTCGCGATCGGTCCCGTTGAAATGCCCGGCATCAAGACGCGGCGGATCGGCGAGGTCGAGTTGATATGGCTCGCGTCTCCCAGCCTCGCGAACATGCTGGAGCAGCGACTCGTGCCCCCAAAAGACCTGCTGTTCTGGTCATTGGCACGAAGCTCCCCCATGCATGCGATCATGCATGATGCCTTGGGTGGACTGGGATATCATGACGGGAAGATAAACACCTGCAACGACCTGCATTCTCTGATCGATATCATCGTGTCCAGCGGCGGCGTAAGCTTGTTTCCTCTCAACATGGTGGGAGAGAAGATATCTAGTGGCGAGATCGTTCGCGTTTTCGATCAGTCACCGCCTCCTATTCTGTTGCAGGCAGCGATCCGATCTGCTGAGAAGGACCCGATCATTCTTCATATCTTCGAAATTGCCCATGCGCTGAAAACCGAAGAGGTATCGGCGCCCGCCGCTCGATAGGACCGGGTCTTCGGCCGCGCTTCCGCATGATCGTTCGTTACAGGGGCGCTGGACCGCGCCAGTTGGGCCGTGTCGGCAATGTGCCGTTCGGACGCCTGTGCAGGTCGATGCCATTGCCCCGTTGTCTGGTGAACACCATCAGCGGCACGACGGCGTCATAGGTCGTTGACGAACCGAAAAAGTCCACCGGGCCGTGCCAACGCTGCCCTTCCGCCACTTTCATCCGATAGGTTCCAGGTGGAACCGCGATTATCGCCCGATCGTTCTTGCGGACATAGACCGAGATCACATGCCGCCCGCTTTGAGGGTCGAAGAGCTGAACGACGGCGTTCGCATCGGAGGTCGTGACTGCCATCCGCGATGTCGCCCCGGCCGGATCCAATGCGGGGTTGACCGTCACGCTGCCCGTTTCGGGGAAGGGTAATCCGGGTTCACTATCCGCCAGCCAGCCTTCCCGCTTCAGCGAATGCCACACCGGGATAGCGATGAGAAACAGGCTCAACGCGAGCGACATCCAGCGCAGCATCCCGCCGGCATTACCGCGCGATCCCCTCAACCGGCCGCGCTGATAATCGAAACCGCGGTTGACGGGATCGAACCAGGCGCCCTCGACGCGCCCGGCCCGATCGTTCCATCGGGTTCCCTTCGCGCGCGCGCGATAGCGCTCGCGCATATAGTCGCGATCTTTGAGCCCCATGCCGGTTATCCCTGATATGCGGCGCTCGCCGCACCGTCGCGAAGGTCACCCACGAAACCGAGCACCGTCTGTACCGTGGGGCTTGCACCAGCGGGGATCCGCAATGTGTGATAGCCGGCCCGGGCGGTCATCGCGTCACGCTCCCGATCCTTGCCGGGATCGTGCGAACGATCGTCGATCTCGATCAAGGCGACCACCCTTCCCGTCGTGGGATCCTCGACCACAAAGTCGATGATCTTTCGCTGGAAGCGATTCCAGTCCGCTGGGGTCGGCCGCCGGCCCGGCACCGATGGAACCTTGAGGAGGGCTCCCATCGAGACCTGGGCATGGAGGCGGTACATGGGCAGGATGTGCTCGAGCGCGGCCAGCATGGCTTGCTCGCGCTGCGTCATGAATGGCCGCGCCACTGGGTCGAGCGGTTTCTGTGGAGTGAAGCCTCGGGACATTTTCGACCAGCCAAGCGCGACGATGACGCCCACCAGCAGAAGCGAGGCGAGAAATTCAAATGTGCTCATTGTAGCCCTCCGTTCAGCCCCAGCCGTCCCGGCGACCTTCGCCATTGTCGCGCAGCTTACGGCCATCGAGGGCCGACCGGCGGATGTTGAGTTCGACCTCCTCACCCTTGCGGGTCAGCTGGACATCACGCGGATCGATGTTGTTGCGCTTCGCATAGTCTTCGGCTGCCCGTTCGCTCCCGAACTTGCCAGCCTCATCGAATTCCCAACCCATCGTTCGTCTCCTTCTCTTCGCCGCAGGCACCACGCCGGCGACTTCTCCATTCACAAGTCGAGCCCGAGGCTGCGCTCGGGCAGCGGTGGCAGCGGATCGCCGCGATCGGGTTTCAGATCGGGCGGCGCTTGTGGGGCCTTCGCGGCCGGCGCAGATGCCGCGCCATCGGGCAGAGGCGGCAGATCGCTTGGAACGGGAGCAAGATCGGACAGGTTGACGCCGTCGATCGGACCGGGATCGAACTTCTCGCGGGGTTGCGCGCCCGGCCCCTTCCTGCCGTCGATATCGAGGCGGCCGAGCGTCTCGAGCGAGGAGGTCTTGTTGCCGGGATTCATGTCGAGCTGCCGCGCGAGCTTCTCCTTGTCGTCCACGACCATTGTCAGCTCGTCGCGCACGCGCGTGACCCCGACGTTGAAGAGGCGCTGGTTCGAGAGGTTGCGCTCATGCGACGACATGACGGTGATCGCCTTGTCGGTGGTGATCCCCTGGGCCATGTGCATATTAAGGCTATAAGCAAGGTCGAGCCGAGATAGCATCGGGTCACCGAGGCTGAGCGTGAGGAGCACCTTGTCCGCAGTCTCAACCTTCACGCCATCGGCATCGACGCCCACAACGCGCGCAAGCGCGGCATTGTGCAGGCCGCGCTGCTTGTCGTTGGCCGTCCAGCGGATGCGGTCCCCTTCGCGCAGCTGAAGGTCCTTCTTTTCAGAAAGCTGCAGGCGATCGCGCTGCTCGGTCGGCGACAGCTTCTGGGGATCGAAGCGTATCCTGCGCCGACCGTCCGACAGTTCGACCTTCCCGTTGGCGTGGACCTTGAGGACGTCGTAGCGTCCCGCCTTGATCCCGACGTCCTGCGCGCCGCCGCGGCCGACCTCGAGCGTCTGGCCCTGACGGTAGGTCGAGGCATAGCGCAGCTCCTCGCGCGTGGTGTTGACCCGCTCAAAGACAGTGAGATGGATCGCCTGGCCCTTGACGCTCCCTTCCGCGATCAGGCCATCTTGGATGCGCTGGTTGATGACGGCGCGCGCGTCGCGGCCCGAAGCGAAGACAGCGGTCGCCTCCCGTTCGCCAGGGGAGAGCTCGAGCCACATGTCGGCCGCAGCGGCGGCCGGCTCCCCCGCCTCGACGACACGGTCCCCCAGCACTTTCAGCGCCGCGCCGGCCTTGCCGATATTGGCGAGCGCCGCGACGGTGCGCAGTTGGTCGGTGCGTTGGCGGATATTCTGATCCATCCGCGCCATCGTGCCGCCGCCCGCCTGGATCATGGCGAAGGCCTTGCCCGCGTCGATCGAAGAGAGCTGCTGCCGGTCACCGACCAGAACGAGCTTGTCGACGCCCAAGGCTGCTGTGATCTGGTGGAGCTTGAGCATTTCGTTCGACGACACCATCGAGGTTTCGTCGACGAGAAGCATGGTACCGGCGAGCTTCTCGCGCGCAGCCTCATATCCCAGCGTGTCACGCTCGGTCACGAACCGCTCGTTGGCGAGCACGAAGGAAGCGATCGTCTGGGCCTTGATGCCCGCCCCTTCGGCGAGGTCCGCGACCATCTTGTTCTGGAAGGCAAGTCCGGTGATCCGGGCGCCCTCCTCCTCGGCGACCCGCGCGACCGCCTGGAGCATGGTGGACTTGCCCGTGCCGGCGGCGCCCTGCACCGAGACGGTACGATCGGCGGATGACAGGATCATCGTCGCGGCGGCGAGCTGCCCAGGATTGAGCGGCCGTTCGGCGGCATCCTGCAATCGCTGCGGCGCATCGGCGGCCGCCACAATTGGCTCGGACTTCCCTTTCCCCTCCTCGACGGCGGCAAGAATCTTCTCTTCGGTCCGCAGCGCCTCCTGCGTGGTCACCATGCGGCCAGTCCGGTCCGCGGCTGTCGCGACGCCCGGGATGAGCTGACGGTTCTGCACGAGCCGGTCGATCCGCCTCTCGATCAGGTCGACGGTGACGCCCTTGAGACCGAGATCGAGCGCGGTCTTGCCGAGCAGATTGACGGGCCATGCGGCCTCACGTTCGGAGAGGATCCGGACGGCGGACGCGACCGCGAGCTGCGCGCGCGCTTCCGCTGGCGACTTGACCGCGCGGGCGAGCGCATTGTCCACTAAAGGGTCCTGGGGGCGGAGCAGCGCACCCAGCGTCTGGCGGGCACCAGTTACGGCATCGACAATGGCGCGGTAGCCGCGCTCGAGAGCATTTTCCGAAGACGCCATCCCGGCGCGCGCCTCGGCTGCTGCCCGCAGGTCCTTGCCGTCGAAGCCGTGGGCAGCGGCCTGGTCGATCCAGCCCTGCTTCAGCGCGGCGCGGTCCTCGACGTCGAGCTTGGGATCGCGCGAGCGTTTGGTGATTTCGCGCAGGCCCTCCGGCGACTTGATGCCGAGCCGCGTTGCGTGATCGAGGATCTCCTCGCGGCGCTGGCTGAATTCGCCGATGACCGCCTTGGGAACGCCGGCAATCTCAAAGGTGCCATGCTTGCCCTTGAGGTCCACCTGATAGCCGATCCGCTCGAGCCCGGCGCGCAGGAAAGCATGGTAGATCGAGCCGATGATGCTGTTGTGGCTCCAGAGTTTGTCGGCGTGGAGTGCCTGCCATTTGCCATCGGGCATGCGGGTGAGGTTGGCGATGACGGCGTGGATGTGGGCCTGCGGATCGAGCGCCCGGCTCGTGTCGTGCTGGAAGAGCGCGTAGACGAGATTGCCCGTCTGGACCGGGACCTTGCGCCCCTCGATGTCGCGACGCCCTTCCGCGAGGTTCTTCTCGACCCAGGCCATGGTCGCCTTGACCGCGGCCATATTGGCGTCAAGCACGCGCTTGTCGCCGGCGACATAGGCCATGACCGAAGCCGACTTCGGCATGGAGAAGGTGAGGTCGTAGCCGGCGCGCCGGTTCTCGACCTGGGCGACCGCTTCGCCGCTTGGGAGGATACCGTTCAGCACGCCCTCGAAGGCGTCCTTCGAGACTTCTCCGGACAGGCCGATCGCCTCGGCGCCCTCCCCTCCCCAGGCGCTGATCTCGGACGAGCCCTCGACCGTGTAATAGTCGTCCTTCGCGAAATAGTTCGCGGCACCGGAAGCGGAGCGGACGCCGGCGACCGAGAGCATCAGATGCCCATGTCCATGCCGTCATCCTCGCGGCCGGTGGAGAAGTCGTGGCGCAGCTCGATCAGGGTCTGGTCCTCGACCTGTGGGCTCGTCTCCCCGTGCCGGTGGCCATCACGACGATCGTCCCGGTCGCGCGCGGAAACCGGCTGTTCCTCGCCGCTGGCGCGCGCCGCCTGCGCCCTGTCCGCGCTATGCGTGCCAGGCGTCGCCTGTTCGTCCCGGTCGTCCGCCCGCTGCGCCGCGCGGCGGGCGGCATCGTCCTCCTCCTCGACCTCGGCCGACAGGATCCGTGCGGCGAGATCGCGGGCGAGATTGGTGATCTCGGCCACTTCCTCCACGACCTGCAACGAGCCGTCGCGCCCGCCCGCCTCCCCTGCCCCGTCTTCCTCGAACACCTCCTCTCCGCGCCTTGAGCGTACCGGCCCGACATCGGGCCGTTGGACGAAGCCCTGGGCGACCTGGGGATAGTCCTTCCACTCGAGCAGGATGCGCGCGGCGGGGAAGCCGTCGGGGAATTTCACGAAGCCGTGCATCGAGGGCAGGTTGGTGATGTCATCGGCGATGACGAGTGGTTCGACCTGCTTGCGCGGGGTCAGGGTCGAAGCGTCGCGGGTGTTATTGTAGCCGTAGCTATAGGCCTCATCCATCTGGCGAACCTCGCGGTTGCCGATGTAGCGCGCGCACTGCTCGGCCGTGTCGAGATCGGCCGTCGCGAGGATGAGCTTGGAGCGGGCGAGCGAGGCGAGATTGCGTGCCCCTTGCTCGCCATAGACTTCGACCAGCTTCTCGAAGCTGTGGATGCCCAGGATCATCGCGCCGCCAAACGCGCGCGCCGTCTGGAGACCATTCTCGATCGCCGGAAGGCGATGCAGTGCGCCAAGCTCGTCGAACATGAACCAGGTGCGCAAGCTGCGGGTGCGCGGCAGCGTCATCAGCCGGTTGATCGCGAGATCCATCCACAGCGTGAGCAGCGCCCGGTTCATCGGCAGATCGACATAGTTCGACGTCACGAACAGGATCGATCCGGGCTTCTTGTCCCGCGTGATCCAGTCGCGGATCGAGAAGGATTCGCCCTCGTCGGGAAGGAAGCGAAGGACCTGCGCATTGGTGTTGAAGACGGCGCGGATCGATTCCGCCATGCGGGCCGCTTCGGGGGCAGTGAGCGGGTCGGCGATGGTGTTGGCGAGGAAGCGGTGGACGCGCTTCAGGTCGGCCGTCATCAGGTTCTCGGACAGCGCCAGATTGCTGGTCTGCCCCCGCTCCATCAGGCGAATGCACATCTCGATGAAGAGGGTGCGCGCTGCGAGCGCCCAGAAGGGTTCGGACGAACCGCCATCCGAAGGGATTAGCGCCGCCGCGGCGGCCGTGAATTCGCTGTGGGTGCGGCAATCGTTGAAGATCGACCAGGCCGGGCAGCGCGCGTCCATGGGATTGAGGATCGTGTCGCGTGTGGGATCGTAGAAGGCTTCGACATAGGCGCCGGTGAGATCGAAGATGACGGCCGTGTCCTGGCGCTCGCGCATCTGGGTGACGAGGCTTCTGAGCTCGGTCGTCTTGCCTGATCCGGTGGTGCCGATGAGCATCGCATGGGATTGTTCGGTGCGGTGCGGAAAGGGGATGCCCGCGAGCGTGTAGGGATGATGGATGCCGGCTTCCTTGCGCGCTCGGAACGGGAGCGCGAGAACCTGCCGCGAGGACAGGCCGGGGAAGAGGTCGGCCGCCTCCTCTTCGAACTTCACCCGGTTATGCTCGTTGATCTCCACCAGAAGCACGCTGCGATCAACCAGCATGGCGCCGCGTTCATGCCGTTCCTGAAGGATCGAACGGCCGCGCCGATGCGAGATGTCGACGAACCAGATGGCGGCCGGAATGGTGATGAAGACCGAGATCAGGAAAGCGCCGATGAGGCCCCGCATCGCGACGGCCCAGGCTGTGATGACCTCGGGAATATAGGGCACCGCTTTCATCACGGTGCGCATGAGGTCGCCGTTCGGCAGCGTGACGTTGACGCGCTTGTTCGGATTGAGGTCGATCCAGTTCCAGAGGGTCGCATAGACCTTCATGCAGACGAGCTGGAAACCATGCTCGTCGAGCTTGAGCGACATGATGATGAACCAGGCGGCGAGAAAGGCGAAGAACCAGAGGATGAAGGGCAGCTTGGCGCCCGAGAACCACATCAGCATCTCATGGGTGAGTAGCTGGCTGCCGCGGGTGAAATTGCCGGCATTGCGCTGCACGCGGCCGCGCGCCGAATGATGGGTGAGCGGGACGGGACGCCCGTCCGTGCGGATGTCCTCACGCGCCATGATATTGCTCCAGACGTTTGTCGGTTTCCGCGATGATGCGGTCGCGATATTCGGGGAATTGTTCGCGGATGATGATGTCGAGCGCGAGATGCTGGAACTCGCTGATGCGGGCGATCCGACGGTGGCTTGAGGTCAAGAGCTGGCCGGATCCCAGGAAGGCATCGACGGCCGCGCGCAGCAGGTCGGACGGCGTGCATCCGCGCTCCGCGGCGAGCGCTACGAGGCGATCATATTTGCTCCGGTCGAGCCGGACCGAGCAATGCTTGTAGGGAATGGTCAAACCGAGCCTCCTAGCAGGGAGGCTGGTGGGGTCTCAGAAACCGATCCGACTTATAGCGCAATCGTGTCGGTGGAGCAAGAAAATCGCATGCGCGGCGCGGAGCGTGTTCTCGTGTAACACGCTGAAATGGCCGATTTTCGTGTGTTTTGTGGGCAGCGAAATCCTGTCCCACAGCCGCACACGCACCAAGACCGCCATAAGTCGCTGGAATTGTTCCAGAACCCAATGCACCGAGGTGCGTTCGGTGTGCTTCTCTGCACCAGGGCTGATCCACTCCCCGGGGCGTCTTGTGACGCGATCAAATGGCATGGGGAAGCGCCTCCGGCGGGACGCCAGGCCGTCCGGTGGACGGAAGGAAAGCCATGGTTGCGGCAGTTGACCAACCGCTTGGCGGGCGCGCATTCCGTGCTTCCGGCATGGCCGGTGAGCGCTTATAGTGGGCCTGTTCATAGCCCGATCAGCGTGAACCGAGAGGCCCTTCATGGCACGCACATTGGAACAGGAAAGAGCAGCGATAGAAGAGGAAGGCCGCAAGCTCGAGGAGCGACGGCAACGGCTGGAAGAGAAGGAACGCGAGGCCGCGATCCAGGCTCTTGAGAAGACCGGCCTGCTGAAGCTCGACGGCAAGCGATTGGGTGGGCTCGTTGCCCGTATCCGGTCGCTCGGCATCGACGAAGTGGAAAAGCGCCTCACGGCCTGAACAGCCCCCGCCGCGACCCTTGTCGCGGCACGGGCATGGGGGGTTCGATGCCCCCCATGCCCGTAACATCGCCACACAAAAAAAGGGAGAGGCGCGTGCGCGCCCCTCCCCGTCTTGCCTCAATATTCGTCGAGCAGTCCGCCCGGCACGCTGTGGACGATCCGGTCGATGATCGTCATCGGCAGCGCGCCGTAATCGCCCTCGTCGATGGTGATGTAGCCCGCCTCGTCGTCCGCCACGACGTGCTGGTCGAAGTAGCTGTGAAGCGCGCGGCGTTCGGCGTTCGCGATGGCTGCGAAGAAGGCGGCGTTGTCGGCGGCGGCGCTGGTCGAGATCATCTGCATGGATTCGCTCCTGTCTGTCTTGAATGACAGGAGCGGCGCGTCAGGCGGCCGAGGCCGGGTCAAGGACCCGCGAAGCGGGCCGCGAAGCGGCGGTGGGGGTCACGATTTTCTTCGGCGGCCACCACGCCGAAGGACGAGCGCCTCCCCTCGATCCGCCGAAGAAAATCGTGGGGCCCCGCCGTCCTTGAGGCGGCCTCGGACGTCTGACAGAATGGGAAGACTGTGAGAGATGTTCCCTCTCGTCGGGAGACCTCGGCCGAGGCGTAGCGACGTGCGGACCGAAGGGTCCGCATGGCACGCGAGCGAGCCGGGGCATCGAGCCATCTCGTCGAAAGAACGGGACCGAGCGCGTGGCCCGGTCCCGGCTGCCGTCAGGGGTGACGGCCGCAATGGCAATAGTGTTCGTCGATGCCGGTCAGGGAGCATAGGCCGGGTCCGAAGTCGGCATATCGCTCGTCCTCGCCCGCGATGTAGCCGTGGTCATTGGCGATCTTGACGGCGTAGCGGCGCAGGTCCGGATCAAGCTTGTTGATGGCGCGTGCACAGGCCGTGGAGAACTGGCGGGCGTAGAGTTCGTACGTCGCGCCGGCGGTGGCCCGCATCTCCGCTTCGGCGAGCCGTTCCGCGTCGGCACGCAACTGTTCGAGGGTCAGAAACTGCGGCGTCTCCTTGATGCACGAACCCCCGGATAGAGCGATAGGCTGGTTCTGGATCACCACGCGATAGGCCGGGCTATCGTCCGAGAGTGCTCGAAGGATCGCGTAGCCGTTCGATCGGGCGACCTGGCGTGCGATGCGGCAAGTTAGGCGGTAGAGCCGGTCATGCTCGGCCCTGAAGAAATCCCGTTCGGTGGAGGTTTGGGCAACGCTGACTAAGCGCCCGCAGGTCTGGGTAAGTGCGAGATATCTTTCGAGCAGGCGAATGAGCCGGAAGCCAGTCGCTTGCGCTGGCCAGTAGCCCGGCTCGTGCGGTTGGACAATATGGGCGGTATCCGGCCGGACGTCGTCGATGTCGTCATCCGGATTGTCCGGCACATGGTCGTCGGGGATCCGATAGACGGTTCCGCAGTGCGAGCAGCGCGCGCGTTCGTCGACATGATCATATTGCTCGGCGTCGAAGAGGGTCGTGCAGTTTGGACAGAATGGGGTGCTGAACAGCGTGCGCAGGGAGTGGTGAAGATTGTCCATCGAAGCCTCCGTTGATGATGGTGCGCTCCCCATCTCGCATCGATGAGGATGGGCTCATCTGGACGCGGTGTTGAGGCGGTCAGGGACGGCATGGCCGCCGCGTGAGCGGGCAGCGGGGGGAGCCGATTTTGTCGCCGGGAAGCGCAGCGCGCCGGCCGGCAAAATTGGGGGGACCGCTGATCCTTGACGGCCGATCGACACCCAGCGTCATGCTTTGGCGATGAAGCCTCGTCTGATGCCGAGATGTGAGAGAGCTTGGGTCCCGTCTCCCATCTTAGGCACGTGTCCGTGCCTGCCGGCAAGGCACTGTGGCTCGCTGTTCAGACGACCCACCTTGGTGTCTTCCCATGTCTGTGATAGGTGGCTGTTTGCGCCGCGAAGGCCGTGGCGCCGGGACTGGTAATCCCGTCGAGAAAGGCAGCTCGGTGTGATCTCACGCCGGGGTGCCTGCGCATATGTCCAGGTGCCTTGGTGCTAAAAGCGTAGGCGCATGTCTCGACGTGTTACCAGCCCCGGCTCCCGCGCCTCGTGCGCGGGAGTTTTGAGCAAGGGTTCGACCTTTGCGCATTGCGGGGAGCCTGGGGATGACCAATTCGGGACGAGAGATTGTTCCCCGCCGCGCGAAAGCCGCACCGCGCACGCCGGAATCAATCGACATATATGATCCGCAGGGAATCGATTCAAACGTCCGCCGGGCCCTCGCAGTCGTGCTGATGCGTGAGGCGATGGCGGCGCTCGAGCAAGCTGGCGAGCAGATGGCGACCTGTCATTTACAGGCGGCGATCGACAGCCTCATGCGTCGAAGGACCGACAGGATCCCGCCGGAGAAGAATTGCCGGGACTAACGCATGTCAGGCCCATGCGAAGCGGGCAGCCTCGCGCTCCTGCGCGCTCGCGACGAGACGCTCTAGTCGGGGCAGGTAATGACCGACACCGCGCAGCGCCGCGCGGCTCGGCGTGGCCGGATCGGACAGCCGGGCGCGTAGGAGATCGATGGGGATGTCACCGACGCTGTCAGGCTCGATCGCGAGCGCTTCGAGCAGCGCGTAGGCATTGCCGTAGGCGAGATCGAGTTCGACGCCCTGATCGGACGTGAGGGCGACGCGCAGGATGATCTCGGCGCTGCTCGGGCAGTGATGGATCGCGATGCGCTTGCCTCTGAACTGGGCCTCCTCGACGACTGCGATGACAGTGGCCTCGTGGTCGAAAATGCCCGTGATCGCGGCGAGCGCGAGTGGACAGACGCGCGCCTCGAAGCTGTCGCCAAGATATTCGTCGGGTTCGAGCAGCGCGATGCCGATACGATCTCCTTCGGAACGGAGGAACCGGCGGAAAGCCGCAAGCTTGCGGGCTGTGATGATGGCGCTGGGCGAGGCTGTATCGTCGGCCGGCTCGGTGATGCGGAACAGGATGGACACGGGCTTGGTCTCCTCGGCTGAAAGCGCCTCGCCTCTCCCCTCTTTCCTTGGCCCTTTCGGGTATTGTCCGTGCGGCGCGCGCCAGCGCCCGGCGGTGCGCGGGGGTTCGATGCCCCCGCGCACCGCATCCTCGCAGCGAAAAAGCAGGAGAGGCCCCGGCGATTGCCGGAGCCTCTCCCGGACGCGTCACCGACGACGGCGACCACCGCCGTTCACCATGGCGGCGTAATAGTCGTCCTGGGTCCAGGGATCGAATTCGTCCCGCGACTTTGCGGTTCTGCCGGTGGGCTGGGCGGGCTGCGGCTTGGCTGACGGTTCGAGCTTCACGATGTGGAGGGGAACGCCTGCCTGCCGCAGCTTCTGGGCGAGGTTCATCTGGATGCCGGAGCCTTCGCAGACGACAGCTTCGACCGGCTTGAGGGCGAGCAGCCGATCGTTGCGGACGAAGGCGGCCTTGGCCCCCAGCCGGCGGTCGAGGCGGAACATGATGACCTTCACGCCGCGTGCTGCTGCCCATGCCTGCGCGATGGCATCGCAGCCCTTGGTCTGTGCTGTCGTGGCGAGGATCATCTCCGGGATGCGGGCCAGGATCGAGTCCAGACCCTTCCAGAGCATGTCATGATCCTCCCAGACCTGACCGCCCGAGAAGGCAACGACCGGACCTTCCGGAGCGAACTGCTCACGGCGTTCCCGCATCCGGGCGGCGAGATAGTCTCGGGCGTCGATCATCGAGGCGGTGACGCCCTTCGAGACCCGGCTGCCGCGCGTCGGCGAATAGGGCCGTCCGGTCTCGACCCGGTAGACGTCGGCGGCGTGGTCGCGCATGCATTCCATGGCATCCCGGCACCCCTGCAGCGTCTGGCAGAGCAGCTGCGCCTCCTCGATCTGCGATGCGTAGATTTCGCTGGGATCGAAGCTGCGCGCGAGTTCGCCAAGCTCCTTGGCCGCATCGTCCTCGCGGTCGCTGATGCGCTTCGCCACCACATGGAAGCTGTTGACGAAGCCCCAGGCGAGATCGCTCGCGAAGGGTTCGAGGCGGGTGTCGCGGAACACATCGAAGAGCGTCGCCATCACCATTTCGACGGCGGCTCGGCTCTGTTCCGGATCGGGCATTTCCAGTTGCTCGCTCTCGTCGACAGGCGAAAGCTTGGCGCGCTCGTCATGCTCGATGAAGGCGGCTTCGTAGAGCGGGCTACGCTGGTCGGTTCCCGTCTCGCTGGCGATGAAGCTGGCGAAATCGGCGAAGTTCGAGAAGGACTTGGACATGTTGGCCTCCGTGGCTTTTGGATGTCTCATCCACGCGATGAGGCCTTGTTCAGGACATGCGGCGGTCAGGGAGGTCGGGGACGTTAACCGGGAAGCCGGCCGCGGCCGGACCCCGGTTGACGCCGCACCAGCGGGGAGCGGGGGAACCGATTTTTTTCGGGTGGGCGCGGCAGCGGCCGCACGAAAAAATTGGGGGGACCGCTCATCCTCGACGGACTGCCAACCCCGCATGCCAAACTAGGCAGACACAAGAGAGGAATAGGGATTTCAAACCTCACCGGGGGAATCCCGCAAGCGGGTTCGTCACCCGAATGGGCGGAGACGGGCCGAAGGCCTGGCTCCGTGAGCTTGGCCGGGGCACGTGCGGTACGCGCGGGCGGCGGCTTAGCGAATAGAGCCCCGGTCCCGCCCGGCGCGAAGCGTTGGGCGGGATGCGCCGAAACCCTCTTCTCTTCTTCTTGTCCGGGCAAAACCTCGCCGGCCCGCCCGGCACTGGATGGTCACCGCAAACCTCCCCGGTGCCTGACGTCCTGGGGCGTCACGGTATCGATCACCTGGATTGAGGAGCTGGCTGCGAGGCAGTTCGATCGCCGGCTGACACGCTCGCGCCCGCATGTCCGAACGGGGCTGAGCGATAGGGCCCGGGCGCAGTGAACGCGGCTCGCGGCAGGGCGATGAACCTCACGCGGCACAAGGCGCGGCACAACCTGCGGCACGCATGAGAGCCGGGTCACGACAGGAGCCGCCGGCGTCCGGATTTCACCGGGAGGTGGGCACGGCAAGTGGAAAACGCCACCAGCGGTGGTGGCGCCCGGCTGTGCGCTCGCGCGGGCAGATGATAGTCAGGCTCGAGCGAAAGGCAGGGCGAAGCCAACGACACTCGCCGGCTTCGCCGCACGGATCAGATAGGCCTGATCCAGTCGGCCGCCGGCTGCCAGCCGATGATGTCGCTGCCGCTATCGCTGACCGCATCGGCCGAGATGTCGCGCCAGGGCGACCGCGGCCGATAGGTCGGCATATGCCGGGCGGTGAGCAGTTCGAAGGTCGAACAGGTGTAGCCGCTCAACCTGATCGCGAGCACGGGCTGGTTCTCCGGCGGTAGGCCCGTGAAGACTGAGATGAAGCCCGCGGGAACCGGATGCAGTGTCGCATCGATCATCGTGCGCGCGAGCCGGGTCTCGAGTTCACCGGCTTCGCTGCCCCAGGGATGGGCATCGATGTCGATCTGGTCGGCGGCGCCGGCCGCGGGGAGGTAGGAGAATTCGCCGGACCAGCACCGGCTCTGGGGATGGAGCGCAGCGACGTCGGCCGCGAGACCGGCATCGCCGGTCTCGGAGCGGAGCCAGTCGGCCATGCCCGGCGTGAGCTTGCCCGAAAGCTTGCGCGCGGCGGTCGGCGCCGCGTCGAGTTCGGGAAATTCGACCAGCCACCAGGCGAGCCGATGGTGAAGGACGATGCCGTAGCAATGGGCGGCGGCGGTGTTCGAAGGGGCAGGTTTGATCATGACGGTACTCCGTTCGAAAGGCGTGTGACGGGTCAGTGGACCGACCCGTCGTGCGCGAAGATGGAATGGGGAATGGTCAGCTGATGCTCGCTGGCGATCAGCGACCAGGCTGCGGCGAGATCTTCGTAATATTCGCAATCGACGATCGCATCGGCGCTCGCCTCGCCGAACTGCACTTCCTCGAAGTCGCGGACATGCGCGGCGTCGGTCGCCTCGGTGATCGCCTGGCCGAGGTGCGCGGCGATCTCGTGGCGGTTAAGGCTGTCTGCCGCGCGGCGGATGCGCTCGACCATGTTGGGGTTGGTGATCTCGACGCCCTGGGCGATTCCGGCGATGTCGTCGAAGCTGGTGAGAGTGAACATCTTGCTCTCCATCTGAAGGAAGGTGGAGGGCGGCCGCGAGCGACCGCCCGGGAGACGGTCAGAGGAACTCGATTTCCTCGGCGACGATGTCGGTGTTGTAGTAGGTGCGCCCGTCGCGCTCGTTGCGGCTGTAGCGGATCTCGCCGACCACCAGGAGCTTGTCGCCCTTCTTCTTGTTGTTGGCGACCGACTTGCCGAGGCCGTTGAAGGCCTTGACCTGATGGAACTCGTCGTAGGTTTCGGTGTAGCCGTTGTCGTCCTTCTGGACCTGGCCGTCCTTGATCACCGGCTTCGAGGTGACGAGGCTGAAGCTGACGCCGCCCTTGCTGTCCGTGCCGAAGCGGGTGATGTCCGAGGTGATGCGGCCCGAGAGAAAAACCTTGTTCATGGCCTGATGCCTTTCGCGTTTCACGCCAGCGGGCCGATCCCGCTGGGATGAACAATCGCGAAGGCCCGTGATCGAGGGGGCACCGCACCTGCGCTTCAGCGCGGGGAAACCCCCATTTTTCGAGTGGTGCGGGCAGAGGCCGTCAGGCCTCAACACGGTCGGAAAATGGCGGGTTGCGGGGATCCCGCACGGGCGTAGCGTTCATCCAGACAAGCGGATGGCCCCGCGGTGATATCGGCAAGGCGCGGGGCATGGCCGGTCTCCACACGGACCCGCCACGGCGAGACACGCCGGCAGCACGACTGCAGCGCGCGTCAGACATTCATCGGTGCCCAAATGGTCGGGGACGGCCTGCGTCGCAGCTTGACATCGGCGCGCCTTCCACGGCGGCGTTACGCCGTCAGGTCATGCCGGGCGGCGCTCGGCTAGCGCCAGACACGAGAAGGGCGCGGCGCCAAGTGGTCGGGCATGATCACCGGCCGCGTGGACGGCGATGGGCGCAGGTTCTGACGCCGTCCACGCAACTCGGTCAGGCTCCATGACCATCGGGCCGCGGGGCACCGGCCTGCTTCGTCCTTGGAGCGGTCGGCGAAGCCTCGCCAGCCATGTCAGTGCTTGCGGACGAATTCCGCGCGCAGGACCAAGCCCTTGATGCCTTCGTAGCGGCAGTCGATTTCCTGAGCGTCGCCGGTCAGCCTTATCGCCTTGATCACGGTACCCTTGCGCAGGGTCTGCCCCGCCCCCTTCACTTTGAGGTCCTTGATCGTGATGATGCTGTCGCCATCGGCGAGGACGTTGCCAACGGCATCGCGGACCTCGATCGTCTCGGCGGTCCGGGCATTCACGGCTGCCTCGGCAGCGGTGATCCAGTCGCCAGAGGCTTCGTCATAGACATAGTCGTCGTTTGCGTCGGTCACGATCGATGGCGCCCTTCACGCCAGACGGGCTTCGAGCGCGCCGAGTTCGGCGGTCAAGGCGGCGGGCAGGCGGTCACCGAAGCGCGCATAGTCACGGCGGCCTCGGCGCGCCATTCATCGTCATCGACGGCGAGCAAGGCGGTGACCGCGTCATCCGACAGATCGAGCCCCTGCAGATCGAGGTCGTGCCTATTGGGAAGGCGGCCGATGGCCTTGTCTTCCGCCTCGACGCACCCGTCGAGCCGGTCCGCGATCCATTTGAGGACGCGGGCGTTGTCGCCGAAGCCGGGCCAGAGAAAGCGGCCATGGGCATCCTTGCGGAACCAGTTGACGTAGAAGATGCGTGGCAGCTTGGCTGGATCCGCTGCTTCTGCTCCCAGCTTGAGCCAATGCGCGAAGTAGTCGCCCATATTGTAGCCGCAGAAGGGCAGCATCGCGAAGGGGTCGCGGCGGACATCCCCGATCTTGGTCTCGGCCGCAGCCGTACCTTCGGAGGCGACATTCGAGGCCAGGAACACACCGTGCTGCCAGTCGAAGGCCTCGGTGACGAGCGGAGCGGTCGTCGCGCGCCGGCCGCCGAACAGGATCGCCGAGATCGGGACGCCCTTGGGATCCTCCCATTCGGGTGCGATGGCCGGGCACTGGCCGGCGGGACAGGCGAAGCGCGCGTTGGGATGGGCGGCCGGCGTCCCGAGATCGGGAGACCAGGCCTGGCCGCGCCAGTCCGTAAGCCCGTCGGGCGGCTCCTTCGTCAGGCCCTCCCACCAGACATCACCGTCGGCGGTGAGCGCGGTGTTGGTGAAGATCGTGTTGGCGTTGAGGCTGGCCAGGGCATTGGCGTTGGTCGTTGCGCTCGTCCCGGGTGCGACGCCGAAGAATCCGGCCTCGGGATTGATGGCATAGAGCCGGCCATCGTCGCCAAAGCGCATCCAGGCGATGTCGTCGCCGATCGTTTCGGCCTTCCAGCCTGGAATGGTTGGCTGCAGCATGGCGAGGTTGGTCTTGCCGCAGGCCGAGGGAAAAGCGGCGGCGACATAATGCACGCCGCCTTCGGGCGAGGTCAGCTTGAGGATCAGCATATGCTCAGCAAGCCAGCCGTCGTCGCGGGCCATGACCGAGGCGATGCGCAGCGCATAGCATTTCTTGCCTAGCAGGGCGTTGCCGCCATAGCCCGATCCATAGGACCAGATCTCGCGCGTTTCAGGGAAATGGACGATATATTTGGTCTCGTTGCAGGGCCAGGCGACGTCGGCCTGGCCGGGCGCCAGCGGAGCGCCGACCGAGTGGACCGCGGGAACGAATTCGCCGTCATCGCCCAGGGCTGCCAGCGCCGGTGCGCCCATCCTCGTCATCACGCGCATCGAGAGCACCACATAGGTACTGTCGGTGATCTCCACGCCGAGCGCGCTGATGGGCGAGCCGATCGGCCCCATGGAGAAGGGCACGACATACATGGTGCGTCCGCGCATGCAGCCGTCGAATAGGCCGTGGAGCGTATCGCGCATCTCATGCGGTGCGCGCCAATTGTTGGTAGGGCCGGCGTCGGCCTCGTCCTCGGCGCAGATGAAGGTGCGGCTTTCGACGCGCGCGACGTCGCGTGGATCGGATGCGGCCCAGAAGGAGTTGGGACGCTTCGCGGGATCGAGGCGGCGCAGGGTTCCGGCGGCGACGAGCTGCGCGGTAAGCGCGTCCCACTCGGCCTCGGAGCCATCGCACCAGTGGACCCGGTCCGGTTTGGTAAGGGCGGCGATCTCGTCCACCCAGGCGGCGAGGCGACGATGGCGAGTCGGGGCGGCCAGCGTTTCAGCGATAAGGGCGTCCGACATCGAAACTCTCCGAATACCTGGGCGTCGCGTCGAGCGCGCGCGGTTAAAAAGGTGGTTTGGGTGCCTGAGCGTTAGCAGTTTGATGGCGCTGAAAGCAAGTTTAGGATAGCATGATAGATACTCTACAACGCTTTTAAGCGATCCTTGACGTCATTTCTGATGTATTTTACATCATGCCGATGCTCACTCCGGCCCAGCTTCGCGCGGCGCGCGCGCTTCTCGGAATCGACCAGCGCACGCTCGCCGAGCGCGCCGGCGTATCGCTTCCCACGATCCAGCGGATGGAAGCGGCGAGCGATGGCTATGTCCGGGGCGTCGTCGACACCTTGACCAAGGTGGTCGACGCGCTCGAACGCGAGGGCATCGAACTCATCCGGGAAAACAGCGTTAGCACGAGTGGCGGGCGTGGCGTCCGGCTGCGCGATCCCACCAGCCCGACCCTGCGCGAGCCCGTGCGGCGCACGCCGGACAATGCGTCGGCGTCATAGCGATGCCTGACGGAACGGCGACATCGCATCTCTTCCGGCCGAAGCTGCTCACGGTCCTGAGCGAGGGCTACTCCTTCTCGTCGTTTCGCAAGGACGTGCTGGCCGCCGTGACGGTCGCGATCGTCGCTCTGCCGCTGTCGATGGCGATCGCCGTGGCTTCGGGGGTGTCGCCCGAGCGAGGGCTCTATACCGCGATCATCGGCGGATTCCTCGTTTCGGCCTTGGGCGGTAGCCGCTATCAGATTGGGGGTCCCGCCGGGGCTTTCATTGTTCTGGTCGCGGCGACCACGACGAAATTCGGTCTGAACGGCCTCCTCGTCACCGTGATGCTGTCCGGGGCCCTGCTGACGCTGATTGGACTTTCGCGGCTGGGCTCATTGATCCGCCATATTCCCCATCCGGTGACGGTGGGCTTCACCTGCGGCATTGCGGTGACGATCTTCTCCGGAGAAATCCGGGACCTCTTCGGTCTTCATCTCGACGGAGCGGAACCTGGCCCCCTCATCCCCAAGCTGGTGGGGCTGGGCAACGCGGCTTCGACGGTGACGCCCGCGGCCGCGGTGCTCGGCCTGGGATGCGCCGCGCTGATTTTCGTGGTGCGCCGGTTCCGGCCGAACTGGCCCGGTATGCTGATCGCGGTCGTCCTGGCCTCGATAGCTGCCGCCTGGCTGCAGCTTCCGGCAGAGACGATCGGCAGCCGTTTCGGAGAGATCCCGCGTGGGCTTCCGACGCCGCAGGCGCCGCAGCTGTCGTGGGCGCTGGTTCTCCAGCTGCTGCCGTCGGCCCTGTCGTTTACGCTGCTCGGCGGCGTCGAAAGTCTGCTGTCAGCGAAGGTCGCCGACAGCATGTCCGGGCGCAAGCATCGCTCCAACATGGAGCTTGTTGCGCAGGGGCTTGCCAATATCGTGTCCGCCTTGTTCGGAGGGATCAGCGTCACCGGCACGATCGCACGCACAGCAACCAACATTCGGGCCGGCGCGATCAGTCCGCTGTCGGGCATGATGCACGCGCTGTTCGTCCTGCTCTTCATGCTCGTCGCGGCACCGCTCGCACGGTACGTTCCGCTCTCCGCGCTCGCCGGCGTCCTTCTGGTGGTGTGCTGGAACATGGCCGAGAAGGCGGAGTTTCTGCGCCTGATCCGCAGCTGGCCCACGGCCTTGGTGCTCCTGGCGACCTTTGGGCTGACCCTGGTCAAGGACCTGACCTTCGGGATCGTCGCGGGATGCGTCGTCGCTGCGCTGCTGGCCATGGCACGACGACGGGTTCCGCAAGAGGGAGACTGAAGCCGGAATGCAGACGTGCGGGCTGCCGGGTAAATGAAAACAGGGCCCGCTTCGCGAGAAGCGAAGCGAGCCCAGCGGGAGGGTGTGCCCGGCCTGGAGGTGTGGGACCGGGCACGGGGAGGTTCAGACGGTTTCGGGCTCCTCCGCCTGCTCCGGCGCGCGCTGACGACGCTGCCGGCGTCCGCCTTCCTGCTGCTGTTCCTGCTGCGGCTCGCAGCCGAAGGCATGGCTTGCGGAGGACTGTCCGAGGCCGGCTTCGGTGCCCTGTGTGGCGGGGCCGGCGGTCTCGTCGGCGCCGGGCAGCGGCGGCAGGCCCTCGTCGGCCTTGGGCGCCATCTCCGAGGCGAGGTCGCGGCGGCGCGTCGGGCGCGACCACACGACGTTGTAGCTGCCGTCCTCCTGACGGAACGCCGACACGTAGAGCGGCGCGGCCAGGCTCGGATCCTCGATCTTGCCGTTGAGGAACGCCTCGCCGGTGCTGTTGGAGGCAAGCTCGAACAGAGCACCCACCTGCACCCACGCCCGCGATGCCGACAGCGCCAGCACCTCGTACTTCGGCGCCTTCGGATTGGCCGAGTGCACCTCGCGCAGCGCAATCGTCATCGCGATCGCCAGCGTCGCGATCTTGCCGACGAAAATGCCGGCGTCATTCTGCTTGATCGAACCGATATTCATGGGAAAGTCTCCTGAAAGCCGGTCTCGAACACTGTGTCCGAGCCAACTTCCTCCTTCCCCACTCCCCTCCTCGGCCGTTCGGCCGAGCAGGCGCGCAAGCGCCACATCCGAGGCCCGCTTCCGCGGCCTCGGGGCGAAAATGGATCTGTGAGGGGATGCCGCTGATCGCCTTAAAGCGGTCAGGCCGCCCCGGGCCGCCGGTACTGGCTGGGCGATGACAGCTACAAGGAAGCAGGCCGCTCGCTCGCGGTCCTGCTGCGGTCGAAGGCCTCGACATGGCGACGGGCGAGGTCGCGCTTTGCGATGCCGTGCCAGTAATGGTCGTCATGGCCGTCATAGTCGCCGCGACCATTGAGCCGGATCGTGTCGCCATATTGCTCGATCCGCTGGCCGTTATAGGTCAGCAGCACTTCGCCTTGGGTGACGCTGAAACGCTTGCGCTCGATGACCAGCTTGTCGGAATCATAAGGCGGCGGCTGACGCAGATAGTCGGCGCGCTGCCTGTTGGCCGCGATCGCCGTGCAGAGCCGGTCGACATGATCCGGATCGTTCGAGACGATGCTGAAGATATGAGAGCGATCGAAGAAGTTGCCGAAGAAGCTGACGGCATTCTCGACGCCTTCCAGCCATTCGCCGCGCAGATTGCGGGCGTCGCGTTCGACAAAGTCGCCATATTTTTCGAACAGACGGTTGAGCGGATGATCGCGCAGGATCTCGATCAGCGCGTCGATCGCCGCGTCGGCGGTCTCTGTGCGCAAATGGCCGTTGCTCAGGACGATGGTGGTCATGGTCGTTCCCCTTGGGACTGAACGTGGTCGGACGAGGGAGAGCCGACCGGCTTGGCCAGCTCGGCCGCGCGGCGCTCGAAGATGTCGGCGAGCTGCGCGGGATCGCTGCCGGGCCGGGCTTCGATGATGTTGTCGCGGAAGCTGACGTCGATGCCGACCCTCAAGGCGTTGCAGTGTTCGACGGCCTCGCGGCATACATCTGCCGGGTCGCAGCAGGCTGGGGCGCTGGCTGCCAGGACCTTCCATCGCAGGCCTGAAATTACGATCATGTGATCCTCCATGTCGGAAGCGGTAGGTCAGCGGGCCGCGACCGATGGCATGCGGTCACAGCAACGATCGCGGTAGCGCGTGGGCGAGTGCTACGTGCGTGACCCCGGTCAGACTTCAAGATAGCAATCATGGGCGAGGCAGAAGGCCTCGGCGACGGATTCGCCCTCGCACAGCAGCCGCGGTTTCCGCGAACCGCCCCAGACAGGGCGCGGTAGGTCGTCGCCCATGGCGAAGCGCCAGCGGGTCGGACCGTTGGCGGCCTCGAGGATGAAGCCGGTCTCGCTCGCGTCGAACCGCAGGATTGTGGGCCTTTCGGCTCCGAAGTCAGGCATGTCGAGGATCTGATGTTGACCGGCATAGCGATGCTCCCAGGGCGGGAAGTCCGCGAGCTGATCGGGATGCACACCGAGGATTCGCTGATCGACAGCGATCGCAAGTGACCGATGGTCCGGCGCTGGCCGTATCTCCTCGCGCGTGAGCCAGATCCATCCGTCGGAGTAGGTCAGCGGCAGCACCATCCATGATCCCCCGTTGCATTGCCAGCCCGCGAGGCCGACCCCGCCTTGTCCATAGCTCCCCAGATGGCTCGAAAAGGCGGTCAGCGTCCGGTCGATGGGCCACTGCGGCGGCATCGGTCCAATCAGCGAACTGCCGCGCACGGCGCGAAACGAGCCGCGGTCCAGAACGTCCCAGCGGTCGGCCTTGCGGCACAGCGAGTCACGGCGGCGGGACAGATCGAGCACGCGGCGCGCTTTGTGGATCGGATCCTCGCCATGGCGAACGCCTACCTTGACGGTGAACGCGAACGAGGCGGCGCTGGGCCTGTCGGTTTCGGGACAATCGAGATCGAGAATGACCTCATGGCGTATCGGGGAGTGGGCCTTGTCCGGTTCCACCGTAAGCGTGGCGTTCCATTCGAGCCTGCGGCGCTCATACCAGCCTTGCAAGAGGATCCAGCTGCGCGCACGGTCCGTGTTCCCGGCCTCGGCGTGCTCGAGAATCCAGTGAGGGACACGCGCCGTGAAGGCGACATGATAGGTCGACATGGAGAATCCTCCTTGGGATGGTCGGTCTGGGGGGTCAGGAGGGAGCAGGCGCGGACCGGTTGCCTGCGCGTGCGTGGTCAGGCGTATTGCGGCCGGACTTCGGGAAATGCCGGCGGCGCCGTCCATTCGAAGACGATGGCGGCATAGCGCCCACCGTCGTAGAGGACGGAATCGACGCGGCGGCGGTGGCGCTGTAACCGCTCGAGCAGGCGATTGGCGCGATCGGCAAGCTGGACGGCGCGGGTCTCGGTGGGCGCGAGCGCCAGCAATCGAGCCAGTTCGCCGGTATCGTACCACCAGGCACCTTCTTCAGGCCCACCATAGGCGCGGTCGATCTCGTAGAGAGCGATGATGAAGCGCATGGGCGGGCTCCTTCAGGAGATCGGCGCCGGCATGGCCAGCCATTCCGGCTGATCATGGGCGATGGGAACGTCGAAACGGCCGGCCTCGGCTTCGGAGAACACGGTTGCGGTGCTTAGCTCGCCAAAGCCCGTGTCATTGTTCCAGAACAGCAGACCCTCTTCAGCATCTCGCGTGGTGAGGACGTAGCCGTCGGCGCCTTCACGGTGCTCGCGCGAAAGCGCCCGCTCGAGGAGCTGGGCCGATGAGGCGAATTCGAAGCGATCCTCGCGGATCACGACATAGCCGCCGCCGAATTCGCCAGGGCGCAGGCGGTCGCAATCGAGGCAATATTCGAAGCCGGCCGGCAGCGCGGATTTCGCGACCTTCTGGATCAGTTGCGCGGCGGTTTCTACGTCGAACTGATCGCCATGGAGCCAGACCTTGCACCGCCCTGTCCCATCCGACGGATCGACCTGGACGGAGAAGCCGAGCCGTGGATAATCGGGATCGCTCAAGATCGCGAGGAAGCCGCCGAAGGGATCGGAGTCGATCGGGGGAAAACAGGCGGCGAAGCCCGCGCCAAGGTCGGCATAGGCTGCAGCGCGCTGATCGGGTGCGAGGCGGGAATCGCCAACGATCTCGGCAGCCTCGCCGACATGCCGGAAGATTTCGGCCTCGGCATCGGTGACAGCGAAGGTGAAGCTCGCCTTGGTAAAATGGTTGGCCATAATGGCTCCTCAGGAAGGGCGTGCGGCGCAAGGCCGGTCCCCGGCCTCGGAGACAGGCCCGGCCGCCATCCTCTTCCCCCCTTCCCTCCCCGTGCGCGGAGCGCGGACGGCAGAAGACGTGCGGAGAAGCTTCTCGGCCTCGGTCAGCGATGGTCGGAAGGCCCGGCCGGCGTCACCGCCGGGTTGGCGCGTTCAGCTCGTACGCTTGCGCCGGCGGGGAGGCCCGACATGGTCGGCCGACACTTCGAGATCCACCGCGAGCTGGGTGAGCGTACGGTGCGCACCCAACCGCTGGAGCCCGTCCATGCGCCCGTCGAGCTTTATGGTCTCGATCCGCGAGCGAACGAGCGAAGCGGCGACGCGCAGCGTGTGGGGATCAAGCTCGGCCATGGGACTCGACAATAGCGCCGATAGCGTCCCGATGCGAGCGCTCAGCCATCCTCGTCGGCGAAGTCGCGCCAGCGCCCGACCAGTTCGATCATCTCGGCCTTGCGACCGAAGGCATCGGGGTAGATCGCACCTTCATGCTGGCCAAGAAATCCAATGATGGTCGTGATATGGGTCGCGATCGTCGCATCGACACCGAAGAGATCGGCGATGGGAAAATGACCGCAATCCTCGCCATTCCACCAGGCGAGCAGGAAGTTGGCGGCGCGGCGCGCCTGGCCCGTGTCGGACCGGGCAAGATCGATCAGGCGATCGAGAGCTTTTCCCGCAGCGGCCTTGCCGAAGGGTGCCGCGGTCACGCCGGCCGCGTTTCTTCATTGAAAGCGTCCGCTGCTACCGGAGGACGAGCAGCTGCAACATTTTTGCGATCATCTGCATTGAAGTCGGGGAGGCGCAGCACTTCCCGCCTGGATGTGTCGCCTGCTTTCGGATCTTTGTGCCGAGACTTCATGGTCTGTCACCTCAAATCAACTTCGGCTCAGCGCCAGTTCAATGCCAGGGATTTAGGAGGTTGGCCGGCGTGCGCTCGAAATCCGCAACGTTGCGGGTAACAAGCGTCATCGAATGCACAACCGCCGTCGCGGCGATCAGACCATCCCGCTCCGGTTGGGGATCCGGCACATGCAATGCGGCGCACCGCATCGCGACTTCGGTGTCGATCGGGATGATGCGATCATCGAACGCCGCCAGCACGTCGGTTTGAAACCATGTCCGCAAAATGCGGCCGGTAGAAGCATCGACGCGCTCCTTGGCTAAAATGCCTAGTTCAATTTCGAGGACCGATATGACCGAAATGTAGCACTGGTCGACATCGGCTTCGTCCGCCCAGGATGTCACCTCGGGAGGCAGCCGTTCAGGTCTGCGAAGCGCGGAGATGACGTTCGTATCTAGGAGAAACATCAATCCAGATCCGCCGGTCGGACGATATGATCCAGCTTGCTGGGTTCGAAGTCAAAGTCAGCATCGTCGCCGGCTTGCGCCAAGGTCGCGAGCAAGCTGCGGGGCTTCTTGCCCTGCCGTCGATGATAATCCTCGATCGTCATGAGCACATGGGTGGGCCTGCCCCGTTCGGTGATATAGACAGGGCCCTTGCGGGCAGCTTTCTTTGCCCGGCTCGCACCTTGGTTGAAGTCACGACTTGAAATGGTTGTCATGTTCATAAGAGCCTCGCACTTGGGCATGTAGCCATGTTACTACAATTGCGTCGCTGGAGCAACCCGGCACATGTTTTCAACATCTGGATCCAATCCCGGTGACCCGGCCGGGTTGCCCCGAAGAATCCACGGCATCGGCTGGATGAGCCGCGCCCAGTCAGCGAAGGAGGGAATACGGCCAAGATCCTCTTGGACGTGCTGTTCCCCGATCAACCGCACCGGGATATCCCGTCCATCAGCGTTTCGGATCGTCACGCCGAAGACCGTCTCGAGCATGAATATGCCCTCTGCATGGTGGCGCAAGGAACGGTGGCGGGGGTCCGCGACGATCTTCTTCGACTCGTCGAACCATTGGTGGAGGGGCAGATAGTCCTCGGCCTCGCCGCCCCAGCGCTTCACGGAGCTGAGCGCGTGATAATAGCAGTGCGACATCGCCTATAGCTCCGCCTCGGTCGTGTCATAGTCGATGAACCGGCTGTTGTGCGTGAGGGTCACCGCGCCGCTGGCGACGTCTATGGCGATGGTGCCATAAGCGCCCTCCCCGTCCTCCCAGCCGGCGTGCCGCGCGCAGATGGCGTTGTCGACGAAGGCGCTCAGAGCATCCTCGAGGTCGATCGTGCGGGTCGACACTTCGCCGCTATAGGCGAGGCTATGGTGATCGCAGAGGATGCGCGGCAGCGCGATCTCGCCTTCCAGCGTGTAGGCATTGACATCACCGACGCTGCCTTGGTCGCCGCCGCCATCGTAGTGGATTTCGACACGGACAATGCCATGATCGAGCAGATGCGGGAGGAAGGCATCCTTGCAGCGCGCCTCGACTGTCCGCACGGCGGACAGGGCCGCCTGCAACTCGGCCTCGATCGGATCGGTGATGGCGGCATCGGCAGATTGATCTGTCGCGGTCATGGTCAAATCTCCTCGGGGAGGCGCTGTGCGGCCTCGGCGCTGCGGGGATAGCCTGCAGCCAGATTGCGGTGGAGTATCGCGAAGTCGGCGACCGGGAAGTGTCCGTCGGGGCCGGGCCGCGTGGCGAGGAGCGCCCCCATGACGATGTCGTCGATCGAGCTTCGCTCGACCTTGGGGGCCTCCCCGTCCTCATAGCAGACCGGCGCGGCGAAGCCGGCCTCGATCCAGCTGCCAAGGCCGTTCTCGACGGTCTCCGCATAGGTGGCGACGGTGGAATCGCGCCGCGTGGCGCTTGCATCGACCTTGAGACCGAGCGTGTAATAGACGCCGAAATCGTGCCGGTTGGTCAATGTGAGCAGCGCGCAGCCGTCAGGCGGCGGACCGAAACGGGCGATGATTGCCGCGCGGTAGGTGGCGACCTCAAGGCGGTTCAATCGCTCGAAGTCGGATGTGTGCCCGAGCTGGGCGCAATCCTCGTTCGCTGGCGCGCCGCCCAGATCGATGATGTCGGACATGGCCTTCTCCAATTCGGTGAGCAACCAGCCCAAGCCCCCTCTCCTCTGCGGCCGCACGGCCGGGGAAATTGCGAAAAGCCCCCGCTCCGCGAAGAGCGAGGGCCTTTCGTGACTTGGCGTGTGCGATCAGCCAGCGAAGGCATGGCTTGCGGAGGACTGTCCGAGGCCGGCTTCGGTGCCCTGTGTGGCGGGGCCGGCGGTCTCGTCGGCACCGGGCAGCGGCGGCAGGCCCTCGTCGGCCTTGGGCGCCATCTCCGAGGCGAGGTCGCGGCGGCGCGTCGGGCGCGACCACACGACGTTGTAGCTGCCGTCCTCCTGACGG
>CZQE01000159.1_pt1 | contig 29175 bp, 42 predicted proteins | sample 734431 | NCBI WGS metagenome assembly CZQE01 (sample SAMEA3597869, study PRJEB11362) | hydrothermal vent metagenome | biome: marine hydrothermal vent biome; feature: marine hydrothermal vent; material: ocean water | place: Atlantic Ocean | collected 2010-09-19/2010-10-04
GGGGAAAAAAGGGGTGGGGGCGCTTTCGCGCCCGCCGATCTGTTCACGCAGATGATCGGCAAGGCCGCCGGGGAATTGGAACACCGCCTCGGGCGGCGTATCGTCCGAAATCAGTTCGGGCGCGCATTTCCAGCGGATTTCGACGCCGGCGAACAGATAGGCCTTGGAGCGCGCCAGCTTGTAGAGTCGCGCCGGCTTGAAGAGCAGTTCCGGGCCGAAGATCTCGTCGTCCGGCACGAAGCTGACCGAGGTGCCGCGCCGGATGGGCGTGACACCGAGCGGATCGAGCGGACCGAGCGTGACGCCGCGGGAGAATCGCTGGCGGAACAGTTCCTTGTTGCGGGCGACTTCGACGGTCGTGTCGGACGACAAGGCGTTGACGACGCTGACGCCGACACCGTGCAGGCCGACCGAGGTAGCATAGGCCTTGCCGTCGAACTTGCCGCCCGAATGCAGCATCGACATGATCACTTCGAGCGCTGACTTGTCCGGAAATTTCGGATGCGGATCGACCGGCATGCCGCGGCCGTTGTCGACGATAGTCAGCCGGTTGCCGGATTCAAGCGATACTTCGATCCGTGTGGCATGCCCTGCAACCGCTTCGTCCATCGCGTTGTCGAGCACTTCGGCTGCGAGATGATGCAGCGCCCGCTCGTCAGTGCCGCCGATATACATGCCGGGCCGCCGCCGGACAGGCTCAAGCCCCTCCAGCACCTCGATCGAGGAGGCGTCGTAGTCGGTGGTCGTCTTGGATGAGGAAGCGAAAAGGTCTTCGGCCATGGAAGAGCTATAGGGTCCGGTGAGTCACCAGCGCAAGAATCCTTCTCCCGCTGGAAGAAGGGCGGCGCCATCCCTCTCCCACATGGGAAGAGGGGGCTGAATCAACGAACCCGTGGGCCGCCGAAGGGCAGGGGTGGCGGGGGGCGGCGATCGCGGCGTGGCAACTGCGCCTGATAGGCATGGCCGCAATGCGCGACGCAATAGGGGAAGCCCGGGTTCACCTTGTCGCCGCAGAAGTGGAAATCGGGCTCGCCTGGATGGCCGAGCGGCCATTTGCAGATCTTGTCGTTGAGATCGAGCAGGGTCGTCTTGCCCGCCATGTCGGCCGAGGGCTTGGCGGGAACGAGACGGCGTGGAGGAGCCGGGGTGATCGGGGCCTGCTGCTCGCCAGGGGCCTGGCGCAGGAATCCGCCAGGGCCGACCGAGCGCATGATGGGCTGCGGAGCAGCGGCCACGGGTGCCGCGACGACTTCGACCTCGCTGTCGGTATCGTCGTCATCCTCTTCCTCGTCGATCTCGACCTTGGCGGCGATCGGCGTCGGTGCGGGAGCAGGCTGCGCGGCGCGCTCCGGCGCCTTGGGCGGAGCGGGCTTGGGTTCCGGCGCAGCAGTGGCTGCAGCAGCCTTGGCATCGGGCTCGTTCGGCTTCACCGGCGACGGGCGCGACTGCAGGCCGAGACGATGCGCCTTGCCGATCACCGCGTTGCGGCTGACGCCGCCGAGTTCCTCGGCAATCTGGCTGGCCGTCTGGCCGGCTTCCCACATCTTCCTAAGCGTATCGATTCGCTCGTCGGTCCAGGCCATCTTTATTCCTCAAGTCGCATTGCCGGGTTGCGGGCGGCGGCGGCAGCTATTAGCGCGTCCGCAATGAGCAGCCAGCCCCCAATCGGCGAAATCCAGTCGTCGGTGATGAACGCCCCTGGCGTTCCCGTGATCAGGAACGTCAATTGGGGCGGTCTTCGCACGCTCTATATCAAGGAGGTGCGTCGTTTCTTCAAGGTGCAGCTTCAAACGATATGGGCGCCGGCGATCACGACGCTCCTCTTTCTGATCATTTTCACCGTCGCGACGGGCGGAAAGCGCCCGGTGCATGTCGGCGGAGTCGATGTGCCCTTCGCCGATTTCATCGCGCCGGGGCTGATCGTGATGGGCATGCTGCAGAACGCGTTCGCCAATGCGAGCTTCTCGCTGCTGGTCGGCAAGATCCAGGGAACGATCGTCGATTATCTCATGCCGCCCCTGTCGACTGCCGAGCTGCTGGTGGCGATGGTTGGCGGCGCGGTGACACGGGCTTTGTGCGTGGGGCTGACAGTCTGGCTGGCGATGGCGCTATGGCCGGGCGTTCATGTCACGCCGACGCATCCGATCGCGATTCTCTGGTTCGGGCTGCTCGGCGCCGTATTCCTTGCGCTGATTGGTATCCTCACCTCGATCTGGGCGGAAAAATTCGATCATGCGGCGGCGGTGCAGAATTTCTTCATCGCGCCGCTGACGTTGCTCTCCGGCACCTTCTATTCGGTCGATCATCTGGCGCCGGCGTTCCGCATCTTCAGCCATATCAACCCGTTCTTCTATGTCATTTCGGGTTTCCGCTATGGTTTCCTCGGCACCGCCGATTCACCGGTGATGCTTGGCGGCATCGTCATCCTGATGCTTGACGTGGTGCTCGGCCTGCTGTGCTACAGCCTGTTGCGGAGCGGCTGGAAGCTGAAGAACTAGGGCCTAGACCCAGCCCTCGAGTACCTGGTCCGGCGGGCGATGTCCGTCGGCCCACATCCGGATGTTGGCAATTACCTTCTCGCCCATCGCCATCCGGCCCTCATAAGTCGCCGATCCCATATGCGGGATCATCATGACATTGGGCAGCGCGAGCAGCCGGGGATCGATTTCCGGCTCGAATTTCCATACGTCGAGCCCCGCCCCTGCAAGCCGGCCATTCTCCAGCGCTTCGATCAGCGCGTCCTCGTCGACGATGCCGCCGCGCGCCGTGTTGATGATGCAGGCAGTCGGCCGCATCAGTGCCAGCCGGCGGGCATCGATCATGTTTTCGCTGTCGGCGTTGCGCGGCGTATGGATCGTCAGAATATCGGTCGCCTGGAGCAAGCCGTCGAGCGTGTCGTGCCAGGTCGCGCCGAACTCGGCTTCGACCGTCTCGGGCAGGCGGTGGCGGTTATGGTAATGGATCGACAGGCCAAAGGCGCGCGCGCGTCGGGCAACGGCCCGGCCGATGCGGCCCATGCCGGCGATGCCAAGTGCCTTGCCGCCAATGCGATGCCCGAGCATCCCGCTTGGCGCCCAGCCCTTCCAGGCACCGTCACGCACCAGCTTCTCGCCCTCGCCAAGGCGACGCGGCACGGACAGGATCAGCGCCATGGTGATGTCGGCGGTATCCTCGGTCAGAACACCCGGCGTGTTGGTGACGACGATGCCGCGCGCCCGCGCCGCCTTCAGGTCGATATGATTCACGCCTGCGCCGAAATTGGCGATCAGCTTCAACCGCGCGCCCGCCCCCTCGATCAACGCCGCATCAATCGTGTCGGTGACGGTTGGCACGAACACATCGCAATCCGCCATCGCGTCGGCGAGGCGCGCGCGGTCCATCGGCACGTCGCCACGATTGTTCGTCGTGTCGAACAATTGCTCCATCCGCTCCATCACCGTATCGGCGAGCTCGCGGGTGACGATCACCCGGGGCGTTGGCACTTTCGGATTCGGGGCGCGTCTCATTTCGGGCATGAATAAGGCTTGGCGAAGCCTTCCGCCCTCGTCAACGGTGGTTGAAGCCAGCCCGACGAACAGGGTAAACCAAATCCGATCGGAGGAAGAACAAATATGCGTTTCGGGACGACTATCGTGCTTGCGGCAGCGGCCGCCAGCCTGGCCGCGACCGCCGTCGCGCCCGCGCTCGCTGCACTCGTCCAGAAGAAGACGCCCTATTTCGCTTCGATCTCCGCGAGCAAGGCACGGATGCGCACCGGGCCGGGCAGGACCTATCCGGCGAGCTGGCTCTATCAGCGCGCCGACCTGCCGGTGAAGGTGATCGATATCTACGATCGCGGCGCCTGGATAAAGGTGGAGGACCCGGGCGGAACCCAGGGCTGGATGATGGGCAAGCTGATCAGCGATACCCGAACCGGGCTCGTGATGGGTACCATCGCCGAACTGCGCGATTCGCCGCGTTATGGTGGCCGGGTGATGTGGCGGGTCGAGCCCGGCGTGGTCGGCCGGTTGAGCAAATGCGCGCGGGGCTGGTGCCATTTCGACGTGCGCGGGCGTGGCGGCTATGTCGAGGCGAACCATTTATGGGGCGTGGCGACGGACGAGACGCTGGGCTGATTTACGCCATGCAGATCATTCGTGACGATGTGACTCATCTGGACGTCATCGCGCTGCTCGAATTCCACCTGCGCGCCGCCTTCGAGAATTCGCCGCCCGGGAGCGTTTTTGCGTTGGACCTGACCGGTCTGCGCCATCCCTCCATTACCTTGTGGTCGGCATGGGACGGCGCGGCTCTGCTTGGCCTCGGCGCCCTCAAGCAGCTCGATACGGCGCATGGCGAACTGAAATCGATGCGCACCGCGCCCGCCCATCTGCGCCGCGGCGTAGCGGCGACGATGCTTGATCACTTGATCGAGGAAGGCCGGGCGCGCGGCTACAAGCGATTGAGCCTGGAGACCGGATCGAACCCGCCCTTCGCGCCGGCAAGGGCGTTGTATGAGCGGGCCGGGTTCGCCCCGTGCGGACCGTTCGCGGATTACGTCGATACGGATTTCAGTCGCTACTATGCGCTGAGGCTCTGACTTTCCCTTTCGGGTAGGCTCAGTTCATCAATTCCACTGCCATCGCGGTCGCCTCGCCACCGCCGATACACAGCGACGCGATGCCGCGCTTGCCGCCCGTCGTCTGCAGCGCCGAAAGCAGGGTTGCGAGGACTCGCGCGCCCGAAGCGCCGATCGGATGACCGAGCGCGCAGGCGCCGCCATGGATGTTCAGCCGGTCATGGCTGATCCCGAGGTCGCGCATCGCGATCATCGCGACGACGGCGAAAGCTTCGTTGACCTCGAACAGGTCGACTTCGTCCGCCGACCAGCCGGCCTTCTCCAGCGTCTTGCGCATCGCGAAGACGGGCGCAGTGGTGAACAGTGACGGCGCATGAGCATGGCCACCATGCGCGACGATGCGGGCGATCGGATCGAGGCCAAGCTTCTCCGCGATCGATGCGCGTGTCAGCACCAGAGCGGCGGCGCCGTCCGAGATCGAGGACGCGTTAGCCGCGGTGATCGTGCCGTCCTTCGAGAAAGCGGGCTTCAGCGTGGGAATCTTCGAAGCATCGCCCTTGGCCGGCTGTTCGTCCTGGGTCACTTGGGTAGGGCCCTTGCGGCCGGCGATCTCGATAGGGACGATTTCCCGGTCGAACGCGCCAGACTTCTGGGCCTTCTGCGCGCGCTCAAGCGAGGCAATCGCGAAATCGTCCATCTGGGCGCGGGTGAACTGGTAATCGGCCGCAGTGTCCTCGGCGAAATTGCCCATCAGCTTGCCCGGCTCGTACGCGTCCTCGAGGCCGTCGAGATACATGTGGTCCATCAGCCGGTCATGACCGATCCGGGCGCCGCCGCGATGCCGCATCGACAGATAAGGCGCGTTGGTCATGCTCTCCATGCCGCCCGCGACGATCAGGTCAGCCGAACCCGCCGCCAGCGCATCCGCTGCCATGATCGCTGCCTGCATGCCCGATCCGCACATCTTGTTGACCGTCGTCGCCTCGATATGGTTCGGCAGCCCGGCCTTCAGTGCCGCCTGGCGGGCGGGTGCCTGGCCGAGGCCGGCCGGCAGCACGCAACCCATATAGATCCGCTCGATCGCCTCGCCCGAAAGCCCGGCGCGCTCGACCGCGCCGCCCACTGCAGTCGCACCGAGTTCGGTCGCCGTCGCGCCGGCGAGCGATCCCTGGAAGCTGCCCATCGGCGTGCGGGCATAGGACAGGATGACGATCGGATCGGCGGACATGCTTTTGCTCCGGTTGGGAGAAGATGCCGGCGATCTAGACGCGTGCGCGCGCGATTACAAACCGGCGCGGTGCAGCACGGCACTGCGGTTTTGCAGGGCGGCAGTTGCCGGTGTTCGAAGAAATATCATGGGTTCCCCGACGAAGGCGGGAGGGCAACCAGGGAACGATCATGATGGGCGTTGTGCGCCGTGACATCCACCTTTCCAACTGGGCCCTGGCCTTCGCCGGGGAAGAGGAAAGTTTGAGCGGGGTGGTTCTGCTCAGTCCTTGAAGAAACGCTCGATCACGCTGTGTGCGATGCGTGCCGGGCGCAGCGTTTCGGCGTCAATGCAGCACCAGCTCGACTTCACCTCGGCCAGCACCTCTTCGCCGCGCTTGATGATCGTCTCGTAGAAAGCGCGGGCGCCCTGGACCTTTTCGAGCAGGACGGTGGCGATGACGTCGTCGTCGAGAAAGGTCGGCTTGCGATAGGTGATCTCGTGCTTCAGCGCGACCCAGAGGTGGCTGGCGACCGCGTCAGCCGGGGCGAAACGCTGCCAATGGTTGATCACCGCTTCCTGAACCCATTTCAGATAGCTCGCATTATTTACATGCCCCATGAAATCGATGTCGGCCGCATCGATCGCGATGGCATAGCTGTGCGAGGCATATTCGGGTTCGACCATGTTTTACCTTAACGTGAACGGCAAGTTTTGGCGAGAGCGAAGCGCTGGTGTTAACTGCATTCCGTCGCGTCGCAACTTCGGCATGACGCGAGCGGGGCGGCAGCGTATCGCAGCGGCATGGAGATATTGGTCACCAGTCTCAAATGGTTTGCCTCCGGCAGCGGGATGATCGCGGCGGCGATGGTGTCGCTCGATCTCGGGCGAAAAGTTACCGGCTGGGGCTTCGTGCTCTTCCTAGCCTCGTCGATCGCCTGGATCGCTGGCTCGGTGCTGACGAAGGATTTCGCGCTAGGCACCCAGAATATCGTGCTGTTCGGCATCAACCTGTTCGGTGTCTATCGCTATCTCATCCGCAAGAAGCCCAATGGTTGATCCCTGGGTCTGGCCAGTCGCGCTGGGTATCCTGGGCGCGGTGATCGGCAGCTTCCTCGCCACCCTGGTGATGCGCTGGCCGCAGGACCGGTCGGTCCTGAAGGGACGGTCGCATTGCGATGGCTGCGATGTCGTCCTCGCCTCGCGCGATCTGATCCCGCTGTTCAGCGCAGCGCTGGCGCGCGGGCGATGCCGCCATTGCGCCGCGCCGATCGATCCGCTCCACTGGCAGATAGAATTCGCCGCGCTCGGTATCGGGGTGGTCGCCGGACTGGTCGTGCCCGGTCCCGCTGCCCTGGCAGGGTCGGCGTTCGGCTGGCTGCTTCTCACGCTCGCCGCGCTTGATGTCACTGAGTTCTGGTTGCCCGATCGGCTCACCCTCACGCTCGCGCTTGCCGGGCTGGTGGCAGGGACCGTCGGGGTCGAGCCTGCGCTGGCCGACCGGTTGACTGGGGGTGTCGGTGGCTTCGGGGCGCTCTGGCTGATCGGCTTCGCCTACAAGCGGCTTCGCGGCCGGGAAGGGCTAGGCGGGGGCGATCCCAAGCTGCTGGGCGCGATCGGCCTGTGGCTCGGCTGGCGAATGCTGCCGGCGGTCCTGCTTCTGGCCGCGTTGACCGGGCTGGCGCTGGTCCTGGTTGGGATGGTCCGCGGCCGTGCTGCGAAGCTGGATGATCGGGTGCCGTTCGGTGCGCTGCTTGCGATCGCTGCTTACCCGGCCTGGCTGTTCCTGATAGGATCGGCCGGATGATGCGTTTCGCGATCCTGCCGTTGCTGCTCGCCGGAGCCGCTTCCGCACAGACTCCGCCACCGGCTTCGATCGATGGTCTGCCGATCGGTGCGATCCCGGCCCAGGCTCTCCCCGCAACCGGCTGCGCCGCGTTCCTGTGGACCGCGACTGGCAGCCGGGCCCTGGTCGCGATGGCGGGCGCCGATTCCGCGCAACTGCGCGTGTCGATCGGCGGGGCGCTAACTGACCTGCCGCGCACGGAGCAGCATGATGCCGGCGGCTTCGGCTTTGCCGGCGTGACTCACTATCAGGCGGGCGACGTAACTGCGATTCTGACTATGTCGATCGAGACGCGCGGCGACCTGAAGGACGGTGCTTCCGTGCCGGAGGCAACGCTCAGGATCGACCGCACGGGGCAGGACAGCATCGTGGTGCCGCTGGCGGGACTTGTCGGTTGCGCGACATAGCATAGCCTGCGCTATATTGATCGGCGGGCAGGGGAGAGAAACGATGGCGACGATGCAGGACATCCTGGCGGAGCAGCGCGCCGCGTTCATGGCCGAACTGCCGGTGTCGATTGCCGTCCGGAAGGACCGGCTGAAGCGGGCCGCCGCGATGATCGCCGACAACGCCGATGCCTTTTGCGATGCGCTGAGCGAGGATTTCGGCCACCGCAGCCGCGAGCAATCGATGCTGACCGACATCGCGAGTTCGATCGCGCCGATCAACCACGCGCTCAAATCGGTCGAGAAATGGGCGCGGCGGGAAAAACGTCCGGTGCTTTTCCCCCTCGGACTACTCGGCGCGAAAGCGTGGATCGAATATCAGCCCAAGGGCGTGGTGGGCGTGATCGCGCCGTGGAATTTTCCGGTCAATTTGGTCATGTCGCCGCTTGCGGGGGTGCTGGCGGCGGGCAACCGCGCGATGGTGAAGACCAGCGAATATACCCCGCGCGTCGCCGCCCTTTTCGAGGAGGTGGTCGGCAGATATTTCGCGGCGGACGAACTGGCCTTCGTCTCGGGCGGAGCCGATGTCGGCAAGGCCTTCGCTGAACTCCCCTTCGATCATCTCATCTTCACGGGCGCTACCGCGGTCGGGCGGCATATCTTGCATGCGGCCGCAGACAACCTGACGCCTGTCACGCTCGAACTCGGCGGAAAATCGCCGGTGATCGTCGGCACCTCGGCGGATATCACCAAGGCGACCGAGCGCGTGGCTTTGGGCAAGATGCTGAATGCCGGGCAGATCTGCCTCGCGCCCGACTATATGCTGGTCGAAGCCCGGCAGGAGGCGGAGGTAGTCAGCGGGCTGAAGGCTGCCGCAGCGGCGATGTACCCGACGCTGCTCGCCAATCCCGATTACACCTCGGTGATCAACGACCGGCATTTCGCCCGCCTCAACGGTCTGCTCGACGATGCCCGGGCAAAGGGAGCGAAGGTCGAGGCGGTCAATCCGGCGAACGAGGATTTCGGCGCTTCCAACGCACGCAAGATGCCACTCCATATCGTCACCGACGTGACTGACGACATGGCGGTGATGCAGGAGGAGATTTTCGGGCCGATCCTGCCGATACGCCGCTATGACGGGATCGGCGATGCGATCGCTCAGGTGAACCGGCGCGACCGTCCGCTTGGCCTCTATTATTTCGGCAGCGACGAGGGCGAACGCCGACAGGTGCTCGATCGGACGATCGCGGGTGGCGTGACGCTTGACGACGTGATCTTCCACATCAGCATGGAGGACCTGCCGTTCGGTGGGGTGGGGCCATCGGGCATGGGCGCTTATCACGGCCTTGATGGCTTCAGGACCTTCAGCCATGCCAAGAGCGTGTACAGGCAGGTAAAGCTCGACGTCGCGAAGATCGCGGGTCTCAAGCCGCCTTATGGCAAGGCCACGATGAAGGCAGTCGCCCGGCAGATGAAGGGATAGGTTCCCCCGTCCGTTGTGCCTGACTCGTTCCGGCATCGACCCCCGCTTTCGAATGTGCGGCACCGTGAAAGCGGTACGGTCAGTCCTCCAGCGCCGCGCGTCGGCTCTCCAGCCATGAGCGTTCGGCTCGCTCCGGGCTGAGCTTCAGCGCAGCATCGTACGCCTCGCGCGCGGCCTGGGTCAGACCGACCCGCGCCAGCAGGTCGGCACGAACGGCATGATAGGGCAAGAAATCCGCCAGTCCCGGCGCATCCAGCGCATCGACTTCCTCAAGCGCCATCTGCGGCCCGGCGACCTGGGCCAGCGCTACGGCACGATTCAGCCGGACGATGGCATCGTCGCGCAACGCGAGCAGCGCGTCGTACAGCACGAGTACCGACCGCCAGGGTGCTGGCTCATCGAGCGAAGCGCGGACGCACCATTCCGCATGGATCAACGCTTGCAGGGTGCGCCTGCTCGGTGGTCCGGCGCCGAGTGCCCGGGCGAGAAAGGGCCGAGCCTCCGCGATCAACGCCGCGTCCCATCTCGCCGGGTCTTGCTGGTCGAGCGACACCATCACGCCTTCCGTATCGACCCGTGCCGGGCGCCGCGCTTCGGCGAATCGCACTGTCGCCGCTAGCGCCAGCACTTCCGGCTCGCCGGGAGCCAGCGTGGCGAGCGTCGCGGTGATGCCGAGCATTTCGTGCGCGTAGCCAGCATGACGGCCGCTGCCGCCGCCGTCCTCGTGCGCTTTGGCATAGGCGATCTCGATCGTGCTCAGCACCGCGTCGAGCCGTTCCGGCCATGCATCGCGACCCGGGACCTCGAAGGGCACGCCGGCACGGGCGATCTTGTGCTTCGCGCGCACCAGCCGTTGAGCGAGCGTCGGTTCGGGAAGGAGGAAGGCCCGCGCAATCTCCGGCGTCGAAAGTCCGCAGACCAGCTTGAGCGTCAATGCAGCGCGGGCCTCCGGATGGATCGCGGGATGGCAGCAGATGAAGATCAGCTTCAGCCGCTCGTCCGGGATCAGCCTGGTATCGGCCATCAGTTCCTCCTCCGGGCTGAGGGGCGGTTCGGGATCGGGCGGCGAGGCGCCCGATCGCACCGCGCGCCGCCGAACCATGTCGAGCGCGGCGCGCTCCGCGACACGATAGAGCCATGCCGCAGGATCGCGTGGCGCCTCGATTGCCCATGCGGTGACTGCCCGTGCACATGCCTCGGCGAACGAATCCTCGGCGATGTCGAGATCGCGGAACCGGGCCGCGAGCGCAGCACGAACGCGCGCGCCGTGGTCGCGCGCGGCCCGGTCCAGGGCCGGACTCAATCGGTATCGCCGAGCACCGGCCGGATCTCGATCGATCCGTCGGCGTGGAGCGGGAGCTTCTTCGCGATGGCGATCGCGGCATCCAGATCGGGCGCTTCAATCAGATAGAAGCCGCCAAGCTGTTCCCTGGTCTCGGCGAACGGACCGTCATGGATTGTCTGCGCGCCGGACCGGGTCACGACGGTGGTGGCCATGCTGGTCGGCAACAGGCCGGCGCCGCCGTGCCGTGCCGCGCCGATGTCGTCGCCGAACGCGATATGGCGCTGGATGATGTCCGTGACGGCAGGGCTGTCGGGCTCCTCGCCATAGACGCTCTCGTCTTCATAGATCAGGAGCATATATTGCATCGGTCGGTCCTCCATGTGCGATCGCGGGGTGCGATCGTACCGGGGAGACGCGCGGACGACAGTGGATTCGACAGGACCGGGATGTTTATTTTTGATGGGTTGCCGGGGGCGTTCCTTCAGTTTCCCCGGCGAACACCCGCCCGACATGCGCCTCGCCCCGGTCTTCCGCCAGGCGCTCCTGGCGATGCCGCTCGGCATAGCCGGCACGCTGCTCCTCGTTGCGCGAATCGTGGCACGCGGGGCAGCTCACGCCTTCGACATAGAGCGGTGAAGCGCGGTCTTCCGGGCTGACCGGCATGCGGCAGGCGTGGCACAGCGCATGCGTCCCGATCTCCAGCCCGTGCGTGACCGCCACGCGCTGGTCGAAGACGAAACATTCGCCCTCCCAGCGGCTCTGTTCGGTGGGTACTTCCTCAAGATATTTCAGGATGCCGCCTTCGAGGTGATAGACCTCGTCCAGCCCTTCGGCCTTGAGGAAAGCGGTCGCTTTCTCGCAACGGATGCCGCCGGTGCAGAACATTGCGATTTTGGGCGCGGTAGCGAGTTCGTCGCGATGCGCGCGAAACCAGGCGGGGAAATCGCGGAAGCTGTGCGTCTTCGGGTCGATCGCGCCCGTGAAGCTGCCGATCGCGACTTCGTAATCATTGCGCGTGTCGATCAGGATCGTGCCCGGCGCGTCGATCAGTTCGTTCCAGTCGGTGGGCGCGACATAGTGGCCGACCTCCTGTAGCGGGTCGATGTCAGGCTCGCCCATCGTCACGATCTCGCGCTTGAGGCGGACCTTCATTCGGTGGAACGGCATCTTCGCGGCTTGCGAATCCTTCACCTCGATATCCGCGCAGCCGGGCAGGGTGCGGATATGGTCGAGCACGCGCTCGATCGCGTCGGGTGTGCCAGCGATGGTGCCGTTGATGCCTTCAGCGGCGAGCAGGATCGTGCCGCGTATCCCGTTCTCCTCGCAGAGATGTGCAAGCGGTGCCCGCAATGCCGCCGGATCGCCGAACCTGGCAAAGCGGTAGAGCGCTGCGACGCGAAGAGGGACGGGGCGATCGGTCATGCCGGGTCCGCTAGAGTATCCCGGGGCCTCGCGTCAAAATCCGGCATTGCCCCTATTGCGCGCTGCTGCCTTGCTCACCACTCTCCCGCGTCCCGGGATAATGCTCATGACGAAGGACAATGGATGCAGGATGATCTCCCGGAGGGTGGCCGCGACCGGACGTTGAATCGACTCGTCGCGATGACGGTCGTCATCCTCTCAGTCTTCATGGCGGTCGCGAACATCAAGGACGACAATCTGGTTCAGGCGATGCAACTCGCGAAGAGCGATGCAATCGATACCTGGTCCGAATATCAGGCGACTCGCACCAAGGCGCACATCGTCGAGACGGCGAAGGCCCAGATGGTGCTGATCGCCGGGCCGTCTCCTTCGGCCGCCGCCCGGACGGCTTTCGTGTCGATGGATGCGGAAGCGGCGAAATATGCTGCCGAGTCGCCGCGGCTGAAGGCAAAGGCCGAGGCGGACGGCGCGCAATATGACGCGCTCAACCTGCATGACGACCAGTTCGACATGTGCGATGCCTTCATCTCGATCGCGATATCGCTGGCAGCCGTCGCCGCCCTGGCCGAAACGCGGTGGCTGTTGTTCGCCGCCTGGGGCTTCGGCGGATTCGGACTGCTGATGGGGATCGCCGGTTTTGCCGGCTGGACGATTCATCCGAACGCGCTGGCGAGTTTCCTCAGTTAAGCTCAGCCCAGCGATCAGCGAAGGCGGACCGCTCCGCATCGGTCAGGTGGAGGCCGATCTTGCTTCGGCGAATCAGCGCGTCTTCCGGGGTGCGCGCCCATTCGCGACTCTTCATCCAGCGCGCCTCGATCTCGGTCAGGCCGCCGCCAAGGTCGGCGCCCATGCCTGCCGCATCCTTCACGTCGGCCAGCATCTCGGCCAGCATCGTGCCATAGGCATGGGCCATGCGCCGGGAGCGTTCTTCGCCGAGGAACGGCCAGGTCTGGCGGACCTGCGCCAGGAAGAGAGCGAAATCGGGGATGGCGCCGCCGGGAAAGACCCGGGCCCGAGTCACCGGATGAGCAGTCAGCCCCAGCGGGGCGGCAAGCCTGCCGAGCGCTTCTTCGGCAAGATGCCGCGCGGTGGTGATCTTGCCCCCGAACACGCTGAGCAGGGCAGGGCCGCTCGTGTCGAGTTCAAGCACATAGTCACGCGTGACCGCCTTCGCCTCGCTCGCGCCGTCGTCGTAGAGCGGGCGGACGCCTGACCAGCTCGAGGTGACGTCGGCGGGCGTGATCTGCTTCGCGAAATGGCTGTTGGCCGCCTTGCAGAGATAGGCGATCTCGTCGGCGCTGATCTTCGCGTCCTCGGGACGGTCTACCGGGATATCCGTCGTACCAATTTCGGTGAACGCCCCCTGATAGGGGATCGCGAAGACGATTCGGCGATCGGGCAGCTGCAGGATGTAGGCGTGGTCGCCGTCATAGAGCTTCGGCACGACGATGTGGCTGCCCTTGACCAGCCGGACGCCGCTCTTCGCGGTGACACCGAGCGAGTCGAGCATCTGATGCACCCAGGGCCCGGCTGCGTTGACGATCGCACGGGCCGAAACCTGCCGTCCGTCCGAAAGGCTGGCGTGCCACACATCGCCCTCTCGCCGCGCCGATTCGAGCGCGACGCCAACCGCAATCTCGGCGCCGTTGCTCGCCGCTTCGACGGCATTGAGAACGGTCAGCCGGGCATCGTCGACGAACGCGTCGGAATAGACGAAGCCCCGGCTGCCGCCCTTGAGCGGTGCCGAATAGGCTCTGTCGCTCGCCCGCAGGCCACGTGAGCGGGGCAGGGACATCTTCCCGCCGAGCATGTCATAGAGATAGAGGCCAAGCCGGATCATCCACCACGGGCGCACCGAGTTTTCCTGCGGCAGGACGAACAGCAGCGGGCGGATGATATGCGGGGCTGCGTGAATCAGCCGTTCGCGCTCGCGCAGCGCCTCGGCCACCAGCTTGAACTCGTAATATTCGAGATAGCGCAGCCCGCCGTGGATCAGCTTGGTCGAGGCTGACGAGGTATGACCGGCAAGATCGTCGCGTTCGACGAGCAGCACCTTGAGGCCGAGCAGCGATGCCTCGCGCGCGATCGCGCAGCCATTGATGCCGCCACCGATGATGAGGAGATCATGGGCCGTCGTATCTCTCACCACCTTATTGCCTCACTTCCGTTAGTCCCGACGTGCCATGCAGCCTGTCGGGAACGCCTATCGAGGGACGGGCGTCTCGTACATTGCCCGTGCTTCGATCCCGGCTCTCGACGGGTTCGATCTCTACCCAGCACGAACGGCAGGGAGAACCAGAATTTCTCTATGCAGCCGTGCCATTGACCACCCCCGAGTCGGCTTGTATAGGCGCCGCTGCTCCGACGGGACCGTACCTGTCGGGACAAGCTTGAACATTGCTGGATGCATTCCAGGGCCCGGGGGGTCGAAAGTCCACCCAGTGGTCCTTTTTGTATTCCCGAGCGTCATGGCTCCAGCAAAGTAACCACGTATCCAAGGTGAAGAGATTCATGCCGACGATCAACCAGCTGGTCCGCAAGGGCCGCGACCCGCAGAAGGCCAAGTCGAAGGTCCCTGCAATGGAGCAGAACCCGCAGAAGCGCGGCGTCTGCACCCGCGTCTATACGACGACTCCGAAGAAGCCGAACTCGGCTCTGCGCAAGGTTGCCAAGGTCCGCCTGACCAATCAGCGCGAAGTCATCAGCTACATCCCCGGCGAGGGGCACAACCTCCAGGAGCATTCCGTGGTGCTGATCCGTGGCGGGCGCGTTCGCGACCTTCCCGGCGTCCGCTATCACGTTCTCCGCGGCGTGCTCGATACGCAGGGTGTGAAGGATCGCCGCCAGTCGCGTTCCAAGTACGGCGCAAAGCGTCCGAAGTAAGCCGGTCGGCTCCACCCTGCGACAGCGGGTGCTGGAGCTTCCGACCCCCATGGCTGAAGTTTAGAAGGAAATTGAAATGGCACGTCGTCGTCGTCCCGAAAAGCGGGTCATCCTGCCTGATCCCCAGTACGGGGATGAGGTTCTCTCCAAGTTCATGAACAGCGTCATGCTGGACGGCAAGAAGTCCGTCGCCGAACTGATCGTCTATGGCGCCCTCGCAACCGTCGAGCAGCGCGCGAAGAAGGATCCGATCGGCGTGTTTCACGAGGCGCTCGCCAATGTGAAGCCGGGCATCGAGGTCCGTTCGCGCCGCGTCGGTGGTGCGACCTACCAGGTCCCCGTCGAAGTGCGCCCCGAGCGCGCCCAGGCGCTGGCGATCCGCTGGCTGATCTCTGCCGCGCGTGCGCGTTCGGAGAACACCATGTCGGCACGCCTGTCGGGCGAGCTGATGGATGCCGCCAACAACCGCGGCAACGCGGTTAAGAAGCGCGAAGACACCCATCGTATGGCCGAGGCGAACCGCGCCTTCAGCCACTACCGCTGGTAATAAAACCTCCTATATTGTGAAGGCCGGGGACGATCCCCGGCCTCCTACATCGCTAAGGAAAATCCGATCATGGCCCGCAGCCATCCGCTCGAGAAGTATCGTAACATCGGCATCATGGCGCACATCGACGCCGGCAAGACGACGACGACCGAGCGCATCCTCTACTACACCGGCAAGTCCTACAAGATCGGCGAGGTCCATGAGGGCACCGCAACGATGGACTGGATGGAGCAGGAGCAGGAGCGCGGGATCACGATCACGTCGGCTGCCACGACGTGCTTCTGGAACGATCACCGCATCAACATCATCGACACCCCCGGCCACGTCGACTTCACGATTGAAGTCGAGCGTTCGCTGCGCGTGCTCGACGGCGCGGTCGCGTGCTTCGACGGCGTTGCCGGCGTTGAGCCGCAGTCCGAGACGGTGTGGCGCCAGGCAGAGAAGTATCACGTCCCGCGGATGTGCTTCGTCAACAAGCTCGACCGTACCGGTGCGAACTTCAACCGCTGCGTCGAGATGATCAAGGATCGCCTGGGCGCCCGTCCGGCGGTGCTGTATCTTCCGATCGGCCTCGAGAGTGATTTCAAGGGTCTCGTCGACCTCGTCGAGAACCGCGCGATCGTCTGGCTCGAAGAGTCGCTGGGCGCGAAGTTCGAATATCGCGACATCCCCGAGGATCTGGCCGATCTCGCCGCGACCGCTCGTTCCGAGCTGATCGAAATGGCGGTCGAGCAGGACGACGACGTGATGGAGCAGTATCTCGAGGGCAACGAGCCTGACGTCGCGACGCTGAAGCGCCTGATCCGCAAGGGCACGCTGAACTTCTCGTTCGTGCCGGTGCTGTGCGGCTCCGCGTTCAAGAACAAGGGCGTTCAGCCGCTGCTCGATGCAGTCGTCGACTATCTGCCGTCGCCGCTGGACATCAAGGACGTCGAGGGTCTGAAGCTCGATGGCGAGACGCCCGATACGCGTCCGCCGGCCGACGATGCCCCGTTCTCCGCGCTCGCGTTCAAGATCATGAACGATCCGTTCGTCGGCACGCTGACCTTCGCGCGCATCTATTCGGGCAAGCTCGAAGCCGCCTCCGTCGTCACCAACTCGGTGAAGGACAAGAAGGAGAAGGTCGGCCGCATGCTGCTGATGCACGCGAACAGCCGTGAGGACATCCAGGAAGCATTCGCCGGCGACATCGTCGCTCTGGCAGGCCTCAAGGACACCACGACCGGTGACACGCTCTGCGCGCAGAACGCCCCGATCATCCTCGAGCGCATGGAATTCCCGGACCCCGTCATCGAGGTTGCGGTGGAGCCGAAGACGAAGGCTGACCAGGAGAAGATGGGCATCGCGCTCAATCGTCTCGCTCGCGAGGATCCGTCGTTCCGCGTCACCTCGGACATCGAGAGTGGCCAGACCATCATCAAGGGCATGGGCGAGCTCCATCTCGAGATCCTGGTCGATCGCATGAAGCGCGAGTTCAAGGTCGAGGCGAATGTCGGCGCGCCGCAGGTGGCGTATCGCGAATATCTCGCCAAGCCGGTCGAGCTGACCTACACCCACAAGAAGCAGTCGGGTGGTTCGGGGCAGTTCGGTGAGGTCAAGGTCAAGCTGACCCCGGGTGAGCGCGGCACTGGCTTCGTGTTCATCGACTCGATCAAGGGCGGCAATATTCCTCGCGAATATATCCCGTCGGTCGAGAAGGGCATGCGCGAGACGGCGGAGACCGGATCGCTGATCGGCTTCCCGATCATCGATTTCTCGGTGGAACTGCTCGACGGCAAATACCATGACGTCGACTCGTCGGCGCTGGCATTCGAAATCTGCGCGCGCGGCGCGATGCGTGAAGGGGCCCAGAAGGCCGGCATCAAGCTGCTCGAGCCGATCATGAAGGTCGAGGTCGTGACGCCCGAGGATTATCTCGGCGACGTGATCGGCGATCTGAACAGCCGCCGTGGCCAGATCCAGGGCACCGACAGCCGCGGCAACGCGACTGCGGTGGACGCGATCGTGCCGCTGGCGAACATGTTCGGCTATGTGAACCAGCTCCGCTCGTTCAGCCAGGGCCGCGCGCAGTACACGATGCAGTTCTCGCATTATGACGAGGTTCCTGCCAACGTCGCCGACGAAGTGAAGGCGAAGCTGGCGTAATCCAAAATCAGTCGCTAAAGGGCCGCGTCCGCGCGGCTCCGCAGCGACCCCGGAATTTGAATAAGAAGAGGCGAAAATGGCAAAAGCAAAGTTTGAGCGGACGAAGCCGCATCTCAACATCGGCACCATCGGTCACGTCGACCATGGCAAGACGTCGCTGACGGCCGCGATCACCAAGGTGCTCGCCGAGACCGGTGGCGCCACCTTCACGAGCTACGACAACATCGACAAGGCGCCGGAAGAGCGCGAGCGCGGCATCACCATCTCGACCGCGCACGTCGAGTATGAGACCGAGAAGCGCCACTATGCGCACGTCGATTGCCCGGGCCACGCCGATTATGTGAAGAACATGATCACCGGCGCAGCCCAGATGGACGGCGCGATCCTGGTCGTGTCCGCCACCGACGGCCCGATGCCGCAGACCCGCGAGCACATCCTGCTCGCACGTCAGGTCGGCGTGCCGGCGATGGTCGTGTTCATGAACAAGGTCGACCTGGTCGACGACGCCGAGATCCTCGAGCTGGTCGAGCTGGAAATCCGCGAGCTGCTCAGCTCGTACGACTTCCCGGGCGACGACATCCCCGTGATCCCGGGTTCGGCCGTTGCCGCGCTGACCGACAAGACGCCTGAGATCGGCCATGACGCCGTGCTCAAGCTGATGGCAGCCGTCGACGAGTACATCCCGCAGCCCGAGCGTCCGCTCGACAAGCCGTTCATGATGCCGATCGAAGACGTGTTCTCGATCTCGGGTCGCGGCACGGTCGTCACCGGCCGCGTCGAGACCGGCATCGTCAAGGTTGGCGAGGAAGTCGAGATCGTCGGCATCCACGACACCCGCAAGACCACGGTCACTGGCGTCGAGATGTTCCGCAAGCTGCTCGACCAGGGCCAGGCCGGCGACAATGTCGGCGCGCTGATCCGTGGCGTTGCGCGCGACGAAGTCGAGCGTGGCCAGGTTCTCTGCAAGCCGGGCTCGATCAAGCCGCACACCGACTTCCAGTCGGAAGTGTACGTGCTGTCGAAGGACGAAGGTGGCCGTCACACGCCGTTCTTCGCCAACTATCGTCCGCAGTTCTATTTCCGTACCACGGACGTGACCGGCACCGTCGAGCTGCCTGAAGGCACCGAGATGGTCATGCCGGGCGACAACGTCGCGCTGGGCGTCAAGCTCATCGCGCCGATCGCCATGGACGTCGGCCAGCGCTTCACCATTCGCGAAGGCGGTCGTACCGTCGGCGCAGGGGTTGTCAGCGGCATCTCGAAGTAATATAGACGCGCCACCGCCCGATTACCTGTGGGAGTCGGGCGGTTGCTATTTCAGTGAACAATGGTTCGGTTGTCCTCGGGCAACCCGCTCTTTCGCATCGGTAGGGTTATGGAAACGCAGAATATTCGGATTCGTCTGAAGGCATTCGATCATCGTGTGCTCGATCAGGCCACCGGCGACATCGCCGACACGGCGCGCCGCACCGGCGCACTCATCCGCGGTCCCATTCCCCTCCCGACGCGCATCGAGAAGTTCACGGTGAACCGCGGACCGCACATCGACAAGAAGTCGCGTGAGCAGTTCGAGGTCCGTACCTACAAGCGGATGCTGGACATTGTTCAGCCGACCCCGCAGACGGTGGACGCGCTGATGAAGCTCGATCTCGCCGCGGGCGTAGACGTGGAGATCAAGCTGGCCTAAAGGCCGCGCTCCAATAAGAGATTCGGTTCCGCCACGGCGGAGCCTGATAGGGATACCGCCCGGCTTGCCGGGGTCTGCGTCCCCCGTCACGCCTGATCCTCTTTTCGAAGAGGGGCGGGCACCAGCCCGGGACGGGGCACGCATTATATTTTGGGCTGACACGCCCGTCGGAAATGGTTCCGGCGGGCCTCTGTAATGGGAGCAAGGATCATGCGCACTGGCGTGATCGCGAAGAAAATGGGGATGACCCGCTTGTTCCAGGACGATGGGCGCCATGTGCCCGTGACCGTTCTGGCTCTGGAAAATCTGCAGGTAGTGGCCGTTCGCGAGGCCGACCGTGATGGTTATACCGCTGTCCAGCTTGGTGCTGGCACCGCCAAGGCGAAGAATGTCGCCAAGCCGCAGCGGGGCCACTTCGGCAAGGCCGAAGTCGAGCTCAAGGCGAAGCTGGCTGAATTCCGCGTCGCTGACGACGCAGTGCTCGAAGTGGGCGCCGAGATTTCGGCCGACCATTATGTCGCTGGCCAGATCGTTGATATCCAGGGCGTGACCCAGGGTAAGGGCTTCGCGGGCGGCATGAAGCGTTGGGGCTTCGGCGGTCTGCGCGCCACCCACGGCGTTTCCGTCTCGCACCGTTCGCTCGGTTCGACCGGTCAGCGTCAGGATCCCGGCAAGGTCTTCAAGAACAAGAAGATGGCTGGCCAGATGGGTGACAAGAACCGCACCCAGCAGAATCTCGAAATCGTATCGACCGACGCCGAGCGCGGCCTGATCTTCGTCAAGGGCTCGGTGCCTGGCTCGAAGGGCGGCTGGCTGCTCGTCAAGGACGCCGTCAAGGTCGCGCGTCACGCCGATGCGCCGTACCCGGCCGGCCTGAAGGCCGCTGCCAACAGCAACACCGCTCCCGCCGAGACGCCCGCCGAAGAGACGGCTGCTCCGGAAGCGACCGAAGGCCAGGAGGGCTGAACATGAAGGTCACTATTCAGTCCTTCGACGCAGCGGCGAAAGCCGGCGATATCGAGCTCAACGATGAGGTCTTCGGCCTCGATCCGCGCGCCGACATCCTGCACCGCGTCGTCACCTGGCAGCTCGAGAAGCGTCGTGCCACCGCGCGCGGCACTCGTGAGCGCGCCGACGTTGCCCGTACCGGCAAGAAGTTCGGTCGCCAGAAGGGTGGCGGTACCGCTCGTCATGGCGATCGTCGCGCACCGACTTTCGTTGGTGGTGGTAAGGCTCACGGCGCCCGCGTCCGTGATTTCAATCCGTCGCTGAACAAGAAGATCCGCGCTCTCGGTCTGCGCATGGCGCTTTCGAGCCACGCCAAGGCCGGCTCGCTGATCGTCATGGACAGCCTGACCGTCAAGGACAGCAAGACCAAGGCGCTGACCGCCGATCTGACGAAGCTCGGCTTCGGCAAGACCGCGCTGGTGATCGACGGCGATGCAGTCGAGACGAGCTTCGCGCTCGCTGCCGGCAACCTCCGTCAGATCAACGTTCTGCCGGCGGCCGGTGCCAACGTCTACGACATCCTGAAGCATGACACGCTGGTGCTGACGCGCGCTGCTGTCGAAAAGCTGGAGGCGCGCTTCAATGGCTAAGAAGCAAAAAGGCGAGATCGACGTCCGTCATTATGACGTGATTGTCGCGCCGCACATCACCGAGAAGGCGACCCTGCTCAGCGAGCAGAACGCCGTCGTGTTCAAGGTCGCCGGCGATGCGACCAAGCCCGAGATCAAGGCGGCCGTCGAGGCGCTGTTCTCGGTCAAGGTCACCGGCGTGAACACGATTGTCCAGAAGGGCAAGACGAAGAAGTGGAAGGGCGTTCCCTATACGCGCTCCGACATGAAGAAGGCGATTGTGACGCTGGCTGACGGCCAGTCGATCGACGTGACGACGGGGATCCAGTAATGGCACTTAAGCATTACAACCCGACCAGCCCGGCACGACGTGGTCTTATCCTCGTCGACCGCAGCGGTCTGCACAAGGGCGGCCCGATCAAGGCGCTGACCGAAGGCAAGCGCAAGACTGGCGGCCGCAACAACAAGGGTCACGTGACCTCGCGCGGCATCGCCGGCGGCCACAAGCAGCGCTATCGTCTGATCGACTTCAAGCGTCGCAAGTGGGACGTGGACGGCACGGTCGAGCGGATCGAATATGATCCCAACCGCACCGCCTTCATCGCCCTGATCAAGTATCCGGACGAAGAGCTTGCCTACATCATCGCGCCGCAGCGCCTCGCCGTCGGCGACAAGGTCGTTGCCGGCAAGAAGACCGACGTGAAGCCTGGCAATGCCATGGAGCTCGGTCAGATGCCGGTTGGCACGATCGTCCACAACGTCGAGATGAAGCCCGGCAAGGGCGGTCAGCTCGCACGTTCGGCCGGCACCTATGTGCAGGTCGTGGGTCGCGACAAGGGCATGGTGATGGTTCGCCTCAACTCGGGCGAGCAGCGCTATATCCATTCGAACTGCATGGCGACCGTCGGTGCGGTGTCCAATCCGGACAACGGCAACACCAACCTCGCCAAGGCCGGCCGCAACCGTTGGCTGGGCAAGCGCCCGCTGACCCGCGGCGTCGCCAAGAACCCGGTCGACCATCCGCACGGCGGTGGTGAAGGCCGGACCTCGGGCGGCCGTCATCCGGTCACCCCGTGGGGCAAGCCGACCAAGGGTGCACGCACCCGTCACAACAAGGCGACCGACAAGATGATCATCCGGTCGCGTCACGCGAAGAAGAAGGGCTAACCGCAATGGCTCGTTCCGTCTGGAAAGGTCCGTTTGTGGATCTTCACCTGCTCAAGAAGGCAGAGACCGCGCAGGAAACCAACGCGCGTGCGCCGATCAAGACCTGGTCGCGCCGCTCCACGATCCTGCCGCAGTTCGTTGGCCTGACCTTCACCGTCTATAACGGTCGCAAGTTCGTGCCCGTGTCCGTCAACGAGGACATGGTCGGGATGAAGCTCGGCGAGTTCGCGCCGACGCGCTACTTCCCGGGCCACGCCGCCGACAAGAAGGGCAAGCGCTGATGTCGAAGGCAAAATCCCCCCGCAAGGTCGGTGAGAAGGAAGCTCTCTCGGTCGGTACGCAGATTCGCGGCTCGGCTCAGAAGCTCGGTCTCGTCGCTGCGCTGATCCGCAACAAGAAGGCCGGCGATGCGATGAACATCCTCGCCTTCTCGACCAAGGCAATGGCAGTCGATGCCCGCAAGGTTCTCGCCTCGGCGATCGCCAATGCGGAGAACAACCACAACCTCGATGTCGACGCGCTCGTCGTGTCGGAGGCTTCGGTTGGCAAGTCGATCGTCATGAAGCGTTTCGCGACCCGCGGTCGCGGCAAGTCCACGCGCATTCTCAAGCCGTTCTCACGGCTACGGATCGTCGTGCGTGAGCAGGAAGAAGCATAATGGGTCAGAAGAGCAATCCGATCGGTCTGCGTCTCCAGATCAACCGCACCTGGGATAGCCGCTGGTATGCGGAAGGCGCCGACTATGGCCGTCTTCTCCTCGAGGATCTGAAGATCCGCGCGTACATCATGAAGACGCTGCCTCAGGCTGCGATCTCCAAGGTTGTGATCGAGCGTCCGGCCAAGCTGTGCCGCGTGTCCATCTATGCCGCACGCCCCGGCGTGATCATCGGCAAGAAGGGTGCGGACATCGAGAAGCTTCGCCGTCTCCTCGGCAAGATGACTTCGTCCGACGTGTCGCTGAACATCGTCGAGATCCGCAAGCCTGAAGTCGACGCCAAGCTCGTCGCCCAGGGCATCGCCGATCAGCTCGAGCGTCGTATCGCTTTCCGTCGCGCCATGAAGCGCGCGGTGCAGTCGGCGATGCGTCTGGGCGCTGAAGGCATCCGGATCAATTGCGGCGGCCGCCTCGGCGGCGCCGAGATCGCCCGGTCCGAATGGTATCGCGAAGGCCGCGTTCCGCTGCACACGCTGCGCGCGAACGTCGACTATGCCGAAGCGCAGGCACACACCGCTTATGGCGTGTGCGGCGTGAAGGTCTGGATCTTCAAGGGCGAAATCCTGGGCCATGACCCGATGGCGCAGGACCGGATCATGATGGAGGCTCAAACCTCCGGCGTCCGTCCGGCGCGCTAAGGAACAAGAGCAATGCTGCAACCGAAAAAGACCAAGTTCCGCAAGGCCTTCAAGGGCCGGATCCATGGCGATGCCAAGGGCGGCACGACCCTCAACTTCGGCTCTTACGGGCTGAAGGCGATGGAGCCGGAGCGGATCACCGCACGCCAGATCGAGGCGGCACGCCGCGCGATCACGCGTCACATCAAGCGCCAGGGGCGTTTGTGGATCCGCGTGTTCCCGGACGTTCCGGTCACGTCGAAGCCCGCCGAAGTCCGCATGGGCAAGGGCAAGGGCTCGCCCGAATATTGGGCCGCCCGGGTCAAGCCCGGCCGGATCCTGTTCGAGCTGGACGGGGTTCCTGGCGATATCGCGGCGGTGGCGTTCAGCCGCGCGGCGATGAAGCTGCCGATCAAGGTGAAGGTCGTTGCCCGTCTCGGCGACACCTCGCATCTGGGAGTTGCATAAGATGAGCACGATCGACACCCGTCGCTCCGATCTCAAGGCGAAGACCGAGGACCAGCTCGACGAAGAGCTCGGCAACCTGAAGCGCGAGGCGTTCAACCTCCGTTTCCAGGCAGCCACGAACCAGCTCGAAAAGCCGAGCCGGGTGCGTGAGGTCCGCCGCGACATCGCTCGCATCAAGACCCTGCAGAGCCAGCGCGTGCGCTCGGCCGAAGCCAAGTAAGGAAGAACGACATGCCGAAGCGCGTGCTGACCGGGGTGATCGTCTCGGACAAGACCGACAAGACGGTGGTGGTGAACGTTGAGCGTAAGGTGAAGCACCCGCTCTACGGCAAGATCATCCGTCGTACGAAGAAGTACCATGCCCATGACGAGGGCAACGAGTTCAAGCAGGGCGAAACCGTGCGGATCGAAGAGACCGCGCCGATCTCCAAGCTGAAGTCCTGGAAGGTGATCGAGCGGGTCAACACCCACGCGACCCCCGAGCGGGCAACCATCGACGGCTAACGCCGACAGTTGAGGCGGGGTCCGGTCGGTATCGGCCCCAGAGTGAGAAGGAACCGGATCGATGATCCAGATGCAATCCAATCTCGACGTCGCTGACAACAGCGGCGCGAAGCGGGTGCAGTGCATCAAGGTGCTTGGCGGATCCAAGCGCCGGACGGCAGGCGTCGGCGACATCATCGTCGTCAGCGTGAAGGAAGCGGCGCCGCGCGCCCGCGTGAAGAAGGGCGACGTGCACCGTGCCGTCATCGTGCGTACGGCGAAGGACATTCGCCGCGCCGACGGCACCGTGATCCGCTTCGATTCGAACGCGGCTGTGCTGGTCAACAAGAACGAGGAGCCGATCGGCACCCGTATCTTTGGCCCGGTGGTGCGCGAGCTCCGCGGTAAGAAGCACATGAAGATCATCAGCCTGGCGCCGGAGGTTCTGTAATGGCCGCTGCGAAGATCAAGAAGGGTGACCGCGTCATCGTCCTGTCCGGCAAGGACAAGGGCAAGACCGGTGAAGTCACCCAGGCCCTGCCCAAGGACGGCAAGGTCATCGTGTCGGGCGTGAACATCGCGATCCGCCACACCAAGCCGAGCCAGGGCGACCCGCAGGGTGGCCTGAAGCGCGCCGAAGCACCGCTGCACGTTTCGAAGGTCGCTCACGTGACCGCCGACGGCAAGCCGACGCGCGTCCGCTTTGAAACGAAGGACGGCAAGAAGGTCCGCGTGGCCGTGAAGTCCGGGGAGACGATCAGTGGCTGATGCAAATCAGAAGGCGGCGCACAAGCCGCGGATGAAGGCGATCTATGACGATCGCATCATCAAGGCGATGACCGAGAAGTTCGGTTACAAGAACGTGATGGAGGTCCCGCGCCTCGACAAGATCGTCCTGAACATGGGCGTTGGCGAAGCGACGCAGGACAAGAAGAAGGTCGAGCAGGCCGCCGGTGAGATGGAACTGATCGCTGGTCAGAAGCCCGTCGTCACCAAGGCGAAGAAGTCGATCGCGCAGTTCAAGCTGCGTGAAGGCATGCCGATCGGCGTGAAGGTCACTCTTCGCCGCGAGCGCATGTACGAGTTCCTCGACCGCTTCATCACGATCGCGCTGCCGCGCGTTCGCGATTTCCGCGGGCTGAACCCGAAGAGCTTCGATGGTCGCGGCAACTATGCCTGCGGTCTGAAGGAGCAGCTGATCTTCCCGGAAATCAGCTACGACAAGGTCGATAAGATCCGCGGCATGGACGTGATCGTGACGACCACGGCGAAGACCGATGACGAGGCACGCGAGCTGCTTCGCCTGTTCGGCTTCCCGTTCCCGATCGAAGCTGACGAAGAAAAGAAGGCAGCGTAAGATGGCTAAGAAGAGTTCTGTGAACAAGAACGAGCGTCGCAAGCTGCTGGTGAAGAAATACGCCGGCGCCTATGCGAAGCTGAAGGCGATCGCGGCGGACAAGTCGCTCGACGACGGCGATCGTCTGATCGCTCGCCTGAAGATGGCCGAGATTCCCCGCAACGGGAACCCGACGCGCATCCGCAACCGGTGCGAGACGACGGGTCGTCCCCGCGCTTATTACCGCAAGTTCCGCCTCTGCCGTATTCAGCTGCGCGATTTGGCCAACAAGGGCCTGATCCCGGGCGTTACGAAGTCGAGCTGGTAAGGATCACGAGATGGCATTGACCGATCCCCTGGGTGATATGCTCACCCGCATCCGCAACGGCCAGCGCGCGCGGAAGGACTCCGTCCTGTCGCCTGCGTCGAAGCTGCGGGCCCGTGTGCTCGACGTGCTTCAGCGCGAAGGCTATATCCGCGGCTACAGCGAAGAAGAGATGGGGCCTGCCAAGGGCATCCGCATCGAGCTGAAATATTTCGAGGGCCAGCCGGCGATCAAGCATGTTGCACGCGTCTCGAAGCCTGGTCGCCGCGTCTATTCGGGCGCAACTGAACTGCCCCGCGTCATGAATGGCCTGGGCATCACGATCGTCTCGACGCCTCGCGGCGTTCTGTCCGACGCGGAAGCGCGCGAGCAGAATGTCGGCGGCGAAGTGCTGGCGGAGGTATTCTGATGAGCCGCATCGGTAAGAAGCCGGTCGCGATCCCGAGCGGCGTGACCGCGACGATCGACGGCGGGCAGCTGAGCGTGAAGGGCCCCAAGGGAACCCTCGCCATGCCGCTCCGCGACGAGATCAGCTATGTCCTCGAGGACGGCGGTATCTCGGTGAACCCGGCGAACGAGACCAAGCGCGCCCGTGCCTTCTGGGGCATGCAGCGCACCCTGGTGCAGAACCTGATCACCGGCGTGTCGGACGGCTTCACCAAGAAGCTGCTGATCAACGGCGTCGGTTATCGTGCTGACGCCAAGGGCCGGGTGCTGAACCTGAAGCTCGGCTACAGCCACGACGTCAACATCGATGTGCCGGAAGGCCTTGAGGTGAAGACGCCGGACAACACGACCGTCGAGATTTCGGGGTCGGACAAGCAGAAGGTCGGTCAGCTGGCCGCGGAGATTCGTCGTTGGCGCAAGCCCGAGCCGTACAAGGGCAAGGGCATCAAGTACGACGGTGAGTTCATCTTCCGCAAGGAAGGGAAAAAGAAGTAATGAGCACCAAAGGTCTCTCCCTTTTTGCGAAGCGCCGTCTTCGCAACCGTACCGCGCTCCGCGGTCGTGCTGCCGGCCGTCCGCGGCTGTCGGTGCACCGTTCGGGCAAGCACATCTATGCTCAGGTGATCGACGACGCCCAGGGCAAGACGGTCGCTGCCGCCTCCACGCTGGAGAAGGACGTGCGTGGCACGTCCGGCGCGAACATCGATGCAGCCGTCCTGGTCGGCAAGCGCGTCGCCGAAGCGGCGAAGCAGGCGGGCGTCACCAAGGTCGTGTTCGATCGCGGTGGCTTCCTGTTCCACGGTCGCGTGAAGGCGTTGGCGGAAGCCGCGCGTGAAGCCGGATTGGAGTTCTAAGAATGGCCGACGAAATCAACCCGACGGACGTCGTCGCTGGTGCCGAGGGCGCTCCGCAGGACGCGCCGCAGGGCCGTGGTCCGCGTGGCGGCCGTGGTCGTGGCGGCCCCGGTGGCGGTGGCCAGAATCGTGGCGGCCGTGACGGCAACCGTGGTCGTCGCGACGATCGCCGCGGTGGCCCGGGCAGCGACGATGGCGGCGAAGAGCTGATCGAGAAGCTGGTCCACATCAACCGCGTTTCGAAGACGGTCAAGGGCGGCAAGCGCTTCGGCTTCGCGGCGCTTGTCGTCGTCGGCGACGGCAAGGGCCGGGTCGGCTTCGGTCATGGCAAGGCGCGCGAAGTGCCGGAAGCCATTTCCAAGGCGACGGCAGCTGCCAAGAAGGCGATGGTTCGCGTTCCGCTTCGTGAGGGTCGCACGCTGCATCATGACGGCAAGGGCCATTTCGGCGCCGGCCTCGTGACCGTCCGTTCGGCGCCGCAGGGCACCGGCATCATCGCAGGCGGCCCGATGCGCGCTGTCTTCGAGAGCCTTGGCGTGGCCGATGTGGTGACCAAGTCGGTCGGCACCTCGAACCCGTACAACATGATCCGTGCGACCTTTGAGGCGCTGACCACCCAGGTCAGCCCGAAGTCGGTCGCGCAGCGTCGCGGCAAGAAGATCGCCGACCTGCTCGGCCGTGGTGGCTCGCAGGCCGCCGAGGCCGAAGCCGCAGCGATCGCGGAGTAAGACAGATGGCGAAGAAGAACGAAGCCGCTAGCGGCACGATCAAGGTGACCCAGACGGGGTCGCCGATCCGCCGCGAGAAGGATCAGCGCGCGACGCTGATCGGTCTCGGCCTCAACAAGATGCACAAGACGCGCGAACTGCAGGACAGCCCCGAAGTTCGGGGCATGATCCGCAAGGTCGCGCACATGGTATCGGTCGAGGGTTGACCTGAACGATCCTCCCCGTAAGGGGAGGATGAAGGGCGGGACGGCTCGAACGCAGGTTCGGGTGTCCCGCCCTCAGCCTTTTTTATCAGCGCGACAAAAGCGAAAGCGAGTGCACGACATGAAACTGAACGAACTCCGCGACAATGATGGCGCCCGTAAGTCCCGCATGCGGGTCGGCCGTGGTATCGGTTCCGGCAAGGGCAAGACCGGCGGTCGTGGCATCAAGGGCCAGAAGAGCCGTGAGGGCGTGTCCATCGCCGGCTTCGAAGGCGGCCAGATGCCGCTCCACATGCGTTTGCCGAAGCGCGGCTTCAACAACATCTTCGCCAAGGATTATGCCGAGGTGAACCTGGGCGCGATCCAGAAGGCGGTCGACGCCGGCAAGATCGAGGCGGGTGCATCGCTCGATCATGACGCGCTGAAGGCTGCTGGCCTGGCGCGCGGCGGCAAGGACGGCGTCCGCCTGCTCGGCAAGGGCGATTTCAGTGCAAAGCTGAACTTCACGGTTGCCGGCGCGTCGAAGGGCGCGATCGAAGCAGTCGAGAAGGCCGGCGGCAAGGTCGACGTGATCGTCGTCGTGCCGGCTGCCGAGAAGGCCAAGGCGAAGAAGGGCGTTGCCCGCCTCGAGCGCATCGCGCACAAGGCGTCGTTCAAGGCGTAACTGGTTGCGGCTCCGGCGAAAGCCGGACGCCGCACCGGGTTTTTCAGGCCTGTTCCGCGCTTCGTCGTGGGTCAAGTCGTCAAAGACCTTAGACAAGCCCGATCGGGCCCCTATATGAGCGGCGGGGCGGTCAAACGTTTCC
>CZQE01000189.1_pt1 | contig 28980 bp, 34 predicted proteins | sample 734431 | NCBI WGS metagenome assembly CZQE01 (sample SAMEA3597869, study PRJEB11362) | hydrothermal vent metagenome | biome: marine hydrothermal vent biome; feature: marine hydrothermal vent; material: ocean water | place: Atlantic Ocean | collected 2010-09-19/2010-10-04
CACGGACGATCGAGACATTCCCCGATCCGCGCGCGACCGGCTTCCTGCCGCCCGACGCCGCGCCTCAGATACCCCGGCTCGACACCAACCGCCGATAAAGCGCGACCTGGATCAGGATTCCGCCGAGCAACGCAACGGTAACGCCCGCCGCAGCGCCGGTATCGAGCAGACCGGCGACCACCGGATTGGCCATGGGGGCGCCCCCCAGCATCCTCCCTATGGCAATGAACGGCCGGGAGAGCAGGTCCCCGGCGAGCAGCACGATGCAGCCCATTCCGGCGAGGACCATGCCATGGCCGCGGGTGAGCGCCAGGCTGCGCGAGATCGAGGCGAGCGCTCCTTGGGGCTGTTCCGCCACGACCGCGGGCAAGGCAAGCAAGAGGCGTCCCTGCGCGTAGAAGCCAGGCAGGAGGAGGAAGATCAGGCCGAATTGAACGGGCAGCGCGACCAGGATCGTGAGCAGCAGGAAGCGCGGGGAAAGCCGCAACGCCCGCGCCAGGGCGCGCCGCGCCTCGGGCCGATCCGGATCGAGATAGAGCGTGAAGACCGCGACGCTGCCGAACAGCGTCACCAGCCACAGCAGGATGACGATCAGGCTATATTGGGAGGACCAGGATTCCGCTGCATCGACCCAGGCCCTGAGCTTGGCTGCGTCGCCGAAGTCGGGCAGATCCGGCGGCAGGGGCACGAACAGCTTCAAGGCAAGCTGCGGGACGAACAGGAAAAAGCCCGCCACGCCGATCAACAGCTCGCGATCGCGCTTCCACAGCTTCCAGGCGTCGTTGAAGACGCCGATCACATTGAGGGTCATAGCGAGTCGACGATCGACTCGCGCGCATCGCGAACAGCCAGATAGAGCCTTCCGGTAAACGCCGACGCGAGCACGCTGAAGGCAGTGACGATCACGCTGACCATGATCGCGGCGAGCACGCTGCCGACCGTTACCGGCCCGTCACCACCGGCGACCAGCCTGAAGATCGATCCGAAGACGAGCTTCGCAGCCAGCAACGAGACTCCAGCGACGATCGTATAGAGGATGATCACGCCGATGATCCTCCAGAGGATCGGCCCGGTCAGCTTGAACGAGCGTGCGAGTGCCCCGAACCAGAGTCCCTCCATCAGCACGACCGGCGTGATGAGGGCCAGCCGGGCGCCCAGCCACAGCAGGACGACCAGGAAGACAAGGGAATAGAGCAGCACGAAACCACCGATGCCGGACGGGAGCTCTGGCGCTGCCGCTCCACTATTCATCGCCGCCTGGAAATCGAAGCCCGAGGCGGCGAGCGCGATCGGGACTGGCAGCGTCAGGACGATAACTCCGATGAGCAGCACGAGCAGGAGGCCGATGACCGGCACGAGCCGCTTGCCAGCCATGGCCGTCGCCGCGCTCCTGCCGCCCGCCGGATCGAGCACCAGCGCGGTGATCGCGAGCTGACCCCAGAGCGATACGATCGAAAGCCCCAGGGACAGGATCTGAATCGCCATCGCGGTCGTGCCGAAAACAGCCGTCAGCGGCTCGAGGCTTGCCGAAAGGGCCGCGGGAATGAAGATCGCGAAGAAGGCGATCGGCGTGATCGCGGAAAGATTGTCACTCAAGAATTCGGTCGTGCGATCCCAGACCGTTCCCATGCTCACCATGTTCTTTCCGTCCTCCGTCGCGCATCGGCGCGCGGGTCCTGTTAGCGCAGCTTCCTACGCCACGCCATGCTTGCGCACGGTATCCGACTAGTGCTTGCGCACGGGGCCGGAGTGGCGCATCGATCCGGCGTGACTGCTCTTCCCGACGAGATCGAATGGCGCGTCGAGCCTGCGCCAATGCCCTATGACGAAGCGATCGCCATCATGGAGGCGCGTGCGTCGGCGGTAGGCGCAGGGGAAGCCGATGAGCTGATCTGGCTGCTTGAACACCCGCCCGTCTATACAGGCGGCACCAGCGCCGACCCTGCCGAACTCCTCGATCCGCGCTTTCCGGTCGTCCAGACGGGGCGCGGCGGGCGCTATACCTATCACGGCCCCGGCCAGCGGATCGGCTATCTCGTCCTCGATCTCAACAAGCGCGGGCGCGACGTGCGGCATTTCGTACACAGCCTTGAGGGCTGGCTGATCGCCGCGCTGGCGGAAATCGGCATCGAGGCGTTTCGCGCGCCAGGCCGCGTTGGAATCTGGACGAACGTGCCGACTTCCTCTGGCGGCATCGCCGAAGCCAAGATCGGGGCGATCGGGGTTCGCGTCCGGCGCTGGATCACGCTGCACGGCTTCTCGGTGAACCTGTCGCCCGATCTTTCGCACTTCGCCGGAATCGTCCCCTGCGGACTGCCCGACTATCCCGTCACCAGCGCCGCCGCGCTCGGAAAGCCCGCAGATCTTGCAACCTTTGACGCCGCGCTGGCGTTTGCCCTTCCCGCCTTTCTCCAAACTCTTTCTTCTGCCCGATAAAACGAGGCTTGAGGGGCGCTCGATATCAGACTAATGTCCACCACGGTTTGGGTATTAAAGGTCTCGAGACCATCCAGATCCACTATCTAGGGAGCTTTCCAATGCGTGCATTCATTTCCAAGGTCGTTACCGGTTCGATGATCGCCGGCGCGGCGCTGATGGTTTCGGCTTGCGGCCCGAAGACCGAGACGACGACGACCAACGACACCGCCATCACCGAGATGGGCAACGACGCCACGATCTCCGACAACATGACCACCGTCGACAGCACCTCGATGGACGGCAACATGATGGCGAACGACACCGCGGTCGTCACCAACGAGACCTCGACCACGACGACCACCAACTCGCACTGATCGCCCGCCAGGGTTTGATTGGTTGGGGGCCGTCCGGTACGCCGGGCGGCCCCTTTCGATTCTGACGCCGGCGCGATGCCGGGACCGGAAAAATCGATGTGCAGGAAAGGGCTTGGGTTAGGAATCGAAAAGCCTTAACCACGCCCGACAGGTCTTCGAGAGGATGAAGAGGCGATCATGAAGCTGTTGCGTATTCTTTGTGCGTCCGCCGTGGCGATGGGCGCTTTCTCCGCCGTCCCAGCTTCGGCCCAGTTCTTCCTGGCCGAGCCGGACATGAAGGCAGAGGCAGTGCGTGGCCACGAAACCGGCCTGGGCCAGGCGCTCCCGGGCGCGACCGAGGCGGAGCAGCGCGCGGCGCTGGTATGGAACATGCGTGCGGCGCTCAACGTCGCGGCGCTGCAATGCCAGTTCGAACCGAGCCTGCTGACGCAGTCCAATTACAATGTGATCCTGCTCAATCACGATGACGAGCTCAAAAAGTCCTACGATACCCTGACGAGATATTTCGTGCGCACCGCCAAGACCCCAAAGGCCGGTCAGCTGGCGCTCGACCAGTTCGGTACGCGGACCTATTCCGGCTTCACCACCGTCGCCGCCCAATATGGCTTCTGCCAGACGGCAGCGTCGATCGCGCGGGAAGCGATCTTCCTGCCGCGCGGTTCCTTCTACCAGATCGCCGAGAACCGCACGCGCGAGTTGCGCAAGAGCCTGATCCCGAGCGGCGAGCAGCGCTATCCGCGTGGCATGCTGTATGCGCGCCAGGCTGGCACCCTGCCCCGGTTCGACGATCTGTGCTGGGACAAGAAGGGCAATTGGGTCGCCAAGAAGTGCGGCGCCTTCCAGCTCAGTTCCATCAACTAGGCCCCGGACAATAGCCCGGGCGCCCTATCGCAACCCCAGCGCCTTGTGCGCCTGCAGCGTCAGGCGCCAATGCGGACGCGCAAGGACAAAGTCGATTGCGGCCGCCTGATTTTCCGCCAGCCGGGCGTCGTCCATCGGCTGGACGAGGAAATGGCGGAAATCCCAGCCTTCGATCGCCGCGACATCAGTGCCGGCCTGCGGCCAGACCAGCTTGAGCTCGTCGCCTGATCGCTGCACGACCAGACTGCCTGCCTTGGGGCTGATGCAGACCCAGTCGATGCCCGGATGCGCGGCGATCGTGCCGTTGCTCTCGATGGCAATGACGAAGCCCGCGGCGTGGAGCGCCTCGACCAGCCCATCGTCCACCTGGAGCATCGGCTCGCCGCCAGTCAGCACGACAAACCGCTCGGCCGTGCCCTCGCCCCAATGATCCGACACCGCCGCCGCCAGCGCCGCGGCGTCGGCGAACTTGCCCCCACCGGCGCCATCGGTGCCGACAAAATCGGTATCGCAGAAGCGGCAGATCGCGGCCTCGCGATCCTGCTCCCGCCCCGACCAGAGGTTGCAGCCGGCAAAACGCACGAACACCGCGCGCCGGCCGGCGTTCACGCCCTCCCCCTGCAGGGTGAGGAACATCTCCTTGACCGCATAGCTCATCGCCGGAATCTCAGAGCAGTTCGGCGTAGCGGGTCGGATCGGGAATACCAGCTTCCTCGAAGCCCTTGGCGCGCAGGCGGCAGCTGTCGCACAGCCCGCAATGCACGCCGCCCGGCGCCGGATCATAACAGGACCAGCTGATCCCGGCATCAAGCCCGAGGCGTGCCGCTTCGCGTACGATATCGGCCTTGGTCATATGCTGGAGCGGGGCATGGATGCGGAAAGGATGGCCCTCCACCCCTGCCTTGGTCGCGACCTCGGCCAGCCTTTCGAATTCAGCGATGAATTCGGGACGGCAGTCGGGATAACCCGAATAATCGAGCGCATTGACGCCGATATAGAGGTCGCGCGCACCGGTCGCCTCGGCCCAGCCCAGCGCCAGGCTGAGGAAGATCGTGTTGCGCGCCGGGACATAGGTGACGGGAATGCCTTCCTCAACGCCGGTCTTGGGCACCGCGATGTCCGAGGTGAGCGCTGAACCGCCGAATGCCGAGAGATCCAGCGGCAGGACGATATGGCGCTCCGCATCGAGGAGCTTGGCGATGCGTCGCGCAGCCGCGAGCTCGAGCCGGTGGCGTTGATTATAATCCACCGAAAGGGCGAGCAGGCGGTGGCCATCCTCGCGGGCACGCGCCGCTGCCACCATCGAATCCAGGCCGCCCGACACCAGGGCGACCGCCAGGGTCGTTGAATTTGTCATGATGGGGCGAGAGTTAGGGCTTGAGGCGCCGATCCGCAATCCCGCCATGCCCCGAACAAAAAACGGGCCGCCCTTGAGCGACCCAGGGATGCTCCTCGGAGCGACTAGGGAGAAAACCGTGCCCACGAATGACACGGACCTTTTGCTAGCATGACGCGGTAACCAACGCGTTAATGCCCGGGCCCCCGCGGCGTGCAAGCACCTGTCCGGCGCGCTTCGTAATCGAGGTCGAAAGGGGCGCCGCCCGCTATCCCCTGAGTCTGCAGGTGCAGCAGGCGCGGCGTCTCGAGCGAGAGCGTGGTTCGGCCATGGCCCGAACCCGGGCAGGTATAATGGACCGTGGCGCTGTCCGGCGCGTCGTCAATCACGAAACGCGAGCATTGCACGCCGACATGGCCGACCTGCAACAGCACCGCCGGGTCCGATACGCACAGCGATCGCGCCGGGGCGGTAGAACCTGCTTCCCTGAGCTGCCACTGCCCCGTCTCGATATGCGCCAGCACCGCGAGCTGCGGCGCACGCGCGGGCGCGGCCGTACCGAGGGCCGCCGCAAGGAGCAGTCCGGCCACTATGCGCCGGGCGATACGCTGAACATCGAACATCTAGAACCTCGCTCGCCACAGGTGCCCCCTCAGGGCATCAAGCCAGCGACCCGCATCATGTCTGCCGCAGTTGCGAACGAGATTCAACAATGTTCAAGCAGCGTAATGATCGGCCACGGGCACAGGAAATTTGCGCGCGCAAAAAGCGCAATCGACCACGATCATGCCGTTCTCGTCCGCCATGGAGCGCTGCTCCTCCGCGGGAAATTTCGACAGGACCGAGGCGATATAGTCAGGCGAGCAGCGGCAGCCGCGCACGAGCGACGCAGTCGGCAGCAGCCGTACCTCATCCTCCTCGTTGAACAGCCGCCACACCAGCGAGTCGAGCGGAATGGTCGAATCGGCCAGTTCGTCGGCCCCCATGGTCTGGCCGAGCACCGCGACATGCTCCCATTCCGGGTGATCGAGCCGGGTATGCAGGCGTTCGCGGCCATCCTCGCCCTCGGGCAGATGCTGGAGGAACAGTCCACCCGCGACATGACGGCCGTCCGCCCCGCGCGCGATGCCGACGCGGACCAGGGTCGGGATCTGCTCCGACTGGATGAAATAATTCTGCGCCGCCTCCGCAAGGGTCGTGCCATCAAGCGGCACGATACCCTGATACCGCTCCTTGGTAGCCGCCTGGTCGAAGGTGATCGCGAGATAGCCCTGGCCGAACAGCGCGAACAGGGTGGGATCCTGCGGCCCTTCAGCGAGCCGCTCCTCGTCGAACTGGACATAGCCGCGCAGTTCGCCGCCGCGATAGTCGCAGACCAGCAGCTTCACGACGCCACCGTCGGTCTGGGCCTGGAGAGTGAGCTGGCCGCCCGCATCCTTCAGCGTGGACCCGATCAGCGCGGCGAGCGTCAGCGCCTCGGCGAGCAAAGCCTCGATCGCCGGCGGATAGGCGTGCGCTGCGAGAATCTCGTCGAGCACCGGGCCAAGCCGCACGATCCGGCCGCGCGCATGGCGCGCCGGAATGGTGAAGCCGAGCGCGCGGTCGAGATCGGCATTGGGTGTTTCCATCGAGCAAATCCGTTCGGTGAGCCTGGCGAAGCCCTGTCCTTCCGTCGACGGGAAGAACAGCCCTTCGACAAGCTCAGGGCGAACGGGTTTCCTTATCAGCCAAAAGATAGGGCGCGAAATGGCCCGTGCAACTCAGCCGATCTGGCCGAAGCACCAGCGCAGGATCGATTTCTGGGCGTGGAGACGATTCTCCGCCTCTTCCCAGATCAGCGATTGCGGGCCGTCGATCACTGCGGAGACGACTTCTTCCTCGCGGTGGGCCGGCAGGCAATGGAGAAACTTCGCCTCGGGCCTGGCCATCTCCATCAGCGCTTCGGTGACCTGATAGGGCATCATCGCCGCAAGCTTGGTCTCGGCATGGAGCTGGCCCATGGAAATCCAGGTGTCGGTCACGACAATGTCGGCCCCCTCGGCCGCCTCGCGCGGATCGGCGACGAGCCGGGCACGACCGTTGGCGCGGGCGATCACATCCTCATCGGGCTGGAACCCCTGCGGACAGGCCGCCACGACGTCGAAATGCAGCAGCGATGCTGCCTCGATGAACGAGGTGAGGACGTTGTTGCCGTCACCCAGCCAGGCGACCTTGAGCCCGGGGAGCGACTTGCCGCTTTCGATGATCGTCAGCAGGTCGGCAACGATCTGGCAGGGATGCGATGCATCGGTCAGCCCATTGATGACCGGCACGCTGGCGTGCGTCGCCATTTCCTCGACCTTCGCATGATCGTCGGTGCGGATCATGATCGCGTCGCAATAGCCCGACAGGACTCGCGCGGTGTCGGCAACAGTCTCGCCGCGGCCGAGTTGCGTCGTGCCAGCGTCCATGACGACGGAACTGCCGCCGAGCTGGCGGATCGCCATGTCGAAAGACACGCGGGTCCGGGTCGAGTTCTTTTCGAACACCATTGCCAAGGCATGACCGGCGAGCGGCGCATCAGCGTCCGCCCTGCCCTTCGGCCAGCCGATACGAGCTGCCTTGCGATCAAGCGCGTCAGCGAGGATCGCGGCGAGGCCGTCCGCACCTGCGTCGGACAGGTCGACGAAATGGCGCACGGCCACTCTAGTCGTCGCTGGCGGGTACATAGACCCGCGCCGCCTCGGACAGCTTCTCGATACACTCGGCGATATGACTCTCGTCGATCACCAATGGCGGCAGGATCCGCACGACATTCTCGCCGGCAGCGACGGTCAGAAGGCCGTGATTGTCGCGGCAATGCGCAACGAAGCGCCGGCTGTCGGACTTGAGCTTGATACCGAGCATCAGCCCCTTTCCACGTACGCTGTCGAACAGATGATCATGATTGGGGATCATCTGCTCAAGGCCGGCGCGCAGCCGGTCGCCCATCGCAGTCACATTCTCAAGGAAACCCGGCTCCAGAATCACGTCGAGCACTGCCTCGCCCGCCGCCATGGCGAGCGGGTTGCCGCCATAGGTCGAGCCGTGCGTGCCGATCACCATGCCCTTGGCCGCTTCCTCGGTCGCGAGGCAGGCGCCAAGCGGGAAGCCGCCGCCAATGCCCTTGGCGACCGCGATGATGTCAGGCGTGACGCCGTAGAGTTCGTGCGCGAACAGCTTGCCCGTGCGGCCGTAGCCTGCCTGGACCTCGTCGAGCACCAGCAGCAGGCCATGGTCGTCGCACGCCTTGCGCAGACCCTGGAGGAATTCCTCGCTCGCCGGACGAATGCCGCCCTCGCCCTGGATCGGTTCGACCAGGAAACCGGCAGTGTTGTTGTCGATCAGCGCCAGCGCACCGGCGAGATCGTTGAAGGTCGCATAGGCGAAGCCCGGCAGCAGCGGCTCGAAACCGTCGCGCATCTTCGGCTGGTTCGTCGCGCTGATCGTGCCGAGCGTGCGACCATGAAACGCAGTGTCGAAGGTGATCAGCGTGTGCCGCTGCGGATTGCCGTTGGCATGATGATACCGCCGCGCGGTCTTGATCGCGCATTCGACCGCCTCGGCGCCCGAATTGGTGAAGAACACCGTGTCGGCGAAGCTCGCATCGATCAGCCGCTGCGCGAAATGCTCGCCCTGCGGGCTGCCGTACAGGTTCGACACATGCATCAGGGTCGCCGCCTGATCGGCGATCGCCTTGACCAGCCTGGGATGCCCATGGCCGAGCGCGTTGACCGCGATGCCGCTGGCGAAATCGAGATAGCGCTCGCCCTGCTCCCCGATCAGGTAGCAGCCCTCGCCTCGAACCGGCCGCACCCCGCAGCGGGGATAGACGGGCATGAGTGGGGTGATGGGCACCGCAGGTCTCCTCAACAGAAAAGGGCGGCCCAGCCGGGCCGCCCGGAGCGGGTGTTTACGAGGCAGCAACCCCCCGCGTCAATATGAAGGTCCGGGCTGCGCCCGATACCGTCAATCGCCGGTCAGGATCCGGTCCACGAGCTGCTTCACGGTCGGCACGAACCCGTTCGAATAGAACGGATCACTCTTGAAATTATACGCGCCGTGCCCGGCGAACATCAGGTTCTGGTCGATCGGCCCGCCATGAGCGATGTCCTGAAGCGTCTTCTGGATGCAGAAGCTGCGCGGATCCGCGAGGCGGCCGGTCGAATTGGTTTCACTGTCAGCCCAGGACGAGAAGGCGCACTGGCTGAGACAGCCCATGCAATCGGCCTGGTCCTTGCGGATCACGCCCTTCTCCTCGGGCGTGACGAAGACGAGCGTGTTGTCGGGAGTCTTCAGCGCGTCGGTGAAACCGTCGCCGAACCATTGACGCGCACGAAGCAGATCGTTGCGCGTCACCCAGAAATTCTTGCCCTTCACGCCCACGTCGAGCTGGAAGACGTGATCGCCGGCCTCCTGGGTGGAAAAGGCGATCTGGCGTTCGGACCGTGCCTCGAGCGAGCGCAGGAAGGGATTGCGGACCGCGCTTGAATAGAAACCGGTCGGCGAGAAGCGGTGAAGCAGGACCTCGCCTTCCTCGATATTGGTGAGCTTCGCTTTCCAGCCTTCGGGAATCGGGCTTTCCTGAGTGAGCAGCGGGCGCGTGCCGAACTGGAAGGCGATGCTGCCGAGTTCGGGATTGTCGATCCAGTTGTTCCAGTCGCGCAGATACCAGACGCCGCCGGCCATGATGATCGGCACGTCATCGGAGATACCGCCTTCGCGCATCGTCTCGCGCAACGCCTTCACCCGGGGATAGGGATCTTCGGGCTTCAACGGGTCTTCGGCGTTGGACAGGCCGTTATGACCACCGGCGAGCCAGGGATCCTCATAGACCACTGCTGCGAGCCAGTCTGCGGCCTTGGAATAGGCCCGCTTCCACAGCGCGCGGAAGGCGCGGCCGGAGCTGATGATGGGCAGATAGTTGACGTTATAGGACGCGGCGATCTCCGACAGCTTGTAGGGCATGCCGGCGCCGCAGGTGACGCCCGCGACCATGCCGCGCGTCCGCTCCAGCACGCCGTGCAGGATGCGCTGGGCACCGCCCATTTCCCACAGCACGTTGATGTTGATCGCGCCCTTGCCACCCGCGATCTCGAACGCGCGCCTGACTTGCTGCACGGCCCCCTCGATCGCATATTCGATCAGTTCCTCATGCCGCTCACGGCGGTTGAGCGCCCGATAGATCTGCGGAATGATCTTGCCGTCGGGATCGTAGCTGTCGGCGTTGACGGCGGACACGGTACCGATACCACCGGCCGCCGCCCAGGCGCCGGCTGACGCGTGGTTGGTCGCGGCGACGCCTTTTCCGCCCTCCACCAGCGGCCAGACTTCCTGGCCGTTATAGATGATGGGCTTAAGACCTTTGAACACACGACCTCCGACTGAACACACGACCTCCGACTTTAACTTACGTTCGATATAGCGTTTGGGTTGCGCTTAGCGAGAAAATTGCGACTCAGGCCAGGGTCCCCGGCCTGCCCATCGCCTCTTCGTAGAGCGCAGCATAGCGGGCGATCATCACGCCCTCATCATAGTCCGCCACAGCCCTTGCCCTGTTTCGGGACCCGACAAAGGCGCGGGCGGCCGGCGGACATCCGGCAAGCGCCTGAAGCGAATCCCGCAGCCGGACTTCGCCCCGATCGACGATATACGCGTCATTCTCGGGCGCGACCATGTGTGGAATATCCCCCACCTTCGGGGCCGCGATCGGCAGCCCTGCCGCCATCCCCTCGATCACGGCGATCGGGAACTGCTCGCTCTTCGACGACAGCGCGAGAATATCGAACAGGCCGATATAGCGATGCGGCTCCGGCAGGAAGCCGGGCAGATGGAGCCGGTCCTCCATGCCCATCGCCTCCGCTGTATCCATGATCCGCTCTCGCTCGGGCCCCTCCCCGACAATCACCAGGCGCACGCGCGACGATACGCCGCCGACCGCGCGGACCAGGGCAGGAAGGTCCTTCACCTCGCGGAGGCCGGCAAGCGTGCCGATCACGACCTCGCCAGGCTTGCGACGGAAGCCGGGAATCGCCTTGGGATCGGGCTTCCCCGCATAGAGGGCCGTATCGATGCCATTGGGGATGCGGTGGATACGCTCCGGCGGCTGCTTCCAGCTGCGCAGGGCGATCTTCTCCAGCGTCTGCGACGGCACGACCAGCGCGTGCGCGGTCGGCAGCGCGAGACGCCGATACATGTTGCGCTCGATCTTCAGCCCGCCCGCCTCATCGGCGTTGAAACCGTCCTCATGATGGACCAGCGGCGGCATGCCCTTCGAAAAGACGCGCCGCGCCATCACACCGTCCACCGCGCCCCAATTATAGGTCAGCACCAGGTCGAAACGCCGCATGAACTTCGCCAGGGCCTCGTAGCGCGAGACCGAAGGCTTGCCGGTCAACGGCGGCGGATCCTGCGCGATTTCGTATCTGATTCCCGCCGCAATCGCATCGCGCGCGCCAAGCTGGTCGGGCATGCCCGACACGATGGTGTGCCGCGCGCGTTCGCCGAACGCATTCATCAGGCAAACCGCCCGCGCCTCCTTGCCGCCCAGGCTGAAGGTCGAATGGAGGTGCAGGATGTTGACGGGCTGCGGCATCGGGAGGGTGCGTTAGCGGGAAAAGATTGGTGCGTCATTACTGAGTGCCCATCCTGCCTTTTCCGAAGGCGGGATGGATCAGGCGAACACAGTCTTCGGCACGTGAGTGATCCGGCAGGCCAGGTCCGCTTCGCCACTTGCGACGATGTAATGGTCGCCCGCGTCAGCGATCCCCGTCGTGAAGACGACATTGTCGATATACATCAAATCCTTCAGCGGCTCAGTCAGTGCCGGAGCCGGTTCGATGAGCGGTTCGTGGCTGCTGCGGATCACCTGTGACGGATCGTCTCGGTCAAGCAGCGACCAGTAGGTGCGATAGATGCCGACCACACCGAGCGGCTCCACTCCGTGCCACAGGCTGAGCCAGCCGTCGTCGGTCAGGACGGGAGGCGCACCGCCGCCCATGCGCGCCGTCGCCATGGTTGCCGAATGCGGGCGGATGCCCGGCTTGTCGAAGGGCTTCCAGTGAAGCGCGTCCGGCGAACTCGCCAGGTTGATCGACGGTCCGGCACGCCATTCGCTGCCCGGTGGATACGCAAAATAGAGATCGCCGAGCGGCCGGGTCTGTGCCCAGTGCTTGCCGCCGATCAGCCCTTCGAAGATCAACATATCCTTGTTCTGGTGATCGAGAACGATCCCCTCCAGCGTCCAGTCCATCGCATCCTCGGAACTGTACAACGTCGTGGAATGGCGTTCCGGACTGACCGAACAGGTCGTCATCAGATACCGGTCGCCGACCCTGCTGATCCGGGCATCCTCGACGCCGTAGCATTGATAGCGCGCGCGCGGCGTGACCGCCCGGTCGTAATGCACCGCAACCACCCCGCGGCCGTCAGCCGACAGTTCCACCGGGAGCAGCCAGGACAGCGAGGTCAATGCCATGACCTTCCAGCCCCCTCCGCGCATCATGAATTTCCGCGGGTCGGAGGTGTCGACGAAATCGAGCGGCCAGGCGTCGAGCACATAGCCGTCGCCATCGCTGCGGATCGCATGGATGTGGCCATCGGCGATCGGCGTGCGCAACGCCTCGGCCACGCGCACCATGAGCAGCAGATTGCCGTTGGGCAGGCGGGTCATGCCGGGATTGAACGCACCGAGCACATAGGTTTCGGCACCGAGCTTTCCGGCGAGCGGCGAGCGCGACAGATCCACGTCGCGCGGGCCGAAGACGAGACGATCGAAGGTGAAGCTCATTCGCTGGCCTGTGCACGAGGGGCGATCGTCAATTGCTGGACGACGGCGCGGTTGGGTTGAGTGAGGATGTAGTGGACGCCGACGGCGATGTCCTCCGCCCGGAGCGATTCTTCCGCGCGGATCATCTCGCGCTGCCTGTCCGGCGGAATATCGGGCAATTGCATGTCCGAACCAGTCTTGCCCGGCTCGACGAGCGACACCTTCACGCCCTTTGGCCCCATCTCGCGGCGGAAGGCTTCGGCAAAACCCTGGATGCCGTATTTGATCCCGGCGTAGACGGTCGAGTGAGCGCCGAGCACGTGCGCGCTCATCGAGCCGATCAGGACGATATCGCCCTGCCCGTCGAGTTTCTCCACCGCCGCATGCGCGGTCAGCAGATAGGCGGTGAAATCAGTCGCGATGGCGTAGCGCAGGTCGGACTCGGACATCTCGCTCAGCCCGTCAGCCGGGATGGCGGCATTGATCACGGCAACATCGAGACCACCCAGCCACGCCACGCCCTTGTCAACGAAGGCGGCGACATTGTCGGCGTCGGCCAGGTCGGTGGCGATGCCGCTGCCCTCGCCGACCTGCCGGATACGGTCCAGCGCGTCCTCCAGATGCTTCGGATCGCGGCCGCAGATGAAGACCCTTACCCCTTCGGACGCGAGCAGCACCGCGATGGCGCGACCGATACCAGTAGTGCCGCCAGTGATGATGGCCCGCTTGCCGGCAAGGCCGACCACCTCGGTATGGGCATCCGACAGATCGAGCATGCGTGCCTCCCGAGCGTGTGGGGAGGAAGACGCGCTCAGGCGGTGCCGAGTTCCCTCGGGATGCGACCGAGCAGGCGGTCGATCGCCGCGGTCGCCTCGGGTTCGTCGAGCGCAGGCGTGTGGCCGACGCCGGTCACCGTCACCAGTTCCGCATCGTCAAGAGCCGCCGCCATGCGTTCAGCCGTCCTTGCGCCGAGCACGTCCGAGCGGCCGCCGCGCAGGATCAGCACCGGCACTTCCTTCAACTGCTCCAGCGCGCGCCACATATCCGGCCCGGCTTCGTTGCCGGGGACGCGGAACGGTTCGGCGATCTTCATGTCATAGTCGAGCACGATCCTGCCTGCGCTGTTGAGCCGGTAGAGCCGCTTGGCCATCGCCAGCCAGTCCTCGATCTCATAGGCCGGATAGACGTCACCGTTTGCCTCGGCGACCGCGCGCGCGGCGTGCATCCAGGTCGGCCAGGTGTTCGACTTGCCGACATAGGTGCGGATGCGTGACAGGCCCGCCGTCTCGATCTCCGGCCCTACGTCGTTGAGCAGGGCGCCCGCGATCTTCTCGCGCGCGGTGCCGGCGAGCAGCATGGTGACGATCCCGCCGAGCGAGGTACCGAACGCGATAAAGGACGGCACCGCCAGCTCACCGAGCAACGCCTCGATATCCTGCACATAGGTGAGCGGGACGTAGGTCATCGGATCCTTGGCATAGGCGCTTTCGCCGCGCCCGCGCAGATCGACCGCGATGACCCGCCATTCCGGGGAAAGCCGCGCAGCCAGGTCCTCGAAATCACGCGCGTTGCGCGTCAGGCCTGGCAGGCAGACGATCGGCGGACGATCCTCACGCCCCGGATAGTCGCGATAGTGAAGGCGCAGTCCGTCGTTCGACCACCAGTAACGATTTTCCCAATGACGATTTTCTGGGGCGGACATGGTTGCATCCTGCGGTTTGCACCTCCCATATCACCGGATGACCCTGCCCCCGCAAGCGTATCGGCCCGAAACCGCGATTCTGGAGCTTGGGAGCGGTTTCTACGATCCGGTCGAAGCAGCCGATTTTCCCGAAACGAAGCTGCGCTTCCGCAACGACCGTGCCGCCACCGGCATCGGGTTGATGGCGTTGAGCGACGCCGAATGGGTCGCGCATTTCGGCCGGTTCAAGCCGCTTGAGGGCAGCCTGGTGCAGCCGCTGGCGCTCCGGTACCACGGGCACCAGTTCCGGGTGTACAATCCCGATATCGGCGACGGTCGCGGCTTCCTGTTCGCGCAGCTTCGCGACGATCGTGGACGCCTCATGGACCTGGGCACCAAGGGCTCCGGGCAGACCCCATGGAGCCGGTTCGGCGATGGACGCCTGACCCTGAAGGGCGGCGTGCGCGAGGTGCTGGCCACCGAGATGCTCGAGGCGCTGGGCGTCGAAACGTCGCGCAGCTTCTCGCTGATCGAGACCGGCGAGGCGCTTGAGCGCGGCGACGAGCCCTCCCCCACCCGCTCTGCCGTCCTGGTGCGGCTGAGCCACGGGCATATCCGCATCGGCACCTTCCAGCGGCTCGCCTATAGCCGTGACGAGGGCGGCATCCGCGCGCTCATCGCCTATGTGCTGCGCCATTATTATGGTCAGGAAGCGGGAGACGATGCGCCGGTCCGGCTGCTCGACCATGTCGTCCGGCGCGGCGCGCGGCTGGCGGCGAGCTATATGGCCGCCGGCTTCGTCCACGGCGTGCTCAACAGCGACAATATCAACGTCACGGGCGAGAGCTTCGACTATGGCCCATGGCGCTTCGCCCCCACCTGGGATCCGGCCTTCACCGCGGCCTATTTCGACCATGCCGGGCTCTATGCCTTCGGTCGACAGCCCGAGGCGATCCATTGGGACGTGATGCAGCTTGCCGTGTCGCTCCGCCTGGTCAGCGAAGCGGAACCGCTGATCGCCGTGCTGGAGCGGTTCGGCGAGCACTATGAACCGGCGGTGTCGAATGCGATTCTCCGGCGGCTGGGGCTGCGCCCGCGCGACGCGGAAAGCGATCGTGGACTGGTACAGGTGGTGGAACGGGCGCTCCGCAGCGACGATGCGTCGATCGACCGGTTCTTCTTCGACGCTTTCGGCGGAGCCTTGCCGGATACCTATGGCCCCGCATTCGACGAGGTGCGCGCGATCCTGGCCGGATATGAGCCCCGCGGCGAGCGCAGCCACGCTTATTGGCAGGGCGGCTCGCCCTGCTCGATGCTGATCGACGAGGTGGAGGCGATCTGGTCGACAATCGACCGGCACGACGACTGGTCGGCTTTTCACACCAAGATCGCCGCGATACGCCAAATGGGTGCGGCGCTATCGGCCGATTGAGCCGGACCAGTGGAATTCGCTGATGAACTAGGGCAAGACCGGGACAAGATGGCATCCGAGATCGTTTCGACAGAACCCGCGACCGGCGCGATCCTCTGGCGGCGCGAGATCGGCGATGTCGATGCCGAGGTGGCGATGGCCCGGGCTAGCTGGGCCGAATGGGCGGCGCGCCCGCTCGCCTATCGAATCGAGACGCTGCGGCGTTTCGCCAATGTGGTTCGCGCCCGCTCCGACGCTTTTGCCGACCTCATCGCGCGCGAAACCGGCAAACCCCTCTGGGAGGCCCGCACCGAGGTCGAATCGGTGATCGCCAAGGTCGACATCTCGGTCAGCGCCTATGCCGAGCGTTCCTCGCAGCGCCGGATCGACGCACCGATGGGATCACGCATGGCGCTGCGCCACAAGCCGCACGGCGTGCTTGCGGTGCTGGGCCCCTATAATTTCCCGGCACACCTGCCCAACGGGCACATCATTCCGGCCCTGCTCGCGGGCAATGCGGTGGTGTTCAAGCCATCGGAAAAGACCCCCGCGGCCGGTGTGTTCCTGGTCGAATGTTTCCATGCGGGCGGCGTGCCCGAAGGATGTCTCCGTGTGCTGATCGGCGGTCCGGCCGAAGGCAAGGCGCTTGCCGCGCATGACGGTATCGACGGCCTGCTCTTCACCGGATCGGCGCATACCGGCGTCGCCCTCAACCGCGCCTTCGCCAATCGGCCCGACAAGATCCTGGCGTTGGAGATGGGCGGCAACAACCCGATCATCGCCTGGGACACGCCCGATCTGCACAGCGCGGCGGTGGTCATCGTTCAATCCGCCTTCACCACCGCCGGCCAGCGCTGCACCGCCGCGCGCCGGCTCATCGTCGACGAGAAGCTCTACGATCCGCTGATCGAGGCGGTGAACAAGCTGGTCGGCCGGCTGATCGTCGGCGAGCCGCATGCGACGCCAGCGCCCTTCATGGGCCCGGTGATCGACAATGAAGCTGCCGACCTGCTGACAGAAAGCTTCCTGGAACTGATGATGCGCGGTGGCCGCCCGATCCGGCATCTGGAGCGCGTGGTCGAGGGACGCCCCTTCCTGATCCCCGCGCTGATCGACACGACGGAGATGCGCGACCGGCCCGATATCGAGCTGTTCGGGCCGATCCTGCAGGTGATCCGCGCCAAGACCTTCGGGGACGCGCTCGCGGAGGCGAACAACACCCGTTACGGCCTGTCAGCGTCGCTGCTGAGCCAGGACCCGGCGCTGTACGACCAGTTCTGGGCCAATGCCCGCGCGGGCATCGTCAACTGGAACAAGCCGACCAACGGCGCCTCATCGAGGGCTCCGTTCGGCGGGATCGGCCTGTCGGGCAATCACCGCCCCACCGCCTTCTACGCGGCGGACTATGCAGCCTATCCGGTCGTGTCGAGCGAGGCCGACCAGGCCCGTGCCTCGATCGGCGTGGGCTTGCGCGAAGGCTAGAATATTCACGCTGAATTGCGGTTTTGGACACTCATCGGAAAGGCATGGGATTTTGCTCGTACGCCGCCACCTACTCGCCATGGGCGCAGCCGCCTCATGCCTTGCCGCCAGCCCGGCATACGCTGACGATCTGCAGAATCAGATCCTCGCGTCGGCAAAGGCGACGCGCTCCGACGTCTATAGCTTCCGCCGGACCCTGGTGGTCGAGCGGGCGGGCACGCCGCGGAAGGTCTATGTCGAGCAATTCGATCCCCGGCGGGCCGAAGCCGACAGATGGTCGCTGATCAGCGTCGACGGGCACACGCCGACGGCCAAGGAAACCGACCAGTCGCGCAAGACAAAGCGGGGCCCGGTCCCGTCCTATGGCGAACTGGCTGACTGGATCGGCGCTCCCGCGACCCGGGGCAACGCGCCGGCCGGCTATGTCCTTTTCAGATTTGCGGGTCTTCCCAAGGGTTCGTTCAAGATCGGGTCGCACGACGCCTCTCCCGACACGCAGGCCGAGGCGCTTGTGAACACCAAGGGCAAGGTACCGTTCGTCGAGCGGGTCCGGCTGAATTTGACCAAGGGTTTCAGGATGATGATGGTCGCCTCGATAAAAAGCATGGCGGTCAATGGCCGCTACCAGCAACTGGCCGATGGCCATGCGGTGCCGGGCGATTCAGTCAGCGATTTCGCCGGTTCGATGATGGGCAAATCCGAGCAGATACGGACGAACGTCAGCTACTCGGACTTCCAGAAAGTGCGCTGAGCGCGCCAGCCGAAAGGCTGGCGGCATAGATTCGCTAAGGGTGCCCCAAGCAAGCATCCGTTGCGGCTTTCCGGGCCGGGGACCATCTGCACACCTCATGGCAAGTCTTCTCGATCCTTCCGCGCGCGGGCGCGTGATCCTTGTCGGCGCCGGCCCGGGCGATCCCGGGCTGTTGACCGTTCGCGCGGTCGAGGCGCTGAAATCCGCCGACATCGTCGTCCATGACGGACTGATCGACCGCCGCGTGCTCGATATCGCGCCAGCATCGGCGCAGCGCATCTCGGTCGCGAAGCAGCGTGCCCGGCATACCCTGCCGCAGGACGCGATCAACGCGCTGATCGTCGCTCATGTGAAGACCGGCGCGATCGTGGTGCGGCTGAAGGGCGGTGACCCGTTTATCTTCGGCCGCGGCGGCGAAGAGGTCGAGGCGGTGCGCGCGGCCGGGCTGCCGGTCGAAGTGATCCCCGGCGTGTCGGCGGCGCTTGGCTGCGCAGCCGAGGCGATGCTGCCACTCACCCATCGCGATCACTCGAGCGCGGTCAGCTTCGTCGCTGGCCAGTGCAAGGGACTGACCGATCAGGACTGGTCGGGCCTTGCCGGCAAGGGCCGCACGCTGGTGATCTATATGGGCGTCGCGACCGCGAGCGACATCGCCGACAAGCTGATGCGCGATGGCGTCGCGCCGGAGATGCCGGTGGCGGTGCTCGAACGCGGTACGCTCTCCGGCAGCCGCGCGATCAGGACGTTGCTCGCCGATCTGGGATCGATGGTCGATCGCGAGAAGGTGGCGAGCCCGGCGATCATCGTCGTGGGCGAGGTGGTCGATCTGTCGGATGCCGAGGACAAGCTGGGCCGCTGGGCCAGGATATCGGAGAGTGTTGCGTGAAATTGCTGACGGGGAACGACCTGCCGACCGGCGACGTGATCTGGTGGACCGGTGAAGGCTGGTCCCGCCATGTCGAGGATGCGGCTGATGTCGGCGACCAGGGCGAGGCAATCGCCCGGGCCGAGGAGGGCGCGCGCCGCGCCAACGCCGCCTATGTGATCGACGCGACCGCGACGCCCGAGGGCCCTCGCCCCGCCCATATCAAGGACCGCGTCCGCGCCCTCGGTCCCACGGTGCGGCTCGACCTGACATTGAAGCCCGCCGACCCGTCGGCAGGAAGCTGGGTAATCTGAGATGTACAAATACGACCAATATGATCAGGCGATCGTCGATGCCCGTGTCGACGAGTTCCGCGATCAGGTGAAGCGCCGCCTCGCCGGCCAGATCACCGAGGACCAGTTCAAGCCGCTGCGGCTGATGAACGGTCTCTACCTGCAGCTTCATGCCTATATGCTGCGCGTCGCGATTCCCTATGGCACGCTCGATGGGCGCCAGATGCGGATGCTCGGCCATATCGCGCGCAAGTACGATCGCGGATACGGCCATTTCACCACGCGGCAGAACATCCAGTACAACTGGATCAAGCTGGCCGATGCGCCCGATATCCTGGCCGATCTCGCAACCGTCGAGATGCATGCGATCCAGACCAGCGGCAATTGCATCCGCAACATCTCGTCGGATCAATATGCCGGCGCCGCGGCCGACGAAGCCGCCGATCCGCGCCCCTGGGCCGAATTGCTGCGCCAGTGGAGCACCTTCCACCCGGAATTCAGCTATCTCCCGCGCAAGTTCAAGATCGCGGTGATCGCCGCCGATGAGGACCGCGCGGCCATGCGGCTGCACGATATCGGTATCCAGCTCCTCAAGCGCGATGGCGAGCTGGGCGGGAAGATCTTCGTCGGCGGGGGCATGGGCCGCACGCCGATGGTCGCGCCAGAGATCAAGGATTTCGTCGGCGCCGACGACCTGCTCAGCTATGTCGAGGCGTGCCTGCGCGTCTACAATCGCTATGGCCGGCGCGACAATATCTACAAGGCGCGGATCAAGATCCTGATCCACGAGCTTGGCGCTGACGAATATCGCCGTCAGGTCGAGGAGGAATTCGTGCTCGTGAAGGCGCTGGGCATCGATCCGCCCAAGGCCGAGTTCGATCGAATCACAGCGTTCTTCGCCCCGCCGAAGTTCGAGCAGGACGCGAGCGAGCTGGTCAGCCGCAGCGATCCCGATTTCGCGGTCTGGCTCGACCAGAATGTGAAGCCGCACAAGCAGCCGGGCTATGCGATCGTCAATATCAGCCTGAAGCCAATCGGCGGCATTCCGGGCGATGCGACGGCGGCACAGATCGACCTGATGGCGGCGCTGGCCGAGCGTTATTCATTCGACGAACTGCGCGTCACCCACGCCCAGAACATCGTGCTGCCGCATGTCCGCAAGGCCGATCTTCATGCGGTGTGGCAGGCGCTCAGCGAAGGCGGACTGGCCGAGGCCAATCTCGACCTGATCAGCGACATCATCGCCTGCCCCGGCCTCGATTACTGCAGCCTCGCCAACGCGCGCTCGATTCCGGTCGCGCAGAAGATCGCGACCCGCTTCGCCGATCCGGTGCGGCAGCGCGACCTGGGCGAGTTGAAGCTGAAGATCAGCGGCTGCATCAATGCCTGCGGTCATCACCATGCCGGTCACATCGGCATCCTCGGCGTCGACAAGAAGGGCACCGAAAATTACCAGCTGCTGCTCGGCGGCTCGGGGGCTGAGGATGCGAGCCTCGGCAAGATCACCGGCCCCGGCTTCGACGAGGACGGTATCGTCGATGCGGTCGAACGCGTGACCGATCGTTACGTCTCGCTGCGCGAGGACGGGGAACGCTTCCTCGACACCTATCGCCGAGTCGGCATCGATCCGTTCAAGGAGGCGATCTATGGGTGATCTTCTGCGCTTCCGCGACGACGCGCCGCACGACGAGCCTGCCGTCACGCTCGATTCCTTCCTCGGCCAGACCAATGCCACCGCCGTACGGATCGAGTCAGGCGACGATGCGCGCGCGCTGATCCCGCATCTGGGGCAGATCGGGCTGATCGAGGTGAGCTTCCCGGCCTTTCGCGACGGCCGCGGCTACTCCTCGGCACGGATTCTGCGCGAGGCAGGCTATGAGGGCGAATTGCGCGCGGCCGGCGATGTGCTGGTCGACCAGATCCCGTTGATGAGGCGCTGCGGTTTCGACAGCTTCGCCCCCCAGGCCGAGATCGACGCAGCCACCCTGCACGCCTCGCTGACGCGCTACGAGCATGTCTATCAGGCGGCAGCCGATGGCGGGGTGCCGGTGTGGAAACTGCGGCATGGCTGAAGCCGCGCGGAAGATCGACGTTATCGATGCCCGACCCGTCTTCACTCAGGCGGATGCGGATGCGCTCAATGAGCGCTTCGCGGGTGTCGACACGCTGACGATGTTGAAGGCGCTGTTCGCCGAAGACATTCTCGGCACGGCGGCGGTCGTCTCCTCGTTCGGCACCGAGAGCGCAGTGTTGCTCCACCTCGTCGCGCAGGCCGATCCGGGCGTGCCGGTGATCTTCGTCGACACGCTCAAGATGTTTCCCGAAACGCTCGCCTATCGCGAGACGCTCGTCGGCAGCTTCGGCCTGGCCAATAGCTGGGTCGTCGAACCCGATGCGGCGGTGCTCGCGGCAAAGGACGACAAGGGCCTGCGCTGGTCCTACGATCCCGACGGATGCTGCGAGATTCGCAAGGTCGAGCCGTTGAAGCGCGCCAAGGCGGGCCTCGACAGCTGGATTTCAGGCCGCAAGGCGTTCCAGTCGGTCACGCGCCAGAACATCCCGCGCTTCGAGGTCGAGGACGGCCGGCTGAAGGTCAATCCGCTCGGCGACTGGGTGAAGGCCGATCTGGAGGCCTATTTCGCGGAGCACGACCTGCCCCGCCATCCGCTGGAGGCGGAAGGCTATCTTTCCATCGGCTGCCAGCCCTGCACCAGCAAGGTTCAGCCGGGCGAAGACCCCCGCGCAGGGCGCTGGCGCGGCTGGGACAAGGTCGAGTGCGGCATCCATGTCGCCGACAAACCGGGCGAAGAGCCGGTTTTCTGAGTCCGCGACGGGTAGCGGCTATCCGCCATATCCTTCGCCCGGCGCCAGGTCGCTGAACTTGGTGATGTGCGGCTCGAATTTGAGCGTCACCTTGCCGGTCGAGCCGTGGCGCTGCTTCGCGATGATCAGTTCCGCCTGGCCCTGGACTCGCATGAAATGCTCCGTCCACATCGCATGCTTGTCCCCTACGCCGGGTGGGCTGCTCGCCGTCGGAATCTCGGGCTGAGTCATGTTGAGATAATAATCCTCGCGATACACGAACATCACCATGTCGGCGTCCTGCTCGATCGAGCCGGATTCGCGCAGATCCGACAATAGCGGGCGCTTGTCTTCGCGCTGCTCGACGGCGCGGCTTAGCTGGGACAGCGCGATCACGGGAACATTCAGGTCCTTGGCGACATTCTTGAGGCCACGGCTGATCTCCGAAATCTCCTGAACGCGCCCGTCTCCCGAACTCTTCGCCGACCCTGTCAGGAGCTGGAGATAGTCGACGATGATAAGACCCAGCTGATTATTGTGCCGACGCTGAAGCCGGCGGGCCCGCGTGTGCAGCGCGCCGATCGTCAGGCCAGCCGTGTCGTCGATGAACAGGGGAAGGTTTTCGAGCTCGCCCGCCGTCGTCGCGAGCTGCTTGAATTCCTGATGGCTTATCTTGCCCGACCGCAGCACGTCGGAATTGATCCTGGCCTGCTCCGACAGGATACGGCCGGCGAGCTGATCGGCCGACATTTCCAGGCTGAAGAACGCGACCTTCGCCCCCAGGGAGCGGTCGGGATCGATGCCGTCCTCCATGTCGCGCATCCACCGCTGGGCGGCATTGAACGCGATGTTGGTGGCGAGAGAAGTTTTGCCCATGCCCGGTCGCCCGGCCAGGATCATGAGATCGGACCGGTGCATGCCGCCGATCTTGGTGTTCAGGCTTTCGATGCCCGTGGTGATGCCCGAGATATGGCCGCCCGAGTTGAGGGCGACCTCAGCCATCTTCAGCGATATCTTCGCGGCCTGAAGGAAGCTCTTCGTCTGGGTCTCGCTCCCGCCGTCGAGGGCCACCTTATAGAGTTCTTCTTCCGCCGCCTCGATCTGCGCCCGCGGATTGACCTCCTCAGAGGTATCCATCGCACCCTCGACCAGCCCACGACCAACCCTCACCAACGTCCGCAGCATGGCGAGATCGTAGATCTGCTGCGCGAACTGCCGCGCGCCGATCAGGCCGGCACCCGATCCGGTGAGTTCGGCCAGGTAGCTCGGGCCACCCAGCTCCCGCATTCCCTCATCCTGCTCGAACATCGGACGCAGCGTCACCGGCGTAGCCAGCATGTCGTTGCTCCGCGCCGTCTTGATCGCCGCGAAGATTCGGCCATGGACCGGCTCGAAGAAATGATCGGGTTCGAGCCTGTCGATCAGGTCGTCGGCCAGCCGGTTGTCGATCATCATCGCGCCGAGCATCGCCGCCTCGGCCTCGACATTCTGGGGGAGCGTCTGGGCGTCGGGGAGAATCGGTTCTTGAAGGGTCGCGGTGGCCATGCTGTCCTTTCCCAGAGGTCGCACGCCGGCTCAATAGACCGCGACGAACAATAGCGGGGATAAGTCCTCAACACCCGATGAATGCGAGCTTGTTGTTCCCGGGCGCCTTCCCCTTTACGGCGGCGACATGGCCGACCCGCGCATCATCGCCGTCTCCCTCGACGAGCGCACCATTCTGTGGCGGTCGGCCGACATCGAGCAGGAACGGCGAATCGCGATCTTCGACCTGGTCGAGGGCAATTATTTCTGCCCGCAGCGCGCCTATCCCGACAATTATGAGGGGCCGTTCAGGATCGCGCTGGCAGTCGAGGAAGGCCGGCTCGCCATCGCCATCCATCGCGAGGACGACTCGCACCTGGAAACCTATGTCCTGGCGATGGGCCGCTTCCGCCGACCCATCAAAGACTATTTCGCGATCTGCGACAGCTATTACGAAGCGATCCGGCACGCGACGCCGGCGCAGATCGAAACGGTCGACATGGCACGCCGCGGTATCCACAACGAGGCGGCCGAGTTGCTGAAGGAACGCCTGGAGGGCAAGATCGAGATTGATTTCGACACGGCGCGCCGGTTGTTCACGCTGATCTGCGTCCTGCACATCAAGGGCTGACCGGGTGGCATCGCGCCTCTTGGGACGCCGGATCGGTCAGGTCGGCGCGCTGGGCATCGTCCTGGCACTGACCGGTGTGGTCGCCTGGACCTTCGCGCTGAGCTGGCGCCCGTCCGACAAATATGATTTCCAGGGCGTCGACGTGTCCGAAGACCAGGGCGCAGTCGAATGGCCGACGGTGAAGGCAGGCGGCGCTGACTTCGCGTATCTTCGGGCGACCTATGGCGCGGATGGGCGGGACGCGCGCTTTGCAGACAACTGGGCGGATGTCTATGCGTCGGGCATGCGCCGCGGTGCGGTCCACGTCTATTCGCTGTGTCGCCTCGCCGCGGACCAGGCGAATAATTTCAACACCACGGTGCCGCGCACGAGCGACGCCCTGCCGCCGGCGGTGGAGGTCGATTTCGACCCGGGATGCGAGTCGCGGCCGGTTCGCGACGTCGTGCTCGGCGAGTTGCGACGGTTCCTGACGATGGTCGAAGCGCACAGCGGCAAGCCGACACTGATCAAGATCAGCAGGCGTTTCGAGGCGAGCTATCAGGTGACGAGCGCCATTCCGCGAACCGTCTGGGCGGTGCAGGATTTCTTTCCACCCGATTATACGGCAAGGCCCTGGCGGATGTGGCAGGCGAACGACATGAGACGGATAGATGGGATTGCGGGCCCCGTGCGCTGGAACGTGGTCGCGCCATGACCAGCGATAGCGACGTCCGCGATCGCCTGATCGCCGCCGCCCGCGACGCCGCGCGTAATGCCCATGCCCCCTATTCGCGCTTCGGCGTCGGCGCGGCGGTGCTGCTGACCGACGGCAGCGTGGTGACCGGCACGAATTTCGAGAATGCGAGCTACGGCCTGTCGCTGTGCGCCGAGACGGTCGCGCTGGCGACGGTCAACGCCCAGGGCCGGCTGCGCGATGTCGTCGCGCTCGGCGTGATCGGCGGAATGATGGATGCCGACGGCAAGCCAACCGGCACGAAGCCGGTCGGCCCCTGCGGCCGCTGCCGCCAGGTGATCAACGAGGCAGCGCAGATGGGCAAGCGCGACATCGCGATATGGTGTGCGGGCGCCGAAGGAGACGCCCATGAGCGGCACCTCCTGTCGGAATTGCTGCCTCACGCCTTCGGACCGGGTGATCTCGGAATCGACTGAGCCGGACGCTCAGCGGCCGAGAAGGCCGATCAGACTGATCGCCAACAAGATAGCGGTATAGGTGAACGCGGCGCGACGGAGTGCCCGCGAGTAACCACGGCGCAGAAAGAACCAGAAGATCGCGGGTATTGTCAGCATGCCCACAGCAACGGCACGCTCAATCGCCTTGGTTCTTCCGATCCGTCCACAACCACCCTGCCCCCTCACCTCACCCTATGCCGGTCCATATCCTGTCAGCCTGATATTCGTTCATCAACATCCGGCGCACAGGTCGAACAAACAGCCGGTGTCACCCCATCGGCTCACAATAGCCGACAGTTCCTCTTTCGGCGCGATCGGCCTTGCTCCGAAGAGCCATTCCCGCGAAAGCGGTCGGCTCAAGGGAGGCGCTCAATGTCGATCATGTCGGACCGGTGGATTCGCGAGCAGGCGCTCGCCAACGGAATGATCGAGCCGTTCGTCGATCGCCAGCAGCGCGACGGATGCATCTCCTACGGCCTGTCATCCTATGGCTATGACGCGCGCGTGTCGGACGAGTTCAAGGTCTTCACCAACATCGACAGCGTGATCGTCGATCCGAAGGATTTCTCCTCGAACAGCTTCGTCGACCGCAAGACCGACGTATGCATCATCCCGCCCAACAGCTTCGCCCTGGCCCGGACGGTGGAATATTTTCGGGTGCCGCGTGACGTTCTGGTCATCTGCCTCGGCAAATCGACCTATGCGCGCTGCGGCATCATCGTGAACGTCACGCCGCTCGAGCCCGGCTGGGAAGGGCATGTTACGCTTGAATTCTCGAACACCACTCCCCTGCCCGCCAAGATCTACGCGAACGAAGGCGCGTGCCAGTTCCTGTTCCTCGAAGGCAATGAGCCCTGCGAGACGAGTTATGCAGACCGCTCCGGCAAATATATGGGCCAGCGCGGCGTCACGCTGCCGAGACTCTGATCGAGCTTGAGGCAGGCGGATGCGGGCTATACTGCCCGCTCGGGCTCGACTGGAATCGAACCCGTTCCGGAGCTTCAACAGTCACGACCTTCACGCCAGTGACGACTCGGACTTGCGTGAGGTTGCCCTATCGTAACGACAATTGCCGTGCATCGAGCCGGGAAAGCCCTGCAATGGCAAGCGTATGCGACCATGCGGTGCGATCGGCAGTGACATCCATCAGCGTGTCGGGACGTGCCAGTACAGCCTCGTACAGCGCCCGTGCTTCGTCGCGACGGCCCGTGCCACGATAGACCGCTGCAAGGTTCAGCATCAGCTCCGGGCGTGAGGGATAGATTCTGCGCTCCGCGATCAGCGTTCGTCCGCTGCGCTGAAATCACCCTGCTTGATTGCAGTGAACCCGGTGCGGTCGCTTGCGGTGGCAGCGGTAGCTGCGCCCGCCAGGACAATTCCGGCAATCAATACTCCCGAACCGATGCGCATTGCTCTTCTCCTCGACGACCTTTCCTTGAAAGGTTTCACTTTTATGACACTCTTGTGTCACTTTAGTGAATCCGCTGCAATAGACTTGCACGCGAGGAGAGGCCGATATGGGCGAGCAGTGCCTGACAACAAAAAAGGGCGGCCCCGAAGGACCGCCCCATTTATCTCGCGCTGATCGGATCGATCAGAAATCGTTGCGATATTGCTCGTTGCCGATGAAGCCGAGCTTGGTCACGCCGGAGCGCTTGATGACCGCGAGCACTTCATCAACCCGCGCATAACGCGCCTGGGGATCCGGCTGGAAATGCAGCTCGGGCTCCGGATTGATGCTCTTCGTCGCTTCCAGATATTGCTGGAGAGTGACCTTGTCGACCGGCGCACCGTTCCACGCAATCGTTCCCGCCGGGTCAATCGTGACCTTGTTCTTCTGCGGATCGACCGGTGGCGGCTTGTTGTTCGGGTCGTTGATCGGAAGATCGACCTTCACCGCGTGCGTCTGGATCGGAATGGTGATGATGAACATGATGAGGAGCACGAGCATGACGTCGATCAACGGCGTCGTGTTCAGATCCATCATCGGCTGGCCGTCATCGGAGCCGCCGCTCATTGCCATATCATATTACTCCTGAAGCTCTGACCGGTCACATGCGCTCGGCGTTGCCGCCGGGCGGAGGCTCGGAAATGAAGCCGACCTTGGCAAAGCCTGCCATCTGCATCGTGTAGATCGCGCCACCAATGCAGCGATACGGCGTGTTCACGTCACCGCGGATATGAGCCTCGGGAAGCTCCAGATCGGGGTTGCCGACACCACCCTGACGCGCGATCTCGGCCTTGAGCTTCGCGACTGCCCGGTCGAGCAGTTCCTGATGCCCCACAGGCGCCGTACCCCAATAGATACCGCAAGAACCATCGGGCTTCTGCAGGATCGAGAGCGACACGTTCTCGGGCTTCGTGGTCGTGGGATCGTAACGAATGTCGGGAAGCTTCAGCTTCACCGTCTGCAGCACGACGGGCACCGCGATCAGGAAGATGATGAGGAGCACCAGCATCACGTCCACCATCGGGGTCGTGTTGATGTCCGACATCGGTTTTTCTTCGGCGCCGTCGCCGCCAACGCTAATTGCCATTGAGGACTATCCTATCCTTGCAACTGGGCCACCGGGGGAACTCCGGAGGCGAGAGGCGGGGCGGCGCCAACGCGGCACGCGCCCCGCCCCGTCATCAGCGTGCTGCCGTCGTGGTCGCAGCAGCCGGCTTGGCTGCCGGGGCAGCCGCACCCTTGCGAGCGACAGGACGAACCGCACCGTCGGACGCCAGGTAACCCAGCACGTCGTTCGAGAACGCGTTCAGGTCTTCCGCAATCGACTTGTTGCGGCGCTGCAGCCAGTTGTAGGCAAGCACCGCCGGAACGGCGACGACGAGACCGAGAGCGGTCATGATCAGCGCCTCACCGACCGGACCGGCGACGGCGTCGATCGAAGCCTGACCGGCCGCGCCGATCTTGATGAGCGCGCGGTAGATGCCGATAACCGTACCGAACAGACCAATGAACGGCGCGGTCGCGCCGACAGTCGCCAGGAACGCCAGGCCCGAATTGAGCTGCGAGTTGATGGTCGCTTCCGAACGCGCCAGCGAACCGTGCAGCCAGTCATGAGCCTCGACCGGATCGGTCAGGCGGGTGTGCTGCTCCTGAGCCGACAGGCCGTCGTCGACGATCTGCTTGTAGGCCGAGTTCTTCTCGAGCTTGGCCGATGCCTCACGCAGGCTGTTGGCGTTCCAGAAGCCGGTGCGGACGCGCTTGTACTGGTTGATCACCTTCTGCTGCTCGAACAGCTTGGTGAACAGGATGTAGAGCGAAACGAAAAGCATCAGCACGAGAATGCCGAACACGGTCTGCGAAATCAGGCCGCCTTCACGAAGGGCGGGGACCAGACCGTATGGGTTATCGCCCTTGGGGGCGGCTGCTGCGGCGCCGGCCGCAAGGATGGTGGTGAGCATTTAGTTGGTTTCCTCTAGGCTGTATTTTTTACTGTCAGGTCTATCCAGAAACGGCCCGGGGCATGGCGCACCGGGCCGAATCCCTATCGTCAATTCTCAGGCAATACCCAACGAACCGGCAGCGTTGCCGTCGACACGGTCGGCTGACCGTTCTCGTCCTTGGCCGGGGTATAGCGCACCCTGCTGC
>CZQE01000343.1_pt1 | contig 28769 bp, 30 predicted proteins | sample 734431 | NCBI WGS metagenome assembly CZQE01 (sample SAMEA3597869, study PRJEB11362) | hydrothermal vent metagenome | biome: marine hydrothermal vent biome; feature: marine hydrothermal vent; material: ocean water | place: Atlantic Ocean | collected 2010-09-19/2010-10-04
TCGAGATAAGCCCGAGCCTCAATGCCGACGAGGCAAGGGAGGGGGTGGCGCACCTGAAATCGATCTGGGGAGAGGATTGAACTCCAAGTCCAACGCACTGAAATTCGTTTTAAAACTGGCCGTCTGCCTGGTTTTGGTTGCGCCCCCGGCAGCAGCGCCATCGCCGTAAGCGCCAGACCCAGCCGCCTTGCGACGTGCCCGGGCATGGTCGCGCGCGAAATCGCCGACGCCGCGATCGGTGCCGCAGAGGCGGTCCCAGAACCGGAGATATAGCCCATAATTCCCCCCATAATGCTCATGGTGGCGTTGATGATGGCTCGCGGTGATGAGCCACGCCCCCATTCGCCCCCGCCACATGAACGCAGGGAAAACCTCCCACCCCATATGGTTGGTAACCCCCATAAGCGTCATGACCGCAAGCACCACCGCCAGCGCGCCGGCGTGAATCGGAATCACGAACACCAGTAGCGGAATTGCCACAGCGCCGGTGATCGCCTCGATCGGGTGGAACGCCATGGCCGCCCAGGCAGTCGGCGGGCGACTGGCATGGTGGACGGCATGGGCGATGCGGAACGGCCGGGGCAGATGCATCCAGCGATGAGTCCAGTAGAACCATGTATCGTGCGCCATCAGGTACAGCAGCACCGACAGCGGCAGATACCAGAGCGGGAACGCGTGGACATCATCGTAGATCAGCGTCCAGCCGCGATTCTGCCAACCCCAGGCGATCACGCCGGCCGGCACGCCGTAAATCGCGGCTGAGGCGAGGCTCCACCCGATCTCGCGCCTGATCTGGGGATCGAGCCCGGCATAGAGGCCGGGGTGCCTGACCCTGGTCGCCATCGCGAAAGCACCGCTGACGATCAGGTAGCGCACCCCGACGATCACCGTCATTGCGACGGCGGAGAGCAGGATGGCGATGGCGACGGTCATGCTGCGCCTTATACGCCGAACACCCGGCGCGTCATGCGTTCAGACGATCATCGCAGCGCAATCGCGCGCGATACGGTCAAGCGATTCGCGCGATTCCCCGGCGCGGGCTCGGACGCTGAGCGAGTGGAGCACCGAGGCGACGATCGCAGCCGATGCAGCCGGCCGGCTACTCCCGGCCGCCGCGAGCAGATCCTCGATGCAGCGATCCTCCATCGCGAGGAAGGTGCAGAGCGCGGCGCGGACTTCCGGATCGGCCGCGGCCTCCGCCGTGGCGGTGCCGATCAGCAGGCAGCCCGAAGGCCCTTTCTCCCCCGACATATAGCCCTGGATTGCGCCGAGCAGCATGCGTTCGACCATCTCCTGCAGCGGCAACGCGAAGCCGCCGAGCGTGGCGAAGGAACGCTCGACCCGGTCGGTCAGCCGCGCGAGCGCCGCGAGGTACAGGGACCTTTTGTCGCCGAACGCAGCATAGAGGCTCGGCCGGGCGAGGCCCGTGGCCTCCGCCAAATCGTCGAGCGAGGTGCCGGCGAAACCATGCGTGCGAAACCGCTCCGACGCGGCCTTGAGGGCGACGTTCGCATCGAAGCTGCGCGGCCGGCCGCGGGGGCGCTGTGACAAATTATGTACCGTTTCGCAAAGAATCGTTGACTTGGATATATATTATGCGAAACGGTACGGAAATCAACCAAGGCCCAGGGAGGTCCCCATGAAGCTCTATTTCATTCCCTTCGCCTGCTCGCTCGCGACGCGGATCGCGATCGAGGAGGCAGAGCTCGACGCCGAGTTCGTCCAGGTGCTGCCGGGCGGTCGCCTGCCCGACGGACGCCCGTTCAGCGCGATCAGCCCGATGGGCTATGTCCCGGCGATGGAGACGGCTGGCGGCCTCGCGCTGACCGAGGGGCCTGCCGTGCTGACCTATATCGCCGATCTCGCCGCCGAGGGCGTGCTGGCGCCCGCCCCCTATACGGAGGAGCGCTATCAGATGATGCGCTGGCTCAACTTCATCTCGACCGAGCTGCACAAGGCAGTGTTCGCGCCGCTGATGAGCAGTGCGCCGCCCGAGGGCGCCAAGGCTTGGGCGCGGGCGCTGGCCGCGAAACGGTTCGACCTGCTGTCGGCCCGTCTCGACGGCAGCGACTATCTGCTGAACAGCTTCAGCGTGGCCGATGCCTATCTGCTCAGCGTGCTCAACTGGTGCGAATATGCCGGGGTGCCGATCGCCGACTGGCCGGTACTGCTTGGCTGGCGCAGCAGGATGCGCAAGCGCCCTTCGGTCGCGCTGGCGATGGCCACTGAAATGCCGTTGCGCGAAGCCGCCTGAAACATCTCCCCTGCCCGATTTGCGGGGCGGCACGAATCGGGTAGGCACGGGCGCATGCCCGCCCTTCTCTCCTGCGATATCGCGATCGTCGGCGCCGGGCTGGCCGGCGGGCTGGTGACGCTGGCGCTGAAGAAGCGGCATCCCGCCCTCGATATCAGGCTGATCGAGGGATCTGACGGGGTCGGCGGCAACCATGTCTGGTCCTTCTTCGCCAGCGACGTGGCGGATGCCGACCGGTGGATCGTCGCCCCACTGATCAGCTATGGCTGGAAAAGCTACGACATCGCCTTTCCGGCACACCGCCGCACGCTGGCCGCGGCCTATTATTCGATCGAATCCGAACGGCTCGATGCGGTGGTGCGCGCGACCCTGCCCGACGGCGCGCTGATGACCCGGCGCAAGGTGCTTGGCGCAAGCCCGACCGCGGTGGTGCTGGCCGATGGCGACCGAATCCAGGCCAAGGGGGTGATCGACGCGCGCGGGCCGGGCGATCTCGCGCTGCTCGAGCTTGGCTGGCAGAAATTCCTCGGGCGCGAATTCCACCTGGAAGAACCGCATGGCGCGCCGAATCCAATGGTGATGGACGCGACCGTCGAGCAGATCGACGGCTATCGTTTCGTCTATTGTCTGCCGTTCGCCGCGACGCGCATGTTCGTGGAGGACACCTATTACAGCGACACGCCCGAGCTCGACCGGAAAGTGCTAGCCGGGCGGATCGACAGCTATGTCGGCGCGCGCGGCTGGCGGGTCGACCATGTCGCGCGCGAGGAAGCCGGCGTGCTGCCGGTCGCGATGGGCGGCGATTTCGAGGAATATTGGCGCAGCGGCGGCAACAAGGTCGCCAAGGCGGGCATGCGCGCCGGGCTGTTCCACCCGACCACCGGCTATTCGCTGCCCGACGCCGTGCGAACCGCGTCGCTGATCGCCGGGACGGGCGACCTGTCGGGCAAGGCGCTGCACGACCTGACCTATGGCCTGGCCCGGTCGACCTGGCGCCGGCGCGGCTTCTACCGCATGCTCGACAAGATGCTGTTCAAGGCAGCCGAGCCGGCCGAACGCTATCGTATCCTCGAACGCTTCTATCGGCTCGATCCCCGTCTTATAGGCCGTTTCTATGCTGGACGTTCGACCCTATCCGACAAGGCCCGTGTGCTGATGGGCAAGCCACCCGTACCCATCGGCCGCGCGTTCGACGCTATCACCGGCCCGGCGATCCGTCCGATCGCCCGGCGGAGCCCGACATGAATCGTTCGGCCATCGTCATCGGCGCCGGCTTCGGCGGGCTCGCGCTCGGCATCAGGCTTCAATCGGCTGGCGTCGAGACGACCATCGTCGAGGCGCGCGACAAGCCGGGCGGGCGTGCCTATGTCTGGGAGAAGGACGGTTTCACCTTCGATGCCGGGCCGACCGTCATCACCGATCCGGCCTGCCTGGAGGAGCTGTGGGCACTGACCGGGCGCAGCATGGCGGACGACGTGACGCTTGCCCCGGTGCTGCCCTTCTACCGTCTCACCTGGCCCGACGGGACCAGCTTCGACTATACCAATGACGACAGCGTCCTGATGGCGGAGATCGCCCGGCTGAACCCGGAGGATGTCGCCGGGTACCGCAAGTTCCTCGATTACGCGGCCGGGGTCTACCAGGAAGGCTATGTGAAGCTCGGCCATGTCGCGTTCCTCGACTTCGCCTCGATGATCAGGGCGGCGCCGGCGCTGGCGAAATACCAAGCGTGGCGGTCGGTCTATTCGATCGTGTCGAGCTTCGTGAAGGACGAGCATCTGCGCCAGGCGCTGAGCTTCCACACCCTGCTCGTCGGCGGCAATCCGATGACGACCAGCGCGATCTACGCGCTGATCCACAAGCTCGAACGCGACGGCGGCGTGTGGTTCGCGATGGGCGGCACCAACAAGCTCGTCGCCGGGATGGTCGCGCATTTCGAGCGGCTGGGCGGCGTGTTGCGGCTGGACGATCCGGTGACGAGCATCGAGACGCTGGGCGACAAGGCAACCGGCGTGATCACCGCGTCGGGCTGGGAGGGCAAGGCCGACATGGTCGCGTGCAACGGCGACGTCATGCACATCTATCGCGACCTGCTGAAGACGTCGCGCAGCGCGCAGCGCACGAAGAACCGGCTCGAGCGCAAGCGCTATTCGCCATCGCTGTTCGTGGTGCATTTCGGGATCAAGGGCACCTGGCCGGGCATCCCGCACCACATGATCCTGTTCGGCCCGCGCTACAAAGGCCTGCTCGCCGACCTGTACGACACCGGCGTGCTGCCCGAGGATTTCTCGATCTATCTGCATCACCCGACCGTGACCGACCCGTCATTGGCACCGGAGGGGCATTCGTCCTTCTACGCGCTCGCGCCGGTGCCGCATCTCGGCAAGTTCCCGGTGGACTGGGCCGAAATCGGGCCGATCCTGGAGAAGCGCATCCTCGACGAGGTCGGGCGGCGGCTGATTCCCGATATCCATGACCGGATCGTGACCAAGTTCCATTATGCCCCGAGCGATTTCGCGCACGACCTGAACGCGCATCTCGGCAGCGCCTTCAGCCTTGAGCCGATCCTGACCCAGAGCGCCTGGTTCCGCGTTCACAATCGCGACGACGAGATCGCGAACCTGTATTTCGTCGGCGCGGGCACCCATCCCGGCGCGGGGATTCCGGGGGTCGTCGGGAGCGCCAAGGCGACGGCGGCGTTGATGCTGGAAGGGCCGCGATGAGCCGTGCCTGCCCGTGTTGCGGCTACCTCACCTTGAACGAGCGCGGCGTATACGAGATTTGCGGCGTTTGTTTCTGGGAAGACGACGGCCAGACCGCCGCGAATGTCGACGAGGCTCGCGGCGGCCCCAATGGGGGGCTGAGCCTCACAATGGCGCAAGAAAACTATCGGGCCTTCGGCGCTTGCGAAAGACGATACATCGTCAACGTTCGCCTGCCGGCCGCATCGGAGATCGCATGAATCGTCTCGCAGTCTATTGCGGGTCAGCCACGCCGGCCGACCCCATCTATATCGACTCAGCCCGCACCGTCGGCCGCACCCTGGCGCAGCGCGGGATCGGCGTCGTCTATGGCGGCGGCCGGCTTGGCCTGATGGGCGCCGTCGCCGATGGCGCGATCGAGGCGGGCGGCGAGGTGATCGGCATCATCCCGACCGCCCTGGTCTCGGCCGAGGTGGCGCATCGCGGGCTGACCGAGCTTCATGTCGTCGATACGATGCACCAGCGCAAACAGGCATTCACCGACCTGTCCGACGGTTTCATCAACCTGCCCGGCGGCACCGGCACGATGGACGAATTGTGGGAGGCGCTGAGCTGGGCTCAGATCGGCTATCACGCCAAGCCGGTCGGGCTGCTCAACGTGGCGGGCTATTACGATCATCTGATCGCCTTTTACGCGAAGATGGGCGAGGTCGGCTTCCTGCGGCCGCAGCATCAGGGAATCCTGATCATCGACGACGGGCTCGACGGGCTGCTCGCCAAGATGGCGGCGCATGTGCCGATCGAGACCATCACCAAGATGCGCAAATCGGACCTGTGAGCCCGACGCTGCCTGGCCGCGACGCGATCGTCGCGACGGCGGCTGAATCGATCGCCCGCGGATCGAAGAGCTTCGCGACGGCAAGCCGGCTGTTCGACCGCAGGACCAGGGAGCGGGCCTGGCTGCTCTATGCCTGGTGCCGGAAATGCGACGACATCGCCGACGGCCAGGACCATGGGCACGGCATGAGCCGGGTCGACGACGCGCCCGAGCGTCTCGCGCGCATCTCGGCGATGACTGAAGCGGCATTGGCCGGCCACCAGGTCGGCGACCCGGCCTTCGATGCACTGCGCATCGTGGTGGCCGAGACGGCAATGCCGCCGCGTTTCGCGCGCGACCTCATCGCTGGTTTCGCGCTCGACGCAGAGGATTGGCGGCCGCGCAGCGAGGACGACCTCTATACCTATTGCTATCATGTCGCCGGCGCGGTCGGGTGCATGATGGCGGTGGCGATGGGGGTACCGCCCGGGGACGAGGCGACGCTCGACCGTGCCTGCGACCTCGGCATGGCGTTCCAGCTCGCCAATATCGCGCGCGACATCGAGGAGGACGACCGGGTCGGGCGCTGCTACCTGCCCGTGGAATGGCTGGTGGAAATGGATATCCCGCCGGGCCAGCATATGAAGCCCCCCTTTCGCCAGCGGCTCGCGGTGCTGGCAAAACGGCTGGCGGCGCGCGCCGAGGCGTTCGAGACAAGCGCGCGGGCCGGAACGCCTGCCCTGCCGCTGCAGTCGGCCTGGGCGGTGCTGGCGGCGGCAGGAATCTACGGCGCGATCGGCCGCGAGGTCGCCGCGCGGGGAGAGCATGCGTGGGATCGCCGGGTCACGACCTCCACCGGCGCCAAGATCGCGATGATCGTACGAGCCGCGCGGGAGGCGATCGGGCGGCGGACGCTGTATCCGCCCGTGCCGCGCGACCCGAACTTGTGGACAAGGCCACGCTAACCTTTTCCGGTGACCGTCACGATACCATCCGGGCTTAGGCCCTTGATGCATGACCATGCTCTCCCACCGCTTCTCCCGTGCGCTTGCGCAGGGACGCGCCAGGCCGGCTGAACCGCCGAGCCGCGCGTCGTTGCTCGCGACGCTGCTGCAGAAGCGCGCCACGGCGCACCAGATGGGCGCGGACGAGCTTGAATCGCTGCTGCGCGACCAGATCCGCTGGTCGCTGCCGATCGTGCGCGAGCCCGGGAACGGCTCAGCCGAGTAGCGGCTCGCCCGGATAGGGCTTGCGGTGCGACCATATCCCCAGCGCGCCGCCCAATATCGGCAACAGCACCGCGCAGACCTGCATCCAGAACGGATGGGGCAGCATCACGATATTGGCGATGCTGCCGGCGAGCACCACCGCGGTGACGATCCGGCCCGCCATGCGCCAGTCGCTGATTCGAAGCGCCAGCCAGGCACCGGCCAACGGACCGGCAAACCAGCCGGCCGCGACGAGCAGCTTGGCCACGATCGGCATGCCGGCGACGACAGCCGCGAGCGCCGCCGGGTCGTCGCTTTCCAGCTGGGGCATTGGATAGAGATGACCGGCAAGCGCATCGAAAGCGGAAACGACCAGCATCGCCGCGAGCGCCCCCAATATTATGCTCAGAATCTTGCGCATCGACCGTCCCGCCACCTGTGGCGGATACCGTAACAGCCGCAGAGGGAAGGCGCTATCAGCCGCCGCGGCGCTGGGAATCGAGCTGGACGAGCTGCGGCCGGTTCGAGCGGCATGCCGCACTGATTACCGGATAGTCGATATCGGTGTTGCGCTGGAGCATGGCGGGCATCGCCGCCTGGCATTGGGCGACCGTAGCATAGCGTACCGGCACGACGCGCGCCTCCGCACATTGGGTCGAACCGTCAGCGCACCCCATGATCGCCATGACGAAGTAGAACGGTTCCATGCTTCGGCTCCCAGTCAAGGCATCAATCGACGAAACGAGACTCTTGTTCCGTGAAATGCTTCCGATCGGGAGCCGGCCGCCTATATGGGGACGCAATGCCGCCCATGACCGAACCAACCCGCATCGAGCGCCCGCTGATTCCGACGCTGCGGCGCTTCCTGCCCTACCTGTGGCCGGCCGACGCGCCGATGCTGCGGCTGCGTATCGTGGTCGCACTGTCGCTCGTGCTCGCGTCGAAACTGGTCCAGGTCTATGGCGCGCCGTTCGCGCTGCAGGGCGCGATCGACGGCATGGGCGCCGGCGACCGAAGCGCGACGACGCTGATCCTGCTGCTGGTGATCGGCTATGCCGCCGCCCGGTTCGGATCGGTGGTGTTCGACAATCTGCGCAATGCGGTGTTCGAGCGCGTCGGGCAGGAGGCGACACGGCGGCTGGCGGCCGCGGTGTTCCGGCATCTCCACCGGCTGTCACTGCGTTTCCATCTCGAGCGGCGCACCGGCGCCGTCACCAAGGTAGTGGAGCGCGGCACCAAGAGCATCGACACGATGCTCTATTTCCTGCTGTTCAACATCGCCCCGACAGTGCTCGAGCTTGGCCTGGTGCTCGGCATCTTCTGGACCAAGTTCGGTCCCGGGCTGGTCGTCGGCACCGTGGTGATGGTCGCGGCCTATATCGTCTTCACCCGGTTCGTCACTGACTGGCGCGCGGCGCTGCGTTCGCGGATGAACGACCTCGACACCGGCGCGGTCGCCCATGCAGTGGATTCGCTGCTGAATTTCGAGACGGTCAAATATTTCGGCGCCGAGGAGCGCGAGGCGAAGCGGTATGACGAGGGCATCGCAGCCTATGCCAATGCAGCGGTGATCAGCGAGAATTCGCTCGCCTGGCTGAACATCGGCCAGGCGCTGACCACCAACCTGATGATGGCGGGCGGCATGGCCTTGGTCGTGTGGGGCTGGAGCGAAGGGCGCTATACCGCAGGCAATGTCGTGCTCGTCAGCACGCTGCTTTCCCAGCTGTTCCGGCCGCTCGACCTGCTCGGCATGGTCTATCGCACGATCCGCCAGGGAGTGATCGACATGGGCGCGATGTTCGACCTGATCGACACGCCGTCCGAGGTGGTTGACGCACCCGGTGCCAGGCCGCTGGTCGTCGGCGCAGGACATGTGCGGTTCGAGGATGTGCGCTTCGGCTATGACGACGGCCAGCCGATCCTGAAGGGTATCGACCTGGATATTCCCGCCGGGCACACGCTGGCGGTGGTCGGCCCGTCGGGCGCCGGCAAATCGACGCTCGCACGGCTGATGTACCGGTTCTACGACCTGACCGGCGGGCGGATCACCATCGACGGGCAGGACATCGCGGGCGTCACGCAGGATTCGCTCCGCGCCGCGATCGGCATCGTCCCGCAGGACACGGTGCTGTTCAACGACACGATCGGCTACAACATCGCATATGGCCGCGAGGGCGCGAGCCAGGAGGAGATCGAGCGCGCGGCGCGGGGCGCCTCGATCGCCGAGTTCATCGAGCGCCAGCCTCTGGGCTACGAGACCCGGGTCGGCGAACGCGGGCTTAAGCTGTCGGGCGGCGAGAAGCAGCGCGTGGCGATCGCCCGCACCCTGCTCAAGAACCCGCCGATCCTGATCCTCGACGAGGCGACGAGCGCGCTGGACAGCCGCACCGAGGCCGAGATCCAGGCGACGCTCGAGGATATCGGCCGCGGCCGATCCACCATCGTGATCGCGCACCGACTGTCGACCGTGGTGGATGCCGACGAGATCGTCGTACTTGAGGCGGGTCAGGTGGTCGAGCGCGGCAGCCATGCGACGCTGCTTCGGCAGGACGGGCTCTATGCCGAGATGTGGAACCGCCAGGCCCAGGAACGCGAGGAAGGCGCGCTGGCGGCGGAGTGACCCTCAGGCCAGTGGTTCGGCCAGCAGGTCCTGCCATTCAGGGTGGCGCTCGATATAGGCCTTCACGAACTTGCAGACCGGCCGCACCTTCAGACCGCGGGCGCGGACCTGGGCGAGCGCGCCGGAGATCAGCCGGCTGGCCACGCCGTGTCCCTCAAGCGCAGGCGGGACGATGGTGTGGGTGAAGGTGATGACATTGCCGTCGAGCGTATAGTCGCTGAAAGACAAATGGCGATCGACCACCAGTTCGAAACGGTGGGCAGCGGTGTTGTCGCGGACATCTTCGGTCATGCGCCCGTGCTAGCAGGAAAATGGCGATGGAGCACCTGTCGCGGGCCCGCCTGACTGCCGGGCGCGATATATCCCGACACCCTGCATGGCTTTTTGATGCGGCGAGGCTATTTGGGACAGCGTGATCGATCCGCTTCCCACATTGCAATCCACTTTCGGCTTTCCCGAGTTCCGCGGTGTCCAGCGCCAGGTGGTGGACCGAGTGCTGGCGGGCGAGAACACGCTGGCGGTGATGCCGACCGGCGCGGGCAAGTCGCTCTGCTACCAGCTTCCCGCGGTGATGCTCGACGGGACCTGCGTAATCGTCTCTCCGCTGATCGCGCTGATGCACGACCAGTTGCGCGCGGCCGAAGCCATCGGCATCCGCGCCGCGACCCTGACCTCGGTCGACACCAACCAGATGGAAACCATCAGCCGATTCAGGGCGGGCGAGCTCGACCTGCTCTATGTCGCGCCGGAGCGCGCCTCGGGCGAGAGTTTCCGCAACCTGTTGTCGCAGGCGCCCCTCGCCCTGTTCGCGATCGACGAGGCGCATTGCGTCTCCGAATGGGGGCATGATTTCCGGCCCGACTATCGGCTGCTCCGGCCGCTGCTCGACCATTTTCCGGATGTGCCGCGCCTCGCGCTGACCGCGACCGCCGACGCGCATACCCGCGCCGACATTCTGGAGCAGCTCGGCATCCCGCGCGACGGCAAGATCGTCGCCGGGTTCGACCGGCCCAATATCCGCTATCTCATCTCCCCCAAGGACAACACGACCCGGCAGATCGCCGACCTGATCGCCGAGCAGCCGGGCCCGGGTATCGTCTATGCCCAGACGCGCAAGGCGGTCGAGCAGCTTGCCGAAAAGCTGGCGGCGACGGGCAGGTCGACCCGGCCCTATCATGCCGGGCTCGAGCCGCATGTCCGCGCGCGCAACCAGGCCGATTTCGTCGCGTCCGAGGATATGGTGATGGTCGCCACGGTCGCGTTCGGCATGGGCATCGACAAGCCGGACGTACGTTTCGTCGCGCATGCCGGCATGCCCAAGTCGATCGAGGCCTATTATCAGGAGACCGGCCGCGCCGGGCGCGACGGCGACCCCGCCATCGCCCATCTGTTCTGGGGGGCGGAGGATTTCGCCAAGGCACGCCAGCGAATCGCCGAGGTGGAGCCGCATCGCCAGGCGGGCGAGCGCACCCGGCTGACCGCGCTTGGCGCGCTGGTCGAGACGGCCGGGTGTCGGCGCCGCATCCTGCTCAAGCATTTCGGCGACGACAGTCCGGAAACCTGCGGCAATTGCGACAATTGCCTGAACCCGCCAAGCGCGGTCGATGCGACCGAGGTGGCGCGCAAGTTCCTTTCCGCGGTGTTCCGCACCGGGCAGAGCTTCGGCGTCGGCTATATCGAGAGCATCCTGACCGGCCAGTCGAGCGAGCGCAGCCTGATGAACGGGCATGAGGCGCTTGGCGTGTTCGGCATCGCCTCAAGCCCCGAAGAGGCAGCGCTGATCAAGCCGGTGGCGCGCGCGCTGCTGCTGCGCGATGCGCTGCGCGCCAATGATTTCGGCGGCCTTGAATTCGGGCCCGAAGCGCGGGCGATTCTGAAGGGCGAATCCGGCATGGCGCTGATCCTGCCGCCGAAGCGCGAACGGCGCCGGCGCGGCGGCGGGAGCGGCGCGGCCAACCCGACCGGCGATCCGCTGTTCGAGGCGCTGCGCGCCAAACGCCGCGAGCTGGCGCAGGAGGCGCAGGTGCCGCCCTATGTGATCTTCCACGATTCAGTGCTGCGCGAGATGGCGACGATGAAGCCGGCGACGCTTGGCGCGATGGGGCGGATCACCGGCGTCGGCGCCCGCAAGCTGGAGGCATATGGCGATGCCTTCCTCGCCGTGATCCGGGACGGGGCGTGACGCGGCGCCCCTCTCCTTTCAGGAAAGCGCCTGGGGTGAGCTTGACCCGGCCCCCGGCGTCTGGTCGATAGCGGATCACCCTCCCACCGCGTCGCGGCGAGAGACGGTCCTGGAGCAAGTTCGGCATGCAGATTCGCCTCGTTGACGACACTATTTCGGTAGCCCCGCAGATTCTTCCCGACGACATGGCGGAGATCGCCGCCGCGGGTTTCACCGCGATCGTCAACAACCGGCCCGACGACGAGGAAGGCGGCCAGCCCGAGGGCGACGCGATCCGCGCCGCGGCCGAGGCGGCCGGGCTTTCCTACACCGCGATCCCGATCACCCATGCCGGTTTCTCGGGCAACCAGGTCGATGCGATGGTGACGACGCTGGAAGCGGCGGGCGGACCGGTGCTCGCTTTCTGCCGGTCGGGCACTCGGTCCTGCAATCTCTGGGCGCTGGCACGGGCGAAGATGGGCGACCATCCCGACCGGCTGATGGCGAAGGCGGCGGCGACCGGATACGACCTGACCGGCATCCGGCCGATGCTCGACGCGCTCGCGGGCGGCAGATGAACTGGGTCCAGCTCGCCGGATCGATCGCGGCGATCCTGGCGCTGGCCGGGGTCGCGCGGTGGCTGCGGCTGGGCGAGAGCCGGATCGGCAGCGCCGCCGAGGCACGCGAGATCGCCGAGGACATGCTTGCCGGCTTCTATGCGCATGCCGCCCTGGTCAGCCAGGATGGCGGCGCGGCGATCGTCGCGGGCAACGGTGCGATCGCGGTCCTGAAACGCCACGGCGCGCAGGTCGCCGCACGCCGGCTGCTCGCACCGCTGACGCTTGGCCCTGCGGTGGAGGGCGTGACGGTCAGGACCGGCGAAAGGCTGTTCGGCGACGTGACCCTGCTCGGCGTGCTTGAAACTGATGTGCGTGGGCTGGAAGCGTCGCTGACAAGAGTGTAAGCAGGCAGCATGACGCTGCCGAATCCGGTCGATTACGCGATACCCGCCTTCGTGTTGCTGGTGCTGGCCGAGATGCTGGTCGCCTGGGCAAAGGACCGCAAACGCTATGAGCCCAGGGACACGCTGACCTCGCTTGCGCTGGGCACCGGCAGTACCGTGGCAAGCGCACTGACTGGCGGGTTCGTCTTCATGCTGGCGGTGTGGCTGTCGCAGTTCCGGCTCTTCGACATCGGCTATGCCTGGTACTGGTTCGTCCTGTGCTTCGTCATCGACGATTTCGCCTATTATCTGTTCCACCGGTCGGCGCACCGGGTGCGCTGGTTCTGGGCGAGCCATGTCATCCATCATTCGAGCCAGCATTATAATTTGTCGACCGGGCTACGGCAGACCTGGACCGGCTTCATCAGCATCGCCTTCATCTTCCGCCTGCCCCTGTTCCTGGTGGGCTTCCCGCCTGCAATGGTGTTCTTCGTCGGCGGACTGAACCTGATCTACCAGTTCTGGATCCACACCGAGGCGATCGGGCGGATGCCGCGGTGGTTCGAGGCGGTGATGAACACGCCGTCGCACCACCGGGTGCATCACGCGACCAACGCGCGCTATCTCGACAAGAACTATGCCGGCGTGTTCATCGTGTGGGACAAGTGGCTCGGCAGTTTCGAGCCCGAGCGCGACGACGATCGCCCGCGCTACGGCATCGTCAAGAATCTGGGCAGCTTCAACCTGGTCTGGGCGGCGTTCCATGAATGGGTGGGCATCGCGAAGGACGTGTGGGCAGCACCGGGATGGCGTGCCAAACTGGGCTATATGGTGATGCCGCCGGGGTGGAGCCACGACGGCAGCCGGGATACGTCCGAGACGATCAAGGAATTGTGGCTCGCGAAAGAGCGGGCACGGGAGGGGGCGCAGTGGAAGAAGCCGATATCGTCGTCGTCGGAGGTGGATCAGGCGGAGCGGCAGCAGCCGGCCGGCTGAGCGAGGACGGCCGCTACAGCGTCGCGCTGCTGGAGGCCGGGGGCCGCAATACCGGGTTCCGCACGCGGATTCCGGGTTTCATCGCTTTCCAGACCCCGAAGACCAACTGGCAGTTCGAGACAGTACCGCAGGCGGGACTGAACGGCCGGCGCGGCTATCAGCCACGCGGGCGCGGGCTGGGCGGATCGAGCGCGATCAACGCGATGCTCTACCTGCGCGGCAACAAATGGGACTATGACAATTGGGCGGCGATGGGCTGCCCCGGCTGGTCCTATGACGAGGTCCTGCCCATCTTCAAACGCTCCGAGCATAATGAGCGCGGGGCCGATGCCTGGCATGGCGGCGACGGGCCGTTGAACGTCAGCGACCAGTGCGATCCGCATCCGGGATCGATCGAGTTCGTCGAGGCGGCACGGCAGCTTCAGATTCCGCTGAACGAAGATTTCAACGGCGCCCGGCAGGACGGCGTCGGTGTCTATCAGGTGACTCAGAAGGGCGGCGAGCGCTGGAGTTCGTCGCGCGCCTATATCGAAAGCGCCGGCAAGCGCGCCAACCTGGAAGTGCTGACCGACGTCATCGCCGAGCGGGTGCTGTTCGACGAGGGCCACGCCTGGGGCGTCGCCTATCTGCAGGACGGCGAGGCCAAGGTGATCCGGGCGCGCCGGGCGGTGGTGCTGGCCGGCGGTGTGTTCGGCACGCCGCAATTGCTGATGCTGTCCGGCATCGGGCCCGGCGGGCATCTGCGCGAGCAGGGCGTGGCGGTGCGGATCGACCGGCCGATGGTCGGCGCGAACCTGCAGGACCATGTCGATTATGTCGCCGGCTTCGAGGTGAAGGGCAGCTATTTCATCGGCCAGTCGCTGAAGGGCACGCTCAAATCGGCCGGTGCGATCGTGCAGTGGATGCGGCACCGGCGCGGCGCGATGACCACCCCCTATGCCGAATCGGGCGGTTTCCTGACGGTCGATCCCAATTCGCCCGCCCCGGACATCCAGCTCCATTTCGTGCCGGTGGTGCTCGAGGATCATGGGCGGACCAAGGTGAAGAGCCACGGTTTCTCCTGCCACACCTGCGTGCTTCGGCCGGAAAGCCACGGCACCGTCCGGCTGCAATCGATCGACGCGCGCGCCGCGCCACTGATCGACCCGGCGTTCCTCAGCGACCGGCGCGACATGGAACTGATGAAGAAGGGCGTGCGGGCGATGTACCGGATCCTCGAGACGCCGCCGCTCGCCGACCACAAGGGCCGCGACCGCTATCCGATCGACCTGAACGACGACGATGCGCTCGAACGGCTGATCCGCGCCCGGGCCGACACCATCTATCATCCCGTAGGCACCGCACGAATGGGGTCGGACGACATGGCCGTGTGCGACCCCAGGCTGCGCGTGCGTGGGGTGGAGGGGCTCTATGTCGCCGACGCCTCGATCATGCCCAAGCTGATCTCGGGCAACACCAACGCCCCGTCGATCATGATCGGCGAGCGCTGCGCCGATTTCGTGAAGGCCGATCTCGCGGGCTGATCAGCCAGATTCATATGGCGCGCATTCAGCTTTTCACGTGTAGCGCGGCGTCATGGACAGAAAGACGCTCAACCGCCTCGGCCTCGCGGCCGCCATCCTGCTCGTGCCGGGCGGCTTCATCCTGGGCGCGACGCTCGCCGCGCAACGCTATCGCAAGCAACTGGCGGAAGGCGAAAACGAGGCCGTGACGGAAGAGGACGAAGCCGCCGAGGACGATACGCGTCCTGCCCGCTGACGTAAAAAGGGCCGGTGCGTCGCCGCACCGGCCTGAGGTCGTCCGCAGGAGGAACGAATTGGGGGGCCGGGCTTCGGACCGGCCCCGATCCTGTCAGTAGTTGTAGGCGCGCTCGCCATGCTCGCCGACGTCGAGGCCTTCCTGCTCGACTTCGGGGGAGACCCGGCCACCGGTGACGGCCTTGGCGATGAACACGGCGATGGTGGTGCCGATCGCAGCCCAGGCAATGGTGGTGCCGACGGCCCACAGCTGAACCAGAAGCTTGGCGCCCATGTCATAGTCCGCCGCGCCAGGCCCACCGAGCGACGGGGCGTAGACGATCGCGGTACCGATCGCGCCGACCATGCCGCCGATACCGTGCACGCCGAATGCGTCGAGCGAGTCGTCATAGCCGAGCTTCGGCTTCACCTTCGTCACGAAGAGGAAGCAGACGATCGAGGCCACCGCACCAAGCACGATCGCACCGAACGGACCGGAATTGCCGGCCGCCGGGGTGACGGCGACCAGCCCGGCGATGATGCCGGAGCAGAAGCCCAGGGCCGATGCCTTGTGACCCGAGGCGCGCTCGGCCAGCATCCAGAACAAGCCCGCCGAGGCGGTCGCGACGAAGGTATTGATCATGGCAAGACCGGCCGAGCCATTGGCTTCGAGCGCCGAGCCGGCGTTGAAGCCAAACCAGCCGACCCACAGCAGGCCGGTGCCGACCCCGGTGAGCGTCAGCGAATGCGGTGCCATGCGTTCGGTCGGATAGCCGACGCGCTTGCCGATGATCAGGGCGAAGACCAATGCCGAGACGCCGGCGTTGATGTGAACGACCGTACCGCCGGCGAAATCGAGCGCACCCGCCTTGAAGAAAACACCGCTCGACGCCCAGACCATGTGCGCGATCGGGAAATAGACGATCGTGAGCCACACCAGAGCGAACACCATGACCGCCGAGAATTTGACGCGTTCGACGATCGACCCGAGTACCAGCGCGACGGTGATCGCCGCGAAGGTCATCTGGAAGCAGACGAACACATATTCAGGGATGCCAACGCCTGCCGTGAAGGTCGCCGCGACGCTTGAGGGGGTGACCCCCTTCAGGAACAGCTTGTCGAAATTGGACACGAAATTGCTAACGCCGCCGCTGTAATCGGGCCCGAAGGCCATGGTGTAGCCCCACATCACCCAGACGAGCATCGCCAGCGCGGCGACCGCGCCGATCTGGGTCATCACCGACAGCATGTTCTTGGTGCGGGCGAGGCCGCCATAGAACAGGGCGAGGCCGGGAAGGATCATCATCAGGACCAGGACCGTGGCGGTCATCATCCAGGCGGTATCGCCCTTGTTCACCGTCGGCACCGCTGGCGCCGCGGTAGCGGCGGCCTGTGCCCAGGCGGGGAGCGCGGCGAAAAGTCCGATCCCGAGACCAGCCCCGAGGCTGGCATATTTCAAAACATGCTTCATCACTGCCCCCTTGCTCACAGCGCGGTTTCGTCGGTTTCGCCGGTGCGGATGCGCACGGCCTGTCCGACATCGAGAACGAAGATCTTGCCGTCGCCGATCGCGCCGGTGTTGGCCGATGCCTGGATCGCCTCGACGACCTTGGCCGCGAGATCAGCCGCGCACACGATCTCGATCTTGATCTTGGGCACCATGTTCGTGCTGTATTCAGCACCCCGATAGATTTCGGTCTGGCCCTTCTGGCGGCCAAAGCCCTTCACTTCAGTCACGGTCATGCCCGCGATGCCGATCTCGGTAAGGGCCTCGCGGACCTCGTCGAGCTTGAATGGCTTGATGATGGCAATGATGAGTTTCACCGGCGCCCCCTGTTGAGATTTAGTCCCGGGGGATGATCAGCAATGGTCGTGCCAGAGTCGAAAACACGCGTTTCCGCGCGGTTTTCTGAAAGAAAATGTTACCGCGAGGTAAATTTTTGTGCAACTGCGAACAGCTGCCCAAGAATCAGGCAGTATCCGACAGGATTTTTCGGGCAGCCACCAGATCATCGTCATCGACCATCACGCGGACCGGAATGAACAGATAGCTGCCGTCGGCGATGCTCGAATTGCCATCCAGCGCGACCGCGTCGATCCCTTCGGAATCGAGCCGGCCGATCACGATATGCGCTTCGTTGCGGTTGAAGCGGCCCAGCTCAACCAGCGCCACTATTGCGCTGCCTGTATCGGATTGCGGACTGGCAGGCCGTCGATGCTGTGGGTGCGCCGGGCATATTTGCCGAACCGTTCCTCATCGCTCGATTTCGCGTGATATTTGCTGAGCGTTTCGCGTTCGCGCTCGAAGCTCATATGCGGCACGCCCCAGCCGCAGCTCGTCTGCACCTGATCGATCGCTATCTCGAAGATCTGGCGCGTACCCGGGAGCAGCGTGAAACAATCGGCTAGTTCCGCCCAGCCATCGTCCTGCGGCAGGACCGGCGTGCCGCGGCCATAGAGGCGGAAGATCAGGGCGGGGCTTTCGAAGGCGCAGAACATGATCGTGATCCGGCCGTCGGCGAGAAGATGCGCGTTGGTCTCGTTGCCGGAACCCGCGACGTCGAGATAGGCGACGCGCCTGTCATCCAGCACCCGGAAGCAGTCCATGCCCTTGGGACTGAGGTTGATCCGCGCGCCGGCTGCGGCGGTGGCGACGAAGAAGAGCGGCTGGCGCGCGATGAAGGCGCGGTGATCGTCGGTGAGGGCGTCGAAGAACTCGGCCATGCGGCTGCCGTATCACACCCCTCCCATGAGAGGGAGAGGTCGCGTCTATACCACTCGCGGCACCCGTGGCCGGCCGAGCGGGCATTCGAGCGCGTCGCGATCCCAGGCGGCACGGTCAGCAGCGGCATCATAGGTCGATTGGCAGAAGGCGAGCAGCGCCGAGTCGGGATCGGCGGCAGTGCGGACGGCCTCATAGGGAAGGAGGAATTCGCCCATCTCGGCGCTGTAGACGGCCTCGCCCGGCTCGACCTTCGCCTCGGCATAGCCAGCGGGCGCAGGATAGGCGTAGGCATAGAAGGCAGCGTGCGGATAGGCATCGCTGCCCGGCCAGAAGCCGACGCTCGCCTCCTCATGGCTATACGCCTCGCACGTCACCGCATCGGGCAGGCCGGGCAAACCACCCGGATGGCGCGGCGCCACCCGGCCTGAGAAGCGGGTCGAGGCGAGATCGAAGCTGCCCCAGAAGAAATGGATCGGGCTGGCCTTGCCGAGAAAGCCCGTGCGGAACCGGCCGAACACGCGCTGCACCCGGATCAGCGCACGCCAGAAGCGGCGCACCGCCTCTGCGTCATAAGGCCGGACTTCATGATCGTCGGCGAAGGGCAGCGCGCCCGGCATCTCGCTCGGCTTGCCGTCGAATGGCGTCGTGACGCCAAGGCCCCGAAGTGCTTCCACCACCGCCACATGGAAATCGGCGATGCTGCCGGCGGCGAGCGCGACGGTCTTCACACCGCCATCGCTGGTGGTGAAGACGACCTTGTCAGCGATCAGATCCATATCGATCTGGAGGATATGGTCGCCGCAGGGAATGGTGGACGTGCTCCACCCCCGCGCGGTGAGATAGAGCGGCACGTGCCAGCTATGGTTGAGCCACGGCGTCAGCGCGAGGCGGATCTTGCCGATGATCTGGGTGCGAAGCTGGAGGCCGATCGCGGTCTCGCGCCAGGACAGCCAGTCGAGTTCGGGCCAGGCAGACATGCTCAGTTCCCTCTTTCGCCCTCCCTCCGGAGAGGGACGACGATCACACAGCCGTACCGCCCACCGTCAGCCCGCTGACCAGCAAGGTCGGCTGGCCGACGCCGGCTGGGACGCTCTGGCCGCCCTTGCCGCACATGCCGACGCCTTCGTCGAGCGCAAAGTCATTGCCGATGCCAGTGACCTTGGTCAGCACGCTGGGGCCGTCGCCGATCAGGGTCGCGCCCTTGATCGAAGCACCGAGCTTGCCGTTCTCGATCTTGTACGCCTCGGTGCAGGAGAAGACGAACTTGCCCGAGACGATATCGACCTGGCCGCCGCCGAAGCTCTTGGCGAAGATGCCGTTCTTCACGCGGCTCAGCAGTTCGGCCGGATCGTCGTTGCCGCCGCGCATGAAGGTGTTGGTCATGCGGGGCATCGGCGCATGGGCAAAGCTTTCGCGCCGGCCGTTGCCCGTCGGGGCGACGCCCATCAGCCGCGCGTTGAGCCGGTCCTGGATATAACCGCGCAGGATGCCGTCCTCGATCAGGATATTCTCCTGGGTCGGCGTGCCCTCGTCGTCGATCGACAGCGACCCGCGCCGGTCGGCGATCGAGCCGTCGTCGACCACCGTCACGCCGGGTGCGGCGACTCGCTCACCGATTCGGCCTGAAAAGGCCGAGGTGCCCTTGCGGTTGAAATCGCCTTCGAGCCCGTGGCCGATCGCCTCGTGCAGCAGGATGCCGGGCCAGCCCGGGCCGAGCAGCACGGTCATCTCGCCGGCGGGGGCGGCGACCGAGTCGAGATTGACCAGCGCCTGGGCCAGCGCCTCGTCGATCGCCCGGTTCCACGTCTCCGGCCGCATCAGCGTATCGTAGAGATAGCGGCCGCCAAGGCCGAAACTGCCCGTCTCGCGCCGGCCATTCTGCTCGACCACGATCGAGACGTTGAGGCGCACCAGCGGTCGGATGTCAGTCGCGACGAAACCGTCGGCCCGGACGATCTCGACCACGCTCCAGGTGCCCGACAGCGCGACCGAGACCTGGGCGACGCGCGGATCGCGCGCACGGGCGGCGGCATCGATCGTCTGGCAGAGATTCACCTTGTCGGCGAAGGGGATGAGATCGAGCGGATCGGCAGCGGTATAGAGATGGCGGTTGGTCGCGCGCGGCGGCGGGGCCTTGGCCGATGCCGAGGGATCGATCAGCGCCATCGTCTCGGCAGCGCGGCCGATCGCTGCAGCGCTCAGCTCGTTCGCATGAGCGAAGGCGGTGGTCTCGCCCGAGACGGCGCGCAGACCGAAGCCGGAATGGGTGTCGTAGCTGGCGGTCTTCAGCCGGCCGTCGTCGAAGCCGAACGCCTCGGACTTGCGGTACTGGAGGTAGAGTTCCCCGTCATCGGCTCTGGCGAGCGCCGACGCGGTGAGGCGCTGCGCCTCGGCTGAATCGAGCTGGCCATCGTGATAGAGGAAGGAGCGGGGGTCTGAGAGGCTGGTCATGCCCCGCAATATAGGGGCGTTAAAGGCTCGCGCCAGCCGGATGATCGGGGAGGGTCGATTGATCGACACCATCGGCGGGTCCGCCGATCAGCACGAAACGCCGGTCGCAATAGCCGCAATCGACATAGCCATGCTCGTCGATCTCGAGGAACACGCGCGGATGGCCGAGCGCGGCGCCGCCGGGAATATCGGTCGCGCCGTCACAGGCGTTGCGGCGATGGGCGACACGGAGGGTTTCGGGCGGGGCGATCATGAGATGGCGCGATAGCAAGGTGGGAGGTGCTGGGCAATCTGCCTTTCCTCCCCTCCCGCTTGGGGGAGGGGGATGACCAGCGCGAAGACGCACGCTATGCGCTCCCTATGACCGAAGCCGCCATCGTCATCGACTCGCTCTGCAAGACCTACAAGGGCGGCAAGCGCGCCCTGGACGATGTGTCCTTCGAGGTGCCGCGCGGGCAGATCTTCGGGCTGCTCGGGCCGAACGGCGCGGGCAAGTCGACGCTGATCAACATCCTAGCGGGGCTGGTCAACAAGACCGACGGCAAGGCCTCGATCTGGGGCTTCGATATCGACCAGCACCCGCGCAACGCCAAGGCATCGATCGGGATCGTCAACCAGGAGATCCTGTTCGATCCCTTCTTCACCCCGTTCGAGACGCTCGAGATCCAGGCGGGTCTCTACGGCGTCCCCAAGGCGAAGCGCCGGTCGATGGAGCTGCTCCGCGCCGTGCATCTCGAGGACAAGGCCAACGCCTATGCCCGCACCCTGTCGGGCGGCATGAAGCGGCGACTCATGGTAGCCAAGGCGATGGTCCACACACCGCCGGTGCTGGTGCTCGACGAGCCGACCGCCGGCGTCGATATAGAGCTTCGCCAGCAGCTCTGGGCCTATGTGCGCGGCCTCAACGAGCAGGGCGTGACGGTGGTGCTAACCACGCATTATCTCGAAGAGGCGGAGCAGCTCTGCGACCGCATCGCGATCATCAACCATGGCAAGGTGATCGCCAACGAGCCGACCCGCGAACTGGTCGGCAAGGCGACCGAGAAGCTGGTCGAGGTGACGGTCGACCGTGACGTCAAGGCGACACCCCAGGCCGATTGTTTCCAGAAGATCGAGCTGAAGGGCACGCGCACGCTCGCCATCACCTATGCCAAGGACCGGGTGAATGCCGGCGAAGTGCTCGCCGCGGTGCAGGCCGACGGCTACGGCATCGTCGATGTTTCGACCCGCGAGGCCGACCTGGAGGACGTGTTCCTGAACCTCACGCGCGCGTCGAACGGATAGCGACCGCTTGTTTTCCCGTTCGTTTCAGGCGTAGTCGCAGGCAACGCGGATCGAACGCCCCTGGTCTCGACTTCGCTCGACACGAACGGAGTGGGTGTGCCGGACTCTCATATAAGCGACGTTCTGATCATCGGTTCCGGTGCGGCCGGGCTGACCGCAGCACTCAATCTCGCTGACCGGGTCAAGGTGACAGTGCTTGCCAAGGGCGGGTTGAACGAGGGCTCCACGGCCTGGGCACAGGGCGGGATCGCCGCGGTGCTCGAGCCGGGCGACACCTTCGAGAGCCATATCGAGGATACGATGATCGCCGGCGCGGGGCTGAACAACCGCGAGACCGTTGAATTCGTGGTCGAGCGTGCCCCGGCCGCCATCGCGCGGCTCGAGGAGCTTGGGGTGCCGTTCGCGACCGACGGCGATGCGCTTCACCTGACGCGCGAGGGCGGACACAGCCATCGGCGGATCGTGCATGTCGCCGACGCGACCGGCTGGGCAGTGCAGGAAGCGCTGCAGCGCGCGGCCGAGGCACATCCCAATATCACCCTGGTCCCCGACATGGTCGCGATCGACCTCGCGACCGGACGACATGAGGAGCGTTATTCCGGATCGGGCCATGTCTGGGGCGTCTATGCCGTCAACCGGGCGACGGGCCGCGTCGAACTGTACACCGCGCGCGCCACGATCCTGGCGACGGGCGGCGCCGGGCGGACCTATCTCTTCTCGACCGCGCCGCGCGGCGCCACCGGCGACGGCATCGCCATGGCGTGGCGCGCCGGATGCCGGGTGTCGAACATGGAATTCATGCAATTCCATCCGACCTGCCTGTACAATCTCGAGGTCAAGAACTTCCTGATCACCGAGGCGGTGCGCGGAGAGGGCGGCCATCTGCTGATCCCCGACACCGGCTATCGCTTCATGCCCGATTTCGACCCGCGGGCCGAGCTGGCGCCGCGCGATATCGTTGCGCGCGCGATCGACCATGAGATCAAGCGGCTCGGCCTGGACTATGTCCATCTCGACATCAGCCATCGCGGCCCCGAGTTCGTGAAGGAGCATTTCCCGAACATTTATGAAAAGCTGCTCGGCCTCGGCATCGACATGACGAAGGACCCGATCCCGGTCGTGCCGGCACAGCATTATACCTGTGGGGGGGTCGTCATCGACCTGCACGGCAAGACCGATCTGCCAGGGCTCTATGCCGCGGGCGAATGCAGTGAATCCGGCCTGCACGGCGCCAACCGGCTCGCCTCCAACAGCCTGCTCGAATGCTTCGTGTTCGGCGAGGCAGCGGCCGGCCATATCCTCGACCATTGGGACGAACTGCCTTCCCCGCCGCCGATCCGCCCCTGGGACGAAAGCCGAGTCGAGGATTCGGACGAGGAAGTGGTCATCAAGCAGAACTGGACCGAGATCCGGCGCTTCATGTGGAACTATGTCGGCATCGTCCGGACGACCAAGCGCCTGGAACGGGCGCAGCACCGAATCCGACTGCTCACCGACGAAGTGAACGACTATTACGGGCATTTCCGCGTGACGCCCGACCTGATCGAGCTGCGCAACCTGCTCCAGACCGCCGAGTTGATCGTCCGGTCCGCCCTTCACCGCCATGAATCGCGCGGGCTGCATTACACGCTCGATTATCCCGACATGTTGCCGGAAGCAGTCGATACGATCCTCGTACCGTAAACGGGCCCCGCCGCGCCGTTCCGGGATCGGCCGCGCCTCTCGCCGCAGGCAAATCCGCTGCCGCTTCGACTTTCGGGGGTCTGTAAAACTCCTGAATGGATTCAACCGGCTGGCCTGCGATGCTGCGACAACCGTTTCACCTTGTGTCAGCCGCGGTTCGTCGCAAGGCTTGCATGCCGGGGATTCCTCAAGGAGAATCCGTGTCTAAGGTCGCGAACCGGGGGCGGGGCTTTGATTGGTGACACAGATTCTACCATTTGATTTTCCGAGGCCTGTAGCGGTGACACTTCTCGCCGCAGCGCTCTGTGCCTGCGGGCATGACACCAGCAGACACCTGACCCTGATACCCGCCGCGGCTGTTCGGCCGCCCTATCAGGTCGTCGTTCCCGTCCCGCCGCCCACACCCAGGCCGGTGCCGCCCCGGGCCCCCGAAGCACTGGTCGCGAATGTCACCGCGCTCGGTCGCAACTTCAACGGGCGGGTCGGCATCGCGGTGCGCAGCATCGACCAGGGTTGGACTGTATCGAGCAACGGCGACGCCCGCCTGCCGCAGCAAAGCGTGAGCAAGCTGTGGGTGGCGATGACCGTGCTGGACTATCGCGACAGCGGCCGGCTGACGCTCGATGATCCGATCACGCTGACCAAGGACGATTTCACCCTGTTCCATCAGCCGATCGCGGCGCTGGTGAAGGACGGCGGCTATCATACCACGATCGGCGAGCTGCTGCGGCGCGCGCTGACGATGAGCGACAATACCTGCAACGACCGGCTGCTGCGCTATGTCGGCGGGCCGGCGGCAGTGCGCGACTTCATCCGGCGCAAGGGGCTGGGCGATATCCGCTTCGGCCCGGGCGAGAAGCTGTTGCAGAGCGCGACCGCGGGCCTCCAGTGGAAACCCGAGTTCGCCTTCGGCAACGCGTTCACTCGCGCCCGCGCCCGCCTTCCCCAGACAGCGCGGATCGCGGCGTTCGAACGCTACGTCGCCGATCCGCCGGACGGCGCGGCTCCGTCAGCGATCGCCGGTGCCCTGGCCAAGCTCAAGCTCGGCCAGCTCCTGTCCAGGCAGTCGACCGATTATCTGATCAGCACGATGGAATCGTCCAAGACCGGCCGGCAGCGGATGCACGGCGCGGTACCGGCCGGCTGGGACTTCGGCCACAAGACCGGCACCGGCCAGGACCTGGCCGGGCGCACCGCGGGCTATAATGATGTCGGCCTGCTGATGGCGCCCGACGGTCGCAGCTACGCCGTCGCGATCATGATCGGCGATACGCCCCGGGCCATCCCGGAACGCCAGGCGCTGATGCAGGCAGTGGTGACCGCGGTGGTCGCGAGCCATCGCAGCCAGGGCGATTCGCTGGCGGGCCGCGCCCCGATTCCCTGATCGGGCAACGCCGGTCAGTGGCCATCCTGTCGCAGCACGCGCGCTGAGATTTCGCCTCGCCCCCGCCGCGCACCACTGCTATCCCGCGCCCATGCCGCACCTCTATCTCGTCGACGGATCGGGTTATATCTTCCGAGCCTATCATCGCCTGCCGCCGCTCACCAACGTGCACGGCGAACCCGTCGGCGCGGTCTATGGCTATACGACCATGTTGTGGAAGCTCGCCGACGAGCTGCACAAGGCCGATGGACCTACCCATATGGCGGTCGTGCTCGACAAATCGAGCCATACGTTCCGCAACGAACTGTACGACAAGTACAAGGCGCAGCGCCCGCCGCCACCCGAGGACCTGGTCCCGCAATTCCCGATGATCCGCGACGCCACGCGCGCCTTCTCGCTGCCGTGCATCGAGGAGGACGGGCTCGAGGCTGACGACATCATCGCCAGCTACGCCAAGGCAGCCCTGCGCGAGGGCTGGTCGGTCACCATCGTCAGTTCCGACAAGGACCTGATGCAGCTGATCGAGCCGGGGCTCGACCTGTACGACACGATGAACAACCGCCGGCTCGGCGCCGAGCATGTGATGGAAAAGTTCGGCGTGATGCCCGACCGGCTGGGCGACGTGCTCGGCCTGATGGGCGACAGCGTCGACAATGTGCCGGGCGTGCCGGGCGTCGGCCCGAAGACCGCCGCCAAGCTGATCCAGGAACATGGCGATATCGAAGGCGTGCTGGCCGCCGCCCCTTCGATGAAGCCCGGCAAGCTGCGCGACAATCTGATCGAGCATGCCGACAATGCCCGGCTCTCCCGCGTGCTGGTGACGCTGAAAGACGATGCGCCTCTGGCCGAGCCGCTTGAGGACCTTGCGCTCCAGGGGATTCCCGAGGCGCCGCTCCGTGCGTTCCTGCAACATCATGGCTTCAAGTCGCTGCTCGCCAAGCTTTCCGCAGTGGCGGATGCGCCGGTCGAGACGCCGAAGAACGTGCCGCAGGAGGAGGACCCGCCCTGCGATCACGACGGCTATGTGACGGTGATCGACGAGACCGCGCTCGACGACTGGATCGCGAAGGCGCGACACCAGGGCTGGATCGCGATCGACACCGAGACGACCGGCGTTGACGCGACACGCGCCGAACTGGTCGGGGTCAGCATGGCGCTCGAACCGAACAAGGCATGCTACATCCCGCTTGCCCATGGCGGCACGGGACTGTTCGCCGAAAAGCCCGACCAGATCGCACCAGCCACTGCGCTGGCGAAGCTCAAGCCGCTGTTCGAGGATCCGGGCGTGCTCAAGATCGGGCACAATCTGAAATACGACATGATCGTGCTCGGGCGGCTTGGCATCGACGTCGCGCCGCATGACGACACGATCCTGATGAGCTTCGATCTCGACGCCGGGCTGCACGGGCATGGCATGGACGAACTTGCCGCGACTCACCTCTCGCACAGCTGCATCGCGTTCAAGGACGTGGTCGGCACGGGCAAGAACCAGCTGCAGTTCAACGAGATCGATCTGGCCTCGGCCACGCGCTACGCGGCCGAGGATGCCGACGTCACGCTCAGGCTGTGGCGCCGGTTCAAGCCGCGCCTGCCGGCCGAGGGCGCGACGCGCGTCTACGAGATGGTCGACCGGCCGCTCGCCCCGGTGATCGCGCAGATGGAGCGGCACGGCATCAAGGTCGACCGCGAGAAATTGTCGCAGCTTTCGACCGAATTCGCCCATTCGATCGCCGCGCTCGAGACCGAGATCCATGGTCTTGCCGGCGGCCCCTTCACCATCGGCAGCCCCAAGCAGCTTGGCGATGTGCTGTTCGAGCGCATGGGCATCAAGGGCGGGCGCAAGGGCAAGTCGGGTGTCTATTCGACCGACGTCAACGAGCTGGAACGGATTGCCGCCGACAAGGATTCGCCGGGCAAGGTGATCGCGGCGCGCGTGCTCGACTGGCGGCAATTGTCGAAGCTGAAATCCACCTATACCGACGCGTTGCAGGCGCAGATCAACCCCGAGACCGGGCGGGTCCATACTAGCTATTCGCTGACCGGCGCACAGACCGGGCGACTGTCCTCGACCGACCCGAACCTGCAGAACATCCCGATCCGCACCGAGATCGGCCGCCAGATTCGCGACGCCTTCGTCGCCGAGCCCGGCAACGTCCTGCTTGCGGCCGATTATTCGCAGATCGAGCTGCGGCTGGCCGCGCACATGGCCGATGTGCCTGCGCTCAAACAGGCATTCGCCGACGGCGCCGACATTCACAGCCTGACGGCGCAGGAACTGTTCGGCGAGGTCAATCGCGATACCCGCGGGCGCGCCAAGACGATCAACTTCGCCATCCTCTACGGCATTTCGCGCTGGGGCCTGGCCGGTCGGCTCGACGTGACCGCTGACGAGGCGCAGGCAATGATCGACCGCTATTTCGAGCGCTTCCCAGGCATCAACCACTATATCGTCGAGACGACCGAAAAGGCGCGCGACAAGGGCTATACCGAGACGCTGTTCGGCCGGAAGACGCATTTTCCGCGGCTCAAGTCCAAGATTCAGCACGAACGCCAGGGTGCAGAGCGCGCCGCGATCAACGCGCCGATCCAGGGGACGAGCGCCGACATCATCAAGCGCGCGATGGTGCGCATGGGGCCGGCGCTGATCGAAGCCGGCCTGCCGAACGTACGCATGCTGCTCCAGGTGCATGACGAACTGGTGTTCGAGCTGCCCGAGGGCGATGTCGAGGCAGCAAGGCCGGTGATCGAACGGGTGATGGCAAGCGCAGCCGAACCCGCCGTGGTCCTCAGCGTGCCGCTCGGCATCGAGATCGGCGTCGGTCCGAGCTGGGGAGCGGCGCATTGACCGACGCGGCCGCCGCCGATGATGGGGGCACCGAAGACCTCAAGGCCCTGGCCAAGGGCGGTCGCACCAACATCATCGGTTTCCTGTTGCGCCTTGCCGCCCGGCTGCCGTTCCTGTTCATCGCCGGCCGGGTCTATGGCCCGGACATCGTCGGCCGTTTCGCGCTGGCGGTGGTGGTGGTCGAGCTCGCCGCCCTGCTCGCCACGCTTGGGCTGAAGCGCGGACTTGCCCAGGCGCTGTCCTCCTCCGACCGGCCGCATGTCCATGTGGTCTGGGACGCGATGGCGGTGGCGTTCCTCGCCTCGCTGGTGGCAAGCGGCGTTCTGATCGCCCTTCCGCAGATCATGTACCCCAACAGCCCGATCGAGGGGATGGACCGCTGGCTGCCGTGCATCGTGTTCGCGGTCGCCTGGTCCGATGTCAGCCTCGCCGCGCTCGCCTATCGCCGCAACGTCAAGGCGACGGTGACGGCGCGCGCGATCGTCGAACCCTGGACGATCAGCGCCGCTGCCTGGGTCTTCTCCTTCGTCTCGCTGCGCGACGGCCTGATCTATTCCTACATCCTGTCGATGGCGGCGGCGCTCGTCGCATCGCTCGTCCCGTTCATCCGCAGCTATGGCCTGCCGCATGGCTGGCGGCCGCGCATCGTTCACCTGGTCGCGCTCGCCAGCCGCAACGCGCCGCTCGCCGGCGCCGACGCGATCGAATGGGGCACGCGCAACGTCGACCGGTTCATCCTCGGGGTGATGTTCGAGCCCAAGATCGTCGGCATCTACTACATGGCGCAGCAGGTCGCCTCGATCCCGGCCAAGCTCAAGACCAGCTTCGATCCCATCCTTGGGCCGGTGATCACCGCCAGCCTGGCCAAGAACGACCGCGAGGCGATCGCGGCGCAGGTGCGGCAGGTCGGTTTCTGGATCATGGCGGCGCAGACCGGCCTTGCGCTGATGGGGTCGATCC
>CZQE01000282.1_pt1 | contig 28488 bp, 29 predicted proteins | sample 734431 | NCBI WGS metagenome assembly CZQE01 (sample SAMEA3597869, study PRJEB11362) | hydrothermal vent metagenome | biome: marine hydrothermal vent biome; feature: marine hydrothermal vent; material: ocean water | place: Atlantic Ocean | collected 2010-09-19/2010-10-04
GGCCTGCGTTGGAGCCGTGGCCGAAGAGCAGCACGGCCGCGATGACCATCAGCAACACGGCAATGATCTTGTAGAGGGTCTCGGACTTTGCTCGCACAGCCCATCCGGCGCCGAACCAGGCGCCGATGAGGCTGCCGGCGAGCAAGTTGAGAATGATCGGCCAGTGCGCGGCGACAGCTTCGAACGGGACCGTCCTGGTGCGGAAGACGAGGGCCGTGGCGACTACGATGAGGCTCATGGCCTTGTTGAGGATGACCGCCTCTAGCGCGGCAAACCGAAGGGGGCCGATCAGGAGCGGCAAGCGGAACTCGGCGCCGCCCAGGCCGATGAGACCACCGAGTGAGCCGATCACCGCCCCGCCGCCAAAGGCCATCGGCAGGTTGCGGGCGGGCGTTGCGGTGGCGGTATCCTGCATCATGGCGCCGTGGTTACACGGATGCCGAGCCGGGTGCAGCTACTTTGCCTGGCCGGCTGGCGCAGCGTGCCTTAGGCAGCCTCAGCCATGGAGGGCTCACCGATAGGGCGCCAGTTCCAGGGCATGAGCTCGTCCCAGCGCGAGGCGGGCCAACCGCTGGCGATCTTCTCGTTGACATCGCCGATATAAGTCTGCGGTTCGATGCCGTTGAGCTTGGCGGTTTATGCCGGACGGCGAACTATGCCGAGCGGGCGCATATTCGCCAACCTTTATCGAACTCGCCAATGGTCACCCCGCCAACGACGTTCGGCAGCCTCATGCTATAGACAGTCGTGGGCTGAGCACATCGCTTACCTCCAAATGAGCGGCAATCAGCCTAATACCCCAACGTCGCGCCAGGCGGTCTCCAGCCCACGCTTACGCATTTGCCGCCACCCGCATCAGTCTTCGAGAGTACGGGCAAACCGCACGACACATTCGACCTTTGCGTCGCTGCCCTTGAGGAGTTCAATGGGGCTCATTCCGTCAAGACCTTCATCGCCCCCAACGAGATACTGCAGAATGGCCCAACCGGTCGTTTGCGGAGCGGCATTGAGAACCTTCGAGATTCCTGGGAGGATTGCGTTGCCGTCGAACTGAAACACCGGGAACAGCTTCGTCCCATTGTCCTCGACCATCAGCAGTCGGCGATCCTTCACCGCCTTATAGACAGCCTGAATGGTTTTATGTCCGAGCAGTGCGCGCACCTTCTCTGCCGTCAGCGCGCCCCCTGCAGCGTCGATCAGCCGTCGCTTGAAAGCGATGGCATTGGTGATCCTCTTCGCGGTTTCAGGGTCATCCGTTTCCACCGCCGGGATGCCAAGGGCGAGATGAAAGACCAGGCTGGGTACGTCGATACTGCTGATCGCGGCCGTCTTTGCCGCCGCCGGCATCATTTTGATGATACGATCGGTACTTGCCACTATGCGGTCGTGAAGGACACGATCCACGTCGATGGCGTTCATATTCGCCGGACGAACCATTCATCATTCCTGTTGAGTCAGTTCCACATGTGCTCAAACCAACACATCATCAACCAAAGGCTTTGCAAGCTGGTCTCGACCGCGCGGATCGCCGCTTCGAGAAGCGCTGGCTGCACCTCTTCGAGGCACTCTCAAACTGCAAGGAGGAGCAGCAAAAATGCCCAGTCCGAGGGTCTTCATTCGAGCATTCGTAGTGACATAAGCACGATCTGTCGTGCTTCGATAAACGAGATAGCTGGCAAGAGGCCATTGCGAACAAACTCCGAACACTGTATAAAATCTGCTGTCCGGAGCTTCGACCATGTACGACTGAGAACCTACTTCGCAACGAAGGACCTCCCTGGCGGTCCGGTCTACATCGAAGAGCAGTTCACAACAGAATATCAGCTGATGAACCCTCAGGTCACCAATTCAAATGACGATAGACCACTCACACCCGGCAGAGCAATCGGAGGCCTCATCTCGTTGGTGTTGCTTGTAGGAACTGGCGTCTATCTGTTCGTGGCCTGGTGATTTGCACTTTCATTTCCTAAGATCTGGATCGGTGAAAAATCCGCGATTCTGATCGCGGTTTACTTCCGACTGCAAATCAACGGTTGCGCCAGCCCGATTGGATCGGGCGGCCTCTGCTGCCGCTCTGTCGTCGCTCAGCGTAGCTCGACCCTCGGCGATGATTCTTGCAGCGGCATTTGGATCGCCGCCCGGGCGGCCGCTGCCAAGCCGATCGACCCCGTGCGGACGATAAGACGCTCGGACATCGCCAGACCCTCCTACATCCGTGCGGCGCACATCCACCAAATTCGGCTCGGAGATGCTGCCCTGAATTTCATTCCAAAGCGCGTCACGTTTTTCCTGAGACCATTGCTGGATCATCTGCGACCTGACAGCACGTTGCTGATCGGTCAGGTTCGTCGCCCATAGCTCTGGCGCGTCCAGGTTCGGGTGCAGCAACTGTTGCTGCCGATACCATTGCGCGAGGTCCTGACTAAGATTCTCGCTGAGTTGCATCCCGTGCGTTTCGGCGAAGCTGGCGTCGCGTGAGAGCGACTCAGATAGCTCCTCCATCTTGCGTGCCGCCTCCGTGTAAGAGCGCGCCCGAGCAAGGGCATCTTCCGTACTTTGCGAGGATGAGGATGTTGCGGAAGACCGGCTGAACACGCCCGACCGTTCGTAAGTGCCGTCGGAGGTGGATGCTCCGGTGCCGCCCGAGTGTTCATCGCGCACGCCGCTCGACGACGAGCTAGATGAGTCAGTAGATTTGCTCGAGTCCGTTCCGTACCGTAGGTTATCCGTTTGAGTTCCGGTCTTGTTGACACTGACAGTGCCACTGACGTTTGGCAGCAGGCTGCCCAATCGGCCCTTCCCGCCAGTAGCTCCCCGCCCAGCCCCACCAAGCGCCCCCCCAAGCGAACCGGCGACTTGATCTGTCGTCCCAGCCTGCCGATCGTGACCTTCGGAGATCCGCTGGCTCTGGCCGGTCGATGTGCGCTCTTCCATCCCCTGCGAGCTGGAGCCGGTCGTTCGATCAAACTTCTCGACGTTGGTATTTGCGGAACTACCGGCGCCAGATTCGAAGCCCGAAGAGCGTTCTGTCGAGGTTCCAAAGGCACTCCGATTGGTGTGCGTGCTGGTCAGGATCTCTTGGGCGGCATTTTCGAACGCCTGCGCCTGACGATGCGCTTGGCTCGCCATCTCCCGCCACTCTGCCACCGTTCCGGAGTTCATCGTTGGCGTGAACCCTAGCCGCGAGATTGCGCCGCTGGTGTCGAACACCTCCTGACCATTGCCGAAGCCAGACACGACCGCGCCGTTATCCTGCCGCCAACCGACGCTGGTCGCGCCGCCCATGTAGCTCGGGGCCGTCGTCCACTGATCGCTCTGACGCATGTTCGACGTGGAATTTGCCCAGCTCACATTCCCGTAGGAATAATTGCCGGTCGTCTGTTCGAGCGCGGCCGCCTCCGCCGCATTCTGCGCGGGCGCGAGCATCGACGTCGCCTGTCCTGCAATCGACATGGCTCCCCGAGCCAGGCCGGCAGCGAGGAACGGGATGCTCATCAGCATGAAGCCGGCGATCGTCGCCGTTTCACCATTCACTGCACCTATGCCGGCATAGGTGCCAAGCGTCACGCCGCCGCTGGCAACACCGGCCACGGCCGCCTCCGCCCTCGTCATACAGATCATATGGAGAATGACGTACAAAGGCCCCCATGCGGCGAGGTAGAAGAACCCCATCGCGTAGCCCTTCAACGTCGTCAGCCCCGTTTGGGGCATGAGGAACAACGGGAAGATCACCGGGAACATCGCGAAGAAGACAACCGTCAGGACGATGTTCAAAATCGGCACCCAGGCCATCGCTTGCTGAGCGATTGAATTGTAGGTGTTCCGCGCCTGTATGTCCGCCCGGGTCTGCGCGAAGGTGTCGATCGTCGCCGCGCCGGAACCGCCTGCCATGCTGTTTCGAGCCTGCATGAAGGCGTTGATCGCGGTGTTCTGGCGCATGGAATCGGAATAATTGCTCGCCGAGCCGGTGAAGGCGGCGTTCGCGATCGGCAGATCGTGTTTGAGCTTGTCGGCCGCGAGCGCGTTGCTCAGTTTCGGATAGAGTTCCTTGCCCCAAAGCGGTGTGTTTGCCTCTATCATCGGCGCCCATTGGGCGTTGAGCATATCGTAGGCCTGCCGGCAGGTAACGATCGCGCTGTTCACCGTGCCGTCGCCCTGACGCTCTAGCCACTCTTGGGAGCGAGCTTCCGATCCGGGGCCGATGTCCGTCCACAGGTCCTTCGACTGCGCAAGGACGGTGAGCGATTTGCGATAAAGCATCACATCGCCGAATAGACACTTCTTGAAGTGCTCTTCCAGGTTCGTTGAGAACTCAGCGTCGCGGATGACGAAGTTACGGGTCGCATCGTACAGACGAGCGCCGTAGACCATACCATTGCTCGAGTAATTGAGCTCGCCCGGCATGACGAAGACGGTCTCGGCGGTTCGGGTCAGCCAATCGCCGATTTGCGTCGTGAAACTCGCGAGCACCCCGAGTCCGAGCGGCACGTTCGCGACCGTTGCCGGTGCCAGCGACGGATTGATCCGGTCGGTCACCTTCACATCGATCGTCGGCACCATGAGGCAAAGATAAATCAGCGTCGATTGCAGGAACCAGTTCAGCCAGACTCGAAAGTTGAGCGTGAACGCGACGACAAGCAGCGAGTAGATCAGGCCCATCACCATCACGACGCGGAGCAGGGATCGGTATCCTCCGCCCCCCGACCAGGCAGCGACGGCGTTGAAGGTGTTGACGAGATACTCGCCACCCCCAACCGTGAAGACCTCCACCATCGCCGCAGCTCCCCTGCCCTAGTTCAGCCCTTGTGCATTTAACCCGCGTGAAAAGTTGAGCGCCGAGGACATTCCCGGGGTCATCGAATTCTGGAGGGTGGACTCGAGCATGATGCTGCGGTCGATGATCTGCATGGTGACCTGCAGCTTGTTCGAGAGCTTTACATCGCGCTGGGCAAACTTCTGGCGCGTCGCGGCGATCTGCTGCTTCCACTGATTGGCGGTCGCCTGGTCAAACGTCTGATAATGCGTTTGAGCCTGCTCGACGCGATCAAGCATGTTGTCCAGCATAGCAGCCAACAGATCGACGGCCACGATCTCTGACAGCGTTTCGATCTCGCCATCGGTCAGCGCGTAGTGTGCGTACGCCTGGACGGCGAGGATCTTGTAGATCGGGACGGTCGCAATGTTCAGAAGCTGCTTCTCGGCCGCATCAAGCGCGGTATCCGTGCGGATCTTGCTGCTCATCGATTTGATCATGCCGGCGATCCGCGGCCGGAGCGCGGACGACGCCGGAACAGTCAGGGTCTGCTCGCCTACATCATAGCAGTCGGTGTCATTGCATTTGAGCATCTTGACCGCCGGCGCGTCGGCCGTGCCGTCGAGCAGCGCCGTGACAACGGCCTCCTCCGCCGGACCGAACATCACAACCTTGCCGCCCACCGACGGGTCCGTGGAAGGCTGGGTCACGACGGTGCCGACCAGCGTCATAATGTATTCGGAAAAGGATTGGTCGAAGGCGCCGAACTTGGCCGATTTCTTCAACGCCTCCCACGTGTAGTTATGGGGTTCACCGACAAGCTGATCCTTCATGTTGGCGTCGGTATTGCCAGCGATCGTGGCATCCCGCTTGTTGCCGTTGTTGCAGCCCTGGCGGGACGCGGCCCAATCCGAAAAAACGCCTTGGCTATTGCCGACCGCTTCGCAGATCGTCGAGCGCGTGGAGTCCATTTGCGGCCAGATGCCGCCGACCAGCGCTTGCGCGGTTTCACAGCTCGAGATGTTCATCTGGTTGAGGAGCTGTGCCTTCTGGCTGAACTCATCCATCACCTTCCCGATTTCCGGCGACACGGAATCGATGGCGAGCTTGAAGGCGAAACCGAGCGCATTGTTCGCGGTCGCCTTTAACATCGCGACGATCTCGGAGGCGTTGATGAAGGAGAAGCTGCCGCTGAAGAGGTCGATACCGCCACAGCCGGCGCGTGCGCTCGGTAATTGCAAATTGAACGGCGAAACGCTCTTCTGGGGGAAGCGGGTCCAGACATTCCCAAGCGAATAATAGCCTGCCGACTGGCCCTGGAAGGCCGTTGGCCCCGTCACATTCGCGGCACCGCCAGCGTCGTTGAAGAAGCCATTCATCTGTGAGGCGACGTCAGCACGGGCCACGCCGACCAAGGCGAAATGCGAGGCAGCCACCATTGCAAGGCACGCCGCCATCTTCCTGCGGAAAGGGCGCCGCCGCCCCATCTCTTGTGCCTGTTCCATCAATAATCGCTCCCCACCTTCGTGTTGGTCAGCATAAAGATGCGATCCATGATCTCATCGGCGCTGAGCACGCCGTAACCGACCGGAATCGTCCGCTTCGTCTGCGTGTCGAACAGGACCAGCGCCGGCGTTTCATTGCCGGGCATGCCCATCCGAGCTCGTTGGCCAGAATCGACCACATAGTTGGGAAATTCCCGGTTCGGGCCGCCGTCCATTGAGACGGCCATCACCGTCATCCGGTGGCTGTCGGTGACCGAGCGGAGGATCGGCGCGAACACCTCGCAGGCGGCGCAGCTCTGCGCGTAAAAATAGAACAAGCCGTACCGCTGCCCGAGGTTAGTCAAGACCGCATCCCGGTCCGCCTTGCGGTTGTCCAGCCAGAGGCGCTTGCCCACCGTCGAGACCGGCCGCTGCAGCGTGTAGTCGAGATCAGGGTTCTGCCAGAGCGCCCGCTGCCAAGTGTCGGAGAAGGTTGACGCGCGGTCGAGTTGCTCACGCTGGAAACGGACATAGGCGATGACATTCGCCTCGGTCGGCTCGAGGATCGCGCGCGCCTTCAATTCGTCAAGCTGTTTGCTGATGGTGGCGATCCGCTCAGCAGCGCTCATCTGCGGCTCGGGCGTGGCGCTGGGCGAGGCCTCGGCCGGCTTCGGCTTCACGCAATAGAACCACTGGCCGAGCTTGCGCTCTCCACAATAGAAATCGTCGGGTACGTCCTGCTCGATCGCATCGCGGGTGGCGGCGGTCTCTTGGGCTCGGAGCGGAACCGGGGCGCCGACCGGGGACAGGCCCAGCAGGAGCATCGAAAGCCTAGCGAATCTCGTCATCGCTGGACGTCCTTTCGCCGGATGGAACGGATTGCGCGGAGGAGGAAGGATGCTGCGGGTGGGCAGCTTGGCCGTCCCAGGCTGCGATGTGGATGCAGCAGTCGAAGTCGCTAGGGAGGGTAGCAGCGCCGCAGCGGTGCGGTGTCGCTGGCGCAGCGGACGGTGACGCGGCCAGTAATGCGATCAGCGCCGGCAGCTCAATTATGGAGATTGCCATGTTCCAACTCCTCTTTGGTCAGTCTCAGCACGGCCAACATCAGGGCGACGTCGATCAGCCGCGTTCCCTGATCGAGCAGCTGGATAATCCCGCTGACGAGAGGGCACGCGGCACGCCTTCCGGCTTCTGCTGGCAACAGCTTGTCGCCATCCGCGACGAGCCAGCCCCTCGCACCCATCTTCAAAATGGCCCTGCTCAAGACCTTCCTTGGAACGGCGCATGCAAACCAGGTGCATAGGGCCTCCAGCACGCCGTCGAACCGCGGCGGATGCTTCGCGCGATAGGCCGCAAGGAAGAGCGCAAGCTCGAGCACGGTCATGTCCCACTCGCAGGTGAGGTCCGCGGTCGAGACGGAGGAGTCATTTGCCGTGTAGGTCATAATAGGCCTGAATCTTGTCCTGAATGTCGGACATCGTCTGGACTTCATCGGGCAGCTTCGCTGCGTCCATGAAGTCCGAATAAACGTCGGTGAAATCCATCACCGACAGGTCGAGCCTCGCGAACTCATCGACCGTGAAGCCCTGACACTGCTCCTTTTTCGCGCTGCCCCATGGCTTGCCGAGTTGTGGGCGGCCTTGCTCTTGTAGAACGCGCGAAAGCTTGCTCTCGAAGCAGCAATACGCGGTGCGCTTGGTCGAGCAGATCCCGAGGAAGCTCGACGAGCAATAGCTGCCGAGGTTGTGGCAAAGGCCCATCCGATCTTTGATGTCGAGCTTCATTTCATCCTGGCTGCACGCGAACAGGACGAGAAACGGCGTGGCGAAGGCAGCGATCGCGGCCGGCCCACCGGCGAGCGCTGCGGCACCAGCACCGAGCGGCACGAGGCCCGACACCTTTCCCGCGCAGCAGTTGATCAGCCCGAAAACAGGTTTGTGGCAGGTCTCGCGCGTGCCGGTGAAAACCTTGAAATCGGCCTCGTTGAACTCCTTGCCGGCTTGATCGAGTGCATGAAGTCCGACGAGCGCGTCCCTGAATTCGGTCGACGCCTCGCGGACGATCGGTTCGCAATCGCCGTTGATGCAATAGACATCGTCCCCGCAGATATACTGCTTGTCGCCCCCGACAGTGCTCGAAGGGGTCGGGCAGCGGTACACTTTCTCAGCGACCTTACAGGGCCCGCTCTGCGGATCATCAAGGCAATCTTCGCGGAGGAACGTGCAGGAGCGATTGCTCTCCAGATCCCCGCAATCGTTGCCAGCCGACATGACGTTGCAGGTGAAATTGCGCTTCCACGCCCAGCACGATTGCGTGACAGGTACGCCATCGATGATCCGGGTCTCGGGGCCTTCTGTGCAGACTTCCCCAGCCGGATCAGCCGTGCACATCGTATCGCCGGCCATGGCGCCGCAACCATCAACCCTTTTGGTAGTCACCTGCGTTTCGGTTGTCTTGGCGTGCCAGCCTTGACCCGTGATCGGGCTTGGAAGGAGGGAGAGGTCCGTCAGGTTCTCAGAGCAGACGTATTCGGTCGCGTGATAGTCGTCGCAGAACTTGTTGGTCGAAACGCCGTAAATCCTGTGAGCCTGACAGGCCTGCATCACGACGCCGGTCGGGCGGCAGACGCGCGAGGCAAGGTGCGGCGCCACCGCGTCATATCGAGCGAAAGGCGTACCGTACGCTCCATTCGGCACGACGAAAAACTTGTATGCGTCGACAGTCGTGGTCTCGGGCACCATGGTGATCGAACATGATCGCGGCTCTTGCTCGATCTTGGTCCCCTGGTTGCACGTGGCTTCGTAATATCCGCTCGTTCCCGAACCCGGCGGCAGTGGCGTGCAGCTCCCGCTGGTGCTGTTGTACGCCTCGCCCGCGAGATAGGCCGAAGGGTCGCTTTCGACAGTCGTTGCACGGTTCGTCGTCGCCAAGATCTCGGCGTTGCTGAATGTTGGACGGGTGCGGTCGGCGTCAGTTGTGACCCGGTAGCTTTGGTCCGACGATTTCTGCGCCTGGGCGTCCGCGACGAGCTTGTCAGGATCGTCATAGTAGGTCGTCTGTGGCTGGCTGATGCCTGTATAGCCGGGAACGGCCGCGGCCTGCGCGTCGCTGGAGGGAATAAGCGAGGAATCGTTCCTCTTCTCCTGCGCCATCACCTTGCCCTCAGCGCGAGCCTGATCGACAGTCATCTCTTGCGCGGCGACGGGCTCGGTCGTGAGCAGCAGCGCGCACAAAGCTCCCAAGAGGCGCCGCGCGATCATTGCCGCTCGCGCTTCATGTTCGAGAGCGCCACTGCGGCCACGCGTGCGCCGGGGCCACTTCCCTCGGCGAAGGTCGAAAGAGCATATTCAACCGTCACGTTGCCGATCATGCGGTCATAGGGCGGAACCTTTGTCTGACAGGAAAAGCCGGCGCATAGGTCGAAGTCCGACGAGACCGTGATGTAGGTTGGGACGGCTTGCACATCGAACGCGCGGAAGAGTCGGGGATCGATGCCGATACTGGCGAACTGCCCTTTGTCGACGACCTTGCCCAGCCGTGCCACAAACTCCTTGGCGGAATTGTTCGGAAAGCCCCTGAATACAACCACACCGCCAGCGCTTGAGGTGTCGCGCACGAGTTGCTTGAGCGTGGCGTCCGGCATCGACAGGCTGGCGAAGACGATGAATTGTGGCGCCTCTCCACCCTTCGCACTCGCATTCTGGGACGCGCCCTTCACGATCTCGTCGAAATCGACCGGCCCTGCCGGACCCTTCGGAAGATCGGTAGCCGCGACCTTGCGCATATTTTCGGTGCCGCCGTCGCGGACCTGAGCGGCCTCTTCACGGAACTGGTCGCCCCTGTCCTTGACCTGGTCGACAAAGGCCTGCGCTTCGGCGGCGAGGTCAGTCGAGCGCTTCTTGACCGCCTGAACGTCTACGCCGTCGACGGTCTGGGCGAGCAGCGCCGACACACCGGCGGTGCCGAGGACTGCGAGGATGCCGATAGTGAGATGGCGCATCGTTCAGACCCCCTAGAGCACGCAGCAATTGCGCTTGCGCCAGACAAGGTAGCCCATGTCCTCGCCGCCGGCGGGATAGGCACGACCGGCGTCGGGCGGCATGGTGGAGGCACCGATCGCAGAGCAGGCGAAGCGCCCGCTGACGGTCGGGATCGGATTGACCATCTGGAAGCGGTACTGCTGCTTCCGCATGATCGGCATGAGGTACTTCTTGCAGAGCCCGGCCGATCCCATCGTCCCCCAGGCGAGCGCCTCGCGGTGCATCTTGAAAGCGAACCGCGAGAGCGCGAGCCGCGAGGATTGGACGTGCCCGATCGAGGACGGGATGTTCCCGTTGAGCGGATACATTGAGCCCTGGCAGCCGGCGCACCAAAATAGCGGATCGAGCGGCAGATGGACGGTGCTGGCGATACAGTCGCCCGCGCAAGCCGCCTGGGCGATTGGGTTGGCGAAGACGATCGCTTCGGGATTGATCAGCGCTGCCAAAGAGTCATCCTGCCAGAGCGGATCGACCTCGGTCATGTAGGCGATGTCGAATGACGCCTGCTCGAAACAAGCGAAGTCGGTCAGGATTTCCATCCAGTAGAGCAGCGGATAGACGTACCAATGGACGTGCCATTTGGCCGTGCTCTGAGACCGCCCTCCGACCATGGATGGCCCGGCCAGATAGCCCTGCCCAATGTCGAATCCCGGTGCGATCCGGATACCGCCGAGATTGGGGAAGCACCACGGCTTCATCGTCACGTCCGCCAGGCGCGCCGGTTCCCAGAAGCCGACCGATATGCCGATCCGCGGAAGCGGGTCGGCGCAGGCGCAGATCGGCGACGCGGGATTGCTGGGATCGGGCCGGCCGCTCGGCCAGATTTTCAGCGCACCGACCGACAATGGGAAAAGGCACGACCAACAGACATCGGTGATCGGATTGACGAACTTCCCATTGCAAGTCGGGCCCGCCGCGGTCGCCGGCGGCGACAAGGCGACCATGGCCAGCAGGAACGCGAAGAGGCCGAGGGCGCGGCGCAGCGACCGGGTCATTCACCGCCTCCAAGATTGTTGAGAAAGGCGCGATCCGCGCGCTGCTTGCGGAAAAGATAGAGGCACGTGAAAGCGGAGGTCGCGAGCAGGACCACGGCCGCGCCGATCGGTGCCGCGCGACCGACCGCGTGGCGCAGCGGCGAGATGAGGCCGACGACCAGCGCGCAGGTGACGCACAGCGCCTGCCAGATGAGCCGCATGCGACGAAGCGCCCGCGTCTCCGGCGCAGCCATCGGCGTCCGAAGAAGATCGAGCCAGAGCGGCATCAGCCGGCCCTCCCCTTCCTCAGCACCTGCTCGGACACTCGCATCACACGACCGTTCTGCTGCACAACCGCGGGTGTGTGTTCGATGCCGAAACGAGAGGTAAGCTTGCCCTCCTGGTCGAAATAAAAGCGGCGCTTCCGGTTCGTCATCTCCTCGATTGGCGAGCCGCTGACGAAAATGATCTTGGCATTGAGATCGGTGTATCGTCTCGTAGCCCAGGCGATCTGGTCCGCATCGTCGCCATCGACAAACACGAGCGCCTGTTTGATCGCTACGAAGTCGAGCGGATTGATCCTCTGTCCGGCGCGAGCGATGAGGTTTCCCTTTTGGTCACGAATGTCGTGTTCCAGCTGGACTGTTGGATCATAGGTCCAGTCCCTGGTCTCGGTCGCCGGCGAGATGCCCGCAACCGGGGTGGGCCGCCGCACCTTCGCCTCGACGCGCTTGGCGAACATCTCGTTGGTGCGCGCGAGTTCGCGGGTGGCCTCGGCGCGCTTCAGCCGTGCTTCGATCGTCGAAAGCAGATCCGGCTCGATGACCGGGAAGGCCTGGCCAGTCTGCCCATAGTCACGCGCCTCGATGCGCGCAGGGCTCATGGCAAAGGCGGCTATACCGAGGAGCACGGCCGCTCCACCAACGGCGAGCAGCCGCTTCACAGCACGGGCTCCCCGACACCGACAATCTGGCGGCCGCAGACGAAACCGATCTCGGCGTAGCGGCTGTCGAATCCATCGCGATGGGGAGACCCGGCATAATAGCAACCGGCCGGAATCACACCCTCGGCGCCCGGTGTAAGCGGCTCACCGAAACGGGTGAGCGACTTCATTCGCCCGATTGGCTTGCCGTCGATCGTCACGACCATTCCGCGATGCGCGACGACGTCGCCCGGCATGCCATAGACGATCTTGCCGAACATCTGCGTTTTCGCCCCGAAATGACGGCGCAGAAGCGTGCTCTGCGGCGGATCGAAGAACACATAGTCGCCGCGGGCCGGCAATTGGTGCCGTCGGATGAGGAAAGCCCAGTTTGGGAGGGAAACGCTCGCGTTGATGAGGAAGACGTGGCTGTCGCGCCAAGCGCCGATCGCACTCAGCAGACCCGTTCCGACGAGCGCGACACCTAGCATCGTCCACAGGCGCCTGCGCGGCCGCCAGCGCACGGCGGACACCTCACTGGCCGTCGTTGCCATCGGGGCCTCCAAAGGTTGAGACAGACGGTCCGGCAACCTGTCCGGGTGCCGGCTGCGGCGCCGTTTGCGGGAACGGGCCGGCGGCGGATGGATCCTGCGGCGAGACCGTCTGCACACCACCCATGGGGTCGATCTGCCCCGGCGCTGCCAGTGGCGGTTGCCGGGAAGCGGCGAGCGCAGCCTGTGCGGCCGACAGCTCCTGCATGCGTTGCAGCTGCTCGACAGATACGCGCTTCGGTTCCGGAACACCGGACGCGAACACCGCCTTCTTCAGGCTCTCCGTAATGTCCGGCACATTCTTGGTGAGAACCGCTTCGCCGACCAACACCACCTGCCCGCCCTCGCTCCGGCGCTGCAGCTCTTTGTCGAGCGAAGACATGAAAGCCCTCATCTCGGTCTGGACCCGATCGGGCGGCGACCCCGAGAATCGCTGGGCCTCGACATAGTCGCCCACCAGCGCCGACAGCCTGGCGGACACGATGTGATCCTGCTTCGGCGCCGTGAGAGCGCGCGTGACCCACATCCCCCAGATCAACAGCGCCAACATGACCAGGCCGATGATGATCTGCTGTCGCGTGAAGCCTCCAAAGCCAACCCGGCGCTTTGGAAGCGCGGCTTGGGACGCGGGAGGTGCGGGCGGGAGGTCGAGTTCGGGTTGATCAGCCATGATCGCGGGTCCCTTCCTGCGTGCGGTCGGGCAGGATGCGATCCCGGCGGAAGGTGATGATGGCCGCCGAGAGGATCATGTGCGCGATCGCGAAAATGTTGAGAAATGCACCGGTCCGGGCCTGATCGGCGGCGACATAGCGCGTGGTGAAATTGTTGAGCTGGTGGATGAAGCCGTCGAAGGAGAAGCCCCCGATCGCGAGGAAGAACAGGAAGAACAGCCCCCAGGTGATCAGCAACGTGCTACCTAAGAATCCAAACCCATGGAGCGTGAAGTAGAGGACGGACCGCCACTCGGCCGCCGTCAACCTGCCCTTGCGCGTAATGGAGGTCGTCACATCGTCAGCGTCCGTCGCCATGATCCTACTCCGCGGCGATCGCGATCTCTTCCGCCTCGACGAGATTGCTCACCCATTTTTCGGGATTGTCGGGAAAGGCGATCCGCTCGATCGCTTCGTCCATGCTCATGCCCTCTGCGATCAGCGCGTCGATCGCAGCGAATGTCCTCGGGCTCGAGGAGAAGAGCGTGGCCGAATAGGGATCGAGCACGAGGCGGCCGACAGCGAGCGTGTCGGGCCCTTTGATCATGATGTCCGAATATTCGAAGCCATTGCGCTTCAGCGACCGCAGCAAGGCGTCGGTGTAATCGTCCATCTCGAAGCGATCGTGCTTCTTGAAATCCGCGATCGTCTCCGGCTTTTGCTGGAGGATGACGAACCAGTCCGAGTTCTCGAGCGCGGCGATCGAGCCGGCCGACTTGTAGTAATCATTGAGTGACTGGGTCGCGGTGACCAGCGACGCGCCGTATTTCCGGCAAGTGCGAGCATAGGTCTCGATGAAGTCGGCCATCGCGCCGCCGCGGAGCATCTGCCACGCTTCGTCAAGCAGCAGCGCCTTGGGGATGGAGCGATCGAGCTTGCGCATCATCTGCTGCGACATGAACATGATCGCGGTAAGCACGACGCTGCGCAGTTCCTCTCGCGCTGAGAGGTCGGACAGCTCGAAGACGGTGAGCTGGGCTTGCAGCTCGAACGAGACTTCACCCTGAAAAAAGCGCCCGTACGTGCCTCCCGACGAGAAGGGCCGCATCGCGATGCCGAGATTGGATGCCAGAACGTTGCCGGTCGCCTCCAGGGCTGCGATCACCAGATCGATTGAGCCCTTGCTGCCATGCTCATCCCAAACCTGGTTGACCGCGCCGTCGATCAGACCCCGCTCAGTGTCGTCGAGCACGTTGATGTGCCGAGACATCTGGTTGATGATCGCCTTGAGCATCGCCATGCAGTCGAGCAGATAGTCCTCGTCGTCGGCCGCCTGCGCCTCATCGATCATTGAGAAGGGATTGAGGCAGAAGCCCGAGCTCATCGTGAACTCGACGAAAGCGCCGCCTTGCAGCTTTGCCGAGTGCTCGAACGAGCGACCGTCGTCGATTACCACCACCTTCGCGCCGGCGCCGCAGAGTGACCCGCAAAGCTCCTGAAGCGCGACCGACTTGCCCGAACCCGATTTGCCAAAGACCGCGACATTGTGGTTGCCGGCGGCATTCTCGAATGGACTCCAGAAAAAAGGCTGACCCCGCCGGCCAATCAACAGCAGGTGGGGAATACTGCCGCCGAGATACTCGCCTTGCAGGGGCGCGAGATTGGCGGCCGTCGTGGTGAGCAGCGTCCGCATCCGCTTCATGCGTTCGAGGTCTTTTGACAGGCCGTTCGCCATCGTCATCGGCATCGCGCAGAGCAGGCCCATGACCTGCAGGTAACGGTCGTCGAGCAGATCCCAGCCTGCGGCCCGATAGACCGATTTGAGCACACGCTCGTTGCTGTCGCCCTTGCCCTTGGGCGAAAAGGCGGTGACGCTGAAGAATACCCGGACGAGCTTGCGACCCTGCCGGATTTCCTCGTTGACGTACCGCCACTCCTGCGACTGATCGCGTAACTGCGGTAGGAATCTCGACGACTTTGAATCGGCGAGGCTCGTCGTCCGCATGAACTTGTAGCTCGCCTTGTTGGTCGAGGCCTGGGCGTCGGGAAAATCGATGCACAGGTTCGTCGCGACCGGGCACGGCATGCGGAGCTTGTCGGTGAACATGTCGCCGATCAGACGCGCCACATCCCACGGCGCCCAGCGCGTCGGCAGATTGCGCACAGAAAACGACCGGACATCGAACACATCGGGATAGATTTCGCCGATCTCAGGCGCGCCGTTGACCATCTTGCCTGTCGGACGGAAGCGCTCGGTCCGCAGCAACATCCGATCCGGCTCGACCTGCAGTTCGATGTCGCGGCGGATGGCCTGGTCGGCGATCGGATCGAGCGGATTATAGCTGACGGCGTCATCGCCGGCTGCGGTGGTCGGCGAGGTGATGTCATCGATCCATCCGATCAGCGCCACCGGGTCCATTGCGCGCGCCGCGACATTGATGGAGGCAAGAGACGCGATGATTCCTTCCATCACGGAGACGATCTGCTCGACAGACACGCTGGACGATTCCGGGGTCGAATAGGAGATCGCGACGCGATGATTGCGGAGGCAGAACGGCGCGTCTGCAGACAAGGAGTCCCACACGCCGTCGGTGAGGAAATCGACGCGGTGCTTGGCCATCCGTTCGTAGACGCCGCGCGCTGAATAGCGTGGCAGATACCATTTTGAGAGATGTTCGCCGATACGCGGCGACATCCACTGATGGAACTGGAGGCAGCCCGGCGCGGGAACGCCTTCGGACAGGAACTGCGCCAGGATCTCGCCGGTGCGCTCGTCGGCGCCGACAAGAGGTGCTGCCTCGATCACGAACCCGCGCGACGCGCTGTTGTAGAAGATGCCTGTCTTCGGATCATAGCTGCGGTACGGCAGCCAGTGTGCCAGCATCGGGACCGCGAGATCAGGCTGCTGGGCGTCCGGGCGCTTGCTGTCGCCAAACACGCCCGAGAGCAGATCATCGAAAAAGCGCCGCACCATCTTAATTCTCCTGCGGCACGGACGCGGGGAAACCCGCAGCGCGGACGACCGGCTTTGCATCTGGTTTGGCCGGCGGGAGCGTCGCGGCCGCGGCCGCGCTGCGCGCTTCGTCCTGTGCCTCCCCGGCCCGTGTCTGGTATTGCGGGCTCGCCTTCACCCGCGCGACCACCTCGGCACCAACGCTTGTCTTGGGCTGGCCCGTTACCGCGACCGGATTGGAGCTCGCTGGTTTCACAGCGGTAGCCGTCGCACTTGCGCTCACCGAGGAAGCCTCAGCCTTCTCGATCTGTCCTGGAAGCCTGGCCGGCTGCGCCTCACCCGCTTTTATGGAAGGCGCCGGCGCCGAGGCGTTGCGGCCCGCCTTGGGGGCTAGGCGAGCCGCAACATCGGACTTGATCGCCGCGACCAGGTCGACACTGCGCGCCCGCGCAGCGGCAACTGCCGCAGGATCAGGAAGATCAGGATCGAACGCCGCGACATCGACGAACGCAGGGTCGGCGCGGTCGACGGCCTCTTCGAGCGATTCCGGCATCGCGCGCATCAGGGCCGCATGGCGGTCAGGTAGAGGCGTGGCAGATGCTACAGACTGTTGCTGCCATTCGCCGCTCTGCACCACCGCGTGGACCGCACTTACCTCGTGCAAGCGCCCGCGCTCGTCGATGTAGGGCTGGAAGACGATCCGCAGCACCCGCTCCTGGGTACGCCGAGCATTGCCGGGTTGGACGGGCACAATCTGTCTGGTCGCGGTCGTCCGCGAGCCCCGCGCCTTCGGGCGGGTTTCTATATAGGGCCCGGCCGGCGTCGCGTTGCCGCCTCCATTCTCGCCTGCGATCATCGCCAGCGCACGGTCGTCGATCGATGAGGAGGGCGCGCAGATGCCGTCTGGCGCGGCGCAAGAGAAACTGCCCCGCACATTGCTGCCGAAGGTCGCGCAGCCACTGAGCACGGTCAGCGCCGCCAGAGCTGCCGATCTCAGGAGGAGCGGCAATCTGCGGGAGCGGTTCCAGCGCCCGCTCACGACTTGGCGTCCCGGAGCCAGGCTTCGAGGAATTCCTTCGGCCGATAACCTTCCAGGATCGCACCGTCGCTGCGGACGATGATAGGTGTCGCGTTCAGGCCGTGCTTCTGGGCGAACTTCTCATTGGCATCGAGGCCCTTGGTGTCGCATGCCGCCGGAGCCTTGAACGGCTCGGCCGCATAAGCGGCGTGTAACGCCTGTTCCTGGTTTTTGGAGCAGTAGACGCGGTCGGCAATGTCTCGGCTACCGAGGACAGAGATCGGTCGCTCGACCACCCTCACGTCCATACCGCGCAAAACGTTGGTCAGCGCGCGGCAATAGCCGCAGCGGAAGTCTGTGAAGATAGTGAGGGTTTGCTTGGCAGCCTTATTGCCCCAAACGATCGCGCCCTCCTTCGGCAAGCCGGTCAGGTTGAGCATGGCTGGTCGCGCAGGCACCGTGGTCCGCCCGCCGCCGACCGCTGCGGCCGTGACTTCTCCCCCGCCCTCCTCGCTGCCTCCGGCTGCCGCGGCATTTGCCTTCGCAGCCCCGCCGACCAGTAAGTCGGGGTTGATCTCGAGAAGCCGGGCCGCCGTCAGATCCTGGCGCGTCTCCATGTCGTAGACGCGGCCGATGATGAGATACCGAGCACCATGGTTCACGTAGAAGAGGTTTGCGCCCGCAGTGACCTCGCAGAGCCCCTCGATCTTCTCGCAATTGACCTTGGAGACTTCCGTCTTCGGCAGGCGTGCTTTCAGGAGTCCTGTAACCTTCGCCTCGTCGGGGCCAGCGACATCGGCCGCCAGGGCAATGCTGGCCACGCCGATCGCGCCGATCGCTGCCAAGACGGGAGCACGCCGCGTGAATAGGCGCAGCTTACGCAGTCGATCAATTGCGGACATACACACCCTCCAGGAAGACGATTTCGACATCGATGCCGGTCGGCATCTCAATCACAGGCTGATATTGCTCGGCGCGCTCGATCAGATACTTCGAGACATCCTTGCCGGATTCCGCAGCGCCGCCGCCGAGCGCGCGCAGGCCGACGCTGCCGAAATTGGGCGTGCGGTTGATGCCCCCTTCGCCGTCTCTAGCGATTGTCGCCAGTGGCTGGTTGAAGGCTGTGTTGAGCGCGTTGCCGCCGCCACTGACCAGGCCGGCCAGGAAAGCCTGCATCGCAAGAGAACCCTCTCGGCTGACCACCCGGCCGCGCACGCCGGTCTTGCCGCCGAACGCGATGAACCCCTTCACCTCGGAAACAGCGTAGCGGCCGCCGGGCTGCGGGCAGGTCATCTTCTGAAGCTTGACGTAGACCTTCTCACTCGAGAGATCGCCGCGCGCCGCGCCGTTGATGAGACAGCCCTCGATCTTCGTCGTGAGGAGCTTGCCGTTCTGATAAACAGAGCGGGCCGGGCCGGTGACACGAAGCACCACGGGCAAAGGATCGGTCTGGCTGTTGACCCCCGCACTTGCGTCGACGCCGACGATGACCTTGGCGCTCGCGAAGCTGTTCGGCGGCAGATAATTGATGCTGTCACTGTATGTCGTGGTGCCCTTCGCGACCCGCGTCGCCGTGCCAGTGTCGGCCGTCTGAAAGCTGACCATCTTGACCTCGGTGCCGCTGCTAGTTGGCATTGTCCGACCGCCAGGACCGGTATCGGGGCGCTGGTAATTCTGGACGCCGTTGGGGCCGTACATCGCGGAAGGGCCGGGCGGCGGCGGGGGCGCTGCTGTTTTGGAGGCGACCTGCCGCCTGAGCTGGTCGTTCTCGGCCTGGTAGGCCGACAGCACCCGTGCGCCGTCGGCGCGCATCGCCTGGTTCTCGCCTTTGAGCAGTTCGAGCTGCTGGGCGAGCTGGTCGACCCGCTGCTGCTGCCCGTTGACCGATTTCAGCTGGTTCTCGACCGACTGCATCTGGTTTTCCGAGAGCGCCATCCATTCCTGCTGGTTGAGGTTCTTGTTGACCATGTCCTTGGTCGAGACTTCGACCTTCGCGGCGTCGCTGTCGGTCGACGAAGATTTTCCGCCATCGTCACCGAAGATCCAAAACGACGATGCGATGAGCCCGGCGCCGGCGACGCCGGCGAGCAATAGGCGCTGCCGTTTGCGAACGCTCTCGTTCGCGGTCAGATCGCTCGAGACGGGAGAGACCCCCTCCTCTTCTGGCGCCCCGTCGAGAGGCGCGCGCCTACGCCGGAAGATATCGGCCAAAGCCATGTCACTGCCTCCCGTTTTGCGAGACGAGGTAGGCCGTCGTGACCTTCCCTGGATCGAGCTTCGGCTCTGCGATCGACACCGCCAGCGCGCTCGGCGGCGCAACGGTCGCTTCGGTCAGCGTGACCGAGGCCAGGCCTCTATTCTCGATGCGAAGGACGCGGCCGGTGAGATCGGAGCCGCGATATTCGGCGATCATCTGGACTTTGAGCGTACCAACATAGACGGGGCGAAACGCCCGTTGACGCATCTCGTACCCATCGATGACGCTGTTCGAGTACATCGCCTGCACGAGCTCGACGGCGGTTTCCTGCGGATCAGCGGCTGCGACTTGCGGCGCCGTGTCGCCCGCCTTGTCCTTTGCGATCGCCGGGTTCGAGATGAACACCTGGACCGCCTGCTCGCCCGCAATGCGGCACACGAATTTGTAGACATAGCCCCGCTTGCTGGTCGCGAAGAAGGAAAGGGCCTGGCGGCCGAACCCCTCCGGCACCGACAGGTAGATGTCGCCGCGGACCGGCTCGTTCACGACCGAGAAATCGTCGGCGGGATTGCCCGTCGAGATTTTCGAGACCGAAGCGAATTCATCCTCGACGAGGCTGATCCTGGTGAGGTCCTTCGCGGAGGCGGCGCAGTCGACCTGGCTGCCGTCGGACGCCATCACTGTCTGGTCGGCCCAGGCCGGTTGCGCGATAAGGAAGAAGCTCACCGCCACGAGTGAAGCACCGATGATACGGCTCAGGTAGCAGTAATAGCGGGAGAGGAAGATGGCGCCGGTTGCGGCGCTGCCGATGGCGTAGACCGACATCACTGATCCTTTTCCTTGCCGGTCGTCACCATTCCGAAGCCGACAAGCTTCAGGGACAGTCCGGAATATTGCCAATCGAAGCGGAAGGTCCGGCGCTCGCTAGAGACCACCTTGTTTCCGACGATCGTGTGCAGATCGCCCGTCACCGTGGACCACAGGTTCTTCGGGTCGATTTCCATCGTGTGGATCGTGAAGAACTGCGCGATCGAGGAGCCGCGCTGCTCGTTGACGATCTTCATGAGGTCGCCACGGATTTTGCCCTGTGCGCTCGGCGCGGTGATCTCGAGGACCGACTTCATCCAATATTCGAGGTTTGAAGGGCTGCGATCGAGGGTCAGCACCGCGGTGTCACGGGTTATCAGCTCGAGATATTCGCGGGAGACGCCTGCGCTGTTGACCGCCAATGGTCGTGCCAGGACCGGTTGCAGGACGATCTCGCGGTCACGGGTTGCAGTGATCAACAGCAAGATGCCGGAGAGGACGCCCAGGATCACCGATACGATCACGAGGAGATTGCGCTGCCTCAGGACGCGTTGGCTTTGGGCGTGTGTGTAGGTGATCTCCATCTTACCCGGCCATCAGTCGGAGATAAGAGGGTGGCGTGGCCTTCATGCCGGTGAACCCGGCCGGAAGATGCCAATAGGCCAAATGGAGGAGCCACGACGTCGCCCGCCCTGCCTTAGCCTTCTTCAGTCCCCACCAGCCCGCACCCGAGAGCACGACGCCAATGAGAATGTGCTGAGACAGGATTCCCCAGACGAACGGGATAATCATCGCCAGGAATTCATCTATCGTCCACAGCCCGATTAGCTCAGGGTCGTCTAGATGAGACGGTATGACGTACTTGTCCGCGGCCATTGCACCACCCTCTCCAAAAGCCGGCCGGATCTGCTATTCCGACCGACCGTCGGACCTTTCAGATCGTTGCCGTGACGGTAGAGGTGACGATCGGAATGCCGGTGCCCGCGCCGACGCCGACGCCGACCGGGATGGCGATCTGGCCCATCGAGAAGCGGCCCGAAGCAAGTGCCACGATGCCGCCGGCAAGCGAGAGGACGGTGATGATCTTGCCGCCTGAGCCTTCGAGAAAATCGGTGAACTTCGTCAGGGCGGTGTCGAACGTCGTGTCGGCGCCGGCGAAGGCGGGACCGGCGAAGAAGAAAAAGGCGAAAAGGAGCGCGGCGAGGACAAGGAGCGCCAGCTCCAGCCGGCCGCTTTGTTTGAGGACGGACTGCATGAGGTGTTTCCTTCGCTTCAGGAGACGCGATCTGCCGCGCCCGAAATTGAAAGGACCAAGTGGCCATTCGTGTCGCAAGCTCCCACGAGCGGATGGTTGCCGATCGCGCGGATTTTTTTGTAGTCCCTGCCTTTTGCCCGTTGGTATTGGGCTTTGCGCCCCGATGGGCGGGACGCGGCATCCGGATAGTTGGGCAGTCTGCCCTTGATAGTCGGGCGTCGCGCCCCGCAATTGCGGACAAGGCGCGCCCAAGGTAGATTCGCAGCGGGAAGACTCGCGAAATATCAACCTTTGGAGCCCAAAAGGGGCGCTCCTCTGCCGACTGTTACCAGTCTCTCATCAGAAAAGGAGAAATCACCAAGTGGGCGGCAAGAGCACCGAAGCCCAAGGCTGTCTTCTCCGCGTGTCAGAGGACTTGTTCCGCCTGACGACCGAGAGCCTCCGGCTTCACTCGAATGCGACCCTCGCGCACCAAACTCTTGCCGCACTCATCGAATATCGTGCGTTCGATGAGTCGCATCTCGACGATCACGAGGTCACGACGCTTGGCGAGCATCTTGATCTCGTGCCCGGCCCCGGCGAAATTAGCCTCGATCTCAAGCTTGCCTCACGGAGCGTCGATTATCTTGAGGCACTGCAGAAAGCGTTCAGCCACAAGCTTGCCACTGCGCTTGCGCTCGAGGACGCCCTCTCCCTTCTCTTGTTCGACTACGTTGTCGAGCATAAGGCCTCAAAGATACTGCAAGCTCTTGATGACGAGACGAAACAAAGTCTCTTGGGCTCCGGTCGAGCCTCACGCCATTAACAGCCGTCAATCGGCCGGATAGTAAATGGATTGCTGCTCAATCTGGCCCCAACCATTGTTGCAATGACCGTTTTCTCATGATCCTTTTACACCGTCCGTTGGACGGCAGGGGGTCATTATGTCATCTCATCCCAAGCTTTGGGCTTAGGCAGTGAAGGGGCTGGGCGAAGCCGGCGAACGCCGCGACTATGTCCCGGTAATACTTCGCGCAATGGCCGAGACCGATACCGCGCAGCGGAAACTCGCTGGCAAGACTGGCATTAGTAAAAGCCGGCTGGGGGTTCTGCTCCATCGTGACCCCGCCAAGCGAGCGCCGATGACGGTGAACGAATTCGAGACGATCCTGCACGCACTCGGCACCAACATCGTTCAGGCCTTCGTTCGCCTCGAGACCTTCCCGCAGGACGAGCCGATTAGCGACGAGCGGCACGCGACGCTGATCGTGATGCTCTGTGAATTCTTCGTCTCCCTGCCGAAAAAGCTCATTGAAGTGCTGGATGCGCTTGATGGACTCGACGGCTCCGAAGTGCGTAAGGAATGGGCTTCGCCGCTCCAGAAAGCGGTGATCAAGCGTGTTGCGGACGAGGTGATGGCCGTGACCGAGCGCCGCGCGCGCCTTGCTCAAAGCGACGACTTCTATCTTTGAGAAAAGAAGTCGCTGCGCGCCGTACGCGATGCGCGGCGTGACCCAGCTAGAAGGTAGAGACAAACGCTCTTCGGAACGGCGCCGGTGGCAGGGGCTCGGAGTTGCCGGTGCCACTGGCTTGAGAAAGGCCACTCAGCCTCGTCCAGTTGGCGAGCACGTTGTCCACATAAGCGCGCGTCTCGCGGATCGCGGGCACCCGGCCTTGTCTGACCTGGCCCGGCCCGGCATTGTAGGCCGCAAGCGCCAAATGATACTGGCCAAAGCGATCGAGCTGCTGACGCAAATAGCGCGCGCCGCCCCGCAAATTTCCCTCGATACTGTAGCGATTGACGCCCAGCGCGGCAGCGGTTCCGGGCATCAGCTGGGTCAACCCGAAGGCATTCTTGAGAGAGAAAGCATCAGGACGATATTGACTCTCGCGAATGATCATGGCGTCAAAAAGGCCGACGGGAAGGCCGTGCTCACAGGCGACGCTACTCATCAGTTCATAATAGGCGGCGCGCCGCTGTTCGGCATCGGTTCGAAGAAAGCCGGTCGGACGATATGCCAGCGGTACGCAGCCGGGCATGTAGGCGGAAATAGTCGCGGGCGTGGGCGGGCCCCGCATCCAAAAAGGTATGGTCAGCATCGCCGCGGGCGGAACCTCTGTGATACCATCCGAAGCCCGCTCCATCGGCGCGAATGGATCATCAGGATCCGACACGACTGCCACAGCCTGCGCCCCCGCGTAGCTCCCCGCCATCTGGAAGGCCACCCACCGTCGGCGAAGATCGTGCACAGCAAAGGCAGGTGCAGCTGGGGAGACGGTTTGCAATTTCTCATTTTCGCTTGGGTGCTGGTTCTCGGGAGCGCTTGCCGGGGGCTGCCCCATGCTGATCACCTCAGCGCGACGGTGTTCGTGACGCTTTGGCCCAGCGGCATTCGCCGACGTCGCCAGCGCCGCGAGGACAACGGTCGAACCGATCATAATTGCCCGCATTGCAACCTCCATTGTTGCCGTCTGAAAAGTGGAGATTGCTCGTGCCGCGCTGTCAATCTGCGCCGCCGGGTCGCTAACGCCGGATACGAGGAACCAGGAGCGCTCGAATGTGGCTGATCGATCGCAGCACGGAGGGGCGAATGTCGCGCCGCATCGCCCTCCCCTTCCCCGTGCGCGAGGCGCTGGTGCGCTGGTATGTCGGCGGTGGCTCGCGTGCCGACGAGGAGGCCGGTATCGTCCTCGTTCAGCAGGCGCGGATAGGCCGCAAATGGATCGCTTGCGACTGCTTGCCCACGGGCGAAGCACCGCCGGTACTGACCCCCGCCTTCCTGTCGGAGGCCGAGACTTACTATCTACGACGACTTACCGGCAGCGATCGGCCCGAGCATCACCCCGGCTGCCCTTTTTCCCGAGAACAGGCTACCAACCGGATCAGCGAAGTGCGCGGACAGCATGCCCCGGCCGATCCGCCGACCGGTTTTTTCGAGGTGCTCAGGCCCGCGCCAGAAAAGCTGGCTCAGCGCCCCGACGAGGAAGCGAGCGACGACCGCACCCGTCAGGCATCGGTCCCGAGGCTTGCGCGCCTTCTGTGGCGGTTGATCGACGTTGCCGGGCTCAATCGCTGTCCTCCCCTCAGCGCGGACAGCGAGCAACGATCGATCGGCGACGAGTTTAGGACGCTCACATCCGTGACGGGCACCATTGCGGTTGCGCCAGGCATTGAGCTCTCGCGCGCCTTTTGGACTCACCCGCGGGCGCTGCACAGCCGCAAAGTCTATGGGAGTCTGCGCGCCCTAGCTGCAAAATGGCCGCGAGGGCATGCGCCTCAGGCCTTTCTTGCGCTCTTTGCAAATCATGTCCGGGGTTCGACCGTCTATGTTGCTGACGGCGATCCGGTGACGCTGGCCAACCGCGTGCAGTCGCCATCGACGAGGGACAACCGGATCGACGGCCCATATCTCGTCATTATCGTCGTCGGGCAATTTCCCGAGACGCATGGCTATGCTCCGCTTCGCGGCTACGCCCAACCCATTCTAAATGGCCACCGCTTCATTCCCGTGGACACCGCGTTTGAACGCGAAGCGCTGCGTGCGCTGATTGACATCCGGCATCCATTCGAGCGACTCGGCATCGAGCTTTGCATCGAGAAGCCGGTCTTCGACATGCTGACGCCCCTTGGCCCCTGTCGCCCCGCCTTCTTGATCGAGGCGCGCTCGCGGACGACCGGCGAATGCCGTCAAGTCGCGGTCGAGCTCGTCACCGGCGGCAACGAGGTCGAAACACCTATGGCGCAAGTGCGCGAGCGGGTTAAGCAGATCGCGCCGATCGTCGCGCTCAACGCGGCGGATATGGCTCCCGCAAGGCTCGCCTATCGCCTCGCGACCGGGTTCGACCTGTGAAGCAAAGATGCCGTATTGAAACCCATATGCTCAAACCGGAGCACAGCCATGTTCGAATGCCTATTTCTCGGCGACAGCTTGGGCTCGGGACCGCACGGGCTGTGAACGTAATCTATTCGCAGCAGTGCCAAGTGCGCGCCCAAGTAGGTGCGCGTTCCGCCGACATGAAGCGATGGCCTCTGCCGGGTCGGACGCTCGGCGCAACGATCAGCTCCGTCGGCACCAACGACGCCGCGCAGCCTCTCCTTGCGGCCAATCTGAAGGCAATACGTGTACGTCTGAAGACGCACCGCGCAATCTGGCTTTTACCCTACGCAAGAGGCCAGGCCCGTATCGTGCGCTTTTGTGGCCGCGACCTTCGGCGACGAGATACCCGATCTCGGCCGCTACCGCACGAAAGACGGTGCCCATCCGCAAAGCTACGCTGACATCGCGAGAGCATGGCTTCGCCAGCAAGCAATCGTCGGCCCCAACGGCAACTGCCAACTCGTCTATCGGCTTGGCGCTGGTGGCCGACCATGATAGTTCCTTGTCCGCGCTGCAAGTCTGCAGTGCCGGGACTGGTAATCCCGACAAGAGCGATGTCCTCGGCGGAGCTTCCGCCGGGGCGCCTGTGCATATGTCCAGGTCGCTTGCGGCTAAAAGCGCAGGCGCATGTCTCTTGTCATGTTACCAGCCCCGGCTCCCGCGCGTCGCGCGGGGGCATCGGGCGTAACGCGCAACTTATCGGTCCGTTTTGCATCGGGAGACCCACGGCATGAAACGGGACAGGGACGTGCAGCAGACCCTCTCCACGATTGTCCGCAGGCTCGATGAAGCGTTGCAACTTCTCGACGCCATGGACATGGGCGACGGCGATTGCGCAGCGTCAATCGAGCGAGCCGTGCAGCGCGCGAAGCGTGAGCTGCGCACCGGTGTCGGTTTCCAGGCAAGGTGCCTTCCTCGTCTGCCGGTGAGGCTGAAGCAGCAACGCCGGATGCCGCAGTTCGCCAAAACGTTCCCCCGGCGTCGCCGAGACGATCGGAAAATTTAGCGTATGATCGGCGGCGGCGGGCCCTTGGCGGTAAGCCGCTCGATAAAAACCATGACCCGGTCATGTCCGTATCTGCTCAATCGAATATAGCTGAGCCGCTGGTCGCGCGTATCACGGTCGCGCTCAAGCAAGCCGAGTGCCTCTAACTTGTGCGCCCAGCGGCGGGCCGTGCTTGACGGCACGTTGCTCATTGGGGCGAGGCTGCTAATTTGGATTCGCTCACCGCGCCCCTCGGCTGCATAGATGTCGAGAAGAATGTCCCAGGCCGGATCGGAGAAGAGCTCCCTACCAAGAACGTCCTCCCTTAGACGCCGCGCCATGAGAAGCCAGGCGGCGAATTCGGCGCCGGGCGGGGGTTCAGTCTTGCTATTGGGCACCGCCGCGCCACCAAGAGACGTGTCATCCATCGCCTCGCGCGGTGCGAGATCTCTGCTTCGCTGGTCGAAGCCTTCCATCAGGCTTCTCCCCTTGACGCCGTTCGTGACCGCTCCAAACGAGCGGTGCCGCAGGACCGCGCCCGGAGGCGCGCGTGACCACTAGAAGCGGGGCGATTGCGCGAAAGGTCGAGCGGACCCGGACGGTCCCAATCTCCTTCCGGACGGATCAGCACATAGGGGTCCAGGCCGATCGCAATGACATCGTCCGCATCGGGCAGCGCAGCTTCGAGTTCGACATAAGCTACATCAGAGAAGACGAAGCTCGGCCGCCCCGCGATCGGCCGGAAACCGAAAAGTCCCCAGAAGCGCACGAGGTCGCTGCGCGAGTGGCCATATGCACGGCCGTATCCCTTACGCCGGCAAAAGCTCAGGGCGTCGCGAACCAGTCGGAACGACAAACGCGACGCCCGGAACTCATGCCGCACCGCGAGGCGCTCAAGCTTCACGAACCCAGCAAAATAGCGAACGCGGATGCAGCCTGCCGGCTCACCATCGATCTCACCGATTAAGTGGGTAGCGCAAAAGTCGTTGCCGTCGAACTCCTCGTCGAACGGGCATTCCTGCTCGGCCATGTAGGTCGCAGCGCGCACCGAGAAGCATTTCATCATGTCTTCCATCGTGCGCGCGATCCGGATCGTTATCGTGCGAGGCGGGGTGACAGCGGCGTCCGCAAGCGCCGGGAGGCCCAAACGCGTCGGCAGGACGAGCAGGTCTTCAGCGGCGTCCGGATAAGTTGCCTTTGCCTGACCAAACCCCATCGCGGGAAATAGTCGGGCGGTATGTCCCGTCACCGCGCGCGTAAAGAGCGGACAGCCGCTCGGTGCCAACCGGCCCAGCAAGGGCCCTAGCGCGCGGAGTGCGGGAGCGAGCGCGGAAGGGGCGTAGATTAGCCAGATGTAGATGGCGCTCGGCGTCTCACCGAGCGTGCAGACGAGCGATAGATCTGGCCGCTTGCCGCTAAACCTGTTGGAGGCAAGCTTGCGCGCACCCTCGGCGTTGAGCGGTAGGAAGGCGAGAAAAGCCTGGTGCGCACCTTCGGTCTTCTTGCCGACAAGCTGGAAGATTTCCGGATTGTGCGCGAGTGCCCGCACAACGATTTCGTCGGGCACAAGTTGGCCGAGCTTCAAGCGCGCATGCCCTAGCGCGTCCATCGCCTCTTGAAGGTTCGCTGGTCGGATCGAAAGCTCACTTCCCCGCGCAGAGCAGAGGCGCATAACCCGATCTGAGAAGGCCATAGGCTCAAAGCCCTCAAATGGGGCAGGCTTGATTGTCTCCTGGTACATGAAAATTCCCTTCGGTTCTGAAGGGTTGTCCAAATACAGTGGCTGACCGCCGTTACCGCGAGCGTGACATAAACCCGGACGGGTCTATTCTTGGCCCACCCCCGGCCGATCATAGTTGAAAGAAAAGCAGGAATATCCATTGTGCCGCTATTTGCTTGTTGCTTGGCTTGTCGAATTGGATTCTGATGGCTGCTAATACGGCGCTCAATCAAAGGAGGCGCAGGCGTTTGAACGGGCCAAGCAAGAAGAAGGCCATAACGGGGCGAGAGATCCCGCCACCCATCGCCAAGGCTGAACCAGG
>CZQE01000346.1_pt1 | contig 27612 bp, 25 predicted proteins | sample 734431 | NCBI WGS metagenome assembly CZQE01 (sample SAMEA3597869, study PRJEB11362) | hydrothermal vent metagenome | biome: marine hydrothermal vent biome; feature: marine hydrothermal vent; material: ocean water | place: Atlantic Ocean | collected 2010-09-19/2010-10-04
GGCGTCGCCGGCGGCATCGGCTGGGTCGGCGACGGGACCTCGCCCGGGACATCGGTATCGGTCGGGACCGGCACTTCCTTCACATCGTAGATCGGCTTGCCGGTGACACGGTCGAGGATGAACATGATCGCCATCTTGCTCATCACCGCGATCGCGGGGATGGTGCGGCCATCCTTCTTCACGTCGAGCAAGGTCGCGGCGGGCAGGTCGACGTCCCAGATGTCGTGATGGACGACCTGGAAATGCCAGAGATACTTGCCAGTGGTCGCGTCGACCGCGACGATCGAGTTGCCGTAGAGATTGTCGCCCTTGCGATCGCCGCCCCAGCGATCGAAGCTTGGCGCCGCGATCGGCAGATAGGCGATGCCCCGCTTTTCATCGACGACGATCTGCGTCCAGACATTGTTGCCCGACCGGTTCTTCCAGCTGTCGCCTTCCCAGGTCTCGTGGCCGGCCTCGCCCGGGCCCGGCACGGTGTTGAAGGTCCAGACGAGCTTGCCGGTGCGCGCATCCCAGGCCCGGACATCGCCCCTGGCGCCGAGCGACGGCGTTTCCTGCACGCGCGATCCTGTGATGATCAGGTCGCCATAGATGGCAGGCGGCCCGGTCATGCCGTACTGGCCGTTCGGGTTGCCGTTCATGATCTCCGGCGTCTTCATGTTGACCACGCCATTCACGCCGAAGCCGGACACCGGCACGCCGGTGGCGGCATCGAGCGCGATCAGCCGGCCCGAACGGGTGCCGAACACGATCTCCGGCTTCGCCTGCCTGGAACCGGGCCAATATTGCACGCCGCGGGTCGAGGCCTGGTCGCGTTCCGGCATCTGGTACGACCAGATCTCCTTGCCGGTATCGGCATCGAGCGCGACGACCTTGCCGTAGGGCGAGGGGAAATACATCACGCCGTTCATCACGATCGGCGTGGCCTGCGACGAGGAGAAGCGCGGTCGCGGCGGAGCCGGCATGTTGGCAGGCGCCTCCGGGTTCACCGGGAAGGCGGGCACGACGAAATTGGACGGCTTCATGTTGTAGGTCCAGGCGACCTGAAGCCTGTCGACATTCTGCGGCGTGATCTGAGTCAACGGCGAATAGCGCGACGCCCCCTGATCGTTGCCGTAGCTCGGCCAGTCCTTTCCGGCGGGGGCGGCATGGGCCGAGGCGGCGATCGTCGCGGCGCCCGCGAGCAGTAGAGCGATCCTCAACGGGCAGCCCTCGGACGAGCGGCCTGTGCGGCCATATACGACGCCTTGGACGCCAGATCCTTCGCGACACCGATCACCATCATATCCAGGGGAGTTGCTCCTGTTGACCGAATCGACCGGGATTGTCCCAGATCGACGGGGACGACGTCCCCGGTGTGAATGGGCGCCGTCTCGGAACCGATGGCGACCTCGCCATCGCCGGAGATGACCAGATAGACCTCGCTCATCTCCGCCATGGTCCGCGTGCCGACCGACGCACCCGGCGGAATGCGCAGGTGATCGACATAGGACCAGGGCGTCGAGAAGACGCTCGGCTCGAACGCCCGGCGATACTGTACCGTACCGGTGCCTCCATCCATGCCGGCGACCGGCCGAAGCTGCGCCGGATCGAAGCGGGCCGAGATGAACTGGGGAATCGGGTCCAGCGTCACATCGGTGCGCGGGTCGTCCAGGTTGAACGCGTCGTAGGTCTTGGTCAGCCCAACATTGATATTGACCCACTGCACAGGCTTGTCAGTGGGGTTGTAGATGCCGTGCGCGTGACCCATCCGATCGGGCACTGCGGCCGGGCCCTTGATGAGCGAGGTATGGCCGTTGATCGTGAACTGCGCCTCCCCGTCCAGGATGACGAACATCTCCTCGCAATTATTGTGGAAATGTTCGCCGATGCCGCTTCTGGGCGCGATCACGCCGCGGTGGACGAAGATCAGGTTGGTGCTCAGCGTATCGGCGCCGAAGATCGGGCCGAACTCCATGGATCCGGCGCCGGCATGAACGCCCTCGCTGCGGCGGTATCTGGTCGGGTCGGTATGGCCGATGCGCTGCGCCAGCGTCTTCGCCGGCTGGGCGGCGGGCTGAACCGGAACAGCGGACTGCCCATGCGCGACGGCCGAAACGAACATCGGCCCGATGACCGCGCACGCCAACAGATGCTTCCTCAACCCGGATCTCCCCTGGACGTCACAGCCGTTCGCTACCGGTCCGGCTCAGACGTTGTTCTTTGTTTCGACGGATGCTAGCAGGGTGCAATATCATATACAATATGATCCTGTGGCCGCTGGCTACAGGGCGGGGCATAGCGAGGGGATAGACCATGATAACGATAGCGAGGCGCTCGCGAGTGCGGGTCTTATTGATTTTCCTGCTTTTTCTGCTGAGCGCGGTGGCGTTCCTCGACCGGACCAACATCTCGGTCGCGGGCGTGCAGATGCGCCAGGAATATGGCATCGACCAGATTCACCTCGGCTGGGTCTTCAGCGCGTTCCTGATCGGCTATGCTGCGTTCCAGGTCCCCGCAGGCTGGCTCGCGGTCAGGATCGGGCCGCGCAAGGTCCTCACCTACGGCGTGATCTGGTGGGGCATCCTCTCCGCGGCGACCGCGCTCGTTTCTCCGGCCCTCGGCAGCACCGTGCTGCAGCTCATCATCGTCCGCTTCCTGCTCGGCGCCGGTGAAGCGGTGATCTATCCGGCCGGCAACCAATTCCTCTCGCGCTGGATTCCGATCCAGGAGCGGGGCAAGGCCAATGGCTGGATCTTCGCGGGCGTGGGCGCCGGCGCCGGCCTGACACCGCCGCTGATCACCGCGATCATCGCCTTCGGCGGGTGGCGCCTGTCCTTCTATGCCTGTGCGCTGATCGGGATCGTCGTCGGCGCCGTCTGGTACCTGCTCGCACGCGACCGGCCGGAAGAGCATCCCGGCGTGTCCGAAGCCGAGCTCGCTCATATCCGGGCCGGCCTGCCCGTGCCCTCAACCGGCGCCGCGCCGGCCACGCCATGGGCCACGATCCTCACCGACCGGAACGTCTGGGGCCTGTTCGTCAGCTATTTCTGCTTCGGCTATGTCGCCTGGCTCTTCTTCAGCTGGTTCTTCATCTATCTGGCGGAGGCGCGCCACGTCGACCTGAAGGCGAGCGCGCTTTATTCAATGATGCCGTTCATCGCGATGACGATCTGCTGCCTGGGCGGCGGCATCGCCAATGACCGGATCGCGAAGAAATACGGCCTGTTCTGGGGCCGCAGCGGCCTGGCGGTGCTCGCGTTCGTCCTGACCGCCGGGTTCCTCGCGGCGGGATCGCAGGTGACCGGCACCGGGCTGGCCGTGGTGATCCTGGCTGGGGGCGCGGGCGCGCTGTATCTCTCGCAAAGCTCGTTCTGGTCGGTCACCGCCGACATCGCCGGGCCGCACACCGGCGTCGTATCGGGCTTCATGAACATGGGGTGCCAGATCGGCGGCGCGATCACCGCGTCGCTGACACCCTGGATCGCCCAGGAATATGGCTGGATCGCTGCCTTCGGCACCGCAGCCGCCCTGGCGATCATCGGGGCCGTCGCCTGGTGTTTCGTGAAGCCGGACCGGCTGATCGTCGCCGAGCGGCCGGCCACGCCCCATCTCGCGGCTGCCACCTGATATCGCCGACGGGCAATCACTTTGACTGAAAATGCCGTCGGCGGGCGGCGCGTATGAAGGAAGACATTGAATGACGACGCTGCCGCTTTCCGGCATCCGGGTGCTCGATATCACCCAGGTCATGGCAGGCCCGTTCTGCTGCATGCTGCTGGGCGACATGGGCGCCGACGTGATCAAGATCGAGCCGCCGAAGACGGGCGATTCGACGCGGCATTCGATGGGTTTCCGCCTGAAGGGCGAGGACAGCCCCGGCTTCCTCGCGCTCAACCGCAACAAGCGCAGCATCACGCTCGACCTGAAGAACGAGGCCGACCGCGAGGTGCTCTATGCCCTGGTCAAGACCGCCGATGTGGTGGTCGAGAACGCCCGGCCCGGCGTCGCGGCCCGGCTCGGCATGGGCTATGAAACGCTCAGCGCGATCAATCCGCGGCTGATCTATGCCAGCATCTCCGGCTTCGGCCAGACCGGCCCCTGGGCGCAGCGCCCCGGATTCGACCTGATCGCGCAGGCGATGTCGGGCGTGCTCAGCTCCAACGGCTTCCCCGGCATGGAGCCGGCCAAGAACTCGATCGCCGTCGCCGATCTCGGCGCCGGACTGTTCTCGGTCTATGCGATCCTGAGCGCGGTGATCGGCCGAGAGAAGACCGGCCAGGGCCAGTATATCGACGCCTCGCTGCTCGAGGCGGCGATGGGCCTGTCGATCTGGGAAACGACCGAATTGTGGGGCACTGGCAAGTCGCCGACCCCGATCGGCTCGGCCAACCGCATGTCCGGGCCCTATCAGGCAGTGCTCGCCAAGGATGGCTGGTTCGTCATCGGCGCGGCCAACCAGGGGCTGTGGCTGACCTTCCTCAAGATCCTCGGTCGCGAGGAATTGCAGGACGTGCCCGATTATTCGACCAACGCCGCGCGCGTGGCGAACCGGATCGAACTGATCGCCGAGCTTGCCCCGACCTTCCTGACGCGCACCAGCCAGGAATGGATCGACGCGCTGCTCGGCGCCGGCGTGCCCGCCGCACCGATCCTCGATTACGAACAGGCGATGGCGAGCGAGCAGGCGATCGCGCGCAACATGGTGATGGACGTGGCGCACCCGGTCGAAGGGACGTTCAAATCGCTCGGCTTCCCGGTGAAGATGATGGGCACCCCGCAGGAAGTGCGCCTGCCCCCGCCGCTGATCAACGAGCATGCCGATGAAATCCGCCGCGAGCTGCGCGAGCGCGGCCTGCTGCCCGAGGCTCCGACGGAGGCGACCGAATGAGCGGCCAGACCATCCTGGAACGCGACGGCGCGATCGCGCGCGTCCGCTTCGACAATGTCCCTGCGCACAACGCGCTGACTCACCGGATGTGGGTCGACCTGCACGACATCTGCGTGAAGCTGGCCAATGATCCGACGGTGCGGGTCGTCACTTTCCGCGGCACCGGCGGCAAGGCCTTCATCTCCGGCACCGACATTTCGGGTTTCGCCGATTTCTCGGGTGGGCAGGACGGGGTCGACTACGAAAACGAGATCGACCTGTTCATGGGATCGATCGACAGGATACCGGCGGTCACCATCGCGGTGGTCGAAGGCTGGGCGGTCGGCGGCGGGATCAACATCTCCTCCGCCTGCGATTTCCGGGTGGCGACACCCAATGCGAAGTTCGGATCGCCGATCGGCCGCACCATCGGCAATTGCCTGTCCGCCAGCAGCGTGGCGCGCGTCGGCGGCGCGGTTGGCGTGCAGATCGCCAGGCGCATGGTGCTGCTTGGCGAGATGATCACTGCGCAGGAACTGCTCGACAACGGCTTCCTCTACAAGATCGCCGAGCCCGGGGAGCTTGATGCCGTGGTCGAGGCGCTGGTGCAGCGCGCGGCGGAGAATGCGCCGCTCACCACGCGCACGACCAAGGAAACGATCCGTCGACTGACCTTCGACGGGCTGCCCGACATCCAGCAGCTCATCTCCGACGTCTATGGCAGCAACGACTTCCGCCGCGGCGTGCACGACTTCCTGGCGAAGACGAAGAAGACCCCGATCTGGTCGGGCGACTGAGCAAGGGGCGGCGGCGCCACGGCGGGCGGGCTTGTCGTGGCGCAATGCGCTGGCTAGACGGTCGGCCATGACGATCCGGCAGATCCTCAACGCACAATGCTGGTGGCGCGCTCTCTGAGCGCGGCACGTCATATTTCCATGACCCGGGCCGCTGCGTAGGCGGCCGGGACATTCAAGAAGAGGTTCATCCGACGAGGCAGCGGCTCCAACGAGAGACCCTGTTCCATGTCAGAGACCCCATCCGATACCATCGCCAGCCCCGCCATCATCCTGACCGGCGACCGAACCACCGGCCCGCTGCATCTGGGCCACTATGCCGGCTCGCTCAGCAACCGTGTCGCGCTGCAGGACATTCATGAGCAATATCTGCTGCTGGCGGACGCCCAGGCGCTCACCGACAACGCGCATGATCCGGCCAGGGTGCGGCACAATGTCCTCGAAGTGGCGCTGGACTATCTGGCCGTCGGCATAGACCCGGACCTGTCGACGATCTGCGTGCAATCCGCCCTGCCGGCCCTTGCCGACCTGACCATGCTCTATCTGAATTTCGTGACGCTGGCGCGCCTCGAGCGCAATCCCACGATCAAGGACGAGATTCAGGCCCGGGGCTTCGGGCGCGACATTCCCGCCGGCTTCCTCTGCTATCCCGCAGCACAGGCGGCCGACATCACCGCCTTCAAGGCGACCCTCGTGCCGGTGGGCGAGGACCAGGCGCCGATCATCGAGCAGACCAACGAGATCGTCCGGCGCCTCAACCGGCAGGTCGGCCGCGACCTCCTGCCCGAAGCGCGCGCGCTGATCCCGCGGGTAGGGCGCCTCCCCGGCGTCGACGGCAAGGCCAAGATGAGCAAGTCGCAGGGCAACGCCATACCCCTCTCGTCCAGCGACACCGACATCGCGGCGGCCGTGCGGCGCATGTACACCGATCCCGATCACCTCCGCGCGTCCGACCCCGGCCGGGTGGAGGGCAATGTGGTCTTCACCTATCTCGATGCCTTCGATGACGATCGCGACGCCGTTGAGGACCTCAAGGTGCAATATCGCCGTGGCGGCCTGGGCGATATCGCCGTGAAGCGGCGGCTCGAAGGCGTCTTGAAGACCTTGCTGGAACCGATCCGCGAACGGCGCGCCGCCTTCGCCCGCGACCCGGACCTTGTGATGGACATTCTCCGCACGGGCACGCGAAAAGCACGGCTGCTGACCGATGGTACCAGAGCCGAACTGCACGAGGCGCTCGGCCTGTTCGATCTCGGATAGCCGAACGAAAACGGCCGCCCCCTTCCGGGAGCGGCCGTCCTGCGATCCGGTAAAAGCCGTTACCAGCTGACGGCGATGTATTTGGCTTCGGTATATTCGTGCAGGCCGTGGTGCGAACCTTCGCGGCCCAGGCCACTCTGCTTGACGCCGCCGAACGGCGCCGCCGCATCGGACACCAGGCCACGGTTGAGCGCGACCATGCCAGCCTCGATCCGTTCCGAGATGGCGAGGCCCTTCTTCAGATCGCCCGTGAACACATAGGCGGCCAAGCCGAACTCAGTCGCATTGGCGAGGCGGATGGCGTCCTCGACATCGTCGAACACCGTGATCGGCGCGACGGGGCCGAACACTTCGGTCGTCAGGATCTGCGAGCCCGGATGGATGTCAGCGATGACCGTCGGCGGGTAGAAGAAACCATCGCCCTGCGGGGTCTTGCCGCCGAGGAGAACGCGCGCCCCCTTCGCCTCGGCATCCTCGACCAGCATCTCGATCTTGTCGATCGCTTCCTGGTTGATCATCGCGCCGCATTCAGTGGCCGCGTCGTAACCGGGACCGACCTTCAGCGCGCCCATCCGCTCGACCAGCTTCTGCGTGAACGCCTCGTAGATGCCGCGCTGGACATAGAAGCGGTTTGCCGCCGTACAGGCCTCGCCCGCATTGCGCATCTTGGCGACCATCGCGCCCTCGACCGCTGCATCCAGATCGGCATCGTCGAGCACCAGGAAAGGTGCGTTGCCGCCAAGCTCCATCGAGGCGCTGAGCACCTGATCGGCGCATTCGCGCAACAGGATCCGGCCGACCTCTGTCGAGCCGGTGAAGCTGAGCTTCCGCACGCGGGGATCGTGCAGCATCGCGCGGCACACGCCCGGCGCATCGCTGGTGTTGATCACATTGACGACACCGGCCGGCACGCCGGCGTCGAGCATGATCTGTGCCACCGCGAGCGCGGTCAGCGGGGTTTCCGCCGCCGGCTTCAGGATGACGGTGCAGCCGGCCGCCAGCGCCGGCGCGATCTTGCGCGTGGCCATCGCCGCCGGGAAGTTCCACGGCGTGATCGGCAGCGAGATGCCGATCGGCTGATACTGGACCAGGATGCGGTTGTTGCCGGCCGGCGAGACGGACAGCTCGCCGTTGATGCGCACCGCTTCCTCGGCATACCAGCGGAAGAACTCGGCGGCATAGCCAACCTCGCCGCGCGCATCGGCCAGCGACTTGCCATTTTCCAGGCTGATCAGCTGGGCGAGCCATTCGGCGTTCGCCATCATCCTTTCCCAGCACGCCATCAGGATCGTGGCGCGGGCGCGGGGTGCGGTGGTGGCCCAGGCAGCGGCGGCGGCCTCGGCAGCGTCGACACAGGCGATGCCGTCCTCGACCGTGCCGTCGGCGATCGCGGTCAGCACGCCGCCGGTCGAGGGATTGACCACCTCGATACGGCCACGGCCATGCCCCTCGACCCAGGCATCGCCGATCAGCAGATCGGTCGGGATATCGAACGGTGCTTCATGCTCCCCGGCGGCGGGGGCGGCGTAACTGTTCAGGGATTCCATCATTCTGCCTTCTGGAAGTTCAGATTCACGCGATCGAGCAGCAACGAACGGTCGCCCGCATAGGCGGCGGCGGTGATGCTGCGCATCGCGTCGAGATCGAGGGGGCGGGGGTTGTTCTTGATCAGGCGCTGCGCCTTCAGGCCATTCTCCGCGACATAGTCCTGCATGTCTTCGGCCAGGCCGAGCTGCCTGAGCGAAGTGGGAATACCGACCGACGCGAACAAGTCGGCAATGCCGTCGATGAAGAGCTGCGACAGCACATCCTCGCTGTCGTCAGCCGAGCCGAGCCCGACGACGCGGGCAAGCTCGGCAAAGGCCGGGACCGCGGCCGGACGGTTGAACTGCATGACATAGGGCAGCAGCGCCGCGACCCCGTCGCCATGCGCCGTGTGAGTCAAATTGCCGACCGGATATTGCAGCGCGTGCGCCGCCGCCGTGCCCGCCACGCCGAACGCGCAGCCGGCGGCCAGCGAGCCGAGCATGAGCTGCTCGCGCGCGACCATGTTGCTGCCGTCGTCATATCCTGCCTTGAGGCTGTCCCACACGCTCTTCACCGCCAGCCTGGCGAAATGATCCGACAAGCTGTTCTTGCCGACGAAGACATGGTCCTGGGTCAGCATCGCGTCGATCGGGCGGGCGAGCGCGGTGAACGCCTCGACCGCATGAGTCATCGCGTCCGAACCCGAGCAGGCCGTGAGCCCCTTTGGGCAGGTGACGGTCAGTTCCGGATCGCAGATCGCCGCCATCGGGATCAGATAGGGGCTGGCGATGCCGACCTTGGCACCGAGCGCATTGTCGGAGACCACGGCGACGGGCGTGACCTCTGAACCAGTGCCCGAGGTGGTCGGTATCGCAACCAGCGGCAGGACCGGCCCCGGAACCTTGAACTCGCCATAATAGTCGCTGATGCTGCCGCCGTGCGCGAGCAGCACCGCGACGACCTTCGACAGGTCCATGCAGCTGCCGCCGCCGATGCCGAGCACGACATCAGCGGTGAAGCCGCGAACCTGCTCGACGCATTCAAGGATCGATTCGACGGGCAGGTCGGGCTGGGTCTGGTCATAGACATGAGTCTCGACCCCGGCCTCTTCGAGATCGGCGAGCATCGTTCCGAACGCCGGGTCCGCGGCCAGGCGCGCGTCGGTACAGATCAGGGCGCGCTTGCCGAGCGAGGCGGTCACCTTGCCGATGGCGCGGCGCTGGCCGACACCGAACAGGACCGAGCGGGGAAGGCGCATGGCGCCGAAGATATTCATGATATGCCTGCCAGAGGAGAGAGTGATAGGATATTCATCTGATTGATTCCCAAGGGATTATTTCTTCGTGCCGCTCTGCTTGAGATAGGCGATCACATCGGCCTGATCCTCGGGCCTGGGCAGGCCGATGAAGATCATCCGGGTGCCCGGAACCGCCTGTCGAGGAGCCGCGAGGAAGCGGGCGAGAGTCTGGTCGTTCCAGACCAGCCCCGACGCCTTCAACGCCGGCGAATAGGTGAAACCGGCGACCATGCCGGCCTTGCGCCCGGCCACGCCGCGCAGATTGGGGCCGAGGCCATTCTTCCCGGACGGGTCGACGCTGTGGCACGAGGCGCACTTCTTGAAGATCACGGCGCCGTTCGCGGCATCCCCCGGCGGCGTTGCCGAGATCGTCGCGGCTGTTCCCGCCATCATGGCGAACGTTGTCAGTGCTGCAATATATCTCATCTCGATACTCCTGCGAGCAGGACTACAGCCCCTGCCCCGAGCCTGTTGCCGAAGGTGTCGATACGCCCGTGACTGTCCATGCCGCCGTCACTCATGCGCGGGCTCCGGAATGAGCGGGCGCGACGCGTCGATCGTGAACATCAGCAGGGCGGCCGCCACGCACAGGCCGGCCAGCACGCCGAAGGCCGACCCCCAGCCGCTCGCCGAGACGATATAGCCGGTCAGCGTCGCGGCAACGAACGCGCCCAGATTGCCGATGGTGTTCATCACCGCCGAGACCGAGCCGGCAAACTCGCCGCCGATATCGAGCGTCACTGCCCAGGACACGCCGACCGTCAGCTCGAGCCCGAACAGCGCAAGGCAGAAGCAGGCGATGCTGACGACATGATTGTCCGACGCAGTGGCGAGCGGAATCATCATGGCCGCGATCGCGAAACCCGCCACCGACACCCAGCGTCGCGCGAGCCGCAGGCCGCGGCCGCGCTTGACCAGATGATCGGAGAACCATCCGCCGGCGAGATCGCCCACCACGCCCGCCATCAGCGGCAGGCTGGCGAACAGGCCCATCAACGCGATGTCGTATCCCCGCGCATCGTGGAGATATTTCGGGAACCACGTCAGGAAGATGTTGATGCAATAGGCGTAGCAGAAATACATCGCCGACAGCAGCCAGAGCTGGGGCCGAGCGAGCAGCTTCGCCCAGGGAACGCTTGCCCTGGTGCGGCCCTCGCCAAGCGCCTCCTCGATCATCGCGCGCTCCGCCTCGTTCACCGAGGCGTGCTCGCGCGGGCTGTCGCGGTAGAACCAGAACCAGAAGACCGCCCAGGCGATGCCGACCGCCGCAAAGGCGATGAAGGGCATGCGCCAGCCGAAATCGACGATCAGCAATGCGACGAACACCGGTGTCACCGCCCCGCCCAGCCGCGCCCCGGCATGGGTGAGGCCCTGCGCCCAGCCGCGTTCGGCCGGGAGCATCCAGCGCGAAAGCGAGCGGGTCGCGATGGGAAAGGCCCCCGCCTCGCCCATGCCGAACAGGAACCGGGTGACGATCATCGATCCGGCCGACCAGGTCAGCGCGGTCGCAGCGGTGAAGGTCGACCACCAGAGCACGACGCCGGTGAGCGCGCGGCGTGGCCCGAACTTGTCGCCAAGCCAGCCGCCCGGAATCTGGAACAGGGCATAGGAAATGGAGAAGGCGCCGAAGATCCAGCCCATCGTCACGTCATGGAAGCCGAATTCCTTCTGGATCGACGGCGCCGCGGTCGAGATGACGACCCGGTCCATATAGGTGATGAGATAGGCGAGCACCGTCAGCCACAGCACCTTGTGCCGGACAAGGGTTGGCCGCGCGCCGCGGACGCGGGCCGCGCCGTCGCTCACTTCGCGCCACCCGTGCAGGCGTCGGCGGCACGGCCGGTGCAGGTCTGCCAGATCGTCGGCACCTGCTCGCCGGCAAGATAGACGCTGTCGATCGCGCGGGTATTGCGGATGTCAGCGGTCGGATCCTTGTCGAGCACGAGCAGGTCGGCCGCCTTGTCGGGCGCGATCGTGCCGATGCCGGGCGCGCCCATGAAGCTGGCGTTGCGGCTGGTCGCAGCGGTCAGCGCCTGGAGCGGCGTGATGCCCGACTTGACCATCAGCTCGAGCTCCCAATGGGCGAAATAGCCCGGGAAGCGCGCCGTCGGGCCGCTGTCGGTGCCCATTCCATAGGGAATGCCGGCCTTCGCCTCGCGCCCGAAATTCTCCATCGCAACCTTCAGGACGCCCGGATATTGAGCGAAATGCGGCCCGGCGGCGAGGCGCTGGCGCCGCGCCGGGCTCTTGAGTTCCTCGATCACCGCCGGCGTCACGCCCCGCGAGAAGAAGGGATCGTCGACAAAGGGCAGCAGATCGTAGGTGAAACTCGCCTCGCGGCTCAGCGTCGCGGCGATCTGCCACACGCCCTTCGCCTTCATCGCGGCGAGCAGCGGGGCATCGACAGCACGGTCGCGAACCGAATGGGCGAAACCATTCACGCCCTCGCGGGTCAGCTCCCTGGCATTGTCGTAATAGAAGATGTGCGCGACGGCCTTCTTCCCGCCCTTGTGCGCCTCCGCGATCACCGCGCTGCTGATCGCCGGCGGCATGCGTTCGGCGATATCGCCGAACTCGTCATCGACCCACAGCTTGATGAAGTCGCTGCCCTTGGCCGCCTCGCGATCGACCATCGCCCTGGCCTCGGCCGGCGTCGCGACCTGGGCGTCGAGCCCGGGGACACCGCCATAGGAACCCTTGAACACGACGCCGCGGCCGGCCGTCCACACCCGCGCCCGGCCAGCCGGGCCAGCGCGGATATCACTGACGATAGCGTGGATCTCGTCCTTGTCGGTGCCGAGCACCTGGACCGAAGTGACGCCGTAAGCCGCGTAGAGCCTGAGCTGCCGCTCGACATTCTCCCGGGTATAATATTTCAGGTCCTGGGTGATGCCATCGACCAGCCCCAGATGGACATGGCTGTCGATGATCCCCGGCATGACGAACTTGCCGGTCAGGTCGGTGACCGCGACACCGGCAGGTGCCTTCAGCTTCGCAGCCGGGCCGACCCAGCTGATCTTGCCGTCAGTGATGATCATCGCCGAGTCCCTGACCGGCGCCCGGCCGGTGCCGTCGATCAGCGTGAAGTGCGAGAGCGCCACGGTCTTCGCCATGGCCGGCACCGCGGTCAGCGCCCCCGCCATCATCGCCGCCACACTCATCAAGCTACATGCACGCATAGGGCCCGCTCCGTTTTGTCCGAGGACGTTCTTCGTCCGTCTTGTCGTTTCGATCGGCATCATCCGGTCGACCTGGACCCGATACGGCGCGGTGGCCCTTGCAGGGCGCATCCGCGACCGGCACGCGCTGAAAGTGAAAGAATATCCGCAGCGCGAGGTCGTACGGCCGCGAGGCCGGCGCCGGGGAGAAACCCCTCACGCATCCGTTCCCGCTTGCTGATCGTCATGGCCGCCTTGTTCCGTCCGGTAGAGAAAGGGTCCGCTCGCTCCCCGGAAAGGAGCGAGCGGATGGAGGATCAGAATTTCGTCCGCAGCCCCACCGCGATCTGGCGCCCAAGCGGATTCGAGACGAAGCCGTTGTAGCCCCAGGCACCACCGATGATGCCGGCGGTGTTGCCGTTGTAGAAAGGCGGATCCTTGTCGAAGAGGTTCTTCACGTCGACATAAGCCTGCCAGCCGTTGAACATGCCCTCGCTCTTGACCGTGTACTGGAGGTGGAGGTCGAAGGTGTTGTCCGCCTTGACCTTGTCGCCGCCGCCGGTCGGGTTGCCGATCGAGTTGGTCGTGATCGGAATCACCGAGGTGCTGATCCAGTTCCGGTACGAACCGGTGTGGTTCCAGAACAGGTCAGCCGAGATGCCGCCCAGTTCCCAGCCGAGCTGCGCACGATGCTTGTACTGAACTGACGGGAAGGTCGTGTTGTAGCCCGAGGTGTTCAGGATGCTGAACGACGTGCCGCCGCCGAAGTTCTGCGTGAACTTCGTGAAGTACGTCCCGCCTATGCCGGCGGTGAAGTTGCCCAGATCGCCGATCGAGGTACGATAGCTTGCCTGGAAGTCGATGCCCTCGACCGTGAGGTTCAGGGCGTTGCGCGAGCTCTGGTCCAGGAAGAAGTAGATCTTGTCCGGGATCGCACCTGAGATGGTCGAACCGTTCGCGATGTTGGCGAAGGTATCGATCTGGGCCTGGCTGCAGCTTCCGTCCGAATTCGCGCCAGGGGTTCCCGGGCAGATCGTGAGCAGGTTGCGCAGACCGGCCGAGTTCACGATTGCCGTTGGGCTCGGCGAGCTGACGCCACCGATGAACTGATTGTGGAACCAGGTCACCGCCGCCGTGAAGCCCGGCATGAAGCGCGGCGCCAGATCGAGGCCGAACGAGTAGCTCGTGCCCTTCTGCGGCACCATGTTCGAGAAGCCGCCGCCGAGCTGGCGACGCATGCCGGGATTCGCCGCCAGGCCGATCGTGCAGGTTGTCGCCGTGGCCGTGCAGGCAGTACTGGTGTTGGTGACCACCGCACCGGGCACGTTCACGACGCTCGGATAATTGGCGACGGGAACGACCAGCTGGCCCTGGTTGCCGACGCTGCCCGAGGCATAGAGATAGCCCTGGCTGGGATCGCCGATGACAGCGAGCGGCGGTGCCACGAAAGCAGTCGCATAGTTGCCGCGGAGCTTGACGCCTTCGAAGACCTCCCAGTTCGCGGCGAACTTCGGGTTGGTGGTGCTGCCGACGTCGCTATAGTGATCATAGCGACCGGAGATATCCAGATCGACGCGGCGGAAGAACGGGATCCCCATGTCAGGCGAGATCACCGGAATGACGATTTCGCCATAGGCCGAGTTGACCGTGCGCTTGTACATATATTGCCGGAAGGTCGCGCCGGTCACCGAGGGGCCGGTGCCGTTCGATCCATTGATCTTCTGGGTTTCGTCGGCCCAGTAATGCTCCCCGCCGAACGCCACCTTCACTTCGCCGGCGGGCAGGTTGAAGATGCCGCCCTGGAAATCCAGTTTCATCTGGTTGAAGGTATTGAAATTGGTGTTCTGGCTGTCCGCACCATAAAGCGAGCGGAGAACCGCCGCCGAGGTGCGGTTGGCCGAACCGGTCCGCCACACGTCGAGCGCATTGGCCGTGGTGAGCGGCAGGTTCAGCGCAATCACGTTCTGGCCGGCGACGTCGGTCGTCGTCGTGCTGCCGCTGAGCTGGGCGGTGCCGTTCAATGCCAGCAACGCGCAGGAACTGCAGAAACCGTCGATCGTGTTCAGCGCCGAGCGGTTCCGCCCGAAGGCGTCGCTGAACTTCACGGTCCAGCTGTCGCTCAGATCATATTCAGCGACAAAGGTGGCGTAGATCGAATCCGCTTCGGATTCGCCATAGCCGTACTTGCCGTCGTCGCGCAGCGCGAGATAGCTCAACGATTCCTGGTTCGCGGTCGGTGAACCGGCCGGAGCGACGAAGAACGGATTTACCTGAGGAAAAGCCGTCACGGTGCCGTTGGGCGCAGTATATGAAGCGATACCGCGGCCGGGGCCGAAGGCAGTCGCGTTGGTAAGAGTGCCCGGGCCGTTCGGCGACGTCGTCTTCTGGATATTGTAATTCAGCATCGCGGTGATGCGGAATTTGTCGCCGAACTCGTTGTACACCTTCATCATGGTGTTGGCGCGCCACTGGCCCGACACCAGAACACCATATACCGAGGTATTGCATGGCGCGTTGACCGCGGTGTTGGCCACGGTCGTCGTTGCGCTGGGCGAAAGATACACGCCCGATACGGCACCGCCATCGGACCGGTTGGTCACCTGGATCGTCGCCGGGTTGCACGTATAGGCGTTGGTATTGGTACCGCCGATCGGGCGGAAATCGCCCAGGCTCGCAAAGGAGCGATCGCGGTTATAGAGCGTGCTTCCCTTGCTGTACGAACCGGCGATATACACGCCGCCAGTGTCCCACTTGGTGCCCCAGATGCCGTTGATATCGTAGTTGTGATAGGCGTCGGCGAAGCCGTAGCGAGCATTCACCTCGAGCCCGTCATAGGTACGGCGGGTGATGAAGTTGACCACACCCGCGACCGCATCCGAACCGTACACCGAGGACGCGCCGTCAGCGAGAACCTCGACTCGCTCGACCGCGCTGACGGGAATGATGTTGGGATCGGTCTGGGCGAACTGCGTGCCACCGCCCGGCAGACGCAGGCCGTCCATGATCACCAGCGTCGTGTTGGACGACGAGCCGGCAAGGCTGTGGATCTGCGGCGAATAATAGGAATAGGCGTTCTCGCCCTGAGCCAATGAGCCCGATGTCGTGATCGCCGGCACGGTATTGACCAGCTGCGACACGTTGATCGGCGCCACCTTCTCGATCGTCGCCTGACCGACGGAGACGAGGTTCGACCCGATCGGCGCCACGCCCTTGATGCTGGTGCCGGTGACGACGATGTCCTTGCTCATATCCGCCGCGGAGCCGTCCGTCAGGGTTTCCTGGGGCAGGGTCGCGTCGTCGGCTGGCGCCGGCCTGGCTTCTCCGGCCGATGGCGCGGCCTGCGCGAAGGCGATGCCCGGCACGAATGCCGTCGCCGCCGCCAACGCAATCACTGAACCGCTTATGTTGATTTTTGACGAGAATCGCATCCCGCTCCCCCTTTCAGACTGGTTATCCTCTCAACTCTCGATCTGATCTTATTTATGATTTGATATGATATAGGATCGAAAATCGAGGCATTCCTACGGCCGCTTCGGACGGGCGTCAAGCGAGTCCGAAACGGCTCAGGTCAGCCGAGGCGAGGCCGATGCAAAAAGGGCACGGATTCGGTTCTATCCGGCGGACGGGCCGCACAAGGCCGCAAAGGGACTGCTAGCGCAGAGCCCAGGCTCGGCCGAAACTGTCGAACGTTTCTATTGCGCCCGCTCGACGGGAGGTGGGAACGCCCGCGCGGTCAGCGCGCTTCGGCGAGCAATCGCCGGGCAGCCGGGGTCGTCCAGTCCATGCCCCCGGTCATTCGCCAGACCTCATGGCCGGTCGAGTCATAGAGAATGCTGGTCGGCAGTTCGGCGTTCAACGCGAGGCTCAGGCCGATGGCCGGATCGAGATAGGGCTGGAGATGCTTCAGGCCGGTCCTGGCGAAGAAAGGCGCGACCTTTTCCGCGCCACCCAGATCCTGGCTGACCGCCACCACCTTCATGTCCTTTGCCAGCGCATCGAGCGTCGGCATCTCAGCCACGCAGGGCGCGCACCAGGTCGCCCAGAGATTGAGCAGCAACGGCTTGCCGGCAAAGGCTGCGATCGTCACCGGCTTTCCCGCCGGGTCCTTGAACGCCAGTTTCGGCGCTGCCTCGCCCTTGTGACTGCGATCGAGCGTGCCGATCGCACCGGCTGCACCCTTGCCACCCTGGTTCGGACCGGTCGCTGCCGGTACGGCCGACGAGGCCTTTGCTTGCTCCGGCGCGGAGACTTGCCTATCGCAGCCGCCGATCAGCAGCCCGGTGGCCAGGAGAGAGACGATCGTCGAGCGGAAGGACATATCGGACCGATCCAATGCCATGTGGGGCGGCCGCTTCGCCGAAGGGCCGGCGGCGGTGATGCGCGAGATAAATGCCTCGATCCCGTTCGACAAGCGCCTGTGGCGCCAGGATGTGGCCGGATCGAAAGCCCATGCGGCGATGCTCGGCGCCCAGGGCATCGTCTCGGCCGGGGATGTCGCGGCAATCATCGCCGGGCTCGACCGGGTCGCGGCCGATTACGAGGCGAACGGCGTCACCGAGGATCTTGTCCTCGAAGACATCCATATGCAGACCGAGGCGCGCCTTGCCGAGGCGATCGGCCCGGCCGCCGGCCGGCTGCACACCGCGCGATCGCGCAACGACCAGGTCGCGACCGATTTCCGGCTCTGGGTGCGCGATGCGATCGACTCGGTCGATGCCGGCCTCGCGCATTTCCAGCAGGCCCTGCTCGCCCGTGCTGAAGACCATGCCGCAAGCGTGATGCCCGGCTTCACCCACCTGCAGAGCGCTCAGCCGGTGACGCTGGGCCATCATCTGATGGCCTATCACGAGATGATCGCGCGCGACCGCGGCCGCTTCGCCGACGCCCGTGTGCGGATGAACCGTTCGCCGCTCGGCTCCGCGGCGCTCGCCGGCACGGGATTCCCGATCGACCGACAGATGACCGCGGCAGCGCTCGGCTTCGACGGGCCGATGCGCAACTCGCTGGACGGCGTGTCCGACCGCGATTTCGCGATCGAATATCTGACGGCGGCAGCACAATGCGCGCTTCACCTGTCGCGGCTGGCGGAGGAGTTCATCCTCTGGGCGTCGCAGCCCTTCGGCTTCGTGTCGCTGTCCGATCAATGGTCCACCGGATCGTCGATCATGCCGCAGAAGCGCAACCCCGACGCCGCCGAACTGGTGCGCGGCCATTCGGGACGGATCATCGGGTGCCTGACCGCGCTGATGATCACCATGAAGGGCCTGCCGCTCGCCTATTCGAAGGACATGCAGGACGACAAGCCGCCGGTGTTCGAGGCGCACGACCTGCTCGGCCTGTCGATCGCGGCGATGACCGGCATGGTGGAAAGCGCGACCTTCCGCACCGACCGGATGCGCGGCCTGGCCGAAGCCGGCTTCTCGACCGCGACCGACCTGGCGGACTGGCTGGTACGCGAGGCGGGCATTCCCTTCCGCGAGGCGCACCACATCACCGGCCGCGCGGTGAAGCTGGCCGAGGAACTGGGGATCGCCCTCGACGCGATTCAACTCGGCGACCTGCAGGCAATCGATGCGCGGATCGACCAACGCGTCTATGATGTGCTGAGCGTCGATGCGTCGGTTGCCAGCCGGACGAGCTTCGGCGGCACGGCACCGGCGCTGGTGCGCGCGGCGATCGCGGCGGCGAGGAAGGAAAGCGGATCATGAAACGCGCGATCGTGATGGTCATGACATTGGCCGTATCGGGGGCTCTCGCGGGCTGCGGGGTACGGAACGACATCAGGCCGAAAAAAGGCGAATCCCTGCCGGTAGCACCCTATGGTGCCAAGGCACCGCCGCCTGCCCAGGACCTGCTCAAACCAAGCACCCAGGCACGCCCCTCCCGCAGCGATGAGCTTCTCAAGACTTCCGAGAACCGCCGCAGCGACGATTTCGACCTCCCGCCGCCGAATTGAGAATATGGACCATTTCAGAATCATCGACGGCGCTCTTCACGCCGAGGGCGTTCCCCTGGAACGCATCGCCAGCACGGTCGGCACGCCGGTCTACGTCTATTCGCGCGCGACGCTGACCCGGCATGCGCGCGTGTTCCGTGAGGGGCTGGCGGGCGTCGAACGCGCCCATTTCGCCTATGCGATCAAGGCCAACCCCAATCTCGCGGTACTCAAGGTGCTCGCTGACGAGGGTTATGGCGCCGATGTCGTTTCGGGCGGCGAGCTGGCCCGCGCGCTCGCCTCGGGGATGAAGGCCGAGGACGTGGTGTTCTCTGGGGTCGGCAAGACCCGGGTCGAGCTGCTGCGCGCGCTCGATGCCGGCCTCGGCCAGTTCAACCTCGAGCTTGAGGAAGAAGGCGAAGCCCTGTCCGGCCTGGCCGCGGCGATGGGCATCCGCGCCAATGCAACGCTCCGGGTGAACCCCGACGTCGATGCCGGCACGCATGCCAAGATCTCGACCGGCAAGAGCGAGAACAAGTTCGGCGTGCCGATCGACCAGGCGCCCGCGATCTTCGGCCGGCTTGCCGCCCTGCCTGGCCTCGCGATGCGCGGGATCGCCATTCATATCGGCAGCCAGCTGTTCGACCTCGCCCCGCTCGAGGCTGCCTACACCCGTGTCGGCGAGCTCGTCGCCCAGCTGCGCGCCGCCGGCCATCCGATCGAACGAGTCGATCTCGGCGGAGGCCTGGGCGTGCCGTACAAGGCAGGCGACAATCCGCCGAGCCCGGCCGACTATGGCGCGATGGTCGCGCGGGTGACCAAGGGCTGGAACGTCATGCTGATGTTCGAGCCCGGCCGGGTCATCGCCGGCAATGCCGGCGTGCTGCTGACCAAAGTGATCTGGGTGAAGCCCGGCGTGACCAATCCCTATGTGATCGTCGACGCTGCCATGAACGATCTGGCCCGACCGGCGCTGTACGATGCATGGCATGATTTCGCGGCTGTCCGCCCGACCGGCGAGCGCATGATCGCCAACATCGCCGGCCCGGTCTGCGAAAGCGGCGACACCTTCGCGATGGCACGCGACATCGATGCGGTGAAATCCGGCGATCTCGCGATATTCCGTACCGCGGGTGCTTATGGCGCGACCATGGCGAGCACGTACAACAGCCGTGCGCTGGTGCCCGAGGTGATGGTCGACGGCGACAGGTTCGCGGTGGTCGCCGACCGGATCGAGCCCGAGACGATCATCGCTGCCGAGCGACTGCCGGAGTGGCTGACCGCGTGAGCCTGCACAGCCTGCCGCTTTTCGTGCGGTTGGCGGACCGGCCGGTGATCCTGCTGGGCGACGGCGATGCGGCCGACGCGAAACGGCGCCTGCTCGAGCGCGCGGGCGCGGTGATCGGCGATGAGGATTCCGACGCCGCGCTGGCGATCGTGGCGATCGCTGACGAGGCGCTTGCCGGCGCGGCAGTCGCCCGGCTCAGGGCCCGCGGCATCCTGGTCAATGCCGTCGACCGGCCGGACTGGTGCGATTTCACCTTGCCCGCAATCGTCGACCGCGCGCCCGTGCTGGTCGCGATCGGAACGGGCGGCGCTTCCGCGGGACTCGCCGCGGCGCTGCGCCAGCGGCTGGAAACGATCCTGCCAGCGAGCCTGGGCGGACTGGCGAACGCACTGTATCAGGCCCGGGCTGCGCTGCGGCAAAAGCTGCCGGCGATCGACGATCGCAGGCGCGCACTCGGCAAGGCGCTCGCCCCCGGCAGCGCGCTGGACCCGCTGACAACCACCGCCGACATGGCGACGGCATGGCTGGCCGACCTGGACTCGCCTGAGCCCAACCGGCTCGTCACGATCCGCCTTCGCTCGACCGACCCCGAGGACCTGACCATCAGGGAGGCGCGCCTGATCGGCCTGGCCGATCATGTCTATCATCGCGCCGACGTACCACTCGCGATCCTGGACCGCGCACGGGCTGATGCGCCACGGACCCTTTGCAGCATGTCGCCGGTTGAGCCCGGTCCGGGACTTGCGATCTATATGGAGCTGGCATGAGCGGATTTGCCTATCGCGTATCAGGCGGCAAGGCCGAACGGGTCGAGATCAAGCAGGCGCTGGCAAGCGACGCCGACCTGATCTGGGTCCATCTGACCACCAACAACGAACATGCCCAGGCCTGGCTGGTCGAGGAGGCCAAGGCACCCGACTATATCGTCGATGCGCTGACTGCGACCGAGACTCGCCCGCGCTGCGATGCCCTGGGCGACGGCGCCTTCCTAAACCTGCGCGGCCGGTCGAGCGAGGAGACGCCCACCTCCGAACCGCTCGCCTCGGTGCGGATATGGGCAACGGCGGGGCGGGTGATCTCCGTGACGCGGCGTGCGCTGGTCGCGGTCGACGATGTGGTCGAGACGATCGAGGGCGGCAAGATCCGCGATCCGGGCGACCTGATCGCCGAATTCGCATCGGCCATCACCCGCAACCTGGATCCCGAGGTCGCCGACCTCGGCGACACGCTTGACGATTGCGAGGCGGATCTCGATGCCGACAAGGTGTTCGAGCTGCGTCGCCACGTCACCAAGGTGCGCGTGGCGGCAATCGGCTATCGCCGCTTCCTCGCGCCGCAGCGCGCCGCGATCGAGAAGCTGGCCGCGCTGCCGTGCGACTGGCTGCAGGACGACGACCGGCTGCATCTCAGCGCCGCCGCCGACCGTGCCGCGCGCATGGCCGAAGAACTGGAAAGCATTCGCGAACGCGCGGCATTGATGCACGAGGCGCTGACCGACCTTCGCGCCGAGCAGATCGACAGCCGCGCCCTGATCATCTCGATCGCCGCGATGATCTTCCTGCCGCTGACCTTCATCACCGGACTATATGGCATGAACGTCAAGGGGCTGCCCTATGCCGAGGCGCCATGGGCGTTCGACGCGATCACGGCGGTCTGCACCGTGATCTCCGCGGGGATCATCATCTATTTCGTGCGCCGCCACTGGTTCGGGCACGGCTGACCCTATCCGGCGCGGGCGCTGAGGCGCTCGACCTCGTCGTTGAGCGCCTGGATCGACGCGATGAGCCGCTGGCGATCAGCGCGGGTAGCGGCCAGTGCGCTCTTCGCTTCACCAAGCTCCATCGCGCGCGCCGCGATGCGCGCGTCGAGCGTCGCATTGGAACGCTTCAGCTCGGCGATGCGCCGGGCGCGGGCAAGCACGCGTTCGATCCGCGCGGCGAGCACTTCGAAGGCAAAGGGCTTGGCGACATGATCGTCAGCACCGGCCGCCAGCGCCTCGACCGCGGCCGACGGATCGCTGCGCCCCGTAAGCATGATGACCGGCAGATCGGCGGTGTCCCGGCTGCCGCGGATTTCAGCGAGCACATGCACGCCCGACATGCGGGGCATGACCATGTCGAGCAGGACCAGATCGAAGCCGCGCGCCGCGATCAGGTCGAGCGCCTCCGCACCATTATCGCTGAGCACGGTCAGATAGCCGAGATGCCCGAGCCGGCGCCCCAATACGCCAAGGTTGGTCCGGCTGTCGTCGACCGCGAGGATCGTTCGCACCGGCCCGCGCCGCTGCGCCGCCGGCTCCAGCTTGCCGAAAACATCCATCTGGCGAAATCCCGTTCTTGATGAGGCAACCCTAAGTCGGGCCGGTCACGATTTGGTTAATCGGTCCGCAACCATGGGCAACCGCACGATTCAACTCGTGCGGGCGGTGCGCCAGGCCTGGCTGATCTCGTCGAGCATCGTCGCGACCTCGCGGAAAGGCGCGGGATCATTGCCGATGCTTGCGTCGATGATCATGCGGCGCACGCCGGCATAAAGCCGTGCCAGTGTCTGCGCGACCTCGCCGCCGGCCTCGTGATCGAGATTGGCCTCAAGCGCGAACAGGATCGCGGTGGCACGAGTCACCTTGTCGCTCTTGGCCTTGGGCTGCTGGTTCTCGGCGGCCCAGGCGGCGGCGCGGAGTGCATGGATCGCCTCCTCATAAAGGAGCTGGACGAGCGCCGGCCCATCAGCCTCGGCGGTGCGGCCGACAAGGTCGATCTGGCGATAGGTGGCATCGGGATCGCGCAACGCGCTTGCGTATTTGATCATCCCTTCGGCGCATTCCAGGCAGCGACCTGCTGCTTCAGATAGTCCTGCGTGGCCTTGTAGGCAGCGACGCGTGCGTCAGTCGCGGCGAACTGGGCGGTCAGGCGCGTCCGGAGCTTGTCCTCCTGGTCGGAGATCTTCGCCTGGTCGTCGGCGATGGTGGACTGGGCCTTGGTGTAGCGGTCGGCACTCGCGCCGAGGCCGTATTTGGTGCTGACCGCATTGTCGGTGATGGCGGCGAGCGCCGCGCCCAAGCCGTTGCCGCTTGCGCCCGTGCCGTCGGCGAACATCGCCTCGACCGCCGCCGGATCCTTGGCTAGCGCCGCGGTGAGCTTGGCGGCATTGACCGAAAGCGTGCCGTCCTTATTGGTCATCACGCCGATATTGGCCAGCGTCGCCGGCGCGTCAGTCCCGCTGCCCGGCACCAGCCTAGTGACGGTGAGCTGGGCGAGCGCCCGGGTGAGCGACTTCGCCACCGGATCGCCGGAGAGAGCGCCGGTCTTGGCATCCGTCTCCTGCTTCACCACCGCCAGCAGTTGATTATAGGTGTCGACGAAATCATTGACCGATTGCGTGATGTTCGCATTCGGCGAGCTGGTGCCGAGCGTGACCTTGGTGCCGACCGACGCACCGACCAGATTGATCTGCACCCCGTCGATCAGGTCGCTGATCGAATTGGTCGATCGTTTGACCGCAACGCCGTCGACCGCGACGATCGCGTCCTTCGCGCTGCTGCCGATCGTCGTGCCGGTCGCGCCGACGCCGACATTGAGCGCCGACAGGCCTTCGAAGCCGGGATTTTCCGTGGCGGTCATGGTGAAGGCCTGGCTCGCTCCGGTCGGGCCCTTGAGCACGAGGCGCGAACCATCCGCATCGCTGACGATCGACGCGGTCACGCCGGCGTTTCGTGCATTGATCGCCGCGGCGATCCCGGTCAGGCTCGAATTGGTCGAGGTGATCGCGATGTTGATCGGGCTGCCGCTGCCGGCGGTGAAATCGGTCATCGCGCCATCGGTGACTGTCGCGGTGCCGAGCGTGAGGGTCAGCATGCCCGTCCCGATCGGGGCCGACTTGTCGGCGATCGGGCCGGTGGCGGCCGACTGCGCGGTGGCAAGCTGGCGTACCTCGATCGATCCCGTAAAGCCGGCAAGCTTGGCGCCAGGCAGCGCCTTCGTGGTGACGAGTGACGTGTTCGAGCTGGTCGGCTGAGTCGCCAGCGAACCGCCCTTGATCAGCGCGGTCAGGCTGGTCGAAAAAGCGGTGATGCCGCTCTTGATCTGGCCGACGCCCGAGATCTGCGCGGTAAGCTTCGTGTTGGTGGCGGTCAGGTTCTTGAGCTTGGTCGCGAATTGCGCATCGACCAGCTGGTTGGCGAGCGCGGTGAAGTCCACGCCGGAACCGGTACCGAGCGTACCCGCGATAGATGTACTCACCATGATTCTATCCTCGGAAGCTTCACCCATGATATCGGCCGTTCGGGGCCAATCTTTAGGCTTGTTTGACCCCGTTTTCGTCGAACCGGGCGGTTTGCGGCACCGGCACGGGCGGCGGGCTGCCGCCGGCCTGGACATTGATGCCGAACACGAAAGCAAGGATCGTGGCGATCGCCTGGTACAGGTCGTCGCGGATCTCCTGTCCTTCCCGGCTGGTGTAATAGAGAGCGCGGGCGATCGCCGGATATTCCAGGATCGGCACCTGCGACTCGCCGGCCAGTTCGCGGATGGCCAGCGCCATCACGCCGCGCCCCTTGGCGACCACGACCGGCACCTGGTCGGCACCGCGATCATAGCGCAGCGCGACCGCGAAATGAGTCGGGTTGGTTAGCACGACATGAGCCCCGGCGACCGCCTTGCGCATGCCGCGCTTCATCACTTCGCGCTGACGCTGGCGGATCGCGCCCTTCGCTTCGGGCGAGCCCTCGGTTTCCTTGTGCTCGTCGCGAACCGCCTGCTTGGTCATGCGCAGCTTGCCAAGTAGCCGGAGGATCTGGATCGGCAGGTCGATGCCGGCAATGATCAGCAGTCCGCCGGCCATGACGAACAATATGGTCATCAGGCTGTCGCCCAGTGCGCCGATCGCGCCGTTGATGTCGGAGGACACCAGCCCGATCGAGGACTTCGACGCCTTCCACAGCATATAAGCGCCGATCGACCCGAGCAGGATGACCTTGAGCAGGGATTTGCCCAGTTCCATCCAGCCCTGCGGCCCGAAGATTCGCTTCAGCCCCGATGCCGGATTGATCCGCGACGCCTTGGGCGCGAGCAGGGTGCTGTTGAAGCTCAACGAGCCGAGGCCAGCCTGGCTGAGGATCGCGGCGACGAGTGTCACCGCGAGCAGCGAGATGATCGACGGGGCAAGCTTCCAGCCCGAATCGAGCAATGGCCGGAAGGGCGAGAAATCCTCGATATCGGCGCGGCCGAACTGGAAGCTCGACGCCATCACTGCCTTGCACGCCCCGATCAGCGACGGCCCGGCCAGCGCCAGCCAGGCGCAACCCGCCATGACGACCAGGGCGGTCGCGAATTCCTTGGAGCGGAGAACATCGCCCTGCTCCGCCGCGTCTTTCTTCCGCTTGGGTGTCGGGGCTTCTGTCTTTTCGCCGAATTCCTCCGACATCAGCCGAGCACCAGGCTCTGGGTGGCGGCGAGCCCCTGGGTGACGATGACCATCATATAGTCACCCATAGCGGGGAAGGCCAAAGCCAGCGCGACGACGCCGACCGCGAGGCTGGTCGGCAGGCCGATCGCGAAGAGATTGAGCGCCGGTGCCGAACGCGACAGCATGCCGACCACGAGGTTGAGGCACAGCAGCAGGAAACCGACCGGCAGCGCGAGCAGCAGGCCGGCGAGGAAGGTGTAGCCGCCGAAAAAGGCGATGTCCTTCAACTGCTGCGCGGTCAGCCAGGAGGCACCGACCGGCAGCGCGTCATAGCTTTTGACGATCATCTCGACGAGCACGAGATGGCCGTTCATCGACAGGAACAATAGCGTCAGCATCATCGAGAAGAACTGGCCGAGCGCCGGTGTCGAGCGGCCGTTCTGCGGATCGATCGCCGAAGCGAAGCCGATGCCCATCGACGAGCCGATCACCTCGCTGGCGATCATCGGCGCGGCGAAGGCGATCTGCAGGATGAACCCAAGCGCGAAGCCCACCAGCGCCTCGGACGCCACCGCGAGGAAGGTCGCGAAAGCGAAGATCTCGGCCGGCGGCGTGACCGGGTGGGCGGCGAGGACAAGCACCCCGATCGCGCCCGACAGGGTGACACGCACCGTGACCGGGATCGACACGGCGCTGAACACGGGTGCCGCGATGAAGGCAGCACCGATGCGCACCATGACGAACATGAGCGCCCAGAGCTGCGGCTCGATCGAGAGGCCGAAGCCGAGCACGCTCATCGGACGAGATCGGGGATCCGCTCGAAGATGCTGACCGTGAAGTCGCTCAGCAGGCCGAGGATCAGGCCGCCGAAGATCAGGATCGAGAAAGCCACGACGATCAGCTTCGGCACGAACGACAGGGTCTGTTCGTTGATCGAGGTCGCCGCCTGGATCATGCCGGTGATGAGCCCGGCGAACAGCGCGGGGATCAGGATCGGCGCCGCGGCAAGGGCCAGCACCCACATCGTCTGGTTGGCGATCGTCAGGAAATAATCCGCGTCCATGGCCGCTAACTCACGAAACTGTTGGCGAGGCTGCCCATCGTCAGCGCCCAGCCGTCGACCAGGACGAACAGCAGCAGCTTGAACGGCATCGAGATCATCGTCGGCGACATCATCATCATGCCGAGCGACATCAGCACGGTCGCGACGACCAGATCGATGACGATGAAGGGCAGGAAGACGAGGAAGCCGATCTGGAACGCTGTCTTGAGCTCGCTCGTCACAAAGGCCGGGAGCAGGACCGAGAAGGGCACGTCGGCGGGCTTCGCATAGGGGCCCGACTTGGCGATGCCGGCGAACATGGTGATATCCTTCACCCGCGTCTGCTTGGTCATGAAGCTGTGCAGCGGCACCGACGCTTTCTTGATCATGTCGGTCGCGCCGATCCTGTTCTCCGCATAGGGCTGGATCGCGACCGTGTTGATCTGGTTCACCACCGGCGCCATCACGAAGAAGGACAGGAACAGCGACAGGCCGATCAGCACCTGGTTGGGCGGCGTCTGCTGCAGCCCGAGCGCCTGGCGCAGGATCGCCAGCACGATGATGATCCGGGTGAAGCTGGTCATCATCAGCAGGATGCCCGGCAGGATCGTGAGCAGCCCCATGATGATGAGGACCTGCAGCGACAGCGCCAGCGGCGCGTTGCCGCCGCCGAGATCCCCGAGCGCGCGATCGACCGCATCCCCGGCGCCCGGCGTCGCGGGTAGCGGAGCGGCGGGAGCGGCAGCCTGGGCGAAGGCGGGATGAACCATCATCACCGCGAAGACGATGCCGAGCACCAGCAGCGCGACCTTGCCCCATGAGAGGCCGTTGCGGGGCTTCGCGGTCCTGATCAGCGCGGGGCCGGTGCCCTTGCGGGTAACGGTGACGGTCATTTGTCGACCTTGTCGATCAGGGTGACCCCGCCGCGACCGACCGACACGAGCAGCTTGCGGCCCTCGAACTCGATCACCGCGAGGCGCAGGCCCGGCGAGATCATCATGGTTTCCTTGACCGCCATCATTCGGTTGGCGGGCTGGCCGGGCAGGCGCGATTCAAGCC